>Ga0134122_10001884_pt1 | contig 15309 bp, 11 predicted proteins | sample KB302_FD_96461 | JGI IMG/M metagenome (GOLD analysis project Ga0134122, IMG submission 96461) | Terrestrial soil microbial communities without Nitrogen fertilizer from Kellogg Biological Station, Michigan, USA - KB3-0-2 | ecosystem: Environmental > Terrestrial > Soil > Unclassified ... | reverse complement strand
TCTCGTCGCGCTTGCGGTTGAGCGCGATCCCCCACGACTGGTGCGGCACGTAGAGCAGCCGTTTCGGCTTCAGGTTGCCGCGCGCGTCGTAGTCGAAGACGACCATGCGGTCCTCGACGTCGTTGTTCACGGTGAAGAGCTCGCGGTGCGCCGCGTCCATCGCCACGCCGGCGACGAACCCGACCCCGGTCTCGGGCCCCATGATCTGCCCGAGCGGTGCCGCCGGCTCGAGCGACGTCGCGCTGCCGGCCGTCCGCGGGTAGAGCAGCAGGCTCTTCCGGTTGGTGTCGCTCATCAGCACCAGGTCGGTGACCGGATCGACGACGACGCCGTTGAAGCTGGGATAGGGATCCACGACCATGCGGACCGGCGCCAGGTCGGCGCCGCCGTTGTCGCTGGACTTCGGCACGGTGAGGCGTGCCTGCTCCTGCGCGCCGTCGATCTCGAGCGGCGGCATCGTGCAGGTGGCGTCGGTCGCCGAAGCGGCCTCGGTCTGGGCCACGAACAGCTGCTCGATCGACGGGCCGTCCGGCAGCGCCAGGAGCAGCAGCGCCGCCGCGGCAGAGGCAGTCGTCAGCAGGAGACGGCGCATCTTATTTCTTCTCCGTCTTCCCGCCGGGATAGAAGTGTTCGTAGGTGCCGTTGAGGACTTTATCGATCACCAGCTTGACCCGCGTCCACGGGTCGGGCGCGTACTCCTTCATATAGTCTCCGGGCGCGTTGATGCCGGCAATCTCCGGCCGCCAGTCTTCCGCGAGCAGCTCGTCGGCGTTGCCGTACCGCGAGGCCAGCGCGCGGACCTCGGGGTTGTCGAGACTGGTCATGCGCCCCTTGTCGAGCAGCGTGACCCAGCGATCGGCGTTGCGCAGGTGCACCTTGTAGGTCGTGAAGTAGGTGTGCGTGTGGAACCCGTGATCGCGAGGCATATTGTATTGCGTCGTGAAGTCGAGGAGCTTCTGCGACTGGGTCTGCACGCCCGGGTCGTGGTGCAGGGTAATGCCGAGCCCCCAGTGGATCACGCCCGCGCGCAGCCGCTCGGGAATGACCGTGCCGTCTTCGAGCCCCTGCGGGTTGCGGAACGCCTTGGGGTTGGTGCCGAACGCGATCTCGTAGAGATACCAGTAGCCCTTGTGCTCGGGGTTGTGGAACGGGTAGACGAGATCGTTGATGCCCGGCAGCTTCATGAACTCGCGCAGCGCCTCGCCGGTGACGCCGCCGCCCTTCACCTCATGAACGTAGCCATTGTCGTCGAAATGCACTTCCCAGCGCGGGAAGAACCCGGTGTGATTGGTGGTGCCGGCGATGACGCCATGGATGATCGCCAGCGGCTCGCGCGGCAGCCATTCCTTCTGGAACGCCGGGTAGTCGACGACTGAATAGCCGAACCGCCCGGTCGCCTGGTTCGGGAACATGTACAGGTGGCCGCGCTGGTAGACGCCGCGGGCCCAGTGCGCCGCCTGCTCCTCGTTGATGTCGGCCCAGACGTCGGTGCCCTCCGGGTCCTTCGCGGTCATCTTGTCGACGTGCACCAGCGGCTCCATCACCTGCTCCTCGGCGAGCTGCCAGACGTCGCCGGGATAGGTGCCGAGCGCGCTCATCACGTCCCAGCGGTTGTCGACCAGGAACAGCCCGAGGAACTTGTCTTCCATCGGGTGCAGGTTGCGGCGGAGGAAGGTGCCGCCCCCCTTGCCCCAGAAGATGCCGCGCACCTCGGGATGCTTCGTCAGATAGGCCTGGATGCCCTTGCCGAGGCTCGGCCACAGCATCTTCTCCTGGACGATCTTCAGCTTCGGCGGCAGCTCGCGGCTCTGCGGGAAGAGCTTGTCGGCCAGATCCGGGCGCCGCTCGCGCAGCCATTTCTTGATCGCCTCGGGATCGGGGAAGTTCGCCTCGACCCAGGTGGCCGCCTCCATGTAGCCCTGTTCGGACGTGTAGCTGCGGCGGATGCGGTCGTACTCCAGCGCGTCGTCCCTGGCGATGCCGACCATCTCGTACTCGGGGACGAGGTTGACCTTGACGCCGCGCTCCTCCATCGCGCGCTTGACCGCTTCGACGATCAACGGATCCGAGGCGGTCGTCGTCACGAACGTGACGGTGTCGCCGGAATTGGCGACGCCGAGGCCGGCCCCCTGCACACCGGTCTTGGCGCGGGCCAGCGTGCGCACGTGCGGCAGCACCTCGTCGACCGACGACAGCGGCTTCAGATACGAGGGGAAGCGCGGCGACGGATAGTCGGCCGTCGACGGCGGGGCCGCGTCGGGCGCGGGGCCGCCGCGCGAACAGCCGGCCGCCGCCAGCGCCGCGATCGCGGCGACGGCGCATGCACCTCGCGTAATGGTCATACCAATGGAGTGGCAGTGTCCGTCGCGGGGGAGGGAGGTGTCAACCCCCCTCCCCGCGCCGGCGATCAGAATTCGAGCTTGAGCCCGAACTGGAACTGGCGGGCGGTGCCGACGATGGTGGTGATCTGCCCGGCGTTGCCGACCCGGCCGGCGGAGTTGAAGACCGTCGACGCCGGCAGCCCGAAGTTCACGTGGTTGGTCACGTTGAAGCCTTCGGCGCGGAACTGCAGCCGGCGCCCGGCGCCGAACGGGACGTTCTTGAAGATCGCCATGTCGAGCGTCATGAAGCCCGGCCCGATGATGGTGTTGCGCGGCACGGCGCCCAGCGTGCCGGCGGCCGGCAGCAGGAAGCAGTTCGGATCGAAATACTGATCCGGCCCGCCGAGCACCGGGTTCAGCGAGCAGCCGGGCGCGAGATCCGGCCGCTGGCCGGCGCCGCCGGAACGCGGCAGCGCGCGGGCGCGATCGAAGCCGAGCACCGGGCTGAACGGGATGCCGGAGCGCGCCGTCATGATCCCCGACAGCTGCCAGCCGTAGGCGAGGCCGCGCGCCACGCCGGTCAGCGAGCGGCCGAAGGGCAGCTCCCACGTCGCGTTGTAGACGAAGTTGTGGCGGATGTCGAAATCCGACAGTCCCTTGTTGCTGGCTGCATCCGCGAAGTAGGCCGGCTGGAAGCTGTTGTCGAAGTCGCCGCTGCCGACGGCCTGCGATCCGAGATCCTCGGACTTGCCCAGCGTGTAGGAGGCCTGCATCGCGAGCCCCTGCGTGAAGCGCCGCGTGCCGCCGACCACCAGCCCCTTGTACCAGGACTTGCCGTCGGTGCTGCGCAGCCGCATGCTGCCGAAGGCCGGGTTGCGGCGCACGGGATTCGGCGGGAAGAAGTAGCTGCCGTCGGTGAGCACCTGCGGCACCGCCTGGTTGTATTCGACGTTGCGGATCTGATCGTAACCGCGCGAGCCGATGAATCCCGCCGTCACCACCGTGCGCCCCCACAGCTCGCGCTGATAGGTCGCGTTGAACTGCAGGCGGTAGGGGTTCTTCAGGTCGTATTGCACCAGGTCGAGCCGCAGCAGCGGCTGCGCGCCGGCGGCCGGCGGATGCGGGAAGGGCGGATTCGACGGATTGATGATGTTGTAATACGGCGGCGTCCGATTGCCGTAGGCGCGGTAGACGTTGCTCAGGATCGGCTCGAAGAAGTAGCCGGCGCCGCCGTGCAGCACGTTCTTGCCGTCGCTGGTCATGTTCCAGGCGAAGCCGGCGCGCGGCGCGACGTTCGTGAGCGACGGGTTCTTGAAGATCGGCCCGCCCTGGGTCACCGTGGCCGCCTGCAGGTCCGGCATGCTCGCTTCGCGGCCGTCGAGCTCGTGCGGCGTGGTGATGAACTCGTAGCGGACGCCGAGGTTGAGCGTCAGATCTCTCGTCACCGACCAGTCGTCCTGGCCGTAGATGCCGACCAGGCTCTGCCGCCACCGCCGCGCCGTCGTCGAGCCCGGCGATTGCCCTTCGAAGGTGCCCGGCCGGTTCTGGATCAGGTTCTCGAGCGACGTGAAGGCGTAGTTGCCGCCGAAGTCGAATGACGAGTCCTGGTCGTTCATGTAGTGCGTGAAGTTGATGCCGGTCTTCACGCTGTGGCTGCCGCGCGTCCAGGTCACGTTGTCGATGAGCTGCAGGCTCTTGAGATCGATGAAGGTCGGCGTGTTGGTGTCGGGCCCCAGTCCGTTGATGCCCGAGACCGACATGTTGCCGAAGCGCGTGCCGGGGATGAACCAGAGGCTTTCGTCGAAGCTGCGGTTCTCGAGGTTGTCGGTTGACTCGAAGGCGCGGTTCCAGGCGACCTTGCCGACATTCAGCAGCCGCGGCGTGACGATCCACTTGTGCTCGCCGACGACCGACTCCGTGCGGGTCTTGGTGTCGACCGTCCAGTACGGAATCGCCGAATCCTGATCGACCTGCGCCTTGTCCCACGAATAGCGCACCGAGAACGACTGCGTGTTCGACAGCGTCTGGTCGATCTTGCCGAGCGCGTAGTTCTCCTTCGTCGGGGCGACGATCTGCGTCGAGTAGATGCCGGTCGCGCCGGTCTCGCGCCCGTTCGGTTCGGGATAGAGCAGCAGGTACGGCAGCGTCACGGGGCTGATGTCGGTGCGCGCGCGCGTCGCGCGGCTGGGCACGGTCGCGATCGTCGTCACGCCCCGTTCCTGGCGCAGTCCTTCATAGCTGCCGAAGAAGAAGGTGCGGTCATGCGCGATCGGTCCGCCGAACTGCCCGCCGAACTGGTTGCGCGTCAGCTTGGGGATGTCGCTGTTGGGATCGTCGAAATAGGTCTTGGCGTCCCAGCGGCTGTCGCGATTGAACTCGAACGCCGAGCCGTGGAAGTCGTTGGTGCCCGAGCGGGTCACCGCGGTGACGATGCCGCCGGTGCTCCGGCCGTACTCGGCGCTGTAGTTGTTGACCAGCACCTGGAACTCGCGGACGGTGTCGACGCCGAGCAGGCCGCCGGCGGCGCTGCCGGGCGATCCGTTCCCCTGCGTGTTGGCGTCGGTGCCGTCGAGCTGGTAGCTGATCTGGTTGGGACGCGCCCCGGCGATGGAGACCTGCGTGCCCATGCCGCGATCGACCTGCTGCTGCGAGCTGGGGGACGCGGTCACGCCAAGCTGGAGCAGCGTGAGCTGGCTGAAGTCGCGGCCGTTGAGCGGCAGCTCGCGGATCTGCGTCTGATCGACGACCGCGGTGACCGACGACTGCCTGGTCGCGACCAGCGTCGCGTCGCCGGTCACCAGCACTTTCTCGGTGACGCCGCCGATCGCCAGCTGGACGTTCAGCGTGGAGACCTGGCCGACCGAGAGATTGACGTCCTGGTACTGCGCGGTGCGGAACCCGGACAACTCGACGGTCACGGCGTACTTGCCGGGCGCCAGCGCGTCGGCGCGATAGCGGCCCTGGACGTCGGTGACGATGACCCGGTTCTGGCCGGTGTCGACGTCCTTGATGGTGACGGTCGCCCCCGGCAGGGCAGCCTTCGACTCATCGGTGACGAAGCCGGCGATGGACGCGGTCGTGCCCTGCGCGGACGCGACGGCGGCGATGGACCCCAGGATTGCCACGGCGATGGCGACGATGCGTGTCAGAACCGCTGCTCGGAATCCCTGCATTGCTCCTCCCTCCGCTCGACCCCCCCGGCGCGCCTTGCTGACGACGAAGGTCAGGCCATTGAGGTGAGCGCAGCGTGCCGCCGCGCCCGGCATCAAGTCAAGAGAAAAAGCCAATGGTCGGACCAAACGGCTTGACCGCCGCCGGACCGACTCTGCATACTCTGCGGCATGCCTCGACGGGTCGTGCTCGCGCTCGCGGGGTGTGTCGTTTACGGCGCACTCGGCCTGCTTCCTGATCCCGCGCCGCGCCCCGGCCGCGCGCCGCTGCGCACGCTGCTCGCCGATCAGCGGCTGTTCGCGCTCGAGCGCGACAACGGCTGCCTCGACGAGCCCTTCGACGGGGCTCGGGACAGGCCCGCCGTCGCGGCTGCGCCGCCAGGGCGGGGCAAGCCCGAGGGGCAGGCCTGGCCAGACTGGGTCAAAGCGCACATCGCCGGCGGCGACGTGCCGCCGACCCGGGTCGTCTCGGATCCCTTCCCGACGCTGCACAGCGTCGCCGTCGATCCGATCAACGACCGCGTCTTCGTCAGCGATCCCAACCGCCACGCGCTGTGGTCGTACGAACGGCTCGCCGCCTCGACCGGATCCGAGCCGGTCACGCCGCTGACCGGCATCCGCGGCCCGGCCACCGGCATGATGTTCATCGCCGCCGTCACCGTCGACCCGCAGCGGCAGGAGATCTACACGGTCGACAACGACATCGGCGACCGGATGATGGTCTTCAAGTACGACGCCAACGGCAACGTCAAGCCGATCCGCGCGCTCGACGTCCCGCACCAGGCGTGGGGGCTGTCGATCAACCCGGTGCGCAAGGAAATCGCGGTCAGCGTCGAGGGGCCGCGCCAGATCGTCATCTACAAGCAGGACGCGCAGGGGGCGGACGCGCCGCTGCGCATGATCCGCGGCCCGAAGACCGGCCTCGGCGATCCGCACGGCGTCTACTTCGACGGCAGCCACAACGAGATCGTCGTCGCCAACCACGGCAACCAGAACGGCCGCGAGACGCTGCCCGGCAGCGTGGCCGCCGGCCGGCGCGGCGGCGGAGGCGGCGGCGGCAGCGAGCGCGGCGCCTTCGTCGGCGGCCGCTTCGACGAGCCGTCGATCACCGTCTACGCCGGCGACGCCACCGGCGACGCGGCGCCGATCCGCAGGATCCAGGGAGCCAGGACGGGCCTCAACTGGCCGATGGCCCTCAGCGTCGACGAGACGCACGACGAGATCGCCGTCGCCAACAGCGGCGACAGCTCGATCCGCGTCTTCAGCCGCGGCGCCGACGGCGACGTCGCGCCGGTTCGCATCCTCAAGGGAGCGCGCACCGGGATCCAGGGGCCGATGGGCGTCACCTACGACGTCAAGAACGACGAGCTGTGGGTCGCCAACTATGGCGACCACACTGCCCTCGTCTTCGCGCGGACGGCACGCGGCGATGCGGCGCCGAAACGGATCGTGCGCAACGCGCCGGCCGGATCGCCGACGGTCGGCTTCGGCAACCCGGGCGCCGTCGCCTACGACTCCAAGCGCGACGAGCTGCTCGTGCCCAATTGAGTCAGCGAGCCGAGAATCTCGGCGTTTGCCAGGCTGGCAAACGGCAACGCGAAACCGACACGGGTGATTTCCGGCCAGACGACGCGCGCCAGCCGGACGATGCACGGCATCTTCTACGACGCGAAGCACGACGAAATCATCGTCCCCGTCGCGCTCGGCGGCGCGGTCCTGACGCTGCCCGGCGGCGCCGACGGCGGCGCGGCACCGCTGCGCGTCCTGCAGGGCGGCAAGACCGGCCTGGTCCAGCCCGACACGCTCTACGTCGACGTCGAGCACGACGAGATGATCGTCGACTCGGGCGACGACAGCGTGCTGGTCTTCAACCGCACCGCCTCGGGCGACGTGCCGCCGCTCCGGAAGCTGGGCGGACCGAAGACGCAGATCCGCAACATCTACGGCATGGCGGTCGACAGCGTGCACAATCTCATCGTCATCGCCAACCGCGTCGACCTCGGCGGCCGCAACTCCTCGGATGGCATCCTGGTGTTCAACCGCACCGACAACGGCGACGTCGTGCCGCGCGGCATCATCGCCGGCCCGCGCACCGGCATCATCAAGATCCGCCAGGTGGTGGTCGACGAGGAACGCGGGCAGATCTTCGCGACGATCAAGAACAACTTCGAGAACTACGACGTCGAGGACGAGCGCCCCTCGCCGTGGAACCCCGACAAGACCGGCTTCATCGGCGTGTGGAGCGTCAACGACAGCGGCGACGTGCCGCCGCGCGGCGTCATCAAGGGGCCGGCCTCCGGATTGATCTGGCCCGCCGGTGTCGCCATCAACCCGAAGCACCACGAGGTCTACACCATCGACAGCGTGAACAACGCGCTGTACATGTTCCACATGCCTGAACTGTTCACCAAGCCGTCTTCGGTCAACGACGTGCGGTAGATGGAGCTTCCGCCTACAGGCGGAAGCCACGAGAACCGCGAATCTTCCGCCGAAAGGCGGAAGCCACGAGGGATATCGATGAAGAGAACAGCGCTGTGTCTGGTAGTGGCCTTCGCCGCCGCGGCGGCGGCGACCGTGGCGCGCGGCGTCGCCGCCGAGAAACCCTGCGATGAGCTCCTGCTGCCCGCGCGCGAGGCGCAGGGAAAGAAAGTCGGGCCCACCTCCTGCATGATGCAGGACGCCGACATCACCTACGAGGGCGCCGCCTACAAGCGCGTCGACATCGGCCTCGACGGATCGGTCGACGGCTTCGCCGCCAAGGTCGGCGACTACAAGGACTACCTCACCAACGGACCCGACCTGGTCTTCCCGCAGACGTGGGGCGCGCGGCAGGTCTTCTTCGCCGTCGCCCAATACGAACGCGCCAAGGGAGCCGGCATGATCGTCGTCTACCCCGCCGACGCCGCGCGCTGGAACGGCCGCATCTTCGTCACCGTGCACGGCCGCGGGCGTTCGTTCAAGGAAGGCAACCTGAAGCCGTGGGACAAGAATTTCAACGCCTCGGCACCGCTCGGCGATCTCGATCGCTACGAGCGGCAGATGGTGGCCAAGGGCTACGCCGTCGTGAAGACCAACCGCACCAGCTCGGAAGGGCTCGGCGAGATCAAGACGACGCTCGAAGACGGCACGGTCATCGACTCGGTGGCCTTCAACGACAGCGCGCGCTACATCATGGATTTCACCGAGGTGGCGCGGGCGCTGCTGCTCAAGCGGCTCGGCCGTCCGCCGGCCCACACCTACATGTACGGGCATTCGGCCGGCGCACGCATCGGACACAGCATCAACTACACGCCCGGCCTCAACGTCGGCCGCGACGGCAAGCGCTTCTTCGACGGCCTGCTGCTCGACGATCCGGCCGCCGGCACCTGGTATCCGGTGGTGATGAAGGGCGGCAAGGACGTGCTGCTGACGACCGCGGCCGACAAGGCCGCGTTCGTGCCGCAGATCGACGTGGCGCACCAGATGTACAACAACATCTGGCCCCCGGCGCATCCCGACTGGCTGTCGTCGAGCTATCTGGAGAACAAGCGGAACAACGCGCGCATCCTCCGCGAGAAGGGGATCGCCAACTACCGCATGTATGAAGTGCGCGGCACCAGCCACTCGGGCGGCGAGTCGCTGCCCGACAGCATGCAGCGCGGCGACCTGCAGAACATCGACGTTTCGAAGGCGATGGACCGCTTCATCGACATGCTCGACGCCTGGGTCGACAAGGGCACCGTGCCCCCGCCGACGCACTCAGACGATCCGTCGATCGGCGGCGGCACCGACGTCGCGATCGAGCATCCGGCGCTCGCCTTCCCCGAAATCGCCTGCCCGCTCGGCGTCTATTACAACTATCCGGAGACGGTCTCGGGCGCGACCGCCTTTGCCGCGTTCACCGGCAAGGGGATCGAGCCGCTCAACGGCAAGAACGTCTGGGTCGACATGAATCGCAACGGCGTCTGGGACTATCGCGAGACGCCGACGCAAGCCTGGCGCCGCCTCGGCCTGTTGAAGGCGAACGAAACGCTGACGCGGGAGAAGTATGTCGGCTGCGTCCAGTCGGCCGCCGACGCGCTGCGCCAGCAGGGATTCTTCTCCGACAAGACGGCCGAGGGCTACGTCGCCAGCGCGAAGACCGCCGAGCTGATGGCCAAGGACTCGGCCAAGGACACCGGCGTCAAGAAGGGCCTCACGTCTGATCGATGAAGGCGGGCACCGCGCGCAGCGCGAACGCGGCGGCGAAGCAGATGAGCGAGGGCAGCGCGAACCACTGGAAGACCGGCGCGTCGCGCTCGTAGGTCTGGCTGACCAGCACGCCCTTCTCGATCGAGTCGATCGCGCGTGACGCGGCGTCGAGCTCGCGCTCGGTGCCGGCGTTGAAATAGCGGCCGCCGTACGCCGTCACCGCGCGCAGCAGCGCCTGCACCGCGGGCTTCTTGGTGATCTCTTCCTCGAGATCGACGCCGACCAGGTGGACGCGGACGCCCGCCGCGTCGGCCTCGGTCAGCGCCGCCATCGGGTCGCGGCCGATCGTGTTCTCACCGTCGGTGAAGACCACGATCACCTTGTTGCGCCGCCCCGGCACCGCCGCCTGGCGCGACAGCAGGTAGGTCGACAGCGCCAGCCCCTCGCCGATTGCCGTCATCCCTTCACCGCGCAGGATCTGGTTGTCGACCATGTCGATGTAGCGCACGAGATAGCGGTGGTCGAAGGTCAGCGGGCTGACGACGTAGGCGTTGTCGGAGAACACGACCAGCCCGATGCGGTCGTCGATGCGCCGCGACACGAACGTCCGGATCGCCTCCTTGGTCGCCTCGAGCCGCGTGCGCGGCCGATCCATGTGCTCTTCCATGCTCGACGACAGGTCGAGCGCGATGACGATGTCGAGGCCGTGCGACTGCGTCAGGGTCTCGGCGAGCGGGACGACCGGGTCCATCACCGCCGCGGCGAGCAGCACCAGTGCCGCCAGGAAGACCGCCGCCGGCACGCGCCGCAGCAGCGACGCGCGGTAGGCGCGGCGGAACAGCCACGGCGACGCGGCGGCGAGGCCGAGGCGCCGGCGCGCCGCGAGCCGGACGCCGATCGTCAGCACGAACAGCGCTGCGAACCACCAGGCGGCCTCGGGATGCAGGAATCGCACGTCGGCTCACCTGCCGTGCGACAGGATCTCCTGCGTCCTGTCGAGCGCTTCGCGCCAGGCCTGGCGCGAGGGCTGCAAGCCGGCATCGGCGTAGCGGGCGAGCTCGCAGGAGGCCAGCACGGCCACGACCGGCGCGACGGGAACGCGCGCCGCGCACGGCTGCAGCGCGGCCTCGATCTCGTCCGGCGTCATGCCCGCGGCCGGGACGCCGCAGGCGTCGGTGACGTGCTGCCGCACCAGCGCATCGAGCCGCGCGAAGCCGTCGCGCCGCGCGTCAGGGCTGTCGCCGTCGATCCCGCGCAGTTCCTCGAGCGTCGCGCGCGCCGCTTCGCGCGTCTGTCGCGACGAGCGCGGCGCGGCGCGCCGCCGCCGCGCGCGCAGCGACTCGCCCATCCGCAGCAGCAGCACCGCGGCCGGCACGATCGAGATCAGGATCAAGGCGAGGCCGGCCGGCTGCAGGATGCGCACGATCGGCCCCGAGGGCGGCACGACGCGCGCGTCCCTGACGTCGTAGATCGCCTGATCGTCTGGCAGCAGGCTGCGGAAGGCGATCGCCACCGCGGGCACCGTCAGCGAACCGGCGGGTGCGGCTTCCTCGGGGCGCTGCCCCGCGCGCGTCAGGTAATAGCGCACCGGAAACGATCCGATGGTCGGTGTCGCGACGTCGACGCGGTAGGTCGTCAGCACGTACTCGAAGCGATAACGCGTGACGCCGTCCTCTTCCCGGCGGCTGTTGTCGGAGCCGACGAGGTCGAGGCCGGTCAGCTTCAGCCGGTCGCGTCCGAGATCCGCGGTCAGAATGTCGTAGCCGCGCGGACAGGCGATCTCCACCGTATAGGTCACGCGGTCGGCGACGAACATCGCCGGCCGATCGACACCGGCCGTCACCGTGAACCCCTCCGGCGGCGGGGCCTGCGCCATCGCGGGCGCGCCGGCGAGCGCGCACGCCGCGAGGATCCACCACAGCCCAAGTGAGGCGACGGAGTGAAGCCGGCGCGAAGCGCAGGCCGCCTCGCGCCAATGAATGCGCAGCGACGTCACCTGCGCATCCTCGTCGCGAAGAACGACAGCAGCGGTTCGACGGCGCTCGCGTCGGTGGGGACGAACAGGTGCTCCATCGGCACGCGGTAGAACGCGCTGGCGAGCGATTCGCGCCGCCGCCGCGCTTCCGCCGCGTAGCGCCGGCGCGAGGCGGGCCCGAGATCGACGTCCGCATGACGGCCCGACTCCAGGTCGCGGACGCGGATGTAGCCGGGGCCGGGCGGCAGTTCGCGCTCCAGCGGATCCTCGGGAATCACGGCGATGACGTCGTGCCGCGCCGCGAGCATCGCCAGGTCGGGGCCGCCGAACAGATCCTCGTCGGTCAGGAAGTCCGACACCAGGAACACCATCGTCATGCGCTTCAGCGCGCGGGTGAGCTGCCGGACCGCCGGGACGATCGCCGTGCGGCCCGACCCGGCCGGCGCCGACCAGCACTGCTCGAGGATGGTCCAGGCGGCGCCGCGCGTCCGCCGCGGCGGGCGCGACACGACCACGCGATCCGAGAACGCCAGGAAACCGGTGCTGACCTGCGTCGAGAGCGCCGAGAACAGCAGCGAGGCGGTGACGAACATCATCGCCTCGCGCTTGGAGTGGCGCGAGCTGCCGAGATCCATCGAGCGCGAGACGTCGACCGCGATCATCATGTTCAGCTCGCGCTCGGCGTGGGTGTGGCGGACGAACGGGGCGTCGAGGCGGGCGGTGACGTTCCAGTCGATGCGGCGCACCTCGTCACCCGGCCGGTACGGCTGCAGCTCGTCGAAGTCGAAGCCGTCCCCGCGCAGCCGGCTGGTGAACGGGCCGACCCGCGGCGTGCGCATCTTGCGCGCCGTGGCGACCTCGATGTAGCGCAGCTCGCGCATCACCGCGTCGGGGATCATGGGATCGGCACCACGCGCAGCAGCTCGCCCAGGAGGAGGTCGGCGCTGACGTTCTCGGCCTCGGCGCGGATGCTGCGCAGCACCCGGTGCCGCGTGGCGTCGAGGAACACTTCCTTGACGTCGGACGGGCGGGCGTAGGTCCGCCCGTGCAGGAAGGCCGTGACCTTCGCCAGCGCCAGGATGTGCTGGTACGATCGCGGCGAGATCCCGGCCAGCAGGAATTCCGCCAGGTCGGCGCGGCCGGCCTCCCCCGGATGCCGCGTCGCCCGGCCGAGGCGGACGATGTAGTCGATCAGGTTGTCGTCGGCGAAGACCGCGTCGCGGATGAAGGCGCGCAGGCGCGTGACGTCGGCCGGCGACACCCGCCGCTCGACCGCCTGCTCGGTCACCCGCGAGCGCAGCATCTCGCGCTCGTGCACCGCCGCCGGGTACTCGACGCGCAGCATCATCGAGAAGCGATCGAGCTGCGCCTCGGGCAGCGCGTAGACCCCTTCCTGCTCGACCGGGTTCTGCGTCGCCAGCACCCAGAACGGGTCGTCGAGCGGGAAGGTGTTCTCGCCGAGCGTCACCTGCCGCTCCTGCATCGCCTCGAGCAAGGCGCTCTGCGTCTTGGGCGGGGCGCGGTTGATTTCGTCGGCGAGCAGGATGTTGGTGAACACGGGCCCGTGCTCGATCCGGAAGGTCCCGCTGCGCGCCTCGTAGATGCGCGTGCCGAGAATGTCGGCGGGCATCATGTCGGGCGTCAGCTGCAGCCGCTGGAACCTGGCGGCGATGGCGCGCGCCAGCGTCGTCGCGGTCAGCGTCTTGGCGACGCCGGGCAGCCCTTCGAGCAGGATGTGGCCGCAGCCGATGCGCGCGCCGGTGCCGGCCGACGCGAACGGAATGGCGGCGAAGAGGCCGGTGAGCAGCCGACGGATCAGGATCTGCTGGCCGACGATGACCTTGCCGATCTCCGCCTCGAGCGCGGCCACCAGCGCCAGCGCGTCGGCCGCCGACCACGCCGTCCGGTCCACGGGGGCGTCGTCGGTCATCACAGGAGCACCCACAGCGCGGCGCCGGCCATCGCCGCGACCGCGAGCAGCGCGGGATACAGGTCGCGCCGCTCGGTCGACGTCCGCCATCCCACGAAGCGCCGCTCGCCGCCGACGATCCCGGCGATCGCGCGCCGCAGCTCGTCGCCGGTGGTCGAGCGCACGTACTCCCCTCCGGTCGCCGCCGCGATCTGGCGCAGCGTGCCCTCGGTGAAGCGGGTCGTGACCGGCTCGCCGGTATCGTCGCGCAGCAGCGCCTCGCGGCCGTCGGCGCCGCGCACCGGAATCGGCACGGCACGCGTGCTGCCGATGCCGATGCAGTTCACCTGGTAGCCGGCGCGGCGGGCCGCGATCAGCGCGGGCGGCAGCTCCGAGCCGAAATCCTCGCCGTCGGAGACGACCAGGAAGATCTTGCGCGTCGGACGATCGTCCTTGCGTGCCACGTCCATGGCGCTGGTCAGCGCGGCGCCGATGTTGGTGCCGAAGAGCGGCGTCGGATCGCGGTCGATCCAGTCGAAGTAGAACAGCAGGCTGTCGGTGTCCTCGGTGAGATAGGAGAGGACGACGGCGGCGTCGGCGAAGCCGACCAGCGCGATGCGATCGATGGCATCGGGCTTCTGGCGGATCATGCTGCGGATTTCCCGGGTGGCGCGGGCGAAGCGCGAGGGCTCGATGTCGCGGGCGTTCATCGACGCGGAACGGTCGAGCATGATCACCAGATCCCGGCGCTCGTACTCGGCGACGCGGCGCGTCCACGCCGCCTGCGGCCGCAGCAGCGCGACGGCCAGCGCCGCGGCGGCGATCACGCCGGCGGCGAGCACGGCGGCGTCGCGCGCCAGGGTGGAGCGCCGCGACAGCGCGGCGAAGCGATCGGCGATGGCCAGCCGGCGGCGGAAGCCGCGGCGGAAGAGGCGATGGATGGTCCAGCACGCCACGATCAGCGGGACCAGCAGCGCCCACGGGGCGAGATCCGGACGCAGGAAGGTCATCGCATCCCGCGGATCATCCGATGTGCCGGCCGGACTTGGCGGCGGGACGCTGCTGCGGGCGCAGCAGCTGCATCAACTGGTTCGGCGGTACCTTCGGCGACTTGCGCAGCGCCGCGGCGAGGCGCGTGACCAGCTCGAAGTCGTACTTCGCGTCCCAGTCGGCCGGCGCGGCCTCGACGGCGCGGCGCAGCTCCTCTTCGGCGCGCGACAGCCATCCGAACTGCTGGTCGGGCTTGCCGTCGCCGCGGCTCATCGCGTAGAAGGCCAGGCCGGACCACAAGTGCGGCTCGGCGGCGGCGGGAGCGTGCTGCGCCTTGTCGATCACCTCGTCGTAGCGCTGCTGGTGGTAGGCGATCCACATCTGGGCCCCGACCACGCGGGCGTAGTCTCGGGCGAGCAGCTGGCGCACCGCGGGCAGGCGATCGAAGCGGGCCTCGGCCAGCGCGTAGGACAGGCGGGCCCGCTCCCAGTCGCCGGCGGCGAGGGCTTCGTCGGCCTCGGCGACGGGGTGCAGCCAGCGGGCGCACGCGATCGCCGCGGCGCCGCCGAGCAGCAACAGGAGCAGGAGCGCTCCGGCGAGCGTTCGCCGCGCGGACATCATGGGCGGCTGCGATTACAGCAGACGGCGCGGCCTCCGTCAACGGCGGCCGGACCAAAGGTCGGACCAATAATCAATTGATCGATGCCCGGTTGACTTGCCCGGGCAAACGCGGGACGCTTGCAGCCACGGCCCTGCGGCCGTCGCGGAAAGGGG
>Ga0134122_10001883_pt1 | contig 15309 bp, 11 predicted proteins | sample KB302_FD_96461 | JGI IMG/M metagenome (GOLD analysis project Ga0134122, IMG submission 96461) | Terrestrial soil microbial communities without Nitrogen fertilizer from Kellogg Biological Station, Michigan, USA - KB3-0-2 | ecosystem: Environmental > Terrestrial > Soil > Unclassified ... | reverse complement strand
GAGCCATGCTGCGCAATGAAAATACTATTCCGGTACTCGGGCGGAAACATTTTGCCGGTATAGAAACGCAGCCCGTCAGGCGCTACATGGCCTCCCTGCTTTAGTGCCGGAGGGACAAATTCGCTGCAGTTTCGTTTAGCACCGTATTCCGGGTCAGGAGTGTCGCCCTGATGGCAGTACGGAAAGCCGAAATGCAGGCCCGCCTTCGGCGCGTGGTTCAGTTCGCAAGATGGCATGTCATCACCCATCATGTCGCGGCCATGGTCGTTGAACCATAGTTCCTGGGTGCGGGGATCCCAGTCAAACCCCACGGTGTTACGGATGCCGCGTGCAAAAACCTGAAATTGACTGCCATCCGGCTTCATGCGGTGAATTGCGGCGTACACGTCCGGGTTCGCTTCACAGATATTGCATGGTGCACCCACCGGCACATATAGCCAGCCATCGGGCCCAAAAGCGATAAATTTCCAACCATGGTGAGATTCGCGCGGAAGCTTGTCGAACACCAGCGCCGGTTTCGGCGGTTTCGCAAGATTGGCTTCGATATTGTCAAAGCGCAGTATTCGATTGATCTCGGCGACGTAAAGCGCTCCATCTCCAAAAGCCACGCCGTTCGGGGCGTTCAGGCCTTGCGCCACCGTGACGACTTTGTCTGCTTTGCCATCACGGTTGGAATCCACCAAGGCGTAGACCTTGTCCGTGCGCGTGCCGACAAACACCGTTCCGTTATCACCGAGCGTTAGCGAGCGGGCATTCTCGACTTCGGCGTACACGTCGATTTTGAACCCAGCCGGGAGCTTGATGTGATCCAGTGGCGGCGTAGCGGCCACAGTGCCAGCAAAGAACGCCAGGGCGAAGAGCAGGTAGGCGACGCGCGGGCTCATGGGCTTGTCTCCTTCAAAAATCCGGTGATGTTGGAAAGCAGACAGCGTATTCCAACGCGGGGTTCCGGCCGGTACCTTGAATGCATAAGATAGCGTCCCTATCTGGCATTATTGCTATGAGTTACAGGAGAAAACGTTATGGGCGAAGCCGCCACTCGGGAAACACTCGGCTTTCAGACCGAAGTCAAACAGCTGTTGCAGTTGATGATTCACTCGTTGTACAGCAACAAGGAGATCTTCCTGCGGGAACTGATTTCGAATGGGTCCGATGCCTGCGACAAGCTGCGTTTCGAGGCGTTGACCGATCCCGGCCTGTTCGAAGATGACCCCGATCTCAAAATTCGAGTCTCCCTTGATCGTGCTGCACGGACCATCACGGTATCTGACAATGGCATTGGCATGTCGCGTCAGGAAGTCATAGACAACATCGGGACCATCGCCAAATCCGGCACCCGGGAATTTTTCGGGCGGCTCACGGGTGACCAGGCAAAAGACGCGAGCCTGATCGGGCAATTCGGCGTGGGCTTCTATTCATGTTTCATTGTTGCCGACAAGGTCACGTTGACTACCCGGCGTGCCGGGCTCGGCAAGGAGCATGGGGTGCGTTGGGAATCGGGCGGAGAAGGGGATTACACCATAGAGATCGTTGAACAAGCATCGCGCGGAACGGAAGTAACCTTGCATTTGCGCGAAGGCGAGGACGAATTGCTGGAAGGCTTTCGTCTCCCATCGATCATCCGCAAGTATTCCGACCATATCTCCCTTCCGATCCTGATGAACAAGCAGGATTGGGACAAGGACAAGGCTGAGCATGTTACTCGTGACGAACTGGAGAAAGTCAACCAGGCTTCCGCCTTATGGGCTCGGCCAAAATCCGAGATCACGGAACAACAATACCGCGAGTTCTACAAACACGTAAGTCATGATTTTGAAGAACCGCTTGCCTGGGTGCATGCAAAGGTAGAAGGAAAATCAGAATACACGCAGCTGCTGTACATACCCGCGCGTGCCCCGTTTGATCTGTGGGACCGCGAACATCGTCACGGCATCAAGTTATATGTGCGGCGGGTATTCATCATGGACGATGCTGAACAGCTCCTGCCGGCTTATTTGCGGTTCGTACGCGGAGTGGTGGACTCCAACGATCTGCCGTTGAATGTCTCCCGCGAAATTCTGCAGGAATCAAAAGACGTCGAAACCATCCGCAAAGGTTGCGTCAATAAGGTGCTGGGCCTGCTGGAAGACCTCGCACAGACTCAGTCTGAGAAATATGCAACTTGCTGGAAGGAATTCGGGCGAGTGCTGAAGGAAGGCGTGGGCGAGGATTGGTCCAACAAGGAGCGTATCGCCAGACTTCTGCGCTTCGCCTCAACACATGCCGACAGTGAGGAACAGAGCGTTAGCCTGTCGGACTATGTGGCGCGCATGAAGGACGGCCAGGCGAAAATTTACTACATCACTGCTGACAGCTTTGCCGCTGCGAAGAACAGTCCGCACCTTGAGATTTTTCGCAAGAAAGGCATCGAAGTATTGCTGCTATCGGACCGTGTCGACGAATGGGTTGGGTCGAATCTGACGGAATTCGAAGGTAAGCAGATGGCATCGGTTGCTAAAGGTGACCTGGATTTGGGCAAGCTGGCCGATGAAGACAAGAAAGAGCAGGAGAAGGAGGCTGGCGAGAACAAGGAACTCGTCGAGAACATCGGCAAAAGCCTGGGCGATCGCGTTAAGGAGGTGCGTGTAACACTAAGGCTTACATCTTCGCCGGCTTGCCTGGTGGCAGACCAGCATGGGATGAGCGGTAATCTTGAGCGCATGCTGAAGGCCGCAGGCCAAACCGTGCCGGGCAGTAAGCCCGTTCTGGAGATCAATCCCCACCATCCCCTGGTGCAACTCCTGAAATACGAAACCGACAAGGGGCGTTTTGGGGACTGGAGCCATATCCTGTTCGATCAGGCCCTGCTTGCCGAAGGCGGGCAACTGGACGATCCTGCGTCCTTCGTCAAACGTCTGAACGAAATGATGCTGACGCTTGCGAATAAATGACGCGCTAAGATTTATTTGTCATGCCAGCGCGGCGGGCGCTTTTGCATGAAGGCATCGATTCCTTCCCCGACGTCTTCTGCCATCATGTTGCACGCCATGACTTCGGCCGCGTATTCGTAGGCGGCTTGCATCCCCATCTCCATCTGCTTATAGAACATTTTCTTGCCCGTGGTCACGGCCACGGCAGATTTGGCGATGATCGCTTCCGCAAACGTTTTGACTTCGGTATCGAGCTGCGCTGCTGGCACGACGCGATTCACGAGACCGCGTTGCTTGGCGGTCGCCGCATCGATGAAATCGCCGGTAAGCAGCATTTCCATGGCTTGCTTGCGCGATACATTTCGGCCTAGTGCTACGCTGGGTGTCGAACAGAACAGCCCGACATTAATACCGGATACGGCAAATCGGGCCGTATCGCAGGCGACCGCAAGATCACATTGTGCAACCAGCTGGCAACCCGCTGCAGTTGCAATTCCGTGTACCCGAGCGATGACCGGTTGCGGAAGATGCAATAGCTTCATCATGACGTCGCTGCATTGCGCAAACAGTTTGTCGTAATAACTCTTGCGTGGATCGGCGCGCATTTGCTTGAGGTCGTGGCCCGCGCAGAAGGCCGGACCGGAGCCCGCTATCACGACCACCCGCACCGATGTGTCCTTGCCAACGACGTCCAACATCGACTGAAGCTCTGTCAGCAGTTCTTCGCTGAGCGAGTTGTATTGCTTGGGGCGGTTCAACGTGATGGTTGCGATACCGCCCACATCTTTGCGCAGCAGGATCGGTTCGACATGGACGTGTTGAGCAGCTGCGGTGGCAGACATGGCGCTCTCCGCTAAGTGATGCGATGCAGGAAATTATAGTCGCTGCCGAAGAGCTTGGGTAAGCCGGTCAGATCAGGCTTGCAAATGAAAAGCAGGCGGAGGAGAAGCCTGTCCGTCCAGAAACTGCTCGAATGCCTCGGCGCCTAGCGGCTTGCTGAATAAAAAGCCCTGAATTTCATCGCAACCATAGGCGTGCAGGAATTCAAGTTGCGGCACGGTCTCTACGCCTTCGGCGACTACTTCGAGATTCATGTTATGTGCCATGGCAATGATGCTGCGCGTGATAGAAGCGTCATCGCGATCGTCGGGCAAATCCCGTATGAATGAACGGTCTATCTTTACGCAATCGATCGGGAAGCGCTTCAAATAGGCGAGCGACGAATAACCCGTACCGAAATCGTCGATGGCAATGCGCACGCCAGTGTCGCGAAGGGCCTGCAGCACCTTGATTGCGCCCTCGGCATCGCGCATGACCATGCTCTCAGTAATTTCCAGTTCCAGATTTTCGGCCGGGAACCCGGTTCTCTTAAGCGCGTCGCTGACTCGCATTGCCAGGCCGTCGTCATAGAGCTGGCGCACGGACAGATTTACTGCCACGCGCAAACCGGCGTGGCCGGCATCGCGCAATGCCTGCCCCTGGCGGCAGGCCTCGGTCAGCACCCAATCGCCGATTGGCACGATCATCCCTGTTTCTTCCGCGATGCCGATGAAAGCGCTCGGCTGCATCAGCCCTTTCTCCGGATTTTGCCAGCGCACCAAGGCTTCCATTCCTGCCACGTTACGCGAGGACACCTGCATCTTCGGCTGGAACTGAAGCATAAATTCCTGCCGCTCCAGGGCGCGCCCCAGAGAAGACTCTATGGAAAGCCGCTCCCGCCCATGCGCATCCATGTCTGGGGAGAAATACTGGAACCCGTTCTTGCCCGATTCCTTTGCCCGATACATGGCGACGTCGCTATTGCGCAGCAATGTCTGCAAATCGGTGCCGTCATGTGGACTGGTACTGATCCCGATACTTGCTGTAATGACGAATTCCTGCTCGTCGATCGTTAGCGGACGCGACGTTGCCTCAAGTATCTTGTTTGCCACGGCGCTGACTGCTTCGACACTGGCCGCGTCCTGCATCAGGATGACGAATTCGTCTCCACCCAGCCGCGCGAGGACATCGCTATCGCGAAGGCAGGTACGTAGACGCGCCGCGATTTGCTTCAGCAACTGATCACCGGCTTCGTGGCCAATGATGTCGTTGATATTCTTGAAACGGTCAAGGTCCACCACCATGAGCGCGGATTTCAGGCCCTGACGCTGGTGGATCGTGATTGCCTGCTCAAATGCGCGCTGGAAATGCGCCCGATTCGGAATTCCAGTCAGCTCATCGTGATAGGCGAGATATTCAATGTGTTCCTCGGCACGCTTGCGATCCGTAATGTCGCGGATGATGAGACTGGCGCACAGCTTGCCCGACCGGTCACGGAAGGTAGTCGAGGAGACCTCTACCGGAACCCAGCCTCCATCCTTGCGGCGCATCTTGAGTTCACCGCGGGCACCACCTTCGCGCCGGTGTTCTTCCACCATGGCTTCCACACGCGGATCATCGGGCTCGGTCAGGCCTTCACGTCCGAGTTTGCGTAATTCGCTTTCGGTATAGCCCAGAAGCCGGCACGCCTGCTCGTTTGCCGACAGGATCCGGCCATCAGAGCGCATCAACAATACCGCATCAATGCTGTGCTCGAACAATGCCTGATAGCGCGCTTCACTTTCGCGCAGCGTGTCCACCAGCGCCCGCTGCTCGGTAATGTCTTCATTGACCGCCACGCCACCGACGATCTCCCCTTCAGCCGATACGATCGGTGCGGTTGAATGCAATACGGTTTTCCGGCTGCCATCCGAACATTCGATGTCCAGTACCTCATTACGTGACGATGCGCCTCTTGTCAGGGTGAGCGCCATTCCGCGATCGGCGGTCTGTGGCAGTTCTTTTTTTCGGTCAGTGAAATAATGTAGGTCTTTCTCACCATCGCCCCAAATCCGTCCACTGGCGGCGTTGCTCAGAACGACGTGCCCTGCTCTGTCCGCCACCCGAACGCCGACGGGTAAGGTGTCAAACACCTGTCGGAGCATGCGCTCATTGCGGCCCACCGAGCGCGCCAAGGTATTGCGGCGCATGAGCCCCTGGACCAGCAACCAGGTCAGCAGAACAGTCGCCAGCGTAAAGGCCGCCAATATCGCCGCCGCCACGTTGAGTTGGTGCCGCCAGCCTGCCAGCAGTTCGTCTTCGCTTAGGCCGACTTGCACGATTAATGGTGTGCCGGCCACCGGACGCACGCCATAGATCCGCAACACGCCATCTACTTCACTGACCTTCCGATAGGTTCGTGAATCCTGCCCCGGAGTCGCTTTGCCGGGAACGCCCAACCATTTCGGTGCTTCAGGGGCGCGTGCGATCAATTCTCCTTGCTCGTGCAGCAGCGCGCTGGTACCGGCTTGTCCCACGTCGAGCCGGTCAAGAAGTGTTTTGAAGGCCGCGGGCTCAAGCGCTACCCCTACCGCGCCGGCGAAATGGCCTTCTGTGTCTTCAAGTCGCCGGGTGGCAACGATAAACCATCCGCCGTTGCTCTGCTCCGCCGGGCGACTGACATAGAGTCGATTCCCTGTGTGCGCACGATGCCAGCTGAAGTAGTCACGATCAGACAAATCAATGTGTGCTGCGGACCGCATATCCGAGTCCTGCAGCAGAATTCCACGCGCGTCGAGCACGAACAATGTACGGGCGTTAGGCAGTTGCGCAACTCTTTCAGCAAGTAACGCATGCAAAGCGAAGCCCGACGGATCTCGCAGCGCCGGACTTCGCTGCCAGGCGTAGACGGTGCTCCCCAGCGCTTGATCGACCGACTGCAACAGCCGCCCGGTGCGCTCCTCAATGATTTGGGCAAGGAAGGCGCTGGTCCGCTCTCCATCGCGCAAAGCATTCTCGCGTGATTTGCTCAGCATGAAAAATGCCAGCGCGAAAAGGGTGATGACCAGCAGGACGGCGAGTCCAGGGACAAGATAAAGCAGAAAACGCTCTCGCGGTTGCGGGCGCTCGTTTGAGGGTAGGGTCGGAGACGTCACGGAAATCGCAGTGAGATTACATCGGCAGTGTACCGCGTATGCCGTTACAAGCGAAACAGCGGTTACGCTGTCCACGACGGCTCCGTTGCAAGCATCTATCTACTCGACCGACTCAGCGGCTTTTGCCATAGTCTGGATAGGGCATCCGGAACCTGTTCGTCTGGACGCCGGGATTGGAAATACGTCGAATCGAAAAATGCGGGAAACTAGCAGATCTAACAAAAACCGCGTGCCGCCCTTATGTCTCCACGTCCTCTGACTGAATTTCTGCGAGCGGTTTCCGCTTTTCGCCGTTACGCAAATCCCGAACGGTTGCCGGACTGGGAGCAACGCTTTGCCTTTGGCCTCGGCGACATAGAACAGGTTTTTGAAGCGGCTGTTGCGGAAGCGCCGGTCCTATCGGCGCCAAAAGCAACCGTAACGGAACAGTTTGAGGCGGGCCGATATGTTTCCTCTGCGCCGGCTGGCGGACTGGTATCCGCCAGTGCGGCGCAGATCGCCCATCAGGTCCGGCACCACGCGCTCTCGCCGGTGAAACTCGCAGAGCTGTTTCTCGGCCGCATCGATGCGCATCGACACCTTAATGCCTTCATTACGGTGAATCCATCATTGGTCATGGAGGAGGCGCAGGTTCTGGCCCATCGTCTGCGGCGTGGTGAAGATCCCGGGCCGCTTTCCGGCGTACCGGTAGGAGTGAAGGATCTCATGTCAGTCAGAGGTTATCCGCTTACGGCCGGTACCCGGGCTATTGAAGGCAAAGTGCAGGAGCGCGATGCGCCAGTAGTGGCAAGGCTGCGGGCTGCCGGAGCGCTAATTATCGGTACCACGAATCTTCACGAGCTGGCTTTTGGCATTAGCAGCGCCAATCCGCATTTTGGTCACGTGCAGAATCCGCGTTATCCCGGCTACATACCGGGCGGTTCGAGTGGCGGATCGGCTGCCGCAGTTGCTGCGGAACTTGCGGCCGTCGCAGTCGGTTCCTGCACTGGAGGATCGATTCGTCTGCCAGCCGCGTGTTGCGGGATTGTCGGGTTCAAACCGACCTACGATGCCGTTCCCCGCGAAGGAGTCTACCCGTTGGCCTGGTCGCTCGATCATATCGGGCCCATCACCCGCACAGTGGAAGATGCGGCCCTGGCTTTCGAGGTCATGGCAGGCTTCCCGGAACACTCGATGTTGCCGCATACGGCCATTACGCCGCCGCGCATCATGCAGCCGCGGAAGTTCTTCTATGACATGCTGGACAATGAAGTGCGAACCGCGATGGATGGTGCGCTAGCACGCTTGCGTGCCGCTGGTGCACCAGTCGGCGAAGTCAACGTACCCGGAATCGAGCTTGCACCGGGCATTCAGCTGATTACCATCGCCGCAGAAGGTGCGCAAGCGAACGCAGAACTACTGGCCCGGCATGCCGACAAACTCGGCGAAGATGTGCGATTGCGCCTGGAAACGGGTCAGTTTTATCTGGCCGTTGATTATATCAAGGCGCAACAGTTGCGGAACCAGGTGCGCCAATCAATGATCAGCTGCTTCGGGGATGCGGACGTCATGATTATTCCAGCGACGCCCGTGCTGCCGCCGAGAAGCGGAACCACAATACTGGAACTGGGCGGCAAGACGGTGCACGTTGCGCCGACATTGACGCGCTTCACTTCCCCGATTAATTTTTGCGGGTTCCCTGCGCTGTCGATGCCGTGCGCGAAATCTAAAAATGGCTTGCCCATCAACCTGCAAATCGTGGGTCGTCCGGGCGCTGATGCGACCGTCTTGCGTGTCGCGCGCTGGTGCGAGCAAGTATTCGCTGCATGAACCGGTTGCATTACGGCAAACCAACAGGAGCAAGTCAGTGAGAATGTTATCCATGCTAGTGATAGCCGCATGCTGCGTTTCCGGAGCCACGGCTTCCGCAACGCCATTGCAGGATTGCATGCAGTCCAGTGTGCTTTCCGCGTGTCTGGATGCCAAGCTGAAAGCAGCCAACAAACAGTTGAACGCCACGCTGAAAGCCGCACAAGAGCGCATCGAGCAGTTGCAGGCGCAAGGCAGACGCCCGGTGCTCGGCACATTTATCGATAGCCAACGGAAGTTCAACGCATATCGCGATGCTCAATGTGGCTGGCAGGGTGTGCGTGCGCCTGCGGGCTCCAATAGCGGTGACTATGTGAAGGACTGTCAGATTCGCGAAACACTGGCGCGCGAACGCCAGCTGGCTGAGTTCCTCGCCGGCGACGATGCGGCCAATGCCGGCGTTGATTCGCCTGCAATGGCGGAAGCCGATTCGCCCACGCCGAAAATCGAGGTGCTCCCTTCATCGAGTTCGCCGGGGCCGGATTCTGCTGTGGGGGATCCACCGAAAGCAGCCCTGCCGGTACCCGATTCGGCTGCGGTCGAGTCGCCGAAAGCCGCCGTACCTTCAGACGGCAATTCTGTCCCGGCGTCTCGAGGTAACGAATGGCGCCTGGTCAAATGGGTGGCGAACGGTGCGGAAAAAACCATCGTTGGTGATTCAGATATCACGATTGCTTTCGATCCTTCTGGAAAAGTTGCGGGCAACGCTTCGCTGAATCGCTTTACCGGCAGTTACCGGTTTGACGTTGATGGGCGCCTGCAATGGCCGCGGACAGGATTCGCCCTTACCAGAATGGCCGGACCAGCGCCGCTCATGGGACAGGAGCGCGCGTTCTTGGAATCGCTACGACGCACGACGCAGTATCGGGTCGAGGGGCCGCAGCTCATTCTGCAAAGTGAAAACGGTGGGACCGCGCTGATCTTCACACGGTAAATGACACAAAAATAACCACCAACGGGACCGCGCGATGACCAAGAACATGAAACTCAAAGGACGTGAGTTCGCCAAGGGCCTGCGCTTTCCGGAAGGTCCCGTTGCCATGGCGGACGGGTCAGTGCTGGTCGTGGAAATAGAGCGCGGCACCTTGTCCCGTGTCGACCAACAAGGGCGTGTCCAAATCGTCGCACAAACAGGCGGTGGCCCAAACGGCGCTGCAATCGGCCCCGAGGGCAAATGCTACCTGTGCAACAACGGCGGATTTCGCTGGCATTATGACGCGGATGGATCCATGCGCCCCGCCGCCCGTGCCGACGATTATTCAGGCGGGCGAATTGAGCGGGTGGACTTGTCAACCGGTAACATAGAATTGCTCTACCGCGAATGCGACGGCGTGCCGCTAAAAGGGCCCAATGACATCGTATTCGATGGTAAGCGGGGCTTTTGGTTTAGCGACCTTGGCAAGGTGTACGGGCGTCAGATGGATCGCGGTGCGGTTTACTATGCGCGCACGGACGGCAGCATGATCAGGGAGGCCGTGTTTCCAATCACCACGCCAAACGGCGTGGGGCTCTCTCCCGATGGAAATACCTTGTATGTCGCAGAAACAGAAACCAGTCGCCTGTGGTCATTCCGGATTATTGGAGAAGGTGAACTAGAGAAGCTGCCGTGGCCGTCCCCGCATGGAGGAAAGCTGGTGGCAGGCCTGCCGGGCTATCAGCGTTTCGATTCAATGGCAATCGAAGAGGACGGCAACATATGCGTCGCCACGCTGATGCGCGGCGGCGTTACTGTCATTTCACCAGCTGGCGAAGTTGTCGAATTTCACGAAGCACCGGAACACTATTGCACGAATCTGGCGTTTGGCGGTGTTGCCATGCAAAAGGCATACGTGACCCTGTCTGGCCACGGCAATTTACTGGAAGTCGATTGGCCGCGCCCCGGGTTGCGGCTGCATTATCAAAACTAGAATCTGGAAGGAGTCATCGAATGGAACATACCTTCAAATTTTCTGTGAGCCATACCGATACCAGCCAGTTCAAGGATGACGGGCTGCGTCCTTTTTTTCAGTATCGGGATCTTGGCATTCGCGATGCCACTAACGGCGCGGTGGTCGCGCACGTCATTCGCGCGAAGCCGGGGGCGCCAGTGCATCCGGAGCGGCATCATCATGAAGTTCAGTTCCAGATGGTGTATGTACTCAAGGGATGGGTGAGGTTCAACTACGAAGGTGTCGGCGAAATCACGCTGAAAGCCGGCTCGTGCGTGCATCAGCCGCCCGGGATCCGGCACACCGAACTGGCGCATTCAGATGATCTCGAACTCATTGAAATCGTCATGCCGGCGGATTTCGAAACCGAGACCGACTGAAGACGATCCAGCGATCGGCAGCACGGACAATTCACTCAAAAAAGGGGAGAACACGTGGCACGCACACCAATCAATCCGGGCAGGATCGACTGGTCCGGAGAAAACCCGGGCATGTATCTGAAGGAAAAAGCAGACGGACCTTTTGTCTCACTCATCAGCTATTTCCGCGTCGTCCACTCGCCACATGGCAAGGGACATGCGGCCTTCATGCTACTTGATCCCTACGGCGAGGGCAGGAATCCGAAGAAGCCCAATCTTTGCCTGACGGACAATGAGCCGCTGGCTGACTATGTCAGGCAAGGTTTCGTAACGTACTTCGGCGCCTTCAAAGGTGCGACAGGCCTTGGCCACCTGCAAGTAAAGCCGGCTTGGGATTTCATGGCGGGCGGTGATGGCAAGAACCTGCATACCGAATGGTTTCGCTCCGCTACGGGACAAGTTCATCTATCGTGGAACGAGCTCGGTGCGCCGTTCCTGGTGGAGTTCGACAAGGAGCATTCCGCGACCGGCAAGCATGAAATGATTTCACTGTTCGTCGATTCGCGCGAATGTGGCGCAACCATCAATGGCAATGCGGTTGCCGGCCAGGCTTTTCCACGCGAATTCGCCGGTAAAAAAGACAGTAGCACTGCGTTTCTGGCGTTCAGCGAGACTTGGGTGAAGGCGTGAGGGCGTTTGATGTTCGTGAGGAGATATACCCTTCCAGCCGAGCCTTGACTGCGTGAAAGATCGTTCGATGAACTTGTTTCCCGTATTACCACACCCGAAGCTTTAGCTGGATTGCCAATGCGCCGTCGAATCGATCTTTTACCGTGGGTATGAGGCTGATATTGGCCCCAAGCCACCTGCCCTCGATGGATAGCACCGGCAGAGGGGCCACAAACCACCCGCCATCATGGTAGTTCGGATAGCCGTCGAAAGCGCCGATGATGATGCCGCCGCCGACGTGAACCCCACTCACATCCCAGTGGAGCGGACGCCATTGATAGGCAGCATAGTACGTCCGTCCATCATTGCTGTTGATGTAGGTCCCCCCCAGCAATTCATGATTGTTGTTTAACGCCACTTCGGCGCCAAAGCCGATGTTGTTATTGCGCAAGTCCTTTTCCGTGTCGAAGTGATATGAATAGACGCCGGCGTTAAGCCAGACTTGCGGAAACGAACTTGCCCGTGAGTCCTGGGCTGAGGCCGTGAACGCAAAGATGCCCAGGCACAATGCGAGCAAGATGCGCCATTGTTTGGCCAGGAGGATCAACGCTGCGACGGACGGCGTTGCGTGGACCGTTCTTGTGCGGTTCAATCTGGCCTCAAAGGGATGGCGTCTCCATCGGAACACAGGGCGGTATTGGTACGCGCCCCGATGTTGCGCCGCGGACGATTGTTCTCAACTAGGCGGTCAGCGTGACCTCGACAGAACCGATACCGTCGATGGTGTAGCGGTAATGTTCCCCGGCTTTCGGAAAACGGGTAGTCACCCAGCTGCCGGTCAGGACAATTTCCCCCTTGTTCAATGTGTGCCCGAGTTCGTTCAGGTTATTGGCCAGCCAGCGCAGTGGTTCAAATGGATGGCCCAGCACATCGCGCCCGCGTCCTTCGTCGATGACTCTGCCATTGCACTCAAGGATGCTGGGCGTATTTGCGAGATCCGGCCACGTCGTCCGGAACTCGCCAAGTACGTTGCCTTCGTTCCAGGAGTTGTCCGCCACCAGCGAAAGCAGGTCCAGCGGATAGTCGGAATTGCGGTCGTCGATGACTTCGAATGCTGGGCACACCGCGTCAACCGCGGCGGACACTTCGTCCAGCCCGTATGGACGGCCGCGGGGCCTCAGCGAGGCGCCGAGCCGCGCACAGCATTCGAACTCGATCCCGAGACGGCCAAGCTGCGACAATGAAAGTTTCGCACCGCTCTCGTACAGCCGGTTTGCAAACACCACCCCGGAGTTGGGATGGTTCACGCCGCACATTTGCTGCATGCGTTTGGAGGTCAGTCCGATCTTGTAGCCGACGCGCGGGCCTAGCGTTGCTTCCAGCTGCTTGACATACGCGGCCTGGATTGCATACGCACCTGCAAGGTCGGTTGCGCCGTAGTCCTTTGCAAACGGAATGATTTTTCTTTTTGCCGCGTGATCGCGCATCAGCGCGGCCGCTGCTTCTTCTGCCTTGACCTGCATACATCGTCTCCTCGTCTATTGCGACATCATATCGGCTCTCGGTATCCTTGGCTTCTCGCGTGGCAAATGCGCCGCCCGAAGCAAAGGCACCAATGCGATTGCACTGTATGACGGTGGTTGCGGTTTGCGTGCTCGCAACGGCGCCGGCATTTTGCGCCGACTACCCGGAGCATCCATTGCGGTTGGTAGTGCCTTTTACGCCGGCCGGGGCCACGGATGTGCTGGCGCGCCTGACTGGCGAACGCCTGGGCGACAAACTGGGCCAAACCGTGGTAATCGAGAATCGTCCCGGTGCGGGGGCCAACGTTGGAGCCGAGTTTGTGGCCCGCTCTGCGCCGGACGGTTACACCATGCTGATGGGCCCTGCTTCGGTATACGCAATTTCCGTCACGCTGTATCCTAAACTTGGCTATGAGCTGACCAAGGATCTCACGCCGGTGTCGCTTGTGGCCAATGTTCCGCATGTGCTGTTGGTCAACAACGATGTGCCGGCAGCGTCGCTTCCAGAATTGATTCGCCTGGCGGCCAGGCAGCCGGGAATGCTCAATATCGCTTCGCAAGGTAGCGGTACGGTATCCCATCTTGAAGCGGAACTGTTCAAGCATATGGCCGGCATCGACATGGTCCACGTGCCCTATCGAGGCAGCGCGCCCGCGCTAGTCGATCTTATGGGGGGGCGCACCCAGGTCATGTTCGACAGTATCGCTTCAGCGCTTCCGCACATTCGAGCAGGGAAATTGCGGGCCCTCGCGGTTTCCTCCAAAACCCGCTCAGCGCTATTGCCAGACGTGCCTACGGTCGATGAGTCGGGCTTGAAAGGTTACAGCGCGCATTCCTGGCTGGGTATTTTCGTACCGGCGGCAACGCCGCGCCCGATCGTCGAGCGCTTGCAGCGTGAGGTCGCTGCTGCGCTGAATGACCCGCAAATCCGGGCACGGCTTTTGGGCGCAGGTTTTGAGCCCGCAAGCAGTACGTCCGCCGCGTTTGCGAAACTGGTGCGTGAGGAGATCGAAAAATGGCGTCCGATCGTAAAGATGTCTGGAGCGACGGCGGACTGACGCACCTTGGTTGATATCCGACGCATAGTGCAAGATGAAGCGCGCTTCAAAGTTTTGCCGTTAGGGAGAAGTCATGAGTGGGCCACTGGCTGGAATCACGGTATTAGATCTCACGCGCGTGCTGGCGGGACCGTTCGCCACACAGATCCTCTCGGACCTGGGCGCTGAAGTAATCAAGATAGAACGGCCCGAAACGGGCGATGACACGCGCGGGTGGGGGCCTCCGTATGTAAAAGACGCGAACGGCAACGATACCGCGGAGACCGCGTACTTTGCGGGTTGTAATCGTGGCAAGAAATCGGTGACGCTCGACCTGGCGGATCCGCAAGCACAGAAACGGTTGCGCCAACTGGCCGGAGAATGCGATGTCCTCGTGGAGAACTACAAGGTGGGCGACCTGGCGCGTTACGGGCTCGACTATGCGTCCCTGAGAAAATTATATCCGGGGCTGGTGTACTGCTCGATAACCGGATTCGGCCAAACCGGTCCGTATGCGGAACGGGCCGGTTATGATCCTGTCGCACAAGCCATGTGCGGCATGATGAGCGTCACCGGAGAGCCCGAAGGACAGGAAGGCACGACGCCGCAACGCGTAGGTGTTGCGGTGGTCGACCTGATGGCAGGTCACTACGCCGTGATCGGCATTCTTGCGGCACTGATGCATCGCAGGCAAAGCGGTGAAGGGCAGCATATCGACATCGGATTGCTGGACGTCGGCGTAGCGTCGATGGCCAATATCGCGTCTGCCTATCTTGGTGCTGGTGTCGTGTCGAAGCGAAACGGTGGCGTGCATCCGAGCGTAACGCCATCGCAAGTGTTCCAGTGCACAGATGGATATGTCATTGTTGCGGCCGCCAACGATGGACAGTTCAGGAAACTTTGTGAAGTCGCGGGCCGGCCCGGAATAGCGCAGGATAAGCGTTTTGCGACAAACGCTGCGCGTGTGCAAAACCGTGCCGTCATTACCCCTCTGCTCGAAGACATCTTTCGCTCCGCTTCGGTCGCGCACTTGACTACCTCCTTGGCTGCAGCCAGCGTGTGCCGTGGACCAATCTATTCTAG
>Ga0134122_10001882_pt1 | contig 15309 bp, 14 predicted proteins | sample KB302_FD_96461 | JGI IMG/M metagenome (GOLD analysis project Ga0134122, IMG submission 96461) | Terrestrial soil microbial communities without Nitrogen fertilizer from Kellogg Biological Station, Michigan, USA - KB3-0-2 | ecosystem: Environmental > Terrestrial > Soil > Unclassified ... | reverse complement strand
GAGTCACGCAGGTCGTGGACCAGCGCCAGGGGGTGCACGGGATGATCGCCAAGAATCTGTTCCTGCCGTGAGCGTGGTGGGATGCGGCAGTGGTGGAGGCAGGTGCGGGGCCACGGGCGCGCCGGCATGGCTCGCCTGTCGCCGTAACTCGCGCGGAGGACGGCTCGCTCCGGCCCCCCATCCCCCAGAGGGGGCTGGGATGGCGCCGAGCCGAATCGTCGGTGGCTCGCTCGCCGTCCTCCGCGCTCGAACGGCGACGACGGCTCGCCATGATGGCGCGCCCGTGGCCCCGCACCTGCCTCCACCACTGCCGCATCCCACCACCCTCAAGTCCCATTTGACGAGGATTTCTAGCCGTGGCCTATGACCTTGTCGTGCGGGGCGGGCTCATTGCCACGGCGACGGATGCGGTGGTGGCGGATCTTGGGATTCGCGGGGGGCGGATTGCGACTATTGATCAGGGGTTGCCGGCGGAGGGACGGGAGATTGATGCGCGGGGGTTGATCGTGATGCCGGGAGGGGTCGATGTGCATACGCATCTCGACCTCGATCTGGGGGGGATGCGGACGGCGGACGATTTCGAGTCGGGGACGGCGGCGGCGGCGTGCGGCGGGGTCACGACGATCTGTGACTACGCGTGGCAGCAGGCCGGCGTGAGTCTGGCCGCCACGGTCGAGAAGTGGAAGGCAAAGGCGCTCGGCAAGGCGCACGTCGATTACGGGTTTCACGTGATCCTGTCCGAGGCGAGCGAGGCGGTGCTGGGGGAGATTCCGGCGCTGGTGGCGGCGGGATTTCCGAGTGTCAAGGTGTTCACCATCCGTGAGTTCGGGCTCAGCGACGAGGGCCTGTTGCGAGTGCTGCGGGCGGCGCGGGCGGCGGGCGCGCTGGTGAACGTCCACTGCGAGAACAGCGAAATGCTCGCCTTGGCCCAGGCCGATCTGATCGCGGCCGGCCGCACCGATCCGCGCCACTACGCGGGGAGCCGACCGGCGCTGGCGGAAGTCGAGGCCACGCGCCGGGTGATCGACTACGCCGAGCTGGTCGACGCCGAGGTCTACATCGTGCACATGTCCTGCTCGGGCGCGGCCAACGCCGTGCGGGCCGCACGCCGGCGCGGGCTCCGCGTCTGGGGCGAAACGCGGCCGATCTATCTCGGGCTCACCGACGAGGCGTACGCCAAGGGCGGGGTGGAGGCGGCCAAGGTCTGCGGCGCGCCGCCGCTACGGACGGACACCGATCTCACCGCGCTGTGGGACGCGCTGCGCGCGGGCGACATCCAGACGATCGGCAGCGACAACACCTCGTGGACCGTGAAGCAGAAAGCGGAAGGCGCGACGGACTTTCGCAAGATTCCCTACGGCGTGCCGGGGCTGGAGACCGAGATGCGCGTCGTGTACTCCGAGGGCGTCGCGAAGGGCCGGCTCTCGCTGCAGGGCTTCGTCTCGGCCTTCGCCACCACGCCGGCCAAGCTCTTCGGGCTCTATCCACGCAAAGGCACGATCGCGGTCGGTAGCGACGCCGATCTGCTGGTGCTCGATCCCACGGCCACGCAGACCATCGACGAGCGGGCGCTGCACTCGCGAGCCGGCTACGATCCGTTCCACGGCTTCGAAGTGCGTGGTGTGCCGCGGCTGACGCTCTCGCGCGGCGAGGTGATCGCGCGGGACGGGCAGCTGCTGAGCCGCCCCGGCCGCGGTCAGCTCGTGCTGCGAGAACGGAAGCCGGGCTAGCGAAGCAGCGCACGATCTCGTTGCCGATCAGCGCATCGAGATCGCGATCGCGCCGTAGTGCAGCGGGACTCGTGGGAGGTCGGCTTCCTGTGCGGTTTCCCTCCGGCGTGCGGTGCTAACATGACGCGCCCTGACCCGATGAACGCGAGAGCTTCGAGGGTGCTGTGGGCCACCATGCTGGCGGCGAGCGCCGGCCTTGCCGCCATCCCTTTGCCTTCGTTCGCCGCCTCCGTCCAGGAGGCCTTGCTCCTCGCGCTGCCGGCCGTCGCGGTCGTCAGCGCCGAAGTCAAGGCGAGCGCGACGGTGAACTGTGGCCAGGGTCCCATCACGGTCGCCCCGAAGCCGTACATCGAGGTCGGCACTGGATGGTTCGTGGATGGTCGGGGCTACCTCATCACCAACGCGCACGTCATCGATCCCGCATACCGAGTGCCGCCGTGGGTCGAGTTCAGCCTCAAGCTGAGGGCCGTTGAGGAGGGCTGTGTCTACCCCAAGATGAAGGCGCGCGGGTTCGCGCGGGATGAGCGGCCTGATCTCCAGGAAGAGTTGCTACGCACGATTCCGATCGCCGCGGTCAAGCTCGCGCCGACGGGGCGGGTCAGCGTGTTACTGTCCAACGGCGCCAATCTCGAGGCTCAGGTCGCGAAGTTCAGCGCCCCCATCACGCTCGACGCCAGGGGCAATGCACTCAAAGACTCGGGGCGCGATCTCGCCTTGCTGAAGGTCCAGGACGGGGCGTATCCGGCCCTGTCGATCACGGACAAGGCGCCCAAGGTCGGCGACGACCTCCACATCCTGGGCTTCCCCGGAGTGGTCAGGGATCACCAGCTCCTCAGCCAGACGGCGTTGAAGGAAGCGTCCGCCACGAAGGGACAGGTCTCGGGATTCAACACCGACAAGATTGGTCAAGACGTGATCCAGACGGACGCTGCCGCCGTCTACGGAAACAGTGGCGGGCCCGCGGTGGATGACAGAGGATCCGTCGTCGGCGTCATGACGTTCATCTCTCTCCGCGGCGAGACGGCGGTCCAGAATTTCAATTTCCTGATCCCTGCCAAGGACGTGCACGCCTTCCTGGCGGGCACTGCGGTGAAGCCGGGTGAGAGTCGGTTCAATCCGGTGTGGGCGGCCGGCGTCGCGGCCCTGCTGGGCGAGCGATACTCGCTGGCGCTCGCAAAGTTCCGTGAAGCGGATGGATTGCTGCCGGGCCTCGCGGTCGTCAAGCGCTCGATGGGGGAGGCGGAGTACGGCCTCGCTCACCCGCCGACCCGAGCTTTCCCCTGGGGGTGGACGGCCGCCGGCGCGCTGGCGATGCTGAGCGTCAGCACGTGGGGCGTATGGGGAATCCGACGATGGAAACGCAATTGGCGTCGAGTCCATCCGGGCCAGGTCGTCGGCTTCCTGGAGAGCGGGTTGAATCCCGTGCTTGTCGATGTGCGCGTCCCCGTCGACTACGCGACCAGCCCGCTCTCGATTCCCAAGGCGATCCGCCTCGACCCCGAGCACATCACCGAGGGAAACATCGACCTGCCGATCGAGAAGAACCAGCTCATCGTCACGTTCTGCACGAGCCCGGAAGAGCGAACGAGCACCGAGGTCGCCCGGCTTCTGCGCCGACAGGGATGGAGCCATGTGCGGATCCTCAAGGGCGGTCTCGGCGCGTGGGCGAATGCCCGTCTGCCTGTGGAGAGCAAATCGCACCTGCCGTCGATCGGGATCGAGATGTACCGGAACCTCACGCACGGCGATATCGAGCGGCGCCACTACGCGCCCGGCACGGTCATCTTCGAGGAGGGCTCCGACCCGCACGGAGAGGCGTATCTCGTGCACGCGGGCACGATCGAGATCGTGAAGCGAGCCGCCGGCGGTGACCGCCGTCTCAACCTGGTCAAGGAAGGGGAGCTGCTGGGCGAGATCGGGCTGTTCAGACACGCGCCACGCTCGGCCGCCGCGATCGCCGTCACCGACACGGAGCTTCTCGTCATGCGGAACGAACGCCTCGAGTGGCTGATCCGGAACCGGCCCGAGCTCACGCTCGAGCTCCTCAAGTGGCTTTCGGATCAGATCGTGTCGAGGGATTGCTGAGATCGACGAGGACGGGATCTGGCGCGTGGAGTTCCTGTGATGCGGCGGATTGTCGGTGCGACGCTCGGCGCCTGGCTGGCCCTGCTGCTGGCGGCCGCACCGGCGCCGGCGATTGATGGCCAGTACCACGGTACGGTGGTCGACGCGGAGAGCAAGCAGCCACTGGAAGGCGCGGTCGTGACGGTGATCTGGATGAAGGCGCCGTTCTTCTAGATGGACGGCGTCAAGGACTTCCACCAGGCCCGCGAGACGCTGACGGACGCCGAGGGACGGTTCGCCATCGACGCCAAGCCGAACTGGGCTATCCGTTCGGTGGATCGCAAGCCGGTGATCATCGTCTTCAAGCCCGGCTACGGACGCTACCCGGACATGTACTTGCGGCTGCCGTGGCTGGGCGGGGCGGCCATGACGCCCATCGCCGAGGAGCTATACGCTAGGCGTCCTGTAACCATTTCGCTGCCGCGGTTGAGGGCGCGGGCCGACCTCGAGCTGTTCGCCAGCCCCGCGCTCCATCCACGAGTGCCCGACGACGGCGCACCGATCTTCCGGCGGCTGACCGACGAGCTTCGCGTCAGCCTTGGCATGGAGCCGCTGCAGTCTACTCGCTGACGGCGGCGACTCCGGCCTCGGCCATGCTGAGCGCCGACGATGGCTTTGGCGGGGCAACCACAAGACTGGTCGAATTCTCAACCGCGACGGTGCGCTCGTACCCCAGTGACCTGTCGGGCCAATTCGCGCTGCTGGTGCCCGAGCTCCTGTACGAGGTCAACGAAACGCAGTTCTACACGCTCGACCTCGAACAGACCGCGCTGCCGCTGCCGCTGGCCGCGGGCCCGACGGCCCCGCGGCCGCGCGCCGACTTCCACCTGATCCCGGGGCCGCGCTAGCGATCGCCCCTAACACGGCGTGCGTGACTGCGCTCATCGCGGGCCCACCTTCCGGAGTGCGCGACCGGCGCCTGATCAGCTCGCGTCCAGCGGATCGACGGCGTCCGCGCCGATCCACTGAATATTCGCGCCGGCGCCCTTTATCGCCGAGACCTCGACCTCCACCACCAGCTCCGGTCGCGCCAGCCCGCTGATGCGGCAGCCGAGCGACGTCGGATGGTTCTTTGCAAACGGCGTCGGGCCGTCGCCGTGCGCGCGGTTCTGCTTCGTGCCCTCGACGGTGAACGTGCGGCGCCGCACCACGTCTTCGAGCCCCACGCCGGCCTGGCCGAGCGACCAGCCGATCGTATCCATCGCGAGGTCGTACTGACGCGCCCAGTCACCGGCGGCCTGCGGCTCGCCCCGGGAAGTCATCGAGGTGCAGCCACTCACGTAGACCTGATCGCCCACTACGACCGCCCGCGAGTAGCCCCGCGGCTTCTCCCGCAGGTGCTCGGTGTAGATGTCGCGCCGCGTGCGCGCAGCGCCCAGCACGGCCTCCGCCTCGATCTCCACCAGCAAGTCCGGGTGCACGAGCGCCGGGCTGCCCAGCAGCGTCGAGACGGGACGCACATCGCCGAGGGCCTCGACGAATGCGCGAGTGTACTCCGCACCCTTGCTCAGGTCGGTCAGGTACGTCTTGGTGTAGACGAGGTCTCCCGGCGCGCCACCGGCGTCGGCCAGCGCCTTCAGAATCGTGTCCATCGTCGCGCGCGTCTGCCGATACATGTCGCCCGGCCCCTCCACGCCGCCGGCCCGGAGCGCGGTCGAGCCGGAGATGAAGACGCGATCGCCCACGCGCACCGCGCGCGAGTAGGCGTAGATATCTTCCAGCGGGCCGCCCGAGGAGATGCGCTGGGCTGCGGTGCGCGCGCCGTCGACCGCGTCCATCTCGATCTCGATCAGCTGGGTGGGCCGGGCCAGGCCGTCGACCTTCACCAGGGTGGAGGCGGGCCGCGCGTCGCGGAGATGACGCGCGATGGCGCGCGCCGCCGCGTCGGCCACCGCGATGTCGGTCACGTAGATGCGGCTCCGCACCACGTCGTCGAGGCGGCCCCCGGCCTTGCCCATGCTCCACTCGGCGATCTTCATGATCGCGTCGACCTGGCGGGCCACGTCACCCTCGCCGCGCACGTTGCCCTGCCGGTCGATGGCGGTGGTGCCGGACTGCAAGACCGTGTCGCCCACGCGCAGCGCGCGCGAGTAGTGGGCGAGCGACTCGAGCTGGCGACCTGAGGCGACGTTGATCCGGCGTGACGTGGTCATGCGTTTCTCCTCAACGCGTCGGCCTTGCGACGCTCGGTCTCGGCCACGAGGTCGGCGCGAGCCAGGATGACCTGCGCGCGCTTGTACACAGGAACGTCGACCATCTTGCCATCGAGGTTGACGGACGCCGTGCCCCGCCGCAGGCCGTCCTCGTACGCCTCGACCACTCGCCGCGCGTATTCGACCTTGGCGGGGTCGGGCGTGAAGACGCGATTCAGCACGGTCACCTGGTCGGGATGGATGCAGCCGGCGCCCTCGCAGCCGAGCTGACGCGCGCGCTGGGCGGCGCCCTCGAAGGTGGCGAGATCGCGAAAGCCCGCGATGCTGCCGACCAGACCGGTGGCCTGCACCCCCACGGCCTTGCAGACGGTCACCAGCCGGGCGACCGGGTAGAGGAGCTCGAGGCCGTCGGCCGAGGGCTCGACCCCGAGCTCCAGGCAGTAGTCCTCGACACCGATGCTCATGGTGGCGATGCGATCGCTGGCGCGCGCGATCTCGTCGACCGCCAGGAGCCCGCGCGGGGTCTCGAGGGCGAGCGACAGGCGCAGGTGCTTGGGGGGCAGGCCGCGCGTGCGTTCCAGGCGGTCAATTTGCACGACGATGGCGTGGACCTGCGCGGCGGATTCCACCTTGGGGATCGACAGCCCATCGAGCCCGGGGTGGACCGCGCCGTCGATGTCGTCGGCCAGCAACCCCGGCTCGTTGTTCACGCGCACGAGCACCTCGGCGCCGCCGCGACCGGCGACGGCCAGCGAATCACGGACGAGCTTGCGCGCGTTGGCCTTTTCCTGGGGCGGCACCGAGTCCTCGAGGTCGAGGACGATGGCGTCGGCGCCGCGCGTGTAGGCCTTCTCCACGAAGCGCGGCTGGTTGACGGGCAGGATCAGCGACGAGCGACGCGCGCGGGGCACGGGCATGTCAGATGACGCCTTTCTCGACGAGCGCGGCGATGCGCTCGTCGGAGTAACCGATGCGGGAGAAGACCTCGCGGTTGTGCTGGCCGATGGCCGGCGCGGCGTGGCGCAGCCGGCCGGGCGTGCCGCTCAGGCGTGGCACGATGGCGTGCATGGGCACGCCGCCCATCTGCTCGTCGGGCGCCTCCACCACGATGCCGCGCTCCTGCACGTGCGGGTCGTCGAGGAACTGGCCGATGTCGTACACCGGCGCGGCGGTGACGCCGGCCGCCTCGAAGAAGCTGATGGCCTCCGTCAGCGTGCGCTGCTTGATGAAGCCGCCCACGATGGCGTCGACCTGCTCGCGGCGTTTCACCCGCTCGCTGTTGGTCTTGAAGGCGGGATCGCGGTTCAGGTCGTCGCGGCCGATGGCCGAGAACAGCTTCTCCGTCATGGCCTGGGTCGAGGCCGAGATGGCGACCCAGCCGCCGTCCTTGGTGGCGTAGACGTTGCGCGGCGAGGTGCCCTCGGAGGCACTCCCCACGCGCCGGCGGACTTTCTTCGAGAGCTTGTAGATGGCGGCCTCGGGGCCGAGGATCGAGAAGATCGACTCCAGCAGGCTCACGTCGATCACCTGGCCACGGCCGCCGTTGACCTCGACGTTGCGCACCGCGATGACGGTGGCCATGGCGCCGGACAGGCCGGCGATCATGTCGGCCATGGCCAGCGGCGGCAGGACGGGCTCGCGATCCTCGAAACCGTTACGGGAGGCAAAGCCCGACATGGCCTCGACCAGCGTGCCGAAGCCCGGTCGCTTCGCATATGGCCCCGTCTGTCCGAACCCGGAGACCCGCACCACGACGAGCCGGGGATTGCGTGCCAGCAGCGCGTCGGGACCGACGCCGAGCTTCTCGAGATAGCGGTAGCGGAAGCTCTCGATCAGCACGTCGAAGTGCTCGGCGAGATCCAGGATGATGGCCGGCGCCTCGGCCGCCTTGAGGTCGAGCGTGATGCTCTTCTTGTTCCGCGCGTAGACCTTCCAGTGCACGCTCACGCCGGCTTCACGCCAGTCGCGCAGCGTGTCGCCGGTACCTGGCGATTCCACCTTCACCACCTCGGCGCCGAAGTCGGCCAGCTGCAGGCTCAGCATGTTGCCGGCCACCAGGCGGGAGAAATCGAGCACGCGCACACCGCGCAGCGGGCCCTCGGTGTGGGGCTCGAAAGGGTGCTGGGGGATGGGCATCAGTCTCTCCTCGGGGGCCAGTGTACTGCGGCGCCCGCGCGAAGTGCCTTGACACTCGCGGCGACTGGAGTACGGTGCCCATGCCGTCGTCGGCATTCGTTCTCGGATCCGAGAGGAGGACCGGATGATCAGACATCGGTGGTTGATCTCCCTGTTCGCGATGATCGCGCTCAGCGTGCTGAGCGTGGGCGGTGTCGCCTGGGCGCAAGACGAGCGGCAGTATGTTGTCGTCTACGTCGAGTTCAAGCCGGCCCAGGTGCAGCGCGGCGAGCGGGTGCTCCAGGAGCTGGCGGCCGTGGCCCGGAAGAGTCCCGGGTTCGTGAATTTCACGGTGCTCGACGAGATCGAGCGGGCCAACCGCTTCACGCTCTTCGAGCTCTGGGCCAGCACGCAGGCGTTCGAGGACTTCACGAACTCACCCCGGACCCAGGTGCTCCTGCAGGTGCTCCAGCCGCTCCTGGCGGCGCCGCTGGATCAGCGGCCCGGCAATCTCATCCGGTGACGCCGTGCTTGTCCGTCGCGCTCGATCGCACCCCTGCCAAGGAGGATCGTCCATGGTGAAGCATCGTCTCGTGCTGGCGCTCGTGCTCCTCGCATGCCTGATCGCCGTGCCCGCGCTCGCCGACGACCGCCACGACGGCCGGTCGGACCGGGACCGGGTGATTGTCATCACGCATCTGGACATCATTCCGACCTTCGTCGACCAGGCGCAGCCGTTGATCGAGCAGTTCGTGGTCGACAGCCGCTCGGACCCCGGAGTCGAGGCGTTCATCGTGGTCAGCTGGACGCCGACCACGAATCACTTCCAGCTGATCGAGGTCTACCGGAATCAGCGCGCGTTCGACGCCCACATCAGCCTGGCGCACACGATCGACTTCCGCACGAAGCTGCAGGCCTTCATCGGCGCGCCCTACGATGAGCGGCTGTACGAGGCGGCTGGTCGGTTCTGAGCGAGATCCAGGCGCTCATCTTCGACACCTACGGCACCGTGGTGGACTGGCGCACCACGGTGCTGGAGGTGTTGCGCGCACTCGGCGGGACGCGCAATCTGCGCCTCGACTGGGAGGCGTTTCTGGAGGAGTGGAACCAGACGCGCTCGATTCTCGACCGCATCAACGCGGACGAGCTGCCGTGGATGACGATGGAGGACGTCCATCGCCTGGCGCTGCAGGGCCCGCTGGCCCACCACCACCTGACCCTCACCGATGAGGAGATCGACGGTCTCGTGCGCGCGCGCTGGCGGCTTCGGCCCTGGCCCGACTCGGTCGCCGGCCTGACCCGGCTCAAGCAGAAGTACATCATCAGCCCGATCTCCAACGCCAGCGTCGCCGGCATGGTGCGCCTGGCGAAGTTCGCCGGCCTGCCGTGGGACTGTGTGATCACGGCGGAGAACGCGCGCCGCTACAAGCCGCACCCGGATGCGTACCAGACCGCGGTGTCCCTGCTCGGGCTGAGGCCGGAGCAGATGATGCTGGTCGCCGCCCACAACTACGACCTGCGCGCCGCGCAGGGCCAGGGGCTTCACACGGCGTTTGTCCCACGTCCCACCGAGTACGGCCCCGGCCAGACGACCGATCTCGCGCCCGAAGGCGACTGGACCGTGGTGGCCAAGGACGTTCTCGATCTGGCCACGAGGCTCGGGGCGTGAGCGTCGAGCGCATCCCCGGCTTCTGCGCGCTGTGCCGCTCGCGCTGCGGCTGCGTCTCGGTCGTGGAGGACGGCCGGCTCGTCGCCGTCGAGCCGGATCCGTCGCATCCGACCGGCGCGAACCTGTGCGTGAAGGGCCGCGCGGCGCCCGAGCTGGTCTACGCCCCGGATCGGCTGCTCCATCCGATGCGCCGCACGCGACCGAAGGGCGATCCCGACGCCGGCTGGGTGCGGATCGGCTGGGACGAGGCGCTCGACTGGACCGCCGCGCGCATGCGCGAGGTGGCCGAGCGCCACGGCCCGGAGGCGGTGGCATTCGCGCTGACGACCCCGGCCGGCACCGCCGTCTCCGACGGCTTTCCGTGGATCAACCGGCTGGTCCGGATGTTCGGCAGCCCCAACCTGGTGTGGGGCGAGGAAGTGTGTGCCTGGCACCGCGACTTCGTGACGGCGTACACCTTCGGCACCGACATCGGCACACCGGACTTCGAGCGGACGGGCTGCCTGTTGCTCTGGGGGCACAACCCGGCCAACACCTATCTGGCCCAGGCCACGGCGGTCGCCGAGACGAAAGCCCGCGGCGCCGCGCTCGTCGTGGTGGACCCACGGCACGCCGGCGCGGCCGCGCGCGCCGATCAGTGGCTGCGCGTGCGGCCCGGAACGGATGGCGCGCTGGCGCTCGCGCTGGCCGGCGTGATGATCGCCGAGGGCTGGTACGACCGGGAGTTCATCCGCGACTGGTCCAACGGCGCGTTCCTGGTCCGCGACGACACGGGGCGGTTCCTCACCGCTGCCGATCTCGACGCGGGTGGGGCGGCCACGCACCTCGTGGCCTGGGACCAGGCGCGCCAGCGCCCGGCAGTTTACGATCCAGCCGCCGGGCGCTACACCGAGCGCGTCGGGGACCCACGGTTGCTGGGCTCCGTGCGCTGCGCCACCCGGACGGGGCCCGTCGATTGCCGGCCGGCGTTCGAGCGCTACGCGACGCTCTGTCGCGACTACACGCCGTCGCGGGCGGCCGGGATCACCGGGGTGCCGGCCGAGCAGATCGTCGCGACGGCGCGCCTGCTCTGGGAGCGCCGCCCGGTGGCGTACTTCCACTGGACCGGACTCGAGCAGCACAGCAACGCGAGCCAGACCGTGCGGGCGATGTCGCTGCTCTACGCGCTGACGGGCAGCTGGGACGCGCCGGGCGGCAACGTCCGTCCGACGCGGCCCGCCACCAACGACCTGGCGCCGCTGTCGCTGCTGCCCGAGGTCCAGCGCGCGAAAGCGCTGGGGCTCGCCGAGCGGCCGCTGGGCCCGGCGCGCCTGGGCTGGGCGACGGGCGTCGACGCCTATCGCGCCATCCTGCACGGCAGGCCGTATCCGGTGCGGGGGATGGTGGGGTTCGGCGCCAACCTGCTGCTGTCGCAACCCGATGCCGACGTCGCTCGCGCCGCGCTCTCGCGACTGGATTTTCTCGTCTACGCCGATCTGTTCCTCACGCCGACCGCCGCGCTGGCCGACGTGGTCCTGCCCGTGTCGACGGCGTGGGAGCGCGAGGGATTGCGCGTGGGCTTCGGCCCCACGCACGCGGGCGAGCGGCACGTGCAGCTCCGGCGTGCGGTGGTGGCGCCGCGGGGTGAGGCGCGGTCGGACACCTGGATCGCCTGCGAGCTGGCCCGGCGCCTCGGGTTCGGCGATCGCTTCTACGGCGGCGACGAGGACGCCGGGCACGCCTTCATGCTGGAGCCGACCGGCGTGACGCTGCAGACGCTGCGCGAGCGACCCGAGGGCGTCTCGGTGCCGGTCGAGCTGCGCTATCGTCGCTACGCCGCGGCCCAGGGCGACGGCGTGGTGGGCTTCGCGACACCGAGCCGGCGCGTCGAGATCTATGCCGGCGCGCTCCTCGAGGTCGGCCAGGCCCCGCTGCCCGAGTACGTCGAGCCCGCGACGAGCCCCGTGAGCCGGCCCGATCTCGCCGCGCGCTATCCGCTGATCCTCACCACGGCCAAGGTCGTGCAGTTCTGCCACAGCCAGCACCGCAGTCTGCCGCGCCTGCGACGGCACAGCCCGGATCCGCAGGTCGAGCTGCATCCCGTCGCGGCGCAGGCGCGGGGGATCGCGGCGGACGACTGGGTCGTGATCGAGACGCCGCGGGCCACGATGCGAGCGCGAGCCCGACTGGTGAGCACCCTGGCCCCCGACGTGGCGTGCGCGCAGTTCGGCTGGTGGCAGGCGTGCGAGCCGCTCGGACTTGATGGCTACCCGGCCGACGGCGAGGGCGCGGCGAACTACAACGCGCTGATCGACACGAACGTCACCGATCCGCTGAGCGGCACGGTCCCGCTGCGCTCGGGACTGTGCCAGATCCGCAAGCTCGCCGCCGAAGAGCGCACGCTCGATCAGTCATCGAGATCGACACCGAGCGCCAGGCGTCCGGTGTAGCGCCGCTGGGCGGCGCCGCGCAGCGGGTGATAGCGCGCGGCCTGCACGTCGCGGAACAGCCGCTCCAGGCCGAGCGTCCGGAAGAAGCCGGCGCCCCGCGCGACGTCCATCGCGAGGTCCACGGTGCGGATGGCGGCCTCTCCGGCGACCACGCGGCCGACGAGGACCTGGTTGGTGACCTCGGGCCCCATCCGCTCGCCGTTCGCCGCGTCGACCATCGAGCGCAGCGCCATGCGTGCGGTGGCGAGGGCGACCTCCATCTCGCCGACCTGCTCCTGAGTCTCGACCTCGTGAGCGCGGCGCGCGACCTGGCGCACCGCGATGTCGCGCGCGGCCTCGGCCACGCCGACGTACACGGAGTAGATGAGCGATAGCGCGGTGGTGGCCACCACGTGCCACACCGGTACCCATCGGCCCGCCGGCCGGCGGATGGTCACCGCGGCGTCGGGCACGAACACGCCGTCGAGGGTGACGTCGTTGGAGCCGGTCGACCGCATGCCGAGCGTGCGCCAGTTGTCGTGAAGGCGCACGCCGGGGGCGGTGAACGGGATCGTCACGTGCAGGACCGTCGGTCCTTCGCGCGGATCGTCGAGGATGGCCATCGTCATGAAGAGATCGGCCACCGGCGAGCCGCTCGCGAAGACCTTGTGCGCGGTCACGCGGTAGCCGCCCTCCACGCGCTCGGCCCGGCCCGAGCCGGTCAGCCAGTCGGAGCCGCCGCTGGTGACGAGGATCAGCTCCTCGGCGGCGACCCGGCGCAGCAGCGGCTCGACCGGCGCCCGCTCGTGACGCCAGCGCCAGACCGGGATGAGTACCTGGTGCATGTGCATCGACAGGGCGAGCGCCGTCGAGCTGCAGCCGTGGGCGAGCGCGCGCAAGACGTCCGAGATCTCCGCGTGGGAGGCGCCCCCGCCGCCCAGCTCGGCCGGCACGCCGGCGGAGAACAGGCGCCGCGCGCGGAGCTCGGCGAAGTTGTCGGCCACGAACGTGTCGTCGGCGTCGTGAGCGGCGGCGCGGGCGGCGAAGCGGGGCGCCAGCTCGCGGGCGACACCGAGCCAGTCGGTCCGCACCGGGGCAGCGGTCGGAGCGCTCGTCATGGGGGGCACCTCCTGCCAGTGCACAATCGCGCGTGGCCGGCGCGCTGCCAAGACCAAAAAATGGACTTGCCGCGTCGCCAACCTCTGCCTACAGTCGGGGGCATGAAGGGCTACGGCCAGTTCTGTCCCGTCGCCGTCGCCGCCGAGATCTTCGCCGAGCGCTGGACGCCACTCATCCTGCGCGAGCTGTTCGCCGGGTCTCGCCGCTTCAACGACATCCGTCACGGCGTGCCGCTCATCTCCCGCTCGCTCCTGGCCCAGCGCCTGCGCGAGCTTGAAGACGCCGGCGTGGTGGAGAGCCAGCCGCTGGCCAGCGGCCGCGGCCGCGAGTATGCGCTGACGAAGGCCGGGCAGGAGCTGCACACCGTGGTCGATGGGCTGGGCGAATGGGGGCAGCGGTGGGCCACCGGGCAGTTCGACCCCAGCAACCTCGACGTCGGGGTACTCATGTGGAACGTGCGCCGCGGGATGAAGGCGGAGCAGCTGCCCGCCGAGCGCGTCGTCCTCCGCTTCGACTTCCGCGCGCTCCCCGCCCACTACAAGGGGATGCGGACCTGGTGGTTGATCGTCCAGCGCCCCGACGTCGATCTCTGCCTGAAGGATCCGGGGTTCGACGTCGACATCGTCGTGAGCGCCGAGGCCGCCGCCATGGCCCGCATCTGGATGGGCCACCTGGAGTTCGCCCAGGCGGTGCGCTCCGGAGCGGTGCGGCTGGAGGGATCGCGTCCGATGGTCCAGGCCCTGCCCGGATGGCTCAAGCTCAGTCACTATGCTCACGCCGCGCCGGCGCACGCCGGCTGACGGCGCGACCGAGAAGAGAGGAGTCTGCTCATGCCACCGACCAAGCTGGCCCATCTCGTGTACCAGACCAACCGGATGGCCGAGATGCGCGACTGGTACTGCACCGTCCTGGGCGCGCGGGTGATCTACGAGGACAAGCACCTGTGCTTCGTGACCTACGACGACGAGCACCATCGTGTGGCGTTCCTCGACTTCGGTCCGCTGGCGCCGCGTGATCCGGGCACCGTCGAGCTGGGTCCCAAGCCGATCGACACCCCGGGAGTGCACCACGTCGCCTTCACCTTCGACGGCATGGGCGAGTTCCTCGACAACTACGCGCGGCTCCGCGACGTCGGGGTCCGGCCGTTCTTCTGCGTCAATCACGGCCCGACCACGTCGATGTACTACCGCGACCCCGACGGCAACCGCGTGGAGCTGCAGATCGACAACTTCGCTTCAGCGCAGGAAGGCCAGGACTGGATGCTGTCGCCGGCTTTCGCCCAGAACCCGATCGGGGTGGAGTACGACCCCGACGACCTGGTGAAGCGCTTCAAATCGGGCGTTCCGGTCGCCGAGCTGGTGGTCCGCGGCTGAAGCGCCATCCCGTTGTCCTGGTCCCCCCGATGGGCTAGCATCGCCGCCGGGGGGCGCGCCATGGGAAGGAATCGACTGACTCCTGTCCCGCTCGTTGTCGGCCTGTCACTGATCCTCACCGCCTGCGGAACCACCGCGGGCAACACCCTGGCTCAAGACCTCGCCTACGACCGCTACCGGAGCTGTCAGTACGTCACCAACAACATCTTCCTCGATCGAATCGACGCGGATGGCGGTGTCCACATCCACATGGTGAACGGGACGGCGGGATACCAGGAATGGCGGGAGTGCATGACCAAGGCGGCGCAGGACCAGGCCGCCACGCGGACCGCCGCGGTACCACCCGCGTCGACCACGGCTGGCGGCACCCCGCCGCCGTCTCCCGCGCTCGCGCCACTGCCGGATTCGATCCTGGCGCCGGCCTGGATGCCAGGGGAGGAATGGGCCTATCGGTGGGAATCCCCCTCCGGGAGCGGGACCTACATCGCCTCGGTCACGCGACGAGAGAGCGTCGACGGCGTCGAGCACGTCGTGGTCAAGGAGGGAAGCCGGGAGCTCTACTACCGGGCGCTGGACGGTGTCCTCACGCTCCAGAAGACGTCGGGAGAGATTTCCCGT
>Ga0134122_10001879_pt1 | contig 15322 bp, 17 predicted proteins | sample KB302_FD_96461 | JGI IMG/M metagenome (GOLD analysis project Ga0134122, IMG submission 96461) | Terrestrial soil microbial communities without Nitrogen fertilizer from Kellogg Biological Station, Michigan, USA - KB3-0-2 | ecosystem: Environmental > Terrestrial > Soil > Unclassified ... | reverse complement strand
CGTACGCACCAAGCCGATGCGTGATAGCACGTTAACGCACCACTCGCTTGCCGAGTCTCTGTACATTTCTGCTAGATAGCTGCTTTTATTGCCCAAAGTTGACTGGCACAACGGTTGCATTGTATCCGCCTCGACCTCTTCATCTTCATCGCTGCGGCAGGACGTCACCAGGCAACTATGAGCATTGCCCGATTCATCAAGCAGATTGTTGGCGCGGCAGGAGCCGACCGCGATCTCTCCGAGCCTGACGCCTACGACTTGTTTGCCGCCTTATTGGATGGCGGCGTACCCGATATGGAACTGGGCGCTTGCCTGTGCGCGCTCGTTATGAAGACACAAGTCGCGTCGGAGCTTCTTGGATTTTATCGCGCAGCTTCGGAACGCATGAACCTGCTGCAGGTACCGGACACTACTCTTCGACCAATCATTTTCGCGGCGTATGGCGGAGCCAGGCAAGAGCCCAACTTGCTTCCTTTGTTGGTGCTTTTGTTGCAGCGTTTGCGCGTGCCCGTCCTTTTGCATGGGACGCTTGAGGGCGCGGGCCGGGTTGCGAGCGCGTACATCCTGCGCGAACTCGGAGTGATGCCCGGAAGATCGTTGACTGAAGTCCAAAAATCGCTTGATGAGGAATTCCTTGCATTCGTTCCGACGGCGCTGCTCTGTCCGGGCATGGCGAATTTGCTCGCTTTACGAAGCCGGCTCGGCATCACGAATCCCGCCCACAGTCTGGTCACCCTGCTCGATCCTTTTGCTGCCGGGGGACTGCGATGGTTAAGCACTGACGAGCCACAGCAGCTTGAAAGGCTCGAAATGTTCCTCCTGGCAACCGGCTTTGACGCTCTATTGATGCGCAGTACCGACGGTGAACCGTTTGCCAATCCCAGGCGGCGGCCACGGATCAAGCTTTTCCATCGAGGTGAGGGGACCGTCCTGTTCGAGGAAGAACTGTTAGCAACGCGCGGTGCGCGATGTCAACTTTCGGCCATCGATGCGCATTCGACGGCGGCGTGGGTGAAACAGGCCATGGCTGGCGAAACGCCGATTCCGCATCCGCTTGTCAATCAGTTGGCATGCTGCCTATTTGCGTGTGGTTATACGGAAGATATGAATCAGGCAAAGGCGATCGCGGCTGTTGAGGCGGGAAGCGTGCATTACAAGCCAAAGGATTGTCCCGTTGATGCAGTCCGCTTCCGTGCGACCTGATCGTTACCTTCAATCTTAGTGGCGGACTAGCTCGATCGGCACCCAACCGAATCTCATGAATATGGCTATCCATCCCGAACAAGCCTTCTCGACGACCATTACGCAGGATGAATCATTGCAGTTGCGAATTGGGCACGCCAGCGCAAGTGTAAAAGGGAAGAATAACGAAGATTTCCACGGGATCGTCACTCAGCGCGAGGAGAGTGAAGCACGGGACAGAGGAATTGTCATCGCCGTTGCAGATGGGGTGAGCGGCAATGGCGGCGGACGACTCGCCTCCGAAACTGCTGTAAAGAGCCTGTTACGCGATTTTTACGCAGCACCGCGAGCCTGGAGCATTACCCGGGTTCTAGACAAGTTGTTGCTCTCCATCAACGATTGGCTGTTTTCCGAAAACACGCGACACCCTGAGTATGAAGGCATGGTAACCACACTTACGGTGTTGGTGTTCAAGGATCGCTTTTATCACCTGGCACATGTAGGCGACACGCGGATTTACCGATCTCGGGGTAATGTCTTCAAGCAATTAACAATAGATCACACGTGGGAGCGTACTGACATGCGTCACGTGCTAAAGCGGGCAGTCGGGTTAGACAGTCATCTCGTCGTGGATTACACCGATGGCGAACTTTTACCGGGTGACGTGTTTTTGATGGCGAGCGACGGTATCTGGGAAGTTTTGGGTGAGCGTGTGGTCTGCGAGACCCTGCGGACAGGCCTATCCACACAGGCTATTGCCGAAGATTTGGTGGAACGATCGATACAAAATCAGGTCCAGTATATGGGTCGCAACGATGCCACCGCGATTGTCATCGCCGTTGATGAAGTTTGAAACCCCGGCAATGCCGCCATTGCAGCGCCTTTAGCGTGCATGCCTAAAATACTGACGAGGAAACCAGAAAGTGGAGCATCAACTTCCCCCGTTGCCTTATCCCCTGGATGCGTTGCAGCCGCATATTTCCAAAGAGACACTGGAATACCATTACGGCAAGCATCATCAAGCCTATGTCACCAATTTGAATAATCTGATTAAGGGAACGGAATTTGCCAATGCTTCGCTCGAGGAAATCGTCCGAAAATCTTCGGGGGGCATTTTTAACAATGCCGCGCAGGTCTGGAACCATAGTTTCTACTGGAACTGTCTGTCGCCGCGGGGTGGTGGTGAGCCAAAGGGACAGTTATTGGAGGCAATTAACCGGAAGTTTGGTTCTTTCAGCGCGTTCAAGGAGGCGTTTTCGAAGAGTGCTATCGGTAATTTCGGTTCCGGCTGGACGTGGTTGGTGAATAAGGGCAACGGAACAGTAGACATTGTAAATACATCGAATGCAGGTACGCCATTGACAGGACCGGACAAGCCACTATTGACCTGCGATGTCTGGGAGCACGCTTACTACGTTGACTATCGCAACCGGCGGCCAGACTATGTCGCCGCGTTCTGGAATCTGGTTCACTGGAATTTTACAGCGAGTAACTTCGCAGCCTGATAGATACTGATTGCATTCCAGTCGCTAGATTCTTTGCAGTTCGTCCTGCTTCCAGACCACGCGTACGGTCTTCAAGCAAAAATCCCCACTATGACAGTCGACTATTGCGGCGCGCCGCCGGCTTCTCTACACTACTCGCGGCCGATAAACATGTGGAGGAGGAAGTAAAAATGACGAACCCGCTTGATTCTTTATGGGGCACTGTAATAGTTGGTCTGGTGCTGACCGTCGTCCTGTATTTCATAGTCCGGACAATGTCAGGAGGATAGCCATGGACATGCTCCCCGGAATCTACCGTTGGATTCATATATTGGCCGGCATCATGTGGGTCGGCTTGCTGTACTACTTCAACTTTGTTCAAGTGGCTGCGTTGAAGGCAGCTCAGGGTGATGGCACGGCCGCCGGCATAACGAAGCACGTGGCTCCTCGTGCACTTTTCTATTTCCGGTGGGCGGCATTGGCAACCTGGCTCGCGGGCGCCGCCCTGCTTGGTTCCAATTTTGTCGCGGCCTTTATGTTTCACGCCGGCTTTCAGAAAATCGGGGTTGGTGCTTGGCTTGGCACAATAATGTTGATAAACGTATGGGGTTTGATTTGGCCGAACCAGAAAAAAATTCTTGGGCTGGTGCAGGCGACGGATGAACAGAAAACCAAAGCGCGCAGGACTGCTTTTCTGGCTTCTCGTACGAACACGGCTTTGTCAATACCGATGCTGTTTTTCATGGTGGCGCAGACTCATATACCGATGTAGCGCCGTCGCAATCGGACAAGCGCCCGGAATGTTCCGGGCGTTTTGTTTTTACTGCGCAGGTGGTAGCTTGTTTAATCCTTCGACCCGGTCGCCCGCTTTGACCCCGTTTTTTCTAAACCAACCCCGGTTCATCTCGAGCGCGTAGGCTGCTGCACCGGCGGAAGCATGCGGCTCTTCCGAAAACGGTTCCATTTCTGCAATGTTAAGAATGCGCCCGCTGGTATCGATGAAGGCAACCGAAAGGGCAATTTTGGTGTTCTTCATCCACATTGCAGACACTTCCGCACGAGGATAGCCAAATAACATCCCGCTGTTTTCGGCAAGATTGTCTCGGAACATCAATCCGCGAAGCCGTGTTTGCTCCGTCATGGCGATTTCAACCCGAACCTCCCGATTTTTTATACGCAGGATATGGGTGACGAGCGGATCTGCAAGCGCTGGAGCACCCATTGCGCCAAGCAGAAATACGACCTGCACAAACGAAAAGTAAAAGGCAAAGCGGCGCATCGATTTCGAATGGTGAAACGATAAATTATAGATTCTTGAATCGGGTTGCCGCGACCTTGCGCTTTTTTACCTCGCGTAAAAACCCGGGGTGGCAACTGCTTATGCGGCATGTGCACATAGAAGCGGAGTGCAACGTTCGCTGCAATTGTACTAGTTGCCGGCGTGGGCGTACCGGTCTCCCCGATTGCGCGTGGCCAAGGCGGTCGAATGTGCGGTGCCGGCTGAAGCGCTGCACGCGGTTCATGCGTTATTGATGCGACGCAATAATTTCTGCGCCGTAGGGCAAGCCGAGAGCCGGGCAGAAATGTGTTGACAACATAGTGCGTAACTCTTATTTTCGCCCTGCAGTAAAGCTTGTCTAGATCTGAAATTTCGGATTTCCCAGTCTTGCTTTACGCATCGAGGCAGTAATCAAAACCAAATGCGCGGCGTCGTAAGCCAAAAGCGCTGCGCAACTCTTCGGGAGGTTTTTCAAAAATGGTGAAGCAATCGTTGCACTTCAAACGTGCTGCGGTATCCCTCGCTGCAGTTGCAGCGTTCGGTGCTTCCGGGGTTGTCTCCGCTCAAGGTCTGGATAGCGCTGAATCCAAGCTCTTTCCAAACTACGTAACGGACGACATGCTTCTGAATGCCGACAAGGATTCGCAGAATTGGCTCCATTACGGTCGTGACTATCAAACCACGCGCTACAGTCCCTTAACGCAGGTGAATCGGGATAACGTCAAGAAACTGACCCCAGTCTGGAACCTGTCGTTCGGTGTTCTGGAAGGTCAAGACAGCCAAGCGGTCGCAGTGAACGGCACGATTTACGTTACGACGTCGTTCAACAAGGTCATCGCGGTCGATGCTACATCCGGCAGGGTGCAATGGAAGTACGAACGCGAATTGCCGGGCGATGTGTTCCCGAAACTCTGCTGCGACGTTGTAAATCGCGGCGTAGCCGTTTACAAGAACAAGGTTTACCTGGCTACCCTGGATGCGCACATCGTTGCACTGGACAGCGGTTCCGGGAAGGTCGTCTGGGATAAGAAGATCGGCGATTACACGTACGCAGAAACATTCACGATCATGCCGATGGCGCTGCGCAATAAAATCATTTTCGGTACAGCAGGTGCCGAATATGGGGTGCGTGGCTGGATTGCAGCAATCGATGCCGATACGGGCGCTCCGGTCTGGAAGACATACACTATTCCCGGGCCCGGCGAACCTGGTAACGACACTTGGGCCGGCGAGTCCTGGAAATATGGCGGCGGTTCAGCCTGGATTACTGGTGCCTACGACAAGGAAACGAATTCCTTGTACTGGCCCGTGGGAAATCCCGGCCCGGACTTTGACCGTCATGTGCGCCTTGGCGACAACCTGTTTACCAACAGTAACCTGATGCTGGATCCGGATACCGGCAAGATCAGAAGCTATTTCAACTACACGCCTAATGATCCCTACGATTACGACGGCGTCAATGAGATGATTCTGGTTGATGTCGGCGGCAAGAAACTGTGGCTGCATGGCTCGCGCAACGGCCACTTGTATGGAATCGACCGTGTCAATACAGCCAAGGGCAAGGCCGGCAACGAGCACAAGTGCGTGTGGGTTACAGCACTGCAGCGCGTGAACTGGACCAAGCCGATCACTCCTGCCAATAACTGCAAGCCGGTCTACAACTATCCTGAAAAGGACGTGGTGTACGACAAGGTAACCACCGACATTGCTCCGTCCCTGGACGGCGGTAAAGAGTGGCACCCAATGGCTTACAGCCATCGCAGCAAGATGGTTTACGTGCCGGTGTACGATTTTGCCATGGACCTCCAGGCCAAGAAGATGGAGTGGAAGCGTGGCGAGTGGTACTTGGGCGCCAAGATCATCAACTTTAATGCAGGTGCAGGCCACACCAAGGCTTATGATGCGGCTACCGGCAAGCTCGCCTGGCAGAAATCCCAAAGCTATCCTGCAACCGGTGGCATGCTTGCGACCGGGGGTGGCTTGGTGTTCTACGGCGATCCAGAAGGCTACTTCAATGCTGTGAACGACGAAACCGGTGAACATCTCTGGTCATTCCAGACCGGCTCCGGAATCCACGGCAACCCGACTTCCTTTACCGGGCCGAACGGCAAGCAGTATGTTGCAATCGTGTACGGTGCGGGCGGCGGCGGAATCTGGCCCATTTTCTACTCGGAGTTTCTGAAGAAGAACCAAAAGGGCGGTGGCCTGATGGTTTTCGCTGTTGAGTAATAGTCAACTCAAAGAGTAGTACGAAGCTACAGCAAGGCTAAGGGGGGCGCACTGAGAGCCCCCCTTATTTTTTGTCAAGGGAATGGCGACGGCGAACCGTTCAACGAGCGGTCAGCGAACGAGCCTGTATTATCGTTACTGGGAGAAAGGGGAATGTCAAAAAAAGGAGTTGAACGTGCGTAAGTCATTTGTTCGTTACGGCATAACCTTTCTGCTTACATTAATGTGCGTTATGGTCCGGGCGCAAACGGACCCGGATGAAATTAGCGACACGCTGGAACGTTCGAAAGCGCGGGGGAAACTCCTGGCTTGCGCCGATCCGTACGCGTTCCCGTCCGCCGCGCAAAATACGGATCCGCCTGGGTACGATGTCGAAATCATGCGGGACATCGCCAAACGGGGCGGCATGCGGCTTGAAATGGTGTGGGCGGACACGGGTACTCGGGGCGGCACGTCTCGTGCATTTCGCAATTCCATACTCAGAAAACGTTGTGACGTTTTTGTGGGCATGTCTGACAACGGTGATGATGACATGCTGATGGGGCAGCTTGCATTCACCAAACCCTATATCGGCATGGGCTATGTTTTGGTTGTTCAAGGCAAGGCGGCTGATAAAAAATCGCTGGCGGAGCTGAAGGAAGCGAACATTAAAGTCGGTGTATCAATGTCGACGCCGATCGATGACTATCTATTCAGCCGCAACATACCGAGATCGCTCTACCTGGACAATCGCCGGATCCTTCAGGCGATGGCAAATGGTGAAATCGACGCGGGAATGGTATGGGGAACGGCAATTTCAGTTGCCCGGCAAGAATACCCTCAGGCGAAGTTTCATATGGTGGATGGCTACGTCCCGGAGCCCGATCAACGCTGGAACCTGAATTTTATTGTCCGCAAACAGGATCAATCATTGATGAAGTTCATCGATGACGCGGTGTCGGATATGCTTGCGAATGGAAAGATCAAGCAGGTTGTGGAAAGCTATGGAGTGCCGTTTTATCCGCCTTTTCCATAGGATTAATTTAAGGGAGGTCCGTAACACATGTCAGGCCTGAGATTGAATGCGGTAACGAAGCTGACGGCGACAGCTTGTTTTGCCGTTACGTTGTGCGTCGCCTTACCGGCAGCCGCGCAGTACAAGGCGAATAGCGAGGACATGGAAGTTCCAACCAACGACATGAAAGTGGTCGAAGCTGGCCGATACATGTTTGGACGGCGCTGCGCTTTTTGTCATGGTAGTGATGGCCACGGTGCGAAAGGGCCGTGCCTGTCGTGCGGCGTGTTTAAATATACGGGCAATACCAACAGCAGTATTTACGTCACGATTGCCACAGGCGTGCCCAAAAACCTCGGCGGTACGATGGGGGCGTTCGGTACGACCATGAGTCAGGAAGAGATACTCAGTGTGATTACGTTTTTACGATGGGAAGAAAAACGCCGCATCGATGCAAAGGAAATCCCGGACCCTTACAAGAATAAGAATGACGAACCGATGGTTTTTCCAAAATGAAGCCTTGGTGTTAGAAAGGCGAGCATCGTGGTGCTCTTCCTCAGTGACAAAAATAAGAAGACCGGCCATTTGCCGGTCTTCTTATTTCATGAAAGGAGCTTCAGTGCTTCCCAGTGCTGCCGAACCCGTCTGCGCCGCGCATGCTGTGCGAAAACTCCTCCACAATATTCAGGCTCACCTGCAGGATTGGGACAACGACCAGCTGGGCGATGCGCTCCATTGGATTCAGCGTAAAACTGCTCAAGCCACGGTTCCAGAGCGAAACCAGAATTTGTCCTTGATAGTCGGAATCGATCAGGCCAACCAGATTGCCCAATACGATGCCCTGCTTGTGGCCAAGTCCTGAGCGGGGTAGCACGAATGCGGCAAGTCCAGGTTCATCCAGGTGGATCGCCAAACCGGAGGGAATCAGCTCGGTCTGGCCTGGGTGCAGTTGGATTGGTTCGTTAATACACGCTCGAAGGTCAAGTCCGGCCGATCCCGCTGTTGCATAGGCGGGAAGCTGTGCTCGCAGACGCTTATCCAGGATCTTGATGTCGAGATTATGCATGGCGACAATTCAGGTTGAAACGGCAGCTTTATGTGATTTGTACAATTTCGCTACATGCCGGATAAGCATGCGTGCCTGCTCGATTTTGGATGAACGTGCCAGCCGATGCATGCCTTCGTCATCGAAGAGAACCAGCTCGTTGTCATCTGCATCGATTGCGGAAGCCACCAGATTGGCAGCCAGCAAAGGCAGATTTTTGCGCCTGCGCTTGGCCTTGGCATTCTCTTCCAGCTTTTCAGTCTCTGCCGCAAAACCCACGCAAAATGGCGGATTCGGCCATTTTGCAACGGCTTCCACAATATCCGGGTTTAATGCCAGTTTCAGCGTTGGCACGGCTCCTTCTTTTTTAATCTTTTCCGTGGTGCCGTTGGCTATGTAGTAATCCGCTACCGCAGCTACGGCAATGAATATATCGATGCTATTCTCGTAACAATTGACTGCATCCAGCATCTCTCGAGCCGTTTGTACGCGCTCAACTTGCGCCGCCGCCGGTGGCTCAATGGCAGTGGGGCCGGTAATTAACGTTACGCGTGCGCCCGCTTCAATAGACGCGCGTGCTACTGCATAGCCCATCTTTCCCGAGCTGCGATTTGTCAAGCCGCGTACCGGGTCGATCGGCTCGAATGTCGGGCCGGCAGTGACGAGCACATGAGCGCCCGATAATAATTTTGGTTGAAACCAGGCGGTAATCTCACGAATCAGGTCAGCCGGTTCCAGCATGCGACCCATCCCGGTTTCACCGCATGCCTGGTCGCCTGCATCGGGGCCAAGCACCATGACGCCATCAAGCCGCAGCTGTGCCACATTGCGTTGCGTAGCAGGGCTTTCCCACATTTGGCGGTTCATGGATGGTGCGACCATCAAAGCGCAATCCCTAGCCAAACACAGCGTGGACAATAGGTCGTCCGCAGCTCCGTGCGCTAGTTTTGCGATGAAATCAGCGGTGGCCGGCGCTATCACAATAAGTTCACGATCGCGGGACAGATCAATGTGCGGCATGCCGCGGGAAGCCGGGTTATCCCACATGTGTGTATATACGGGCTTGCCGGATAGCGACTGCAGGGTAAGCGGCGTGATGAACTTGCATGCGGAGTCAGTCATGACCACCTGGATGTCCGCGCCCAAGCGCTGTAACTCGCGGAGCAGCTCCGCTGACTTATACGCGGCGACTCCTCCGGAGAGTCCAAGAAGGATTCGCTTGTGCTCTAGTTCTATCATGGAAATGTCTGGCAAGAATGCTCAAATGGGAGTGTAAACTATTGTTGCAGAATATAAAAAAATGTGAGGGCAGATGGCGATTATAGATTGGCCGGTAGACGACCGGCCCCGGGAAAAATTGCTAGCGAAAGGACCTGGCAGCTTGTCGGACGCTGAATTGCTCGCGATCTTTTTGCGCACAGGTACCAAAGGCAAAAGTGCAGTTGATATAGCCCGTTCGCTCCTCGTCAGATTTGGGTCTTTGGCCGGATTGCTTGCCGCTGGCCGCGACGCTTTTTGTACCGTTCCCGGACTCGGCAGTGCCAAATATGCCCAGTTGCACGCCGCAACGGAACTAGTGCGGCGTGCGTTGTCCGCGCAAATGAAGTCAGGCATTAATTTGAGCTCGCCGGAAGCCGTGCGAGATTTCTTACGCTTGTCCATCCAGGATCGAAAAGTGGAAATTTTTGTGGGCCTTTTTTTGGATGCACAGAATTGCGTCATTGCCGTAGAAGAACTCTTTAGTGGAACACTGACCCAGACTAGTGTTTTCCCGCGCGAAGTAGTGAGAACGGCGCTTCATCACAATGCCGCCGCAGTGATCTTTGCACATAATCATCCGTCTGGAGTAGCTGAACCGAGCCGGGCCGATGAAACGCTAACGCAGGCTCTCAAACAAGCGCTTGCGTTAATCGATGTTCGAGTGTTGGACCATTTTGTAGTGGGCCGCGGTAGCACCATGTCGTTCGCCGAACGTGGATTGCTGTAGCGGGTTGAGTAAGTCGTGCTAACTATGGTATAAAGCGCATCTTCCAAATTTGGCGCGCCGCTGTTTTGCGGTTCGCTTGGGATACAGTCCGGAGAATATTATGGCAAGGGTATGTCAAGTAACAGGCAAGAAACCGGTCGTGGGAAACCGCGTATCTCATGCAAATAACAAGACCAAGCGCCGCTTTATGCCTAATTTGCAATACCGTCGGTTTTGGGTTGAAAGTGAAAACCGCTGGGTCAATATGCGAGTCAGTAATGCCGGCTTGCGGACGATAGATAAAAAAGGCATTGACTTGGTGCTGGCAGAATTGCGCGCCCGCGGCGACAAATTCTAACTAGCTAGCGGGAGAACGCCATGAGAGAAAAAATTAAACTGGAGTCGTCAGCCGGAACAGGGCATTTTTACACGACTACAAAAAACAAACGTACGACGCCGGACAAGATAGAAATGAAAAAATTCGATCCAGTTGCCCGTAAACACGTTATCTACAAAGAGACCAAGCTTAAATAGCGCTGGCCTGCCGGGCAATGAAAAAGCCCGCCAACCGGCGGGCTTTTTCCATATCGCCTTAGCTAATCACGCGTAGCAACGCAGCGTCCGGGAGAAGTCCCGCAGAGGACCGATATCGCTCTTCTCTGCACGACGGCACCAGTCTTCGAGTTGCGAAAGCAGTTGTTCTTTGTTGGCCGTAGATCGTTGCCAGACCATTGCCAGTTCCTGGCGCATTAGATAGACGGTTTTCAATACCCTGCTGGTGCTCAACACTTCGTCCAGTTTTGCCTTTTCCTGTTCGGGCACCATTTTGGCGTCGAGGTGTAGCCAGCGCTTCATAGTTTGTAAATCCACCGAATGGCCGCCGGCCTTGTGCTCACGCATTCGCCTCAATTCCTCGGCACAGGTAGTCCGTACGGAACGCGTAAAACGCGCGAGAACATCATACCGGTGAGTGATGACTGCCTGAAGTGTCTGCAGATCGCATATGGACTTGCCGGCCTCCAGTTTTACTTGTGGCGCAAGTTTCTTGACCTGCGCCAGGTTCAACATTTCGAGCACCCGAATGTAGAACCAGCCAATATCAAATTCATACCATTTGTTGGACAACCGCGCCGACGACGCATAGGCATGGTGATTGTTATGTAATTCTTCGCCACCAATCAAAATTCCCCAAGGAACGATATTGGTGCTCGCATCTTCTACCTGGAAGGTGCGGTATCCGTAATAGTGGCCTACGCCGTTGATCACACCTGCCGCCGTAACCGGAATCCACAACATCTGTACGGCCCAAATTGTCAACCCGAGCGGACCGAACATCAGGATATCGGCGATAAGCATTATTGCGACGCCGCCTTTGTCCGTTCGCGAATAGACATTGCGTTCTACCCAATCATCAGGTGTTCCGTGACCGTATTTCGCGAGCGTTTCCTGGTTCACCGCTTCTTTACGATAAAGCTCGCTGCCTTCCAGCAATACCTTCTTCAAGCTAAGGATCTGGGGGCTATGGGGATCTTCCTCAGTCTCGCACTTGGCGTGATGCTTGCGATGAATCGCGGTCCAAGCCTTGGTGGACATGCCCGTGGTGAGCCACAGCCACGCACGAAAAAAATGTGACACAACAGGATGCAAATCCAGCGCGCGGTGCGCGGAATACCGATGCAAGTAAATGGTTACGGCGGCAATGGTGATATGGGTCAACAGCAGCGCGGCCAAAATGTAGCCCCACCACGGAAGGACAACGAGTCCGTTTGCCCAACCTGGCAGGTCCATAAGCCCGTTCACATTCATGCAGGTTACCTCGATAAATCAGAAGGATATACAATTCAGGATTGTACAGTACGTGTATGTTCGTGCAAGGTAATTTTTGGTAACAAAGTTCCAACTATTGGCCGTTTTTAGACCACAAAAGCTCATTTTTGTCCGCGATCCAGCAACGTTACTCCGCCAACGATATGGACATCCCGTCGGGGGAACGGAATCTCGATGCTGTTCGCGCGGAAGCTGTTGTAGAGCGATAGATTCAGTTCTGAACTCAGATTTCCCTTGCCGCGTTCCGGATCTTCAATCCAGGCCAGCAGTTCCAGATTCATCCCGTTATCCCCGAATGCAGTCAGGAGCGCCGTCGGAGCGGGATCTTTCAAAACCCGCGCGTGATTGTTGGCAACTTCCAGCATCAGTTTCAATGCGACATCGAGATTGCTGGAATAACTGATTTGAATCGGAACGCGTACCAGAACGCGGCGATTGGAGTACGAATGATTTATTACCGTTGACGTGACAACCGTCTCATTTGGCACAATAGCTTCCGTGCCGTCAGGGCCCCTGACGATGATGCAGCGCGACGTAAGTTTGGTAACTTCGCCATAGAAATGATCGACAGTTACCAGGTCGCCCGGACTAACGGTCCGATCCAGCAATATGGTGAAGCCGCTGACATAATTCGCAGCAACCTTTTGCAAACCAAATCCGATACCCACACCGACAGCGCCGCCGAAAACCGATAGCACTGTGATGTCGATCCCTACGATCGGTAATGCTATCAAAACCGCGACCACCACCAATACGCTGCGCAGAATTTTGGACAATGCGAAGCGCAAATTGATTTCGACGTGCTGCAAGGCCATGATGCGCGTTTCCAACACACGGCCGATCCACAATGCTGCAAGTACCGTGAGTATTACAGTGAGAAGCGCGGTAAGCACCATCGCTAGCGAGATACGCTGCTGGCCCACTGAAAAACCGGTGTCCTCAAGAAACCTGCCGATGGTCGGTAACAAGCCCGCGATATGCATCGCGACCCCAAGCCATACCAGCCAGGAGAACGCCATTTCCCAGGAGCGCAGAACTCCCCCGGGTGCGAACGTGTGGCGCAGCAGATAGACTGCGGCGCGGATGATTACCATCGCCAAGACTAACGGAAGCGCAATGTTCAACAGATTGACCGGCTGTTCATAGTGGAGCAGCATCCAGCGGCCAGTGACCACTATGATCAGTGCTGTCATCGGAAACAGTTCGCGATTCATTCCTCCAAAACTGATTCTCATTGTTCGTTCGGAATCCGACGAACTCGTGTACACGATTCTCCCGCGCATATATCTAGAGATATGCCACGCGACAAGCAGCGCCAGCGCGATTATGAGAAGTTGCCACAGGACTACACCGCGCTGCATATCGTCCAACAAGCCGGCAAGCAAATGACCTACTTCCGAAGAATTTTTCATCTTCTCTCCCGTGGCGATAACATTACTGTCACTTGTTCAGGCTGTGACCCAATGCAACTGCATGTTGGCGATGTTGACGCCAGTTGCTGTAAAACGCCCGGGTCAGTTCGCGATTGTCCCGTAATACCAGCACGTTCTCCGCATTGCGAAACTGGGCGGCAAAGGTAAAGTTGAAACTGCCCGTAATCAGCGTGGGTTGTTCCGCATTCTGATCTATCACGACGACTTTATTGTGAGCGGCGGAATGCTCGGCATCGGTGAAAACAGGCAGGCCTGCTCTAACAAGAGACCGCAGCGCTGACGACTCCATCGAATCGGTTTGTTCCCGATCGGCGATTATCTGAACATCGATTCCGCGCCGGTGCGCGCGGATCAGCGCGTCCGCAATATCGCGATGGGTGAAGCTAAACGCTTGCACCAGCACCTGTGACTTGGCAGCGTCGATCGTTCGCACGATCAGGCCCGCAGCATCGTTCCCCGGAGTCAATGCATATTCGATCGTTCCGACTGCCTGCACCACATTGGAAGCTTCGAAGCCATGAACCGGCGCTACGAGGGCATACCCGATCACCAAGAGTACCAAGCGCGATACTGCCATGGCTCAAGCCCGCCTTTGCATGATCGCCGCAAAGAATGCGTCGGTGTCGTGCAAGTGGGGACACAGCTTCAGGTATTCATCGCTGTCCAGGGCAATATGGTTTTCGGCAAGCTCGTGTTTCGCGCTGATCTTTTCGAAACTGGAGTGATCGGCAAGAAATTGTTCGACTACCGCCTGATTTTCCTGACCAAGCACGCTGCAGGTGGCATAGACGAGCCGGCCTCCCGGCTTCAGCAAGGAGGCCGAAGCAGAAAGGATTTTTTTTTGTTTTACTGCGAGTTCATCGATCGACTGAGGCGATTGGCGCCACTTCAAATCCGGGTTGCGCCGCAGAGTACCCAGCCCGCTGCAGGGTGCATCGACCAATACTCGATCAATCTTGCCTGCAAGCCGCTTTACTTTGATATCGTTTTCGCTGGCAATGAGTTGCGGATGCACATTTGACAGACCGGACCGCTTAAGCCTGGGATTGAGATTCTTCAGACGCTTTTCCGATACGTCAAACGCATACAGCCGTCCCTGGGACTGCATCATAGCGCCCATCAACAAAGTCTTTCCACCCGCTCCGGCGCAGAAGTCCACCACCATCTCACGGCGTTTTGGGGCAACCAAATACCCCAGTAACTGACTTCCCTCGTCCTGAACCTCGATGGTGCCGTTTTGGAACAGGACATGGCGATTGATGGCCGGCTTTCCTTTGATCCGAATCCCCACTGGAGAATAACGCGTCGGTAAGGCGTCGAGCCCGCTCGCCCGCAAGTCGCGCAATACCTGTTCACGTTCGGCCAGTAGCGTATTAACCCGCAGGTCCAACGGTGCGGGATTGAGCATGGCACGACCAAAAGCGAGAACATCGTCTCGAGATGTCTCCGCCACCAGACGATCGTACAGCCAGTCAGGCAGGCTAAGCCTTACCGCTGGTGGGAGGGACTCAATCTCTGCCGTCTTCAACCCAAGGGTCCAATCGCGATCGGCGCTTGGCAGAAAAGCGTCAAGCTGTCCAAGGCTGTAGCCCTGTAGTTTGATGAGGGCGGCGCAAACGAGCCTGCGTGGACTCGGATCCCCGATCAACTGTTCCAACAGTCGTTTGTGACGCAGCACCGAAAATACAATTTCGGCGATGAAGGCCCGGTCACGCTGACCCAAATTGCGATTTGCAGCAAAGAAGTTGCGCAATACTGAATCCGCCGGATTGAGCAATTGCAATGCGAGGTCTACGGCAACCGTGGCCGCTTGCATTATTGCAGCGGTCGGTTGCATTTGTTAGGGGTAGGAAATCGCAGTGACGGTCGAATCAAGTACCGTT
>Ga0134122_10001878_pt1 | contig 15324 bp, 14 predicted proteins | sample KB302_FD_96461 | JGI IMG/M metagenome (GOLD analysis project Ga0134122, IMG submission 96461) | Terrestrial soil microbial communities without Nitrogen fertilizer from Kellogg Biological Station, Michigan, USA - KB3-0-2 | ecosystem: Environmental > Terrestrial > Soil > Unclassified ... | reverse complement strand
GTCTCGTAGACCACCGCGCCCACCTGGTAGAAGCGCGCGAGCGGTTCGGTCTCGCCTGTCACATCGGACCACTGCGACCACATGTGCGCCGATTCGAGGGCGAGAGTCACGGCATCGATGTAGGAGTAGTGGAATCTGATGACGGCGGAGGAGGAACTTGTGGTTCCGGCGGCGACGCCTGGACCTGAATCCAGAACGGTTACTTTGTAGCCGCGCTGGGCTAGCGCAAAGGCGACCGAGCAGCCGACTATTCCTGCGCCGATGACGACGGCGTCTGACCGACCTGTCATGCCCTTAGGCTCCGGAGGGCTCGGCGACTGGTCGACCCATTCGGGTGCGCTTTGAGCTACGCGGTGCTTCGCGGCTGGTCCGGTTCTCCATCCGGCGCGCGAGAATTGTCAGCGGGTAGCAGATGACGAAGAAGAACAGGAGCACGCCCGCAAAGATCGGCGCCGCATGGCCGTCGCCGGCCGACAGCTGGTAGTACTCGACCGCTTGGCGGGACCGTTGGAGAACCTCGACCACGCCGATCAGCGAGGCCAGTGTGGTGGCTTGGATGAGATCCACGATGAGATTGACGACGGGCGGGATCATTCGCCGGCTGGCTTGCGGAAGCACTACGAGGCGCATGACGGCTGCCCACTTGAATCCGAGAGCCGTGGCGGCCTCGAATTGGGCGGTGGGTATTGAGCGCACCGCGCCGCGCACGACCTCCATGACGTTCGCGCTTCCCCACAGGGAGAGTCCGGCGATGGCTGCTGGAGTCGACGCCAGATCAAGTCCCAGTGATGGGGAGACGAAGAAAACGATGAAAAGCGTTACCAGTACCGGAAGTCCACGGAACAACTGAAGGTAGAGCGTAAGACCCCATCGGACTGCGTTGTTCCGGCGTCCCGCGGGCAAGCAGAGCAGCACGCCCAGGAGGACCCCGAGGACGCCCGCGATCACGACAGAGGCCACGGCGATGATGATGGTTTCAAGGGCGCCCGAGGCAACGAGCTTGAGCGTGGGGCCGATCCACGAGAAGTCGTTCATCAAACACCTGCTCCCAGTGTGTAGCGACGGCCGATAAGGTGCATGACTGAGCTGAGAACCAGAACCAGGGCGAGATACACGATGCCCAGCACCACGAATAGTTCCACGGTTCGGAAGGTTTCGGCCGATAGCCGTTGCACGGTGAACGTCAACTCGGCGAGGCCAATACCGAGCATGAGTGCCGAGTTCTTGAGGATCGAGATCATCGTGTTGGTTAGCCCGGGTAAAGATAGCCGCGCGCCGATTGGCACAGTGATGTTGAGAAACGCTCGCGTGCGCGAAAAGCCCAGCGCCCAAGCGCCTTCCAGATACCGGTGCGACACTGCGCCGAGCCCCGCGCGAAAGTTCTCGACGTTGTAGGCACCGCCCCATGCCACCAGGGCGATGCATCCGACGATGAATGGGCTGAGCGTGATGCCCAGTGGGGGCAGGACGAAGAACAACGTAAAGACCTGGACCAGCAGCGGTGTATTGCGGATCGCTTCGACGTAGACGCGTACCGCCTGCCGCAGCACTGGGATGCGAAGTTCGCCGATGGCGGCACCTACCAGCCCGACGAACAATGACCCGACGATGCCGATGGCGCTGATCTTGATGGTCATCAAGAATCCGGCCCAAAGCACGTCTGCATACTCGATGACAACGAAATCAGGTAGCGCGGCCGCCGGGATCATGAGCAGTCCGTAAGCGTGTCTTCGTCGGTGTAGACGATGTTCTGGCCGGGCCGTGGCATGTTCTTGGCGAACGCTTCGCGAGCTTTTGCGTCGGTCACCACGCTGCCAAAGATCTCCCAGAATGTATCCTTCGCCTGAAGGTCGGCCAGGACCGCATCGACGTACTGTTTGGCTGCTTGATTGCCTTGCTTGATGCCTATGCCCCATGGAGTTTCCGCTTTATCGTCGCCGACGACCTTGAGGCTCGGGTCTTTCAGCGTGAGGCCGAGCAGTAGCGTGCTGTCTTCGGCGAAGGCCACTCCCCGGTTGGCTTTCAGGGCTGCGACCGCATCGCTTGTCGAGTCGAGCAGCAACTGCTGAGAGTCGGCGTAGCAGTTCTTCAAGAACGTGCTTGACGTGGTGCCAGTCTTGGTAATGACGGGTTTACCCTTGATGTCCTGCCATCCGTTGATAGGCGAGGAATCGGTGACGAGAAGCTTTGCCCCGCTGGTGAAATACGGTGTGGAGTAGTCGATCGTCTCATCGCGCTCCTTGGTGTAGCCGAGAGTGGAGATGATGAGGTCGATCTTGCCGGTATCGAGAAACGGGATGCGGTTCTGTGGAGTGACACAGGTGAACGACACTTTCGATTCGTCGCCGAACGCGTACGCGGCCAGAGTGCGCGCAACCTCGGCGTCGTACCCCGCGTTCTTCCCCTCGATGTCGGTGTATCCGAACGGCGGGTAGTCACAAGCGATTCCAACCCGAACTGAGCCGTTCTCTACCCACGGTGCGGGCGCGGCAGCGGCCAGTTTGACCGGTTCACTGGGCTTGGCGGGTGTATTGGCATCATTCGAGGCACCGCATGCGGCGACCGAGAATGTCATGCCGATTCCGGCGATCGCGACGATGGCGCGCTTTAGGTTCACGATTCAAGTCCTCTGCTTCGTTGTAGGAGATTGGCGGTGTTGCTCGTTCAGGCAAGAACTTTTTGCAGGAAGCGGCGCGCTCTGTCGCTGGATGGATTGGTGAGCACCACTTGGGGCGGACCGTCCTCGACAATCTCGCCACCATCGATGAAGATCACGCGGTTGCCGACTTCTCGGGCAAAGCCCATTTCGTGGGTTACGGCGAGCATGGTCATGCCGCTGTCGGCCAGCTCGCGCATGACATCGAGGACCTCGCCAACGAGTTCGGGGTCCAGCGCCGACGTCACCTCGTCGAAGAGCATGACGTGCGGCTTCATCATCAACGACCTGGCGATGGCCACCCGCTGCTGCTGGCCTCCGGATAATTGGTGGGGCATGCTGGTTTCCTTGCCTTTCAGGCCCACCCGATCCAGCAGCATCTCGGCCTCATGCTCGGCGGCGCTGCGCGGCGTCTTGAGCAGCTTGCGGCAGGCGAGCGTGAGGTTGTCCATGACGGTGAGGTGGGGGAAGAGATTGAACTGCTGGAAGACCATCCCCACGCGCTGACGGATTCTGTTGAGATCCGTGGATCGATCGGTGATGTCATGCCCTTCGATCACCACGTGCCCGGCGGTGGGGCGTTCCAACAAGTTGATACAGCGCAGTAGTGTGCTCTTCCCGCCGCCCGAGGGGCCGATGACGGCGACGACGTCGCCGCGGCTAACGGCCAGATCCACGCCACGCAGGACAACGTTGTCTCCGTAGGACTTCTCAACGCCGCGCAGCTCGATCATTGGCCCCGCGTCGAGCGAGCGGGGTTCGGCATCGCTGTTGTTTTGCTTGTCTGCCATCAGTTGCTCACCCGATCTTCTGTGGTCCGTGTCACTTCTGGGTGGGCTCAGGCTAGAAGCACTCGCGACCCCCGCAATACACATGTTGCTTCTAGAGCAACGCTAATCTGCGGAGATCCTTGGCTCCGTTGGATGGCTGCGAGGCGTCTATGCTGCGGCGTTGTGCACTGACAACCGGCATCACGCTTGATGAGGCCGGCGATGTGAGCGCCCCGGTGTTGTCGATCCAGCAGCCAGAGGCTGGCCGATTGTTGACATTCAGCGCGCGAGTCGAGAGTCCTTCGCCTCTGCGTGCGCCGTGAGGAATCCTGGGCGGTCTCCGGTGGTTCGGGGTTGGTCGAACATGGCGAATGCGCGCTCGCGTGCGCCCGCGTCGGCTTCGGTGGTCAGCAACAGTTGAAGGAGCAGCCGGGACTTCAAACTGTCGAGTAAACCGCTGGGAATAATGCCCATTCGGCGCAGATCGAGTTCGCCGCCGGTGCTGCCGTACGTGGATCTCAAGGTAGGCCCGGCGAACGTTCGTGGGCTGTAGACCACGGGTACGGCGCGGACAAGCTGCTTCAGCCCCGCAACCCACGCTGACGGGACGGACCCACCCCCCAGCGCCTCGATAACCAGACCGCGGTAGCCGGCCGCGGTGGTCAGCGAAAGAATCCGCCCATCGTCGCCGAGTGCTGATTGCACCAGCGCGACAGGTGCGGTGGCTGTCGGCGGGCTCGGCTTGAACAGTGGACGATCGATGACAGACATTGATGTCATCCGCACGGTGTCTTTCTGCACCGATCCGGCGGGTCCGGAAACCGCTGAATTGAAGGCTGCCAATGCGCCAGAGTGGGACTTACGGACCTGCCAGGCGTAATGGATCTCTCCGCCCATAGCCACCAAGACACCCTGGCCACGCGCATGGGGGTGCGCAGCCACGCGTAGTCCATCGCGGAGATTCGCCGGTCCGTCACTACCTGGAAGGGCGCCGTGTCGCATCGCTCCCACAACGATGAGGGGCTCGTCGCGATCCCAGAGGAGATCTAGCACGAAGGCAACCTCTTCGAGCGCATCTGTGCCGGTCGTCACGACGACCCCAGAGGCACCCGCATCGATGTGTCCGCCTAACTGCTCGAGCAGGGCCGCCAGGCGAGGAATGTCGAGTTCGGCGGAAGAGACGCCTTCCGACAACAGCAACTCGGCCTCCGGCAGGTCGTCGATGGGCCGCAGGGACAAGTCGAGCACACCACGCATGAATGTAGGGTCGGGTCGGGCGATGGCCTGACTCCGCCCCCAGCAGTTGGCACACACGCGATGGTGCCACCCAGAGGTGCCACGACTACCCGGTGGAAATTGTTCAACCGCTTCACGGCATGCCGGACCTGCCAAGCGATTTGGTGATGGCCGTGCTGGCCGCCGTCAGCAGCCGGCCATAGTTGTCCACCGAGCCGATGACGCGCGGCGTCGGCCCGGAGATGTTCACGACAGCCATGATGTGCCGGTCAACACCGCGCACGGGTGCGGCCACCGAAGTAAGACCTACCTCAACCTCTTCAGAGGCAACCGCGTAACCCTGTTGGCGCTCCCGCCGAAGCCGCTCCCTCAAGGTGTGCAGATCGCGCGGCGCGTTGGGAGCGGCCCTCAGGTTGGAAACGATGTCGTCACTAGTCAACGCCTCGATGACGTCGTCGTCGGCGTCGAACATCAAGGCCCGGCCCGACGCCGTGTAATGCATTGCCGAACGTCGGCCGACCCATCCCCCTCCCCGCAGTGAATTCTGCGACTCCTCACGCATGACCGTCAGCGAACGATTGGCCTCCTGCACCGACAGCAAGGCGACCTCACCTGTGCGTGCAACCAGAGTCTGCAACACGGGCCGTGCCGCTCGAATCAGCACTTGGTCACCCGCGCCGGCGGCCATGACCCTAACCCGCCAACCGAGCCGATACCGGCGCGTTTCGGGGTCTTGCTCGAGTACATGTGCACGACTCAGGGACCGCAGCATTCGCGAGACTTGACTGCGCTCGCGCCCAACGAGCCGCGCGAGTTCACTCACGGAACGTTCGACGCTTCTGCCGGAGCTGTCGACCTCGAAGGCGAGCAGCAGCTGCGCGACCCGCTCGGCGGTCGACATCAGACCCTGCTGGCTCGGTTCGTTACGTGCACTCACAACAACACACCACCTTAACGAGTCCAACTCCTAGCCGACTAGAGATATACCTCTGTTGCTGTTAGAGCAACAAGAGGCCTATCACTGCAATCCACGTATCTAGGGTGTGAATGCCCCAACACTTCCCGGAAGGACGCTGACACGATGTCGGAAGACGCCACTGCTGCACCGAAGCTCAACAGAGTGCTCTACGGAAAGCAGACTCAGCTATCCCTCCAATCGTTCACCCAAAGAGCGAGGCGCCTTCGCGACATCCCCGCCTTCGTCCGCAATTACGCGTTGGTGAAACGAGCTGCCGCGCAAGCCAATTTGACCCTGGGGCGATTGGATGAGCAACGAGCATTGGCGATCATAGACGCTTGCGATGAGATTGCCGATGGTTCGCACCTAGAGCAGTTCCCCACCGCGCTGGTGCTGGGCGGCGGCGGGACAACTTCGAACATGAACCTGAACGAAGTGATCGCTAGTCGCGCCTCCCAGATCGGCCAGATCGCGGTGCATCCGAACGATCATGCGAATGCGTCGCAGTCCACCAATGACACGTTTCCTACGGCGATGGCTTTGACGCTGATGGATCTCGCACAAGCACCGCTGGACGCACTCCATGAACTCACCGAATCGCTGTGCACGAAGGCGCAAGAGTACGCAGATACGCCCTATCTCGGCCGGACCTGTCTGCAAGATGCAGTTACCGTTTACGCGGGTCAAACTCTGCGGGGCCAGGCACGGGCGGTGCGCCGGGCCACAGAACAATTGCGGGATGCCGTCAGCGACCTGGCCGCGGTGCCACTTGGGGCAACCGTGGTGGGTACCGGAATAGGCGCGCCAGAGGGCTTCGCTGACAGGTGCGTCCAAGAACTCAGACGGCTGACGTCGCGCAACGTCACGGTTTCAGTCGACTTTTTCGACACTCTTGCTCACCTCGACCCGTATTCGGCGATAGCCGACGCATCTAGTCGCGCTGCGATAACCATTGCCAAAATCGCGGCGGACATTCGCTTGCGATCCTCCGGACCCCGTGGCGGTCTGGCTGAAGTCACGCTGCCGAAACTCCAGGCGGGCTCCTCCATCATGCCGGGCAAGGTAAACCCCGTCGTACCCGAGTACGCGATGCAGCTGAGCTACAGAATCCGCGGAAAGGCCTACACGGTAGCTTGCGCTGTGGCCGCTGGCGAATTGGAGTTGAACGTCATGGAGCCGGTAATCGTCGATTCTTTGATCGACATTTTCGAGGACCTGGAGAACGCGGCCCACGCAATGGCCACCCTTTGCGTCAGCGGGATCGAATGGAACGGCGTCCGACGGCAGGAGAGCTTGAACCATGCGGTGGACAGGTGGATAGATTTCGCCGCAGCCTCCGGTTACGACGAGGCCACACGTGAGGCAGGCTCCTGAAGAGGTTTCGCCCGTCAGGTGGCCCGGTCCCTCATGGCCGTGACCGGTGTTGCGGCTTAGGCGACTGCTGGCGTTGATTTGCTGAACAGTCACTGCACAGCGCCTTTCGACAACGCAGCAGCGAGGATCCACTTGACACACCGGAGGATCCGTCAGTAGCGATACCGCGCCATGATGATCTTGACTTCGCGATCGTCTGCTCGGTACACGAGAGTCGATGTTCGTCATCGATCCGCCGCGACCGACAGTTCTCCCTTGGGGGGCTCTGGTTTTCCGATCCCGCTGAACGGATCACGCTGAATCGCCCAATCAGCCTGGTGATCCGACGAGCCATCTTCCGGTCGAAGGACAACCAGAGCTCGAAGTCGTTAACCGGCAGCTCATTTCGCTTTCGCTGTACTCGGCTCTCGTGTCGTGAACATCCCGTGCAACCCGATGGGCAGATGGTGTTGCAGGTGGTATCTGGCCCGACGGCAGCGACCTGGGCCGCACGGCGAACATGAGCTACAAACAGTGGCACGACTGGGTGTCGCGCGTCATCGACTTCATCAAGGTATGCCCAAACCTCCCAACTGCGCCGGACTGACATGGTGGCGGCCGCCTGGCGGTCCGCACCGGATTGTCACCGAAACAGCAGCTAGACCGGTGGCACGTCGAGCGTGGGGAACGCCGGCTGCTCACGAGAGCGGACTCTTCGCCTTGACGAGCGCCGTGACCACCTCGTTGACGGGCGCCTTCAAGCCGACCTCGCGCCCCGCCGGCGGGATGGCGCCGTTGATCACGTCGATCTCGCACGGCCGCCCCGCAAGAACGTCCAGCAACATCGACGGCCTAGCGTCCGGGATCTTCTCCCCGAACGCGCGCACGTACGCCACAGGGTCGTCGAACGCCAGCGCGACCCCCCTGACGAGAGCAATCCCGTACGCCTCCACGGCACACATGGAGGCGACGTGCCAGGCGGCCGGATCGTCCAGCACCTGACGGATCGTTCGCTCGAGGATCGTGCACGTGCCGCTGAAGCAGACGTTGCAGATCAACTTCTCCCAGACGAGCCGGTCGACGTCATCGTCGGCCTGCACGCGGAACCCCGCGCCCTCCCACACCTCGACGATGCGCCGGATCCGCCCGGTCGCAGGCCCGCGACGCTCGCCCAGACGCACAAGCTCCCAGCCGTTATGGTGGACGTGTCCGGGCCCGACGATCGAGGCGCCGAAGCCGCCGGCGACGCCGATCACGACCGGTTCCTCGCCCAGCACCGCCGCGACGCGGTCGGCGCTTCCCAACCCGTTCTGCATCGGCAACACAACCGTCGCCGTGCCCAGCATCCGCCTCGCCGCGTCCGCGGCCACCTCGACGTCCCGGGCCTTGGTCGCGATCACCACCAGGTCGCAAACGCCGACCTCGCCCGGGTCGGACGTGGCGTGGATCCGCACGGTACGGCGGCCGCTCGCGCCCTCCACGGTCAGCCCGTGCCGCAGGATCGCCTCGACGTGCTCGGCCCAGACGTCAACCGCCCACACCTCGTGGCCCGCGTCGCCGAGGATGCCGGCATACACCGACCCCATCGCACCGGCGCCGACCACCGCGATCTTCACGCCGGCCACACTACTGCGCGGCCGACGGGTCGGGGCCCGACGCATTGGTCCGCGCCCCCGCGGCGCAGCCCCGACCCACTGCACGTGGGATCGAGGAACTCGGCTACGACACGCTGTGACGCGTCAAGCAACGTGCGGCTCCAGCGAGAGGAAAATAGTTACAGCAGCAGCTGACCAGTGACCAGCAGTTTTTCCTCATTATTATTTGAGAACCTGATATGTAGGCGGATCAGATTCTCATTTCCGATGTCATGTCGCGATACCCTGACCTGCGGTGATGCAAGTCGTCTCAGGTCGTGTCATCTAGGTTTTGTCTCAAACTTGTGTCATTTTTTTGAGCGGCACTGATGTCCTGCTCGAGTTTCGTCTCGTTGCGGGCTGTCTACCTTGTGTGGGTCGAGTCACTGTTCCGTCACTGTGACGATGGGCTTCGCGTCCGGCGAGCCCGATACCGCCATCACTGCTTCACCGATGCGGATAACGGTGTCGTTCATGTCTGTTCTTTATGGTCGGCAGCTTGCGGACCAAGCGGCTCACGGCCGCCTGGTCCACCGACCGCGAACGGGGCTGGAAGATAATTTCAACGGCGGTAATGCGATCCGCCTTGTGGACGAGCTGTCGCAGCACGCGGTTAGGACGACAACCGACGGATCCCCGGGCGAGTTGGCGATACCGATACCGGGTCGCCCCCGATCACACCGAACCGGCCCTGAGTCGGGTCGCCGGATGCGGTGTGCTCGGCTCGCCAGATCGCGGACTCGCCCGAGAATCGGGGATCGGCCGGTTGGGGATGTTGCTGGCGTCGGTCGAAGCGGTCGAGGCGGTGCATCGGCACGACCCCGATCAGCATGAACTCCCAGATCTGGCGCAGTATATTGCCTGCGGTGCGCCGGGTGTCCGCGGCGTTGACGTAGCGGCGAGCGATCGTCAGGAAATCCTCTGGTTCGACCCCGGCGACATCACGAACATGCGTGGTCGGGCCGCCCACCTCCCAGGTTCCCAGCGCGTTCTCGGGCATGTAGTGGCGCACACCCGACTCGAAGTACAGGTCGGTGCCTAGCCGTTTGGCACCCACGCGTACCGCTCGCATGAACATCCACGGGGGGATATCGATGTGGCGCACCCGCCGCCCCAACGCCTCACCGACCGCGTCGGCGATGTCGGTGCCAGACAACAGCGTTGGCCCAGTCGGGCGGTAGGCCCGTCCGTCATGGCGGTGCGGGTCGAGCAGTGCACCGACCGCAACCCGGGCGATGTCTTCGTTGGATGGAGGTGCGTTGCGGCGCCCCCCCGTCGGCCCCGGCAACACCCCGAGTTGGGCGGCAATCGGCAGAACTTGCAGATAGTTGTCGGCGAAGAACCCAGGATCAACCGCGATGTGGGCGGTGTCGGGCATCAATGCAAACAGCTTGTCGGCCAACCAGTGATGCCGGGTCATCAAAGCCGGATGCTCGGGGCTGGCCAGCCACTGGCCCAATGCCACCACCGCCTGCACACCCGAGCAGCGCGCAGCCACGGCAAAGGTGACCGCGCTGTCGAGAGCATGCGGGTGGTACGGCAGGTTGAAGAACAGCCGGTCCACCCCGTCCACCGCGGCGACAACCTGTTGAATGTCAAACATATCCGCGACCACGATCTCAGCGCCCAACGCCCGCAAACGCTCGGAGCGCCCATCAATACCATGCACCAGAGCCCTGGTCGTGATCCCCTTTTCCAGTAGTTGGGCGGCCACCGCGCCGCCGATCTTGCCCGTAGCGCCAGTCACAAGCACGCGAGTCGTTGCCATCGCAGTTCCTTCCTAGTCGGACGGTCGAATGTGACCGCTGGTTACATCGGCCAGTATGCGATTCGGATGTGACCGTTGTCAACATGCCGGCTGGCGTGGGATTGTGATGGCATGAGCTCCGTCCGCGCCGACTCCCCCGACAAGAAGCCCTACCATCACGGTGCGTTGCATTCGGCCCTGGTTGAGGCGAGCATCGCGCTGGCCCGCGCGGGTGGACCGGATCGAGTGATCCTGCGCGAGGCCGCCCGGGCGGCGGGAGTGTCGCATTCGGCCGCCTACCGCCATTTCGCCGACCGCGAGGCGCTGTTGGCCGAGGTGTCGCGCTTTGCGCGCAACGAGCTCGCCGCCGAGATGCGCCGACGGGTCAAGCGGGCAAAGGACCCCCGCCGCCGGTTGCGAGCGGTCGGCACGGCCTACATCGACTTCGCACTCACCGAACCCGGACTTTTTCGTACCGCGTTCACCTCGCATCCCGCCACATCCCGCGACGCAGAGCACAATCCAGCGCCCGCAGCTGAGGACCCAGCACACACCACCACCGGCGCCGACCCCTTCGACGTCCTTGGCCAAGTACTCGACGAAGCCCAAGCCGCCGGTCTACTGGATCCACGCCGCAGGCCGGGCGCAGAGATTGCCGCCTGGTCAGCGGTCCACGGCCTAGCCGGCCTGCTGCTCGACGGGCCGTTACCCACCAGCGCCGCAGCCATCAAATTCTCGCGGGGGCAGGTGCTCGACCTCATCGAGCGCGGACTGCTGAACGGCGTCTAAACCTGCTGAGCGCCGGCGACGTGGTCGAGATCGATGGCGCTTCGCCTGCGGCTGCGTCGGCTGGTCGGAGCTATCAGGGGGTTCGCATGAGCAATATTCTCCCGATGCCCGTGGCGGCGGCGATCATCAACGGAGCCAGGATTGTCGATCTATCCGTTAAGAAGACGGACATAGATCGCTCCGATGTTGTCCGGGCGTGGGTCAGGGAGGCAACGTTCGTTCAGGCGCAGCCCGCGGCCGACATGTTGTTGTTGGCCGCCGACACCTTGGAAAAGTCAGCGGATTATCCGCCGCTTCGCGCGCCGTTGCCGCTCATCTGGATTGAGTGGACACGTGACTCCCCAGATGAGTCTCCAAGCCATTACTTCGCGATCGTGCAGGAAGTGGACCCGTCGCGGGCTTACCTTCCTTACCAGGACCGTCCGTGCCCGGAAGGCACTGTCACGGCTCTGCGCGTCGAAGGAGGATGGCTGGTGACAGCTGGCACCCCGCTCATGAAGGTGCGGGAGGTGCAGCCGTCCACCATGGAGTACGACCTGGTCATGGTCCAAGCCGGGATGCTGACCGCCAATATCAACGAGCGGGGCCACATGCTGGGCATGGTCGACGAGGGCGGTAACTTCCTGGACGGCCTCGGCGCAATCGGGCCCGACGCCGATGCCCTCTTTGGGCTATCCCTTCTCAAGCCTGCCGCGCTGGCTGTCGGGCTGATGAACTGTAAGAACGTCCACACCGAGCTGCGCTCCACCGGCAACATCCACGACCGCAAGAAGCGCAAGCAGTCGCCGAAGCTGGACTATCACGTCATTGTGCTGCCCAGCCCCGGTGGCGGCGGTGAGGGGGCCGGCGGACATCGGGATGTGCGGCAGCACAAGGTACGCGGCCACTTCAAGACTTATACCGCGGACAAGCCGCTGTTGGGGCGCGCCGTCGGAACCTATTGGTGGCCTTGGCATTTGCGCGGCGACGCGGAGCGGGGGCGCATCATTGCCGACTACAAGCTCACAGGCGACTAGGCGGGACTGATTGAAAGTCTGACGCTCGGGCTCGATGGCACCAATCCACGGTTCCCGCGGAAGCCCTCCGCCACCATGCTGACCTACAGGCTCACCGGCACCACTGAGGCATCGGGATCGACCACGACGAACTAGACCAGTCTCCGCCCGGGCCAACAGGGCCAGCAAGCGCAACCACACGCAATCTTCGCCCACCATGGTGCGCCTCGAAGACGGCGCCGCATTGCTGAGCTGCGGTTATAGAGTGAAGGTAAGGGGACTCGAACCTCAACCTGGCCATTAGCGCCTGCTCACGCACAGGATCACTAGGACCCTAAGACTTCGGGACGTCGCGCGCCGTTTGTGCTTGGATTGCTGGGTGGCTGCGGGCGACGCCTCGTCGGCTGACCTCGAGCAGGCGACGGCGCAGTTCGTCGCGGTACGAGGCCGGTTGTTCGGCATCGCGTACCGCATGCTCGGCACTGCGCGGAGGCCGAAGACATCGTTCAGGAGGCCTGGTTGCGGTGGCAGATGGCCGATCGCAGCGCAGTCGTCGATCCGGCCGCATTCTTGGCGACGACCACCACCCGCCTCTGCCTCAATGCCCTGCAATCCGCGCGCGCGCGACGCGAGACGTACGTCGGCCCGTGGCTTCCCGAGCCCGTTGACACCAGCGCCGATCCGCATCTGGGCGCCGAGCGAGGCGAAGCCTTAGAGCTGGCGACAGTGATGCTGATGGAGAAACTGCCGCCCACCGAACGCGCCGCCTACGTTCTGCGGGAGGCCTTCGACTATCCGTACGCGAGGATCGCCGACATCGTCCAAGTCAGGGAGGAGAACGCGCGGCAGCTCGTCACCCGCGCGCGCAAGCGCATCTCGACAGGACGCCGGGAGAAGACGGGTTCAGCCGAGCAGAAGCGGCTGTTCGAGGCATTGGTCGCGGCAGCCCAGGAGGGCGACGTCGAAGCGCTCGAGAAACTGTTCGCTGACGACGTGGTCAGCTACACCGACGGCAACGGCATGCGCGGCGCATCTCGTATCCCCGTCGTCGGCAGGTCGGTGGTCGCACACTTCCTCAAGGCAGTCGCGCCCCGATGGTGGCAGGACACCAAACTAACCTGGATCGAGGCCAACGGGCGGCCATCGGTGTTGGTCTCGCGTGACGCGGGTGTCGTTGCTTTTCTCGCGATCAGCGCCTCGGACCAGGGGATCGACCAACTGATGTGGGTGATGAGTCCCGCTAAGCTGCACGCCATTTCGAAGCTGCTGCCCACGTCGGGAGACGTGTCCTAAATCACGTCACGAACTCGCGGCCTGCGTTGTCTTAGCTGGTAATGGCCGACGGCGGTGGTGCCCCGGCCCCAAGCCGGAGGTTCACCTATGGAAGAGATCAACGACCCCAGCATGCCGCGAACGGCGACAAGGATGCACACGATTGTGATGTTGCTGGTTTCGATTTGCCTCAGCACCGCAATCGGATTGGCGACATTAATCGACGCGCTGGCACCTGCATCGGTTGCCGCCCCGTCGCGAATGCAGTCCGCGCCGTGCAGCATCGCCGCTGTCTGGCCCGAGCGTCACACCTCCGGTGCCACCTGCCCGCTCGCGAAGTCGTCATCGAAATGCTGCGCACTCCCGCTGGGATAAAGGACAGACAAGGCGGTGGAGCGGGTCTGGCCGTCGCGCCGATGGCCCGCGGCAACTATGGACCGCCCATCTCTGCGTCCCTCCGCGGTGTCCAGGACTTCTCGAGAGATGCTTTGAGGGCACCGAAACCGACTTTTGCTGTAGGGTCTCGCTCTGCGTGGCGGATCGCGATGCGTCTAGCTGCGGCCTTGCAGAATTCTCATCAAGATGGCGGACGTGTTCTTCTCATCTTCGTGGCGGATCCTATAACCGTACGGTTGTGTCAGCTGCAGGGTTGAACCCCACGACCTTGGTCACGTCGGTTCCTGGCATCACGCACCCGCAGTCTTCGTCAGCTCCTCGTTAGGGTGGCGGCCTGAAGACCCCGGAGGTACCGGCGAACTCCGCGATGACCGACCAAAGCAACCCGCTTGGAGCCATGGATGCCCGCCGCGCCCGATGGCAGACGACGACTATCTCGTGGGCGTATTGAAGAAATTGAAATCGAGGCGCCAACAGAGGACGAGTACGCGACGGAAGAAGAGGAAGTGACGGGACGAGGATGGATACCGTCTTACGCTTGCACCATGCGCGACCTCGACACGATAGACGCGGAACTGCAGCTTCTAGCGACAATGCGCTGGTCGATCCGGTAGCACGGTGGCCAGGCATCTAGCCATCATGCTGATGAACTACTTGTCGAGCGGCGGGCCGTACAGGACGACTTAGGAATAGGCGATTGCTGAACCCTCAACACGAACGCTGGGTGGAAGAGCTCAATATCCAGCTGCAGTACAAGAATTCGATCACGAGTACCGGTGCCGTTATGACACTCCCGGCCGCAGCATCGGACCTCAGGGACTGGATTACCGATGAACGTGAGTTCTCATCGAAGCAAGTTGCCGACTGGATGCTTCATTGACGACTTCGGCGCTAGCGTCCAGGAGAGTGGCCCGAAGCTCAGGAGGCTTGTCGCGCCGACCACGAAGCAGATCGAGTCGCTGTTGGACAGACTGATTTCACCTTTCATCCCTGAACCGCCGAGATCACCCATTTCTAAGTTCTTACAGAAAGCGTTGCCGCGCAGAACGTCTGATCGAATCGCTCAACCGATCGAATCGCTACTGCAGAAAGTCGTGCCACAAACTGCGGGCTCCGACGTGACCCCTGAGTACACAATCGATCCCATCGTGCGGACGGACGTCAAGCAACACCTTGAACAGCTTGACACCGAGCTAGCCGCCGACGCGGCAATCATCGAGGCGTGGAGAGACCTCGTCACTTCCGCCGAAAAGTTAAATCGCACCGTAGATGAGCTGGCCTATCGCCGCGACACCTTGTATGCCATCGCAGAGCGCAGAAACCTCGACACCGTCGGTCCCTTCGGTGTCTCCGCAGACCTGCGCAGATTGCTCACCGACGTGCCTGATGCAGTCCAGCAGGAGCTAGACAACGAAGCTGGTCGCGACCATGCGCCCATCTTCCCGCCGCAGCACACTCCCAGCGGAGTGCCGGCCTGGCGACGCCTACAGCTCTGCGAGAACGTTCTAATCCGCGAGC
>Ga0134122_10001877_pt1 | contig 15330 bp, 7 predicted proteins | sample KB302_FD_96461 | JGI IMG/M metagenome (GOLD analysis project Ga0134122, IMG submission 96461) | Terrestrial soil microbial communities without Nitrogen fertilizer from Kellogg Biological Station, Michigan, USA - KB3-0-2 | ecosystem: Environmental > Terrestrial > Soil > Unclassified ... | reverse complement strand
GTCTGCGAAAGCTGGCTCATATGGACGAAGATATACCGGTCGATCTGGCGCTGCAGCGCCGGGCTGCGTCGCAGCTCGCGGCCGAAGCGCGCGGCGTCCATCCGCAACGCCGGTCCCGCACCCTGCACCACCGCGCGCACCGGCGAAACATCGACGCCAAGCGCGAGCGGAACGCCGAACATGCCCTCGTTTCCGATCAGTCCGACTTCGAGAGAGGCAGTACCCCCGATCGGCATCACCAGCGAGATGAAGCTCCGGGTCGGGAAGTAAACATGGCTGAGGGTTCCGCCCGGCTCGTAAAGCACGTCGGCGAACGCGAGCTCAATAGGTTCGCAACCGGCCAGCATTCGGCGACGATTGCTATTCGGCAGTCCTTCCAGCAGGCGATTGACTGCGGGGGCGTTTTGCGGCGATGCCACCGATTACTCTCCTCGGGAGTCGATGACCCACCGGTCAGCATCTGGAAAACGTCGTGCGATGCCGAGCCGGCACTAGAAGGCGTGGGCTCACCTACTGCGATTGGCCGAGGATACGGCGCTGCGGCTTCCCTGTCGGTTCGCTAGCGCACATGGAGGGTGCCGCGACCGGGATAAAAGGATTCGAGGATTACGTGGCGGTATACGGCAGCAGGCGATCGAGCTCCTTCTTGACCACCTCGTAGCATTCGCAACACCGCGCCTCCAGGCCCGGGCGATCCAGCACGGTGATCCGGCCCCGGCGGTAACTGATCAGGCGGGCTTCCTGAAGCTTGCCGGCGGCCTCGGTAACGCCTTCGCGGCGCACCCCCAGCATGTTGGCGATCAATTCCTGGGTCATCGAAAGCTCATTGGATGCCAGGCGATCGAGGCTGAGCAGCAGCCAACGGCACAATTGCTGGTCGACCGAATGATGCCGGTTGCACACGGCCGTCTGCGCCATCTGGGTGATCAGCGCCTGGGTATAACGAAGCAGCAGATGGAGCATTGGTCCGAAGCGCTGAAACTCATCCTTGAGCAACTGGGCCTTCAGCCGGTAGCCGTAACCTGCGCTTTGCACGACGGCGCGGCTGGGCGTCGTTTCACCGCCCATGAACAGCGAGATGCCCAGGATGCCCTCGTTGCCTACGATGGCGATCTCCGCGGACGCACCATCCTCCATGACGTAGAGCAGTGAGACGATCGACGTCGTCGGAAAGTAGACGTACCGCATCCGGATCCCGGGCTCGTACAGGACTTCGCCAAGCTTGAGCGGAATCAGTTCAAGATGCGGCGCCAGCCGCTCGTAGTCGCCTGGCGGCAGCGCCGCCAGCAGATGATTCTGCTGCGGAATCTGGCCGACGGGCGCAATCGCCGGCGATTTCTCATCCATGGGCACGGTTGACGATTTCGCCACGCGGAGTCCCGACCTTTCAGCTTTCGACTGCGCCAGTTTATATCGTGGGAGGGTATTTGGGTTCGGTGCAGCACAGAAGCTGATGGAGGGCGAGTGGCTCCCAAGTCCCCCGTCCGTGCGCCACCGAACCGACCGCACCAGGGGTCAAAGGATAATTTGGGCCCGTACCGCTGGCGTATCCGCCAACCGGTTCCGGCACGACCATCGGGACCGGGTGAGACCGGATCGCCTGCGGAACCGAGTCGATGTCGCGGCGAAGACGCGCACACCCTTCCAGACTGGAACCCAAAATGAACATGACCTTGAGTTTTGCTCCGCTCGTCGCACTTCTGGCCGGCATCCTTATTTTGGTCGTACCGCGATTGCTCAACTACATTGTGGCCATCTATCTGATCGTCATCGGGCTGCTCGGCCTGTTCGGCGGCAGCTTTCACCTGAAGTGACGGGATTGCGGCACTTCGGGACGGTAGAAACCCCCGTGCGCAGGCGATCCGCCCGCACGCAGCTGGCGCTGCTCGGGCTCGGCGTCATGGCGCTGCTGGCCGGCTGTGCCTCTCTGCCGCCCGGTTCGGACTTTCCGAAAACAAGCTCGAGCGCCCTGGCTCGGCCGGAACAGACCCGCATGGGGCGGCAATTGGCGGCGGTCAAAGCGGAGCACCCGGGAAACTCCGGGTTCAAGCTGCTCCCGGTCGGCACCGACAGCTTCCTGCTGCGCATGGAAATGGCGCAAGCCGCCGAGCGAACGCTAGACGTCCAGTATTTCCTGATCCAGAGTGACGATACCGGCCAGCTGCTGATCGAAGCGCTGCTCAAGGCAGCCGATCGCGGCGTGCGGGTGCGCGTCCTGCTCGACGACGCCGGCTCCTTCGGCCGCGACGCTCAGATCAGGACGCTTGCAGGCTACCCGAATGTCCAGCTGAGGCTGTTCAATCCTTTTGCCTATCGCGGCAACGTCGGCATCGCTCACACCGCCGAGTTTCTCTCCGATGCAACCCGGCTCAACTACCGGATGCATAACAAGCTCTTCGTCGTCGATAACGAAATCAGCATCGTTGGAGGACGCAACATCGGAGACGAATATTTCCAGGGCGGCCGCGACTATGAATTCGGCGACTACGACGTCATCGCGGCCGGCCCGATCGTCAATGATATCTCGCGGAGCTTCGACGCGTTCTGGAACAGCCCGATGGCGATTCCAATCGAAGCGCTCGCAGAAGGCAAACCCTCGGCGCAAGATCTGGAAGACTATCGCGGCGTTCTCGCCGCGCATCATTCGAAGATGATCGAGGCTGACGCCCCTTATATGCGCGGCCTGGTCGCCAACGAGCCGCTCAAGGCGATGCTCGGCGGCAAAACATCGCTTGCATGGGCGAACGGCGAAGTCGTCTATGACAGCCCGGAGAAAGCCAAGGTACAGGACGGTGAGCAAGGCGGCCGCCTGCTGCGGCACCGGCTCGGCGAGGTGGCGAAACAGGTCCAGACCGAGCTGATCGTGGTATCGCCCTACCTGGTGCCGGGAACCGCCGGGATGAAATTCCTCGAGGGGCTGCACGAGCGCAACGTCAGCGTGCGGATACTCACCAATTCGCTCGCATCGACCGATATGCCTATCGTTCACTCCGGCTACCAGGCGGTCCGGGAGCCGCTGCTCGGAAAGGGAGTCGACCTGTACGAAGTCCGCCCGGTCCTTGGCGCACCGGTCGTTCGGGGCACTCGATTGAGATCGCTGAGCTCCGGGCAGTATGCGTTGCACGCCAAGGTATTTGTATTCGATCGCCAGCGAGTGTTCGTCGGTTCGATGAACCTCGATCAGCGCTCGCTGCACCTCAACACGGAAATCGGGCTGATCATCGAAAGTCCGTAGCTGGCGCGCCAGATCGCCCTGCGGTTCGAGGACATCACCCAACCGGCCAACAGCTACGTTCTTGTCCTGAGCGAGGTCGATCGCTTCGGTCAACGCCACCTCGTCTGGCGCACATTGGAAAACGGAACGCGAGTGGATTTCGATCAGGAGCCGAACGTCACTTTCTGGCAGCGGCTGCAGGTCGACATGCTTTCGATGCTGCCGCTCGACGGCTTTCTTTAAGTGCGCTGCCGCACTGACCGGCACGGTGTATGCGGCTACGCTCAACGGATGAGTTTCTCCGCTGGCGACCGCGGAACTCATGAACGGTACTCGATAAACAAAAGGAGCAAGTCATGAGTATTGGCACCATTCTGCTGATCGTCCTGATACTGATCCTCATCGGCGTCCTGCCCACGTGGCCGCACGCTCGCAGCTGGGGCTACGGTCCCAGCGGCATCGTCGGCGTCATTGTCGTAATCCTGATCGTCCTGTTCCTGCTGGGACGCCTGTAATCCCGCGCCGTAGAGGCGCAGAAACTCTCGAGGAATCAACATGAAATTCAAACTTGCCACAGCCTGCTTCGTCATCGGTTCGGTACTCGCACCCGTTGCGTCCTATGCGGCCGATGGAGACACCGACCGTTCCAAACCCGCGGCCTTCGTCAAGGACTCGGTCATCACGACCAAGATCAAGACCAAGCTGGCAGCCGAGCATCCGGCCAGCGCGAAGCACATCCAGGTCGATACCGACGCGAATGGCGTCGTCTGGCTGAGCGGGACGACCGACACCCAGGCGGACGCGGATAAAGCTGTCGAGATCGCGCGCAATACCGAGGGCGTGAAATCGGTCAACGCCAAGCTCAAGGTCCAGAAAGACCGCTAACCGAAAGCCGAAGACCGGTACTGGACGCCAGATCGTTTCGACACGATCTGCGCGTCTGGTGCTTCCAGTCAGCCTTTCACGATCGACATCCGTTTACAAGCCGGCCGCATGCGCAATGAGCTCCGTCGCCATTCCAGCCTCCCTCGGCACCGCTGACCAGCAAGCCGAACAGGCCACTTCCGCAGTCGACGCATCGCTGGTCGCCGTTCCCGACATCCGCCTGCCGGTCGATGCGCGGGGGCTAGCGCTCGGAATCCTGGCGGCCCTTGCGTCGGTTCTGGCCCTCTGGTGGGCGCAGGCGTTTCTGGTACCGCTGTTGCTCGGCATCATTATTTCGTACACGTTGAATCCGCTGGTCGCATGGCTCGAACATCTCAAGATCCCGCGCGTCATCGGCACGCTCATTGTCATGACAAGTGTATTGGGTGCACTCGCACTCGGCACCTACTCGCTGCGCGGGCAAATGCAGACGATGATCGAACAGTTGCCCGAGGCTGCGACCAAGGTGTCCGGCGTATTTACGCGCATGCAGGGCAGCCACGGCGGCAACATACAGAAAATGCAAACCGCAGCGGCAGCCGTCGAAAAAGCGACGGCTCAAGCGACCGGCGGGAGCACGACCGCGCGTCAGCCAGCCACCCATGTCGTCGTCGATCAGCCGCCATTCAGGCTCGGCAGTCTGATGTGGTCGAATTGGATGGGCGCCCTTGGCGCGATGGGTCAGGCAGCGATGGTCGTCTTCCTGGTTTTTTTCCTGCTGATCGGTGGCGACACATTCAAGCGAAAGCTGGTTCGGCTTACGGGGCCGTCGCTGTCGAAAAGAAAGATCACCGTCAACATTCTCGACGACATCAACCGTTCGATCCAGAAATACATGCTGATGCTGCTGACGACCAATCTGCTGGTCGCGCTGCTCAGCTGGGCCGCTTTTGGCTGGATTGGTCTCGACAATCCTGCAGCCTGGGCCGCCGTCGCGGGACTGCTGCACATCGTCCCCTACCTGGGGCCGGTGGTCACGGCGGTCGCAACGGGAATCGCCGCCTTCCTGCAGTTCGAGTCGCTGACGGTGGCCCTGCTGGTCGCGGGCGCATCACTCGCGATCGCTACCCTTGTCGGAACGTTCGTGACCACCTGGATGGTTGGCAGGATCGCCCATATGAATTCCGCAGCTGTGTTCATTTCACTGCTATTCTGGGGATGGCTCTGGGGCGTCTGGGGAATGCTGCTCAGCATTCCGATCATCGTCATCGTCAAGGTCGTGTCGCAACACGTGGAGCAGCTGCACCCGATGGCCGAATTGCTCGGCGATTGAACCGATGGCAATGCGATATCGATGACGAGCGGCACGTCGATTCTCGGGCATCTGACCCAGTTCCGCGGACGTCTGCGCAACAGCGGTTTGTCGCACAAGCCGTCCCTCGAAGAGTTGCCGCTCCGATCGGAATTGTTCAGTGCCGATCAAATGGAACGTCACGGCAAGACGCTCGCGACCGCGCATCGGGTGACTCCGGGTAGAGCGCGGGACCAGCTTCTCTCGCGACTGGCATCGAACGAGGGCGTGTTGATCGACGCCTGCAGGCGGCTGGCTGCGGCAATAACTACGAATCGCCGCATTACTCCGGCAGGCGAGTGGCTGCTCGACAACTTCCATCTGATCGAAGAGCAGATCGGCACGGCCAAGAGACACTTGCCGCGCGGATACAGCCGGGAACTGCCACGCCTGGCGCTCGGCCCGTCGTCCGGTCTGCCGCGCGTGTACGACATCGCGCTCGAGGCCATCTCACACGGCGATGGCCGGGTCGATGCCGATAGCCTGAGGCGCTTTGTAGCCGCCTACCAAACGATTACAACGCTCAAGCTTGGCGAGCTGTGGGCCATTCCGATCATGCTGCGACTCGCCTTGATCGAGAACCTGCGTCGCGTCGCGGTCCGGATTTCCGCCGGCATCGCCGATCGCGATCTGGCGAACACCTGGGCCGACCGGATGATGGAGACGGCCGAACGCGATCCAAAGAGCCTGATCCTGGTCATTGCCGACATGGCGCGCTCGTCGCCCCCGATGGTGAGCGCGTTCGTGGCCGAGCTCGCGAGACGCCTGCAGGGCCAGAGCGCGGCGTTGGCGCTCGCCTTGACATGGATCGAACAACGGCTCGGCGAATCCCACCTGACGATCGAACAGCTGGTGCAGGCGGCGAACCAGCAGCAGGCTTCGGATCAGGTGACGGTCAGCAACAGCATCAGCAGCCTTCGTTTTCTCAGTGCCATCGACTGGCGCGACTTTGTCGAAGCCATCAGCGTCGTCGAAGGAATTCTGTGTCGGGATCCTCCCGGCGTCTATGCCTCGATGGCGTTCGCGACCCGCGACCGCTATCGTCACGCGACCGAGCGGATCGCGAAGCAGGGCGGCCTGACAGAGGCCGAGGTGGCCGCGAAGGCAATCGAGTTGGCGTCAGCGCGCGCCGCCGACAAGGGCACGGCGGATCGGACCGCCCACGTCGGCTTCTATCTGATCGACAAGGGGCTTTCCGAGCTCGAAGGCGCCGCGGCAGTCGACATCTCGACGCTCACTGCGTTGAGACGAATCGGAACCCGATTCCCCCTGCCCCTGTTTCTCGGTGCCATTGCGTCGATCACCGGCATTTTTGTCGCGGGCTTGGTTGCCAACGCAACCGACGCCCCGATAAGCGGCGAAGTTCTAACCTTGGTTGTCGTGCTTTCAGTGCTGGTAGCCAGCCAGCTGGCGGTAACGATCGTCAATTGGATCGCGACCTTGCTGGTGACACCCCACTCGCTGCCGCGAATGGACTTTTCCTCGGGTATTCCCGCCAAGGCGCGCACCCTGGTGATCGTTCCGACGATGCTCACCAGCGCTGCCGGTGTCGAGGATCTGGTCGAGGCGCTCGAAGTGCGATTTCTGGCCAATCGCGACACCCATTTGCATTTCGGCTTGCTCACCGATTTTCCGGACGCGAGCACGGAATCCCTCGACTCCGATGCGCATTTGCTCGGGCTGGTCGAGGAACGGATCAACGAACTGAATCGAAAATATCGGAGTGACGCCGGCGTGCGGGAAATCGGGAAGGGCAACGATTCCCCGGACGCGGAAGCCAGGACCGGCGAAGCGGACGCCGGCTTGTCCTCGAATGGCAGCCTGTTCTATCTGTTTCACCGGGCCAGACGCTGGAATGCGACCGCGAAGGTCTGGATGGGCGAGGAACGCAAGCGGGGCAAGCTTGGCGATCTGAATTCACTGTTGCGCGGCGGGCAACGCGACGGGTTTTCTCTGATCGTCGGCGCGATGGCCATCCTTTCGCAGGTGCGGTATGTCATCACGCTCGATACGGACACGCAGCTGCCGCGCGACGCTGCGCGCGAGTTTGTCGGCGCCATCGCGCATCCGCTGAATGCGGCCCATTTCGGCAAGCCCCGCAAGGACGCCACCCGTGAGGTCGTCACATCGGGCCATGGGATCCTCCAGCCGCGCGTGTCGGTCAGCCTGCCCGGCACCAATAGATCGCGATATGCGCGCCTGTATGGGGGCGAGCCCGGGACCGATCAATACACGCGCACGGTTTCTGACGTGTACCAGGATCTTTTCGACGAAGGCTCGTTTATCGGCAAAGGAATTTACGACGTTGACGCCTTCGAGCGTGCGCTCAGCGGACGCTTTCCCGCAAACCGCATTCTGAGCCACGATCTCTTGGAAGGATGCTACGCACGCTCCGGACTGCTCAGCGACGCCGAGCTGTACGAAGATTTTCCCGCGCGCTATAGCGCCGACGTGGCCCGCCGGCGCCGCTGGATTCGCGGCGACTGGCAGCTTGTCGGGTGGCTCCGGCGGCACGTGCAGGGCTTTGACGGACGCCTCGAGCGCAATCCGCTTTCGATGCTGTCGCAGTGGAAGCTATTCGACAACCTGCGACGCAGCCTTGTCCCGGCCGCGCTCGCATTGCTGCTGCTGATCGGATGGAGCGTGTTGGCGGTCGCCTGGTTCTGGACCGCAGTCGTCGTCGCGATCCTCGTTGCGCCTGCCGTCATTGCCTCGCTTTCCGACCTGGTCGACAAGCCGGCCGAGGTGCCGTTCCGACAACATCTGGCCGCGGTCGAGCGCGCTGCCCGACGACTGATCGAGCAGGCCGTGCTGTCACTCGCGTTTCTGCCGTATGAAGCCTTCTTCTGTCTCGATGCGATAGTCCGCACGATTTGGCGCATATTGATCACCCGCCGGAGCCTGCTGGAATGGAATACGTCGAGCGAAGTCGATCGCGCGTTGGAGAGGGTCGACCGCACCGACCTCTTCGCCTCCTATCGCTCGATGGCAGTCGCCCCGGCGATCGCCGTCGCTGCGTGGATTGGCCTGTCTTTCACCAATCCCGCCGGGCTGGCCGTCGCCGGGCCGATACTGCTGCTCTGGGCGGCGTCGCCCGCGATGGCCTGGTGGATCAGTCGCCCGCTTCCGAGACGGAGCGCCAAGCTCTCGGCGGATCAGGCTCGTTTCCTGCGCCAGCTGGCGCGCAGGACGTGGGCGTATTTCGAGACCTACGTCGGCCCGGACGACCACTGGCTGCCGCCCGATAACGTGCAGGACCACCCGGCGGTCACCGTCGCGCACCGCACTTCGCCGACCAACATGGGTCTTGCATTGCTTGCCAACCTGGCCGCACATGATTTCGGATATCTGTCGGCCGGGCAGCTGGTCGAACGCACGACGAATGCATTGGGCAGCATGGAGCGGCTGGAACGGTATCGGGGCCACTTTTACAACTGGTACGACACGCAAACGCGATTGCCTCTCGTTCCGCTGTATGTCTCGACGGTGGACAGCGGCAACCTCGCAGGCCATCTGCTGACTTTGCGCCCCGGCCTCACGGCGCTCTGCGACGCGCCCATTCTGAATCGACGGTGGCTCGAAGGCATTGGCGACACGGTAGCCATTCTGATCGAAGCCATCGGCCAACCCTCAGTGGCCTCCGTCGCGCAATTCGAAAAGGCGCTCGCGGCGACGGTTGCCGCCGGACCGGTAACGTTGGCCGACGCATGGGGGCGGGTCGAACTCTTCGCCGCGCACGCTGCCGCAATCGTCGCCCATCTGACCGCCAGTGATCTTACAGACCCCGAGAGCCAAGCCTGCATCTGGGCCCGCGCCCTTGAGCGGCAGTGCATCGATTTGCGCGGCGAGCTGATTTTCCTGGCGCCGTGGCTGGATCTGCAGCCTCCGGTACAAGCACGCGGCCTTCCGGGCAGCAACGGCATCCCGACACTTCGCGAAATGACGGCGCTCGACACCGCAGGCCCGCCCATCGTTGAACAGGCTCGCATCAACAGATCGGGCACCGAAGACCGAAATTCTCTCGGCAACCTGCAAAGCCTGATCACGCTGGGCGCACATCGCGCCGCAACGAGGATGGCGGCGATCGATGAGCTGGCGCTGCAGGCCTCCGGATTTGCCGAAATGGACTACGACTTCCTGTTCGATAAGGTGCGTCGGCAATTGGTGATCGGATACAACGTCGCGCAGCTCCGCGTCGACGAGGGCCGCTACGACTTGCTGGCATCGGAAGCGCGACTGTGCAATTTCGTCGCCATCGCGCAGGGGAAGCTGCCACAGGAAAGCTGGTTTGCGCTCGGGCGCCTGCTGACATCCGCCGGTGGAGACCCGGTCCTGCTGGCATGGAGCGGGTCGATGTTCGAATACCTGATGCCGCTGCTGGTGATGCCGACCTACGAGAATACCTTGCTCGATCAAACCTACGTCGCGGCGGTGAAGCGACAGATCGAGTATGGAAGGCAACGTGGCGTGCCGTGGGGAATGTCGGAGTCCGGCTACAACACCGTCGACGTCCATCTCAATTACCAGTATCGCGCCTTCGGCGTTCCGGGCTTGGGGCTAAAGCGTGGTCTGGCCGAGGATCTGGTCGTGGCACCGTACGCGTCGGCGCTCGCCCTGATGGTCACTTCTGAAGCCGCATGCATCAACCTGCAACGTCTGGCCGCCAGCGGATTGGCCGGAAGGCTGGGTTTGTTCGAGGCGATCGATTACACCCCCTCACGGCAGCGCCGCGGGGAAGCGAGCGCCGTGGTCCGATCGTTCATGGCGCATCACCAGGGCATGAGCTTGCTGTCCCTGGCCTACGTGCTTCTGGCGCGCCCGATGCAAAAGCGCTTCGAGTCGGCTCCGCAATTGCAAGCGACTTTACTTCTTCTCCAGGAACGCATTCCCAGGGCCGCTCTGTTTCATCCGCATGCCACCGAACTCTCCAATCTCCATGCGGGGGGAGCGGGGCCGGCGTTGCCGGTCCGCGTTCTCACCGGTCCGGACACGACGATTCCGGAAGTTCAATTGTTGTCGAACGGCCGCTATCACGTGATGGTCACGAATGCCGGAGGCGGGAGCAGCCGCTGGAAGGATCTGGCCCTGACCCGTTGGCGCGAAGACGGGATCTCGGACAATTGGGGCACCTTCTGCTACCTTCGCGACGCCGCCACCAAGGAGTTCTGGTCGACCGCCTATCAGCCGACACTCAAGCAGGGCGAAAATTACGAGGCCATCTTTTCCGAAGGCCGGGCAGAGTTTCGCCGCAGGGATTTCGATTGGGAGACGCATACCGAGATCGTCGTTTCGCCTGAAGATGACATCGAGGTTCGCCGCGTCCACATAACGAATCGGTCACGCGTCGCCCGCGCGATCGACGTGACCAGCTACGCCGAGCTGGTTCTGGCGCCTGCGGCTGCGGACGCATTGCACCCGGCGTTCAGCAATCTGTTCGTGCAAACCGAAATTCTTCCACACCGACGCGCCATTCTTTGCAGCCGGCGTCCACGCTCGCAGGAGGAACAGGTTCCCTGGATGTTCCACCTGATGGCGGTGCATGGCGCGGACGGCACCAGGATCTCGTTCGAGACGGATCGCATGCGCTTCATCGGTCGGGGCGGTTCGGCCGTCGCGCCCCGCGCGATGCTCGATCCCGGCCTGCTGTCCAACACTGCCGGCCCCGTGCTGGATCCGGTTGCCGCGATTCGCCACCAAATGATTATCGACGGCGGTGCCACGGTGACCATCGACATGGTCTCGGGCGCCAGCGAGACGCGCGACAGCCTATTGCGCCTGGTCGACAAATATCAGGATCGCCGTCTGGTGGATCGCGTATTCGAGCTGACATGGACGCACAGCCAGGTGGTGCTGCAGCAGCTCAACGCCACCGAAGCCGATTCTCAACTCTATGGGCGCCTTGCCAGTTCGGTCATCTATGCCAACGCATCGTTGCGTGCAGCCGCGGGGGTGCTGGTCAGGAACCGCCGCGGTCAATCCGGGCTGTGGGGCTACGCGATTTCCGGCGACTTGCCGATCGTATTGCTGCAAATATCCGCTGCCGGCAACATCGATCTCGTGCGCCAACTCGTGCAGGCGCATGCCTACTGGCGGCTGAAGGGTCTTTCTGTCGACCTGGTTATCTGGAACGAGGATCACGACGTCTACCGGCAGCGGCTGCAGGAGCAGATCCTCGGGTTGATCGCCGCCGGCGTCGAAGCCCGCTTCGTCGATCGACCTGGAGGCATCTTCGTGCGCCATGCGGAGCAGATTTCCTCCGAGGACCGTATGCTTTTCGAGTCGGTAGCACGCGCGATCATCGTGGACAGCCGCGGAACGCTGGCCGACCAGATCAACCGTCGCGTTCCCGCCGAGATGCGAATTCAGCGGCTTGCGCCGACCCATGCCTACCGGCCGCAGGGCTCCGGCGAAGTCGCAGCGCAACGAGACGACTTGATCCTCTTCAATGGGATCGGGGGATTCTCGCCGGACGGACGTGAATACGTCATTGCACCCGGCGCGGGAAAAACGACGCCCACGCCGTGGGTGAATGTCATTGCGAACTCCCGGTTCGGCACCGTCATTTCGGAAAGCGGGCTCGGCTACACGTGGAGCGAGAACGCCCACTTGTTCAGGCTCACGCCCTGGCATAACGATCCGGTGAGCGATCCGAGCGGAGAGGCGATCTACCTGCGCGATGAAGAAACCGGGCGTTTCTGGTCAGCGACTTCCTTGCCCTGCCCTGGGTCGGGTCCTTACGTCACCCGGCACGGCTTCGGCTACAGCGTTTTCGAACACACGGAAGATGGGATTCGCTCAGAGCTCACCGTCTTCGTGGCCCTCGATGCCGCGGTCAAGTTTTTCAGTTTGAGAGTGCATAACGACTCGGGCCGCATGCGAAGGATATCCGTCGTCGGTTACGTCGAGTGGGTTCTGGGGGACGTCCGCGCAAAGTCCGCGATGCACGTGTCGACCCAAGTCGATGCCCGGAATGGCGCTTTGTATGCGCGCAATGCCTACAACAGCGAATTCTCGGACAATGTGGCGTTCTTCGACGTCGACGAACCAACGCGAACGGTGACCGGTTCCCGCGCCGAGTTCCTCGGCCGCAACGGCACGCTCCGCGACCCCGCGGCCCTGCATCGGGTGCGGCTCTCCGGCAAGACCGGAGCCGGGCTGGATCCATGCGCCGCGATGCAGGTCACGTTCGACCTGGCCAACGAACAGCAGCGCGAGACGATTTTCAGGCTCGGCGCGGCAAGCAACGCCGATGCAACCAGCATGCTGGTGCAGCGCTTCCGAGGATCGACCGCCGCCGCAGATGCGCTCGCCGGTGTAATCGGATACTGGCGACGCACGCTCACGGCCGTGCAGATCGATACGCCTGATACTGCGCTCAACGTGCTGACCAATGGCTGGCTGATGTACCAAACGATCGCGTGTCGCCTTTGGGGGCGCAGCGGCTTCTACCAGTCGGGCGGAGCCTACGGGTTCCGCGACCAGTTGCAGGACGCCATGGCGCTGGTGCACACCGAACCGCTGCTGCTGCGCGATCAGATCGCGCTTTGCGCGAGTCGACAATTCATCGAAGGCGACGTCCAGCACTGGTGGCATCCGGGATCCGGCCGGGGCGTGCGCACGCACTGTTCGGATGATTATCTTTGGCTGCCTCTCGCGACATCCCGCTACATCGTGGCCAGTGGCGACCTGTCGATTCTCGACGAAACCGCGCGCTACCTCGACGGCCGGCCGGTGAATGCGGAGGACGACTCGTACTACGACCTGCCCAACCGGTCCGACCGCCGCGCGACCATCTATGAGCACTGCGTGCAGGCGCTACTGCATGGCTTGAGATTCGGCGCGCACGGATTGCCGCTCATCGGATCGGGCGATTGGAACGACGGGATGAACCTCGTCGGCAGGCACGGCAAAGGCGAGAGCGTATGGCTTGGCTTTTTCCTCTGTCACGTTCTGGGAGAATTCGCCAAAGTGGCCCGCCTGCGCAACGATTCCTCGTTCGCCGACCGTTGCGATACGGAAGTGATGCAACTGCGACGACAGATCGAGAAGAATGGTTGGGATGGCGAGTGGTATCGCCGTGCGTACTTCGACGACGGCTCGCCGCTGGGTTCGATTGCCAACGCCGAGTGTCAAATCGATTCGGTGGCCCAGAGCTGGGCGGTGCTTTCTGGTGCGGGCGACGCCGTGCGCTCGCGTGTTGCGATGAACGCGGTCAATGCGCGCCTGGTTCGTCGCGACTACGCGTTGATCCAGCTTCTCGATCCGCCGTTCGACACGTCTGATCTCGAGCCGGGATACATTCGCGGCTACGTGCCGGGCGTACGGGAGAATGGTGGCCAGTATACACATGGCGCGATCTGGACCGCCATGGCGTTCGCGGCGTTGGGCGACAATGCGCGCGCCTGGGAGTTGACGCAGATGATCAACCCGCTGAACCACGCTCGAACGCCCGAGGGTGTTGCGATCTATAAGGTGGAACCCTACGTCGTTGCCGCCGATGTCTATGCGCTGGCGCCGCACACTGGCCGCGGTGGTTGGACCTGGTACACGGGCTCGGCCGGCTGGATGTACCGCCTCGTCGTGGAAGCGCTGCTCGGCATCAAGCTGGAAGGCGATAGTCTTCGCTTCGCGCCGTGCATGCCTCCGGGGTGGAGCGGGTTCGCATTGCGCTACCGCTATCGCGAAACCAACTACCAGATCGCGGTGCGGCGGACCGAGATGGCTGGTGACGAAACGATGGACGCGACCAGCGTGACGCTCGATGGGGTCGCGCAAGATAGCGACTTCATTCACCTCGCCGACGATCGACAGGAACACGAGGTCGACGTGCATATTCGGTCCATGCGCCCGGTTCCGCAAATGATCGAGGCCTAAAACGCGTGCTCTACTGTCGGTCGGTCCACTATGTACGCCATCGCACGGTGCACGCCGGGTAAACTTGGACAATCCTCGGAATGAACCGCGATCGTATGGCGTATGGAAGCAACTGCAAGGAAGATTGCGCCAGGCGCCTCGTCCGGCATCTTGACGGCCTTGACGTAGAATACGAATAGGAACACGGGAGGGCGCGTGCGCGTACGCTTCTGGGGTACCCGAGGATCGATTGCGACACCCGGGCCGGACACGGTCCGATTCGGCGGCAACACGTCGTGCGTGGAAGTGACGACCAACGCCGGGGCGAGCTTCATCCTTGATTGCGGTACCGGCGCCCGCGCGCTCGGCTCGGCCATGATGGCGCGGACGCCGGGCTCGATCACCGCGACGATCCTGCTCAGCCACACCCACTGGGATCATATTCAGGGCTTCCCCTTCTTCGTGCCGCTGTTCGTCGCCGGCAACCAGATTACGGTGTGCGGTCCGGAAGGCAGCGCGCGTTCGTTGCGCGAAGTGCTTACCGGTCAGATGGAATTCACCTATTTTCCGGTAGAGATCGGCCAGCTTCCGGCAAGCATCCATTTCCGGGAGCTCGAAGAAGGGACGCACGAAATGAACGGCGTGCGCGTCATCGCGCAATACCTGCATCACCCGGCAATGACCCTGGGCTACCGAATCGAGGCCGATGGTGCGGTCCTGGTCTACCTGTGCGACCACGAGCCGTTTTCCGAAACGTCCTCGCACGACAGCCGCGCCCACTTCGGGGCCGAGGACATCGCACACGAAGGGGACCGCCGGCACGCGCGCTTCATGGCGGGCGCCGGCCTGGTGATTCACGACGCCCAGTACACACCGGAGGAATACCCGTCCAAAAAGAATTGGGGTCACAGCACTTACGAATACGCCGTGGATATGGCCGCGGCGGCAGGCGTGCGCGACCTGGCGCTCACCCATCATGATCCCGCCCACGACGACGCCTTCATTGCGGAGGTCGAGAATCGCGCGCTTGCTTACGCGAAACAGCGCG
>Ga0134122_10001875_pt1 | contig 15333 bp, 14 predicted proteins | sample KB302_FD_96461 | JGI IMG/M metagenome (GOLD analysis project Ga0134122, IMG submission 96461) | Terrestrial soil microbial communities without Nitrogen fertilizer from Kellogg Biological Station, Michigan, USA - KB3-0-2 | ecosystem: Environmental > Terrestrial > Soil > Unclassified ... | reverse complement strand
GTGCTGCATCACACGCCGGATCCGCGCGCCTCGTTCGCCGTCGTGGCGCGGCTGGCGCGCCGCGGCGGCACGATCGTGCTGGGGGTCTACAACTCGTTCGCGCGGGTGCCGCAGCGGCTGCGGCGCGTCGTCGCGCGCCTCTCCGGCTACCGCGTGATTCCGTTCGATCCGGTGCTGCGCGACCGCGGCGGCGAGCCGCAGCGGCGCGAGGCCTGGCTGCGCGATCAATACCGCCATCCCCAAGAGCACCGGCACACGCTCGCGGAAGTGCAGCGATGGTTCGAGGAGAACGGCGTGGACTACCTGCGCACGTACCCCAGCGCCGTGCTGGACGAGGAGCCGGAGGACCTGTTCACGCCGGCGCCCGACAACTGGCGCGTCGAGGGGTGGCTGGCGCAGATCGCGTGGATGCGCACGCTCGGCCGTGAGGGTGGGCTCTTCTTTACCATCGGTCGGCGAAGATGACCGCCTTTTCTCTCACCCGGGGCAGACAACTTCATCAGCGGCGCCGCGCCAGCCGCGCGATCTTTACGCAAATCGCGCGTCCGCGGCTGGAATCGTTGTTGCTATGACAGGTGGTGTGCCTATGGATGTCGTGATCGGCCGGGCCCTGGCGTGCTGCGCGCACCCGGTCCTGTCCTGGCGGCGTTTGCCGGCACATGGTCGCGTAGTGCTGGTGGCTGCGTATGTCAGCGCCAGCTACGTGACCGTCCTCACCGCCCTCCTGCTCGCCTGATTTGCTCCATTCACGCCGCCATAGTAGTTTGGACGCCTGCGTTCGGCGTCGTACACGATGTTCTACTTCTTTCAAAAGGGCAAAGACTACATTCGCTGCGAGCTCCGGGATGGCCAGGGAGGCACGGTCGAAATCGTGGTCACCGAAGCGAACGGACATGAGCGTGTCGAGCGCTATTCCTCCACGCAGGAAGCGCACGAGCGGTGGGAACACCTGCAGCAGCGTTTCTCGTCGGACGGCTGGTTCGGCCCCTTCGGCCGGGAGTGACTAAGTCTCGCGGCGGACGCCGCGCGCCGCCTTGTCGGTCCTGAGGCCCAGGAACGCCGCATGGCGCAGGTGGCCGTCGGCAGTCCATTCCACGAACCGGATCTGCGCCACCAGCGTCGGCTTCACCCAGCGCATCTCCTGCATCTGCTCCGCCGTGACGCCGCCGCCCCAGTGCGAGGTCTTGCTGCTCGGCAGATCGACGAAGGGACAGCGTTCGGTCTCGAGCGGCCGCAGCGCCGCCGCCACGTCGCGCCGGACGTGCGGCGTGAAGCCGGCACGGACCTTCCCGGCAAACCGCAGCTCGCGCCCTTCGTAGTAGCCGGCCAGCAGCGCGTCGACGCCGTTCGGCCCGGGACGGTAGCCGCCGACGACGAATTCCTGCTGCTTGTCGAGTTTCAGCTTGACCCACGCGCTGCTGCGCTGCCCCGCCACGTAGCGTGACGACCACTTCTTGGCGATGACCCCTTCGAGGCCGAGCGATCGCACCGCGTCGATCACGTGCTGCGCCGATCCGCGGAGCGGCTCCGACAGCAGGAGTCCCGATGCGCCGACCACCCTGTCGAGCAGCGCGCGCCGCTCGTTCAGCGGACGCCCGACCAGGTCCTCGCCGTCGAGATGCAGCAGGTCGAACGCGAAGAACACGACGGTGTGGCCGGGATGCGCGCCGCGATGCTGCAGCGCCTGGAACGACGGGTGTCCGTTGGCGTCAATCGCGACGACTTCCCCGTCGACGACGGCGGAGCGCGCGCGCAGGCGAAGGCCGGCGTCGCGCACGCCCGGATAGGTCGCGGTCAAGTCCTTGTCGTTGCGCGACCGCAGCTGCAGCGTGTCGCCGTTCTTGATGACTTCCGCGCGGTAGCCGTCGAACTTCACCTCGTAGATCCACTCGTCCCCTTCCGGCAGGCGGTCCACGATCTCGGCCGCCATGGGAGGAATGAAGGCGGCGCGCGATCCGGACGAGCGCGACGCGGAGACTGAGGATGGGTCTCGCCGGGTTGGCCGGCGCGTGCGGCTCATGCGCGGATGCTGCCACGAAGATTACACCGCCCGTGGACCAGCGGGGTCAGCTCTCGCGCAGCACTGCCGCCGGGTCGATGCGCACGGCGCGCCGCACCGGGATCCACGCGGCGGCCACGCCGGTCAGCAGCAGCACGCCGGCGGCCGCCGTGAGCGTGGCCGGGTCGCGCGGCTGGAGTCCGTAGACGAGGGGCGCGGCGAAGCGCGCCAGCCAGAGGCTGGCGACCACCCCCGCCACCGCGCCGATGGCGGCAAAGCGGCACGCGTGCGCGACGACCAGCGCGATCACGCGCGGCGCGGGGGCGCCCAGCGTCATCCGGATGCCGATCTCGACGCGCCGCGAGGCGACGCCGTAGGCGGTCACGCCATAGAGGCCGAGACCGGCCAGCAGCAGCGCGAGCGCGCCGAACAATCCCGACAGCAGCGCGACGAGCCGCTCCTGGCTCAGCGAATCGTCGATCCGATCGGCCAGCGCGCGCGCGGTCAGCGCCAGCCGTGGATCGATCGCTGTCGCCGACGCGAGCGCTTCCTTCGACAGGCCCAGCGGTACGCCGCTGCGCGAGCGGATGCTCAGGTTGATCGGGCGAATGCCGAGATCGGTCAGGTAGTCGAACTGCGCCAGCGGCAGGTAGTAAGTCGGCGGCGCGGTTTGTCTGAGCGAGGTGTAAACCGCATCGCCGACCACGCCGACAATGACGATCGGTCCGAGCCGGCGCGGCGTCTGCGGATACAGCGAGAAGGTCAGGCCGATCGGGGACCCCGCCGCGAACTTGCGGGCGAACGCCTCGTTGACCAGCGCCACCCGCGGCGTTCCCGCGCGATCCCCGTCGGTCAGATCGCGCCCCGCGACGAGCGGCGTCTGGAACGCCGATAGCCAGCCGGGAGAGATCAGATTGGCCCACACCGGCCCGCGCGTGTCCGAGACGCCGGCAATCTCCACGGTCGGCGTGAACTGCCCGCTGCCGACCGGCGTCGTCAGCGACAGGCCCGCCGAATGGACGTCCGGCAGGTTCAACACCGCCTCGCGGACGCGTTCGTACAGCACGAGCCGCTGGTGCGGATCGACGCCGGTTCGCCGCGCGTCCATCTGGACCAGCAGGACCGGTGACGGATCGAAGCCGGGCGCACGCCCGGCGAGCGCCATGAAGGTGCGAACGAACAGGCCCGCCGACACGACGAGCACCAGCGACAGCGCGACCTGCAGCGCGATCAGCGATCCGGCGAAGGCGGCGCGACGCGAGCCGGCCGTACCGCGCCCCTGCTGCTTCAGCGCCTCGATCGGCGCGACCGCGGAGGCGCGGAAGGCCGGCACCGTCCCGAAGATCACCGTCGTCACCACGGTGATCGCGACGGTGAAGGCCAGCACGCGCGCGTCGACCGAAAGGTCGAGCGTCACGGGATTGGTGGCGGTCGAGATCAGCCGCACGAGCAGGCGGCCGCTCCAGGTCGCCACGAGGAAGCCCGCGGCGGCGCCGGCGGCGTAGAGCATCGCGCTTTCGACGGCGAGCTGCCGCAGCAGCCGCCAGCGCGACGCCCCGAGCGCGAGCCGCAGGCTGAGCTCGTGGCGCCTGGCCATCGCGCGCGCGACGAGCAGGTTGGCCACGTTCACGCACGCGATGAGCAGCAGGAGCGCGACGACCGCCATGACCGCCTGCAGCGGACGCTGATAGAGCTGACGGAGATCGCGGGCGCCGGCGAAGCCCGTGCCGCCAGGGGCCAGCACGAATGGCGCCTGCATGTAGCGCGCGATCGCCGCCGGGCTGCCGAACCGCCCGATGTCGCCAAGCGTCGCGTCGCGAATCCGCGGCTGCACCGTCCGCAGCGAGGCTGTCGCCGCGTCCGCCGACTGACCGTCGGCGAGCCGCGCCACGATCGTGAGAAACGTCGTGCCGGTGTCGGCCAGGAACGAGTCCTGCCGCCGGACCAGCGGTTCGGTCGCGAGCGGCGCGATCACCTCGAACGCGCGGCCGATTTCAGGGCCCGTGAAGCCGGGCGGCGTCACGCCGACGATGACGAATGGGACGCCGTCGAGCGGCAGCGTCCGGCCAATCGCCTCTGGCGCGCCGGCGAACCGGCGCTGCCAGAAGCGGTAACTGATCATGACCGCCGGCCCGTTGACGCCGCCGCCCGGACGATCGTCGTCGTCCTGCAGCGTGCGCCCGGCGATCGCGCGCACGCCGAGCGTGTCGAACAGCGATCCGCTGGCCCACATCCCTTCGACGTTCTGCGTCTCTCCGCCCGGGGCCAGATCGAAGCGCGTGAACGACCACGCGGCGCTGCGCCCGACCAGCCCGGAACGCGACTGAATCTCTCGCCAGACGGCGTAGCTCCACGCGCGAACGTGCGACACGCTGGCGTCCGTGAGGAGGACCAGCCGGTCGGGATCGCGGACCGGCAGCGTCCGCAGGAACAGTCCGTCGACGACGGAGAAGATGGCGGTGTTGGCGCCGAGGCCGAGCGCCAGCGAGGCCACCGCGACGAGCGTGACCAGCGGCGTCGCCGTCAGCGAACGCCAGGCGAGCCGCACATCCCGCGAGACGTCAGTGAAGAGAACCCTCGACAAATCCATGGTTCACCCCGGCGGGACCATACCATGGTATGACTGAGGTGAGCCTGCCAGGGCCTGCCGTACCAAGGAGTCGTCTGCCGATGAAGTGGTGTTTTCCATGCGCGGCGATTGTCGCGTGTGTCTTCGGCGGGCTCGCCGCGGCGCAGCAGCAGCCCGTCTTCCGCGGCGGCAGCGCGGCCGTGCGCGTGTTCGTCACCGTCACCGACAAGAGCGGCAAGCTCGCCACCGGCCTCGCCCAGGACAACTTCGAGGTGCGGGACGAGGGCAAGCCGCAGCCCATCACCCAGTTCGACAACTCGCCGCAGCCGATCCGGTTGATCGTGATGCTCGACGTCTCGACCAGCATGGAAGGCAACATCGAGCTGCTGCGCGTCGCCAGCGCGCAGCTGTTCTCGCGCCTGCTCAAGGACGACGTGGCGCGCGTCGGCACGTTCGGCAAGCAGATCGTCATCAGCGAGTCGTTCACCAACGACCGGAGGCAGCTCGAGGCGGCGCTGCCGACCATGATCGCGCCGGATGCGCCCACGCCCCTGTGGGAGGGGATCGACCAGGCCATCGGCTCGTTCGGCGACGCCGACGGGACGCGCAAGGTGATCCTGGTGCTCAGCGACGGCAAGGACACCGGTCCTCTCAGTTTTCGGATGAGGCATCCGGTCAGCCAGGCCGAGGTCATCGACCGGGCGCGGCAGAACGACGTGATGATCTACGCGGTCGGCATGCGCAGCCGCACGACGCACCGGCCGCCGATGGGGGGCGGGCCCGGAGGGCTCCAGGCGGCGCTCCTCGCAGACATGCCCGACCCCGGGCTGGCGCGCGTCGCCGAAGAGAGCGGCGGCGGCTACATCGAAATCCGCTTCGGGCAGGACCTCGCGTCCGCGTTTGCCGGGGTCGCCGACGAGCTGCACACGCAGTACCTGCTCGCCTTCGCGCCGCCTAAACGCGACGGCAAGGTCCACGACATCAGCGTCCGCGTCGATCAGAGCGGACTGAAGGCGCGCGCGCGGAAAAGCTACGTCGCGCCGAAAGAGTGACCGCGCCGGCCGCGCGCCTGTAACGAACCCCACCAGCCCGACACCATCTCCGCGGGGCAGGAAGAAAACGACGACCCGGGGGCGGGGAGTCGTAGTGCACCAGGGTGACCGTCACGTCCGTGGCAGGCGGACGTGACCTTCCCCGCTTGTTCGGCACGCCCGGCCGGACTGGGAGCCGCCGTGCCACTCGAATTCTTTGCACCGGGAATCTTCGTCGAGGAAGTGCCGTGGCGCGCGCGGCCGGTGCGCGCCAGCGATCGCTGGTTCGATGGCCACGAGCGGCCCGTCGCGCCGTTGCCGGCGGAGCCAAGCTCGGCCGATCAGCACCGCGAACAGGGACTCCTCGTCCCCGAACAGTCCGCCATGCTCGTCGTCAAGAACCGTCGTGACGGCCCGTGGGGGCTGCCATTTTGACCGGGCACGGGAACCGACGCCACACGCCATCACCGTCCGGCATGACGCCGGCCGGCTTACGAAACGGTAAGCAGCGAATGCCGGGGAAGTTATGGTAGTTTTGCCGTTCACTTCCAAAAGAGCGCTGGTGGACCGGCATTCCTTTGATCGCGCATACATCGAACGGCTCCGTGCAGGCGACGCGGAGACGGAGCGCCATTTTTTTGCCTATTTCAGCGAGCTGATCGTCATCAAGGCGAGGGCGAATCACCGCGCCGACGTCGACGATGTGCGGCAGGAGACGCTGATGCGGGTGCTTCGCACGCTGCGCACGCCCGGCGGGCTGCGCGACGCCGGCGCGCTCGGCGCGTTCGTCAACGCGGTCTGCACCAACGTACTGCGCGAGTCGGGGCGCGCGCTGAAGCGCTATGACGAAGCGCCGGAGACCGACGAGATTCCCGACCGCACCACGCCGGGGCCCGAGACGCAGCTGATGACCAGCGAGCGCGAGCAGGCGGTGCGCCGCGTGCTCGAGTCGCTGCCGCCGCGCGATCGCGAAGTGCTGCGCGCCATCTATCTCGAGGATCGCGACAAGACGCGCATCTGCGAAGAGCTCGGCGTCAATCGCGATTACCTGCGGGTGCTCGTGCACCGCGCCAAGAATCTCTTCCGCACGATCTACCAGGAACGCGAGGGGGCTGCGGTCCCCGCCGGCCGGCCCGAAGCCGTCGGCCGCAAGGCCGGCGGCGCGGCGTGACCGCAGCCGTGGTCGTGCCGATCTAGAGCGACTTCAAGTACTCCACCAGGTCCGCCTTCTGCGCCGCCGTCAGGTGCAGATTGAACAGCGTGTCGTAGTGGTTCACCACCGCGAGCAGATCGGCGGCGCTGCCGTCGTGGAAAAACGCGGTGCGGTGAATGAGACCGCGCAACGGGGTCGTGCGGTACTTGCGCGTCGCCGTTTCGTTGGCATACGTGGGATCCTGCCCCACTTCCGCCGGGTCGTGCAGGAACGGCACGTCCCTGTCCGGCCCGCGCAGCACGTCGGTCAGATCCGGGTTGCGGTGGCACGACGCGCAGCGCGCCTCGTCACGAAACAGCTTCTTGCCGCGCCGGGCCGCTTCTTCGTCGAAGCTGCCTTTGACCGGTTCAGGGGCCTTCAGGCTGAGCTGATAGTCGAGCAGTGCCGGCAGTTTGGGCGTGACCAGGTCCGGCGGCGGCTGCGCGATCATGACGCCGATGCGCGGGTCGCTGAAGTTGCCGTGCCCGCCCATCTGTCCGACGCCGACGTAGGCGTTCCAGTACGAGATCGGACCGTCGGCCGTGTAGGTCTCGAAGCCCACCCCTTTCAGGCCGTAAATCGGCGGAATGACGACCGGGACCGTCGGGCCGGGCAGCGGAACGATGCTGGTGCCGTTGAAATAGTGGTGCCGCGGATCGTACTTGCCGGGACCCCACGTCTGGAACAGCGCCTTCGTCGCGGCGTCCAGCGCCGGCGAGAGCGAGACGATCGCCCCGACGTTGAGGCTCGTGTTGGCCCAGCCGTCGAGGCGATGACCGATGCCCGGCGCGAACGAGTTGTCCACGTTCGAGTGGCAGAGCGCGCAGGTGATGCCGACGCTCGTCAGTTGTCCCGTGCTGCTCACCGTCCCCTTGACGCCGACGACGGCGTTGAGTTGAAGCAGCGCGACCGTGACGGCAGGGTCGTGAAGATCGACCTTGCCGGCGCGCAGCGCATCGACGATCGCGGGCGGCAGGGCGTCGACGTCGACCTTGAGCCCGACGGCCAGCGCCGTGGCGGGGTCGACGGTGGGAATGACCTCGTGCATGCGGAGCACGTTGGTCCAGAGCTGTTCGTCACCGAACGTATCGAAGCGGAAGATGGCCTGGCCACTGTGCTCAGCGTGAACGGTGGGCACGAAGCGCGAGCTGGCAAAACCGAGGGCGAGCACGAAGACCAATGAGGCGGCGCCGATGAGTCGCATGATGCGAACCACTCCTTTCCTTACAGGGTAAAGAGTGGCGAGCAGCGGATTGGTGACAGCGTGTGGAGGTCGGAGGCTGGAGGTTGGAGGTCGGGGTGGAACGGTCGAGGTGGGGCGCGAGTGCGGCGTGCGAGGCGCGGGGCGCTGGGCCTCGGGCGATCGCGTCGACGTTAACGGTTAACGGTTCAGTTCAGGGCTGCAGGCCTGCGATGCGCTCCAGGACGTTTGCGACGACACGGTCGCAGCGTGGCCGGTAGAAGCGGAACGCCTCGGGCGCCGTTGAGCCGATCTGCTCGAGCAGGACGCGGCGCAGTGCGGCGCGGCCTCGCGACAGGCGCGTCTTGACGACATCCTCCGAGACGCCGAGACAATCGGCGACTTCGGCGGTATTCATGCCCTCGACTTCGCGCAGGACGAACACCTCGCGCGTGCCGTCGGGCAGGGTGTCGATGGCCCCTTCGAGCAGGCCGCGCAGCTCACCGGTAAACGCCTGACGCTCGGGATTGTCGGGTGACTGGCCGGCCATGAGTGGCTCCACGTTGGAGAAGTCGTCGTCGATTGTCTGATAGCGTCCCTGGCGGCGGACCCGCGCCAGCGCTTCGTTGATGCCGATGCGTGTCAGCCAGGTCGAAAACTGCGCCGACCCGTTGAATTGGCGGAGGTGCATGAAGGCGTTGACGTACGCCTGCTGCATCACGTCCTCGGCTTCCTGTTCGTCGCGCACGATCGAACGCGTCGCCCGGTAGAGCCGTTCGTTGCAGCGGCGCATGAGCAGCTCGAACATCGCCGAATTCCCCGCAAGTACTTGACGGACGACCTCGGCATCGCTTTGTTCGGCGTTTTCCCAGGGGACGGCAGGGCTGGACGGACTCGGCATCGCAGTACTCCAAGTATAAAGAGTCGCGAGCCCCGAAAAGGTGACATCCCCTCAACCGCACCGCCGTGCGCCGCCTTCGGCACCTCTGCCCTGTCCCTAGGCCCCATCCCTAGGCCCCATCCCAGGCCCTATTTCCTCTGCCCCTCCCAGGCCCATTTCCTCTGCCCTCTCCCAGGCCCCATCCCCAGGCCCTCTTTCCTCTGCCCGACACCGCGCACCGCCCCGCTATACTTCGCCGCATGAGCACCATCGGGCGTCGCGATTTCCTTAAAACGGCGCCGGTGGCGGCGGCCGCGGGCGCGTGGGTGGCGGGTCTTCGGGCGGACCCGCAGGCACCGGACGGCGGCAGCGTGCGGATCTCGGCGACCCCCTACCATCCGCGGGAGGACTATCCGATTCAGCCGAAGCGCCACTGGGAAGTGACGCTGAACGACGACTTCTGGAAGCCGCGGGTGGCGACCAACGCGGCGGTCACGATCCCGTTTCAGTTGCAGAAGGTCGAGGGCTCGATGCGCGGGCTCAACGCGAACGTGCTCGAAGCCGCGATGCTGTCGCTGAAGGCGCGGCCCGACGCCGAGCTGCAGGGGCAGGTCGATGCCGCCGTGCAGCGGCTGCTGCAGCGTCCCGAGTCGGGCAACGGCGACTTCGAAGTCGCGGCGCAGCGCTACCAGCTCACCGGCCAGCGCGACCTGCTCGACCACGCGATCCGCGCGGCAGACGCGCTGTACGAGGACTTCCGCACGCGCAATCCGCCGTTTTCCGGCGGCGAGCGCGACGCGATGAACTGTATCCAGCTCTATCGAGCCACACACCAAAAGACGCACCTCGATCTCGCCAAGCACTACCTCGACATCCGCGGCCTCGCAAATTCGGTCAACCGCAGCCGGCACAACCAGTCGTACCTGCCGGTGCTCGAGCAGCGCGAGGCCGTCGGCCACGCGGTCAACTGCGTGACGCTGATGGTGTCGCTTGCCGACGTCGGCGTGCTGACCGGGCTCGACGGCTACCTCGCCGCGAGCCGCCGCATGTGGACCGACGCGGTGACCCGCAAGATGTACGTCACCGGCGGCGTCGGCACCACCGGCAACGAGGGGTTCGGGGAGCCGTACGCCCTGCCGAACATCTCGGCGTATGCGGAAACCTGCGCGGTGCTGATGTTCATGACGCTGAACCAGCGCCTGTTCATGGCGACCGGCGACGGCAGCTACATCGACGTGATGGAACGCGGGATGTACAACAACGCCGTCGACGGCGTGTCGCTCTCGGGCAACCGCTTCTTCTACGTGAATCGCCTCGCCAGCGCGGGGGACGGCCGCGACGAGCGCTGGGCCCGCGCATCGCTCGAGTGCTGCCCGCCGAACCTGGTGCGCTTCCTGGCGTCGATGCCCTCCTTGATCTATGCGCAGGACACGCGCAACGGGGCGATCTACGTGAACCTGTATGTCTCGAGCGAGACCTCGTTCGACGTGCACGGGCACCCGCTCGGGCTGCGTGCGCACAGCGAGATGCCCTGGGGCGGCCGGACGCGGCTGCAGGTCTCGACGCCGGCGCCGGTCGCCGCGGCGATCAAGCTGCGCATACCGGGATGGGCGGGCGATCGTCCCGCGCCCGGCGGGCTGTATCGCTACGCCGACGCGCTCGGCGGCAGGCCGACGGTGTCGGTCAACGGCCGCGGCGTGAGCGCGGTGGCCGACGCGTCCGGCTACGTCACGCTCGATCGCCAGTGGGCGGACGGCGACAGCGTGCAGATCGACTTCCCCGTCGAGCCGAGACAAGTGCTCGCCGACGATCGCGTCGCCGACGATCGGCGGCGGATGGCCGTCGAGCGCGGACCGATCGTGTACTGCGCCGAGTTCCCCGACGTCGACGAAGGACGCGCGCTCGATCTGCTGGTCGATCGCGCCGCGCCCCTCACACCGTCGCGCGACGCCGGACCGCTCGGCCCGCTCGGCCCGCTCAGCAACGTCATCGTCATCGACACGCAGGCCGCGCGCGTCAGCCGGCCGACGCGTCCGGTGGCGCGGGCGCGCCTGGTTCCCTACTGTCTGTGGGCCAACCGCGGCGCCGGTGAGATGTCGGTGTGGCTGTCCACGGCCGGTTATGCGATCGGCGACATCGGGCCCGCGGGCGGCTTCATCTTTTACGAGAACCCCACCCATGCCGCCGACGGCTGGCGCTACCTCGAGGCGGCGCCCTTCGACCAGAGCGCGGGGGCGAAGTGGGGCTGCTTCCGGCGGTTGATCGACGGGGCGCGCGGCACCGCGATCGGCACCGGCCGGCAGAACACCGCCGATATGATGGCCGCCTGCACCGACCCGGGCAGCGCGGCTCAGCTCTGCTCCACCCTCTCGCTCAACGGTGTCACCGGCTGGTTCCTGCCGTCGCGCGACGAGCTGGTGCTGATGTACCGCAACCTGAAGCCGGCCGGCACCGGCGGATTCCGTGACGAGGGCCCCGACAACGTCAGCTACTGGGCCTCGTCGCAGCAGACCGCGGACATGTCCGTCCACGTCGACTTCGCGGATCTCGGGCGCGTGCACGGCGACGACAAGGACTTCCCGCGGCGCGTGCGCGCGATCAGGATGATCTAGGGACGTTTGATCTGCCGCGGCGGCGGGCGCATACTGCCAGTCGTCATGGACCGTCCCACCGTGCTGATCGCGGACGATCATGTGTCCGTGCTGGAGCGTCTGGTCACGCTCCTGAAGGACCGGTTCGAGGTGGTCGGCACCGTGACCGACGGCGCGCGGCTCGTGGACGCCGCGCTCCGCCTGCGCCCCGCGGTGATCATCACCGACATCTCGATGCCCGGCCTCACCGGGATCGAGGCGATCCGGCATCTCCGCCGCGGCGGGCTCGACGCGAAGTTCGTCGTCCTCACGATGCACGCCGACACCGATCTCGCCGACGAGTCGATCAGCGCCGGGGCCTCGGCGTTCGTCGTCAAGATCTCGGCCGGAAGCGAGCTGATGACCGCCGTCGACGAAGCGCTCGCGGGCCGGTTGTACCTGACGCCGATGCTCAAGCGCCCGGGTCCGCCCCCCTCGGCTCCGGCGTCGCCAACCGACCAGGCCGAGAGGTAGAATTCGCGCCATGCGGGTGCAGCGGTTCTCCCGTCATAGGCTCATCGCCCTCTTGATCGTCTCTACGGTCGCATTCGCGTTCCCGGGACGGCTGCGCGCGCAGGCCGTGCCGCGCCCCGACGCACCGCAGGAGTGGATCGCGTTCTCGGCAGACATCCGGATCAACATCCCCAACCGGCCCGAGACGTGGGGGCGCTACGTGCAGGACGAGCATGGCTGCGTGCGGCAGGAGATGGTCCATCCCGACGGCTCCGCGCTCGTCACCATCACCAACTTCGAGACCGAACGCTTCTACCGGCTCTATCACGGCTCGTGGACGGCCCAGCCGATGCGCACGAGCAACCTGACGAGACGGCCCATCCAGTTGCGGGTGGACCGCAAGACGGATCCGATCGAGGGCTACGACGCCTACGTCTCGGTGTCGAACGTGCGCTCGCCGCGCGGCGACTACAAGGAGGAGGTCGCGGTCATTCCCGCGTTGAACTTCTTCCGTGCGGCCTTCGTCACACCGAGCGGCGAACGCCGCACCGCCGCCAATATCCGTGTCGGCGCGCAGGCGCACGAGCAGTTCCTGCCGCCGCCAGGGGCGGCCGTGGCGGAGGAGCCCGGGTTCGGCGGCTTCATGTCCTTCAGTGCGGTGGAACTGCGGATCGCCTTCGCCGGCGGCACGCCGATGGACGTCACCACCACCGAGGAGAACGCGTACACGCTCAAGACGCCGTCGGGAATTCCGCTGACGCTGGTCACGTCGGTCGTCGATAAAGAGAAGAATGTGGTGCGCATCCGCGTGCTGCAGGACGCGACCGGCCGTCCCGGCGACATCCGCGGCAATCTCGTCGAAGAAGTGCAGGCGGCGCTCGGCGCCACGGTGCAGACGACGAAACTCGGCGAGCCCCTCTCCGTCACCGTGATGCGCGTCGCGTCGGCACGAGCTCGGTAGTGTTCGCGGGGAACGCGCGGATGCGCGCCTCGACCCGGTCCACCACCTCGTCCGGGGTCGACGTGCCGGCGGTCAGGCCGACCGTGTCGGTCGCGCGGAACCAGTCGGCGCACAGATCCGCGTCGGTCTGAACGAGGTGGACGCGCGCGCAGTACAGCGCGCACGTCTCCGCGAGCTGCCGCGTGTTGTTGCTCGAGGCCCCGCCGACGACGATGACGACGTCGGCCGCGCGTGCCATGTCGATGGCGGCCGTCTGGCGTTGCTTGGTCGGGCGGCAGACGGTGTCGATGAAGCGGACGTCGGCGTCGTGGAAGCGCCGCCGGATGCACGCGACCAGGCGCCGCACCTTCTCGATCGGCTGCGTGGTCTGTGCGGCGACGCCCAGGCGAGGACGCGGCGTCAGTCCCTCCACCTCGCTTTCGTCGAGCACTACGTCGAACGCCTCGAGGTCTTCCGTCAGTCCCCGCACTTCGACATGGCCGCGCTGCCCGATGATGATTGGGTGGTACCCGTCGCGGACGAGCGCCTGCACCGCGCGGTGCGCGACGTGCACGAGCGGGCACGTCGCCTCGACCACGTCCAGGCCGAGCGCCCGCGTGCGCGCCAGCGACCGCTCCGACGCGCCGTGAGCGGTCACCATGACCGTTCCGGTCGTGACCCGCGCCGGGTCGTGCGCGATCGCGATCCCCTTCGCCCGCAGGCCCGCGAGGACCGCTTCGTTGTGGACGAGATCGCCGAGGATCGTCAGCGGCGCCGTCTCGGCGTGCCGGGTGGCCAGGTCGATGGCGTCGCGAACGCCGAAACACATCCCGAGGTGAGCGGCACGGAGGATTCGCATATGGCTTGGCTTTGCATTGCCAAGGCATATGACTTTGCACTATAAAGTCTGGGTTGTCAAGCCGCGGAGCCCGACGCGCCTACTTCAAGCCCAGCTTCTTGCCGGCCGCGAGCAGGCGAATGGACTCGCGGACGCGCGCCTCGCGCGTTTCGGCGCGTTTCGCGAGATGAATCCAGACGACGAAGTTGCGGCGCTCTCGCCGGGGCAGCTGCCGGAAGAACTCCCACACCCTGGGGTTCGCCTTCAGGGCGGTGGCGATGTAGCCCGGCAGCTCCGGGATCCTGGGCTTGGGCGTGTAGGTGTTCGCCGTTGGCGCGGCCGCGCGTCCAGCCGGCGCGAGCAATCCGGCGGCCTCGAGTTCCGCCCAGCGTGTACGGTTGATGTCCGACCACTTGCTCCCGGGCTTCCGCGGCGTGACCTTGACGGCGTAGCGGTCCTCGTCGAGACGCTTGATGAGGCTGTCGATCCATCCGAAGCAGAGCGCCTCGCGAACCATGTCCTCGTAAGGGATCGACGCCATGCCGGTGTGGACCTTGTGGAAGACGAGCCAGACGCCCCGGCTGGACGTGTGGTGCTTTGCGAGCCATGCCCGCCACTGCCGGCGCGTCCGAACCTCGAGCGTCTCGAGCGTTGTCGCCATCGAGGCGTGGCCTCCGGACCGGGCGGCTATTCCTGCCGCAGGGCGATCATCGGATCGATGCGTGAGGCGCGGCGGGCCGGAACGAAAGAGGCCAGCGCCGCGACTCCCGCGAGCGTCAAGGATACGACGGCGGCAATCGGTATGTAGTCGGGACGGAAGCCGTAGAGCAGCGTCGTCAGGAACCGGGACGCGATCGCGGCGAGGACGAGCCCAATCGTCAGGCCGACGAGCGTCAACACCAGACCTCGCCTGCCGAAGGCGCGCATGATCTCGCTGGAGGTCGCCCCTAACGCCATGCGCACGCCGATCTCGTTGGTCCGCTGTGTGACGGCGTAGGAGAGCACACCGTAAATCCCGAGCGATGCGAGCAGCAGCGCCAGGAGCGCGAATGCGCCCAGCAGCGCCGTGCTTTCCGAAGAAGTCGAGAGCTGGCGGTCGACGATGTCTTCCATCGTCCGAATCCGCGCCAGCGGCTGGTTCTTGTCCAGCGACCAGATCGCCTGGCGGACAGCCGGGACGATCGACGCCGGCTCGACGGAGGTCCGCACGACGATGGCGGCGTTCAGGTCACCGATCTGATCGCACTGCTCGTACACGCGATAGACCGCGGGCTTCGCTTCGTCCAGGACACCGGTCTCCGGAATCGCCTTCAACACGCCGACGATCGTGTACCAGTAGCCCTTGTCACCGAGGGACCCGAACTTGAATCGCTTTCCGAGCGGCGACTGCCCGGGGAAATTGCGCTGCGCAAACGGCTCGTTGACGATCGCGACGGGTGAATCCGATCGTCGATCCGATGCGCTGAACGAGCGGCCCTCGCGCAGTTGCGCGCCGACCGTCACGAAATAGTCACGGCTCACGTTGCGCACCAGCGCGACCTGGCCGGCAATACGGTCGCGCGACTGCCCCTCGAGGAGATAGAACGTCGCGCTGGCGAAGTTCGTGAACGGAATGAGGTTG
>Ga0134122_10001874_pt1 | contig 15339 bp, 14 predicted proteins | sample KB302_FD_96461 | JGI IMG/M metagenome (GOLD analysis project Ga0134122, IMG submission 96461) | Terrestrial soil microbial communities without Nitrogen fertilizer from Kellogg Biological Station, Michigan, USA - KB3-0-2 | ecosystem: Environmental > Terrestrial > Soil > Unclassified ... | reverse complement strand
GCTGGTCAGAATGGCGTGGCGAACGCCGACGTACGCGGCCAGCTCCGCCTCGAAGCTACGGCACTCGGGACCGAGAATGTACTGGCGGGAGTCGACAACGGCGAGGACGGCCTGCCTGATCTCGTCGTCGACCGGCGGGCGCGACAGCGGAATCACGCCCACCCCCGATTACACCCCCGCGGGAGGTGTGGCCAATCGCTGATACTTGCCCCGGAAGTAGAGCAGGGGATGCTCGCCGTCGGCGCGCGCCGCTTCCACCCGGCCCACGAAGATCGTGTGGTCGCCGGCCACGTGCGCGTTCACGGTCGTGCACTCGAGGTGGGCCAGGGCGCCCTCCACCAGCGGCAGCCCCAGCTCGCTCATCCGGTAGGCAACCTCGTCGAACTTGTCCAGCCGGGTGGTCGCGAACCGGCGCGACACGTGCTCCTGATGGTGGCCCAGGACGTTGACCGCGAAGCGGCCACGGTCCCGCAGCGCCGGATAGCTCTGCGACTTGTGATCCACGCAGACCAGAATGAGCGGTGGATCGAGCGAGACGGAGGAGAACGCGCTGGCGGTGAGCCCGGTGGGCCGTCCCTCCGCATCGCAAGTGCTGATGATGGTGACACCGGTCGCGAAGTGACCGAGAACGTGGCGAAAGTCGTTAGGGTCGATCACCGTTTTTATGTAACAGGAAGGGTCGGCGAATGCAACATTCGCCGACAGCGCCTGGCCCCAGGCTGTATAGTCCGGTCATATGGCCACGGAGCAGCAGATTCTCGACGCCCTGCGGGGCATTCGCGATCCCGATAGCCAGAAGGACATCGTTACGCTGGGGCTGGTGCGCGACCTCACGGTCCAGAGCGGGCAGGTGTCGTTCACGCTGGCCTTCACGGGCCAGGCCGCGGCGACGAAGGCGATGGTCCACAGCATGGCCACCCGCGCGGTGGGCCAGCTGCCAGGGGTGTCGGGGGTCCAGGCCAAGATGGGTGGCGCCAGCGCCGCCCCCGCGCACACTCACGCGCCGGGGCCAGCGCAGGGTCACGGTCATGCCCACGGGCAGGTCGCGGCCGCGCCGGCGCCGAAAGCCGACCTCATCCCCGAGGTGCGGCGGACGCTCGCCGTGTCCTCCGGCAAGGGTGGGGTGGGCAAGTCCACCGTCGCCGTCAATCTCGCGCTGGCGCTGCGGCAGAGTGGCGCGACCGTGGGGCTCATCGACAGCGACGTGTACGGGCCCGACGTACCGCTGATGCTGGGGACGAAGGGGCGCCCGGGGATGTTCGACAACAAGATCATCCCGGTCGAGGCGCACGGCCTCAAGGTCATGTCCATCGGCTTGCTGGTCGACGAGAAGGAGCCGCTGGTCTGGCGCGGCCCGATGATTCACTCGTTCATCCAGCAGATGCTCAAGGACGTGAACTGGGGGGCGCTCGACTACCTCGTGTTCGACATGCCCCCAGGCACGGGCGACGCCCAGCTCTCGCTCTCGCAGGTGGTGCCGCTGGGCGGCGTCGTGATGGTCACCACGCCGCAGGACGTGGCCCTGCTCGACGTGCGCAAGGCCATCGCGATGTTCCAGCGGCTGAACGTGCCGATCGTGGGCATCGTGGAGAACATGAGCACGTTCGCCTGCCCGCACTGCGGCCAGGCGACGGCCATCTTCGGCGACGCCGGCGGTCAGCGGCTGGCCGAGGAATACAACGTTCCGTTGCTGGCGAAGCTCCCGCTCGATCCCGAGACGCGGGTGGGCGGCGACGAGGGCTCGCCGATCACCGTCCGCCGCCCCGACTCGGCGCCGGCGCGGGCCTTCCGCGACCTGGCGGCCGCGGTGAATCAACGGCTCGACGCACTGGGGCAGCTGGGCACTCTCCCGAAGATCAGCTAACGGCGCCGAGCATGGCAGTACCGGCGCTCGTCGTGCCGATCTTTCCGTTGCCGGACGTGACGTTCTTTCCCCACACGCTCCTGCCGCTGCACGTCTTCGAGGCGCGCTACCGCGCCATGGTCATCGACGCGCTCGAGCGCGACCGCCGGCTGGCGATCGTGCGCCTGCGCCCCGGCTACGAGGCGGGCTACGCCGGTAAGCCGCCTGTGTACCCGGTGGCGGGACTCGGCGAGATCGTCTCGTGCGAGCGCCTGGCCAACGGGCGCTACAACATCCTGCTCCGGGGCGATTGTCGCGTGCGGCTCGAGCAGGAAGTGCCGAGCGATACGCTCTACCGTCTGGTGCGCGCGCAGCGGCTGGTCGACGCCGAACCGGAGACCGACACGGCGCCCGCACTCGGCCGTGTGCGGGCGGGGTGCCGCGCGCTGCTCGAGGCGCTGGCCCGACCCGCCGACATGCTCGACACGGCGCTGGCCGAGGGACAGACGCCGGGAGCGATCGCCGACCGCGTGGCGGCCGCGGTCCTGCCGGACGCCGACCTGCGTCAGAGCCTGCTCGAGACGCTCGACGTCGCCACGCGCGTCACGCGCGTCGCCGCGGCCGTCGAGGCGCTGGTGAACGAGCTCAAGGGTGGTCGCCCATGAGCGCCGCCCGTCAGGTCCTCGCCGCGCTGGCGCTCGTGCTCCTCGGGCTGACCGCCGCGGCGGAGGCGCGCACGTGGTCGTGGCTCGGCGTGCGCATCCGCGATCTGAGCGAGCAGGAGATGGAAGAGGTCTCCAAGCGCCACGGCATCCGCGAGGGCTTCGGCGTCGTGGTGGTGGACGTCATGGAGGACACGCCGGCGGCGCGGGCCGGGATGCGCAACGGCGACATCGTCGTGGCCCTGGAGGGACGGCCGGTCACCGACACCCGTCTGCTGCAGCGGCTCATCGCGCAGGCGGCCGTGGACCAGGACATCCGGCTCACGGTGCTCCGCACCGACGGCCGGCGGCCGCTGGCGGTACGGCTCGTCTCCATGCCACGCCCGGTGGCGGGCGAGCGGATCGCCGCGGAGTTCGGGTTCCTGCTGCGCGAGGCGGACGGCGCGCGCGAGACCGGAATCCGACTGCAGTCGTCGACGGCGGCGCCCTTCGTGACGGTTGTCCTCCGCGGGTCCGCGGCGCAGAAGGCCGGGCTCGAGGTCGGCGACGTGATTCTCCAGATCAACGAGCAGCCCGTGGTGACCCGTGACGCGGTCCAGGAAACCCTGAGCGATGTACCGCTCGATCGGACGCTGCGGCTGACGGTGCTGCGCGAGGGGCGTCACGTGGGGCTCAGCCTGGCCGGCCCCGAGGAGCGGCCCAGCCCTTGACAACTTAGCGCCGTTTCGAGTATTTTCCCACCGGTCTGACCAAGGCCCGCTCCGCTGAACGGGCCCCCGCACATCGATGCCCGATCCCTCACTGAGGAGGAGGAGCCCATGCGAAATCCCGAAGTAGTCGCCGACACGCCGCGCCGCAAGTTCCTGACCGGCGCCGTGGCCGTCGCGACCGGCGCCGCCGCGCTCGGCTTTCCCCGCATCGCCAAGGCCCAGGGTCCCATCTCGATGCGCTGGCAGAGCACGTGGCCGCAGAAGGACATCTTCCACGAGTACGCGCTGGACTTCGCCAAGAAGGTCAACGACATGACCGGTGGCGATCTGAAGATCGAGGTGCTCCCGGCGGGCGCGGTGGTGCCGGCCTTCGGCCTGCTTGACGCCGTGTCCAAGGGTACGCTCGACGGCGGTCACGGCGTGCTCGTGTACCACTACGGCAAGCAGACGGCGCTTGCGCTCTGGGGCTCGGGCCCCGGCTTCGGTATGGATGCCAACATGCTGCTGTCCTGGCACAAGTACGGCGGGGGCAAGCAGCTGCTGAACAAGCTCTACGCCTCGATCGGTGCCAACGTCGTGTCGTTTCCGTACGGTCCGATGGCGACCCAGCCCCTGGGGTGGTTCAAGAAGCCGATCACCAAGAGCGACGACTTCAAGGGGCTCAAGTTCCGCACCGTGGGGATTTCCATCGACGTGTTCCAGGGGCTCGGCGCGGCCGTCAACGCGCTGCCGGGCGCGGAGATCGTGCCGGCTCTCGACCGGGGCCTGCTCGATGCCGCCGAGTTCAACAACGCCTCCTCGGACCGGATCCTCGGCTTCCCCGACGTGTCGAAGATCTGCATGCTGCAGAGCTACCACCAGAACGCCGAGCAGCTCGAGATCACGTTCAACAAGGCCAAGTTCGACGCGCTCCCCGACAAGATGAAGGCCATCATCGAGAACGCCGTCGAGGCGGCGTCGGCCGACATGTCGTGGAAGGCGATCGATCGCTACTCGAAGGACTACATCGAGCTGCAGACGAAGGACAAGGTCCGCTTCTACAAGACGCCCGATTCGGTGCTCCAGAAGCAGCTCGAGATCTACGATGCGGTGGCCGACAAGAAGGCCTCCGACAACCCGCTCTTCAAGGAGATCATCGAGTCGCAGAAGGCCTTCGCCGCGCGGGCGGTGAAGTGGGATCTCGACACCAACGTGAGCCGGCGCATGGCGTACAACCACTACTTCGGCGCCAAGCCGGCGGCCAAGAAGAGCTAGTCGCTCCCGTGATCCGGTGCGCGCAGGCCAACCATTCGGTCCTCTCCGGATGGCTGGCCTGCGCGCGGCCCCGATGAGCGCCCAACGCTTCGTCCACACCGTCGACCAGATCAGCTACTGGTCGGGCAAGGCCTTCGCCTGGCTGATCATGGCACTCACCTTCGTGGTCTCCATCGAGGTCTTCAAGCGCTACATCCTCAACGCCCCCACCGCGTGGATCTTCGACTTCAACAACATGCTGTACGGCACGCTCTTCATGATGTGCGGCGCCTACACCCTGGCCCAGGCCGGCCACGTGCGCGCCGATTTCGTCTACATCTACATGAAGCCGCGCGGACAGGCCGCGCTCGACCTCACCCTGTACCTGCTGTTCTTCATCCCGTGCATGCTGGGGCTGATCTACGCGGGCAGTGACTTCGCCGCCGACTCCTGGCGCATCGGTGAGCATTCGACCGTCACCGCCGAGGGCCCGCCGGTCTATCACTTCAAGTCGGTCATTCCCATCGCGGGGGCGCTGGTCATGCTGCAAGGTCTGGCCGAGATCGTGCGCTGTGTCGTCTGCCTGCGCACCGGCGTCTGGCCGGCGCGGCTCGAGGACGTCGAGGAGATCGACGTCATCGATACCCAGCTCGGGCACAGCCAGTACGTGGACGAGGAGTCCCGTCGCGCCGCCATGGAGGGGGCCAAGGCCATCGACGAGGCGGCCCGTCATCGGAGCGTGATGGAAGAGGGCGTGGTCCACGAGCGAGCGATCGAGGACGACCACCGGAAGCCATGAGCGATCCCTCTCTCGGCCTCACGATGCTCGGTCTCATCGTGCTCGCCATCATGATGGGCTATCCCACCGCGTTCACCCTCATGGGCCTCGGCATGGTGTTCGGGTTCATCGCCTTCTGGACGCCCACCGACCACTGGGTCAACAACCGGGTCTTCGACCTGATCGCCCAGCGCACCTACGGGGTGATGACCAACGACACCCTGCTGTCGGTGCCGCTGTTCGTCTTCATGGGCTACATCATGGAGCGGGCGGCGCTCGTGGACCGCATGTTCCACTCCGTCCAGCTCGCCTTCCGCCGCGTGCCCGCGTCGCTGGCGGTGACGACGCTGCTGGTCTGCGCCTTCTGGGGCATCGCCTCCGGCATCGTGGGCGCCGTGGTCGTGCTCATGGGTGTCATCGCGCTGCGCCCGATGCTGAAGGCAGGCTACGACATCAAGCTGGCCTCCGGGGCCATCACCGCGGGGGGCACGCTGGGGATCCTGATCCCGCCGTCGGTCATGCTGATCGTGTACGCGGCGGTGGCCGGTCAGTCGATCGTCAAGCTCTACGCGGCGGCGATGCTTCCGGGCTTCTTCCTCACGTTCCTCTATCTCGTCTACATCCTGGGCTGGGCGATCATCAATCCGAAGATCGCCCCCAAGCTGCCGCCCGACCAGTACCGCGTGGCCGTCCCGCCGCACCTGCTGGCCCTCGAGCGCGGACGCTCGCGGAGCGTCGTGCCCGCGCTTCTGGCCGCCGTGGTGCGGCCGGCCCTGGCGGCCGGTGCGGGCTATCGAGTGATCGCCCGGGACGTCGCCGCGCTGTCGGTGCCAATCCTCATGATGGTCGGCACCTTCGGGGCGACGTGGTGGTATGTGGTTGTCTACAACGCGCCCGAGGTCACCGCCGCCGCCCCCGCGCCGACCACGCGGGCCGCGGCGGTCGCCACCGCCCCGCCGGCTCCGCCGCGTGCGGCGAGCGAGGAGAAGCCGCAGGCGCTGGGCACGGCCGCGGTAGGCGAGGCGCCGCAGGAGCTCGGCACGGCAGGCGAGTCCGAGGGCGCGGCCACGCCCACCAGGACCGAGGGGCCGCCGGAAGAGATGTCCTCGCTGCGGGACACCACGGCGGCGGCCTCGACCGGCAGGATTCCCGAGCACTTCTATCCCTGGTTCTGGGGGCTGGCGGCGTTCTCCGCGCTGCTGCTGCTCGTCTATTTCTGGCGCATGGACGGCGAGCAGCTCGAGATCCTCAAGCAGCTGATCGCCTCGGTGGTGCCGCTCGGCGTGCTCACCGCGGTCGTGCTGGCCGTGATTCTCTTCGGCATCTGCACGGCCACGGAATCGGCGGCCATCGGCGCGCTCGGCGCGCTCTACCTGGCGGTGATGGCGCGGTACCAGCGCGAAGTGTGGTGGTGGAGCCTCGTCGGGTTCATCGTCGGCGTCGTGCTCGGCTGGTGGCAGGGGGAGGATCTGGCCTCGCTCCTGGTGGCCGGCTCGATCGGCGGCACGTTCCTCGGCACCGTGGTGCCGGGTCTCCGGCATCTGCGGGAGTCGAGGGAGCTCCGGGAGAACCTGAAGCAGGCGACGTTCCTCACCGCCAAGACGACGGCCATGGTGTGCTGGCTCTTCGTCGGCTCGGCGCTGTTCTCCGCGGTGTTCGCGCTGCACGGCGGGCAGTCGCTGATCGAGCGCTGGGTGCTCAGCATGAACCTCTCTCCGCTGGGCTTCACGATCATCGCCCAGCTGATCATCTTCCTGCTCGGCTGGCCGCTCGAGTGGACGGAGATCATCGTCATCTTCTGTCCGATCTTCATTCCTTTGCTGACGCACTTCCAGATCGATCCGCTGCTCTTCGGCACCATGGTGGCGGTAAATCTCCAGGCGGCCTTCCTCTCACCGCCGGTGGCCATGTCGGCCTTCTACCTGAAGGGCGTGGCCCCCCGACACGTGACGCTCAACCAGATCTTCGCCGGCATGATGCCGTACATGATCATCGTGCTCGTGTGTCTCGTGTTCATGCACATCTGGCCGGGGATGACGCTGTGGCTGCCGGAGTTTCTCTACGGCAAGTAGGCCCGGAGGGGGACTTCGTCCCCCTTCCGGCGGTTGTCGCACGCCTTCGGCGTGCTCCGCCCTGCCTTGTATCTCAGTCCCATGCGTTTTGTGGTGAACTCCCTGTGGACGGGGTAGACCGAGGTACTGCCTTGGTGCAGACACCGCGGGGGAGCCGGGGTCGCCGCGTCCACACTCCACCACAGCCCGAACAGTTGCCAGGGCCTCGAGCCCGGATCAGCAAGGTCGGGCGAGAGGAGAGGCCCATGGCCGCCGCCGGGAGATTCATCGGGATCGACGTCGCCAAGCGCCAGCTCGATGTGGCCGAGCAGCCCAGCGGGGAACGGTGGGCGGCCGCCAACGACGGCCCCGGGATCGCCGCGGTGGTCGAGCGGCTGGGCACTGGGGAGGCCGTGGCTTTGATTGTCTTGGAAGCGACCGGCGGCTACGAACTCCCCCTCGCGGCCGCCTTGACCGCGGCGCACTTGCCCGTGGTGGTGGTGAATGCCCGCCAGGTCCGCGACTTCGCGCGGGCGGTGGGGAAGCTGGCCAAGACCGACGCCCTGGATGCCGCGGTCCTAGCGCATTTCGGGGAAGCCGTCCGGCCCGAGGTTCGGGCCGTGCCGGATGAACTGACGCAGACGCTACAGAGCTGGCTGGCGCGGCGTCGGCAGCTGCTGGAAATGCTGTTGGCTGAAGAGCAGCGGCGCGCCATTGCCGTACCCACTCTGTGCCCGCAGCTGCAGCAGCATATCGAGTGGCTGCGCCAGCAACTTCGGGCCCTCGATGGCGAGCTGCAGAAGCTGATTCGGCAGAGTCCGGTCTGGCGCGAGCAAGAGAATCTGCTGCGTTCCGTGCCGGGCGTCGGCCCGGTGCTCGCGACGACTCTGCTGGCCGATCTGCCGGAACTGGGGCGTCTCAATCGTCAGCAGATTGCGGCGCTGGTGGGGGTGGCGCCCCTCAACCGCGACAGCGGCCAGCAACGTGGCTCGCGCCATATCTGGGGCGGCCGCGCCCCGGTCCGGACCGCGCTCTACATGGCCACGATCAGCGCGGTGCGGTGCAATGGGGTCATCCGCGCCTTCTTCGAGCGCTTGTGCGGCGCGGGTAAACCGAAGAAAGTCGCCCTCACGGCCTGCATGCGGAAGCTGCTGACAATTCTCAACGCGATGGTGCACCATCGGACCGAGTGGGCTCCGGCCGCTTGACATAGGAGACAGTTGCTCCCCCTGGACCAAGGACAGGATTGCGGCGGCAAAGCCGCCGCTCGAGCGGTTCATCTTGTGCGTGAGACGAATTTCATCGATGCTCGGCTGGCTCGATGCTCGTGTTCGCTGACTGACACGTTGCTCATGGTTCGTTGAGGGGTGGATGGGATGGATTTGACGGATTTGTATGCGGTGGGGGCGGGGGTGGGGGCGCGGCTGGTGCGGGAGGGTGTGATTTCTTCGGAGCAGTGGGTGCAGGCGTGCCTGGAGCGGGCGGGCAAGGTGGAGGGCGAGGTCCAGGCGTGGACGTTTTTGGATCCCGAGCACGCGCTGGCGCAGGCGCGGGCCGCGGATGAGCTGAAGCTGTCGGGGCAGCCGATCGGACCATTGCACGGCGTGCCGGTGGGTCTCAAGGACATCATCGACACCGCCGACATGCCGACGGAGAACGGGTCGGTCCTGCACGCCGGGCGCACGCCGTCCCGCGACGCCGCCGTGGTGACGATGCTGCGGGCGGCCGGTGCGGTGATCATGGGCAAGACGGTCACGACCGAGTTCGCCACCCGCCATCCTGGCAAGACACGGAACCCCCACAATCCCGCTCACACCCCGGGCGGCTCCTCCAGCGGGTCGGCCGCCGCGGTGGCGGCGGGCATGGTGCCGCTGGCTCTCGGCAGCCAGACGACCGGCTCGACGATCCGGCCCGCGTCCTACTGCGGCGTCTACGGCCTCAAGCCCACCCACGGCCTCATCCCGAGATCGGGAATGTTCCAGCTGTCGCGGACGCTCGATCACGTGGGACTGTTCGCCCGCTCCGTCGACGACATCGCGCTGCTGCTCGAGCAGCTGGCCGGGCACGACGAGCGCGACCCCGACTCACATCCGCGCGCCCGCGTGCCGTACCGCGCGGTGGCGGCCGAGGAGCCTCCGCTGGCGCCGATGTTCGCCTTCGTGAAGACGGCCCACTGGAAGGACGTGGACGCCGACGCCCAGGAGGCCTTCGCCGAGCTGGTCGAGGACCTCGGTGACCGGGTCGAGGAGATCGAGCTATCGGCGGCGGCCGGCGAGGCGGTGCGGTGGCAGGAGCTGGTCTCCGGTCCCGAGATGGCCGCGAATCTCGCCCGGGAGTGGGCCACCGGTCGCGACAAGCTGTCCTCCGTGCTGCGCGGGCGCATCGAGCGCGGCCGCGCGGTGAGCGCCATCGACTACCTGCAGGCCCGGGCCAGCCTCCCCGAGCTGCACGCGAGCTTCACCGAGCTGTTCGAGCAGCGCTACGACGCGATCATCACCCCCACCGCCTCCGGCACCGCGCCCGCGGGGCTGCAGTCCACCGGCGAGCCGACATTTTGCGCGCTGTGGACGCTGGCCGGCATGCCGGCCGTCAGCGTGCCGATCATGCACGGCGCCAACGGCTTGCCCCTCGGCGCGCAGCTCGTCGGCCCCCGTCACGGCGACGCGCGCCTGCTGCGCACCGCGCGCTGGCTCGTGCAGCACGTGGAGGGGACAGCGCCCTAGCGCGACGGCGGGGCCGGCCCCACGGCCTCCGCGCTCGCGAACAGGTACGCGCGCAGGCCGGGATTGGAGCCGTCGAACTTCCAGATCCATGCGTCGAGCACGTAGTGCGTGGCTTGCGGCAGGATCAGCAAGGGCACCACGACGCTGAGCATCTCGCGGGGGAGCCGGGGCAGGCGCCAGCCTCCGAAGAAGCTCGCGTGCTCGCGCCACACGAGCAGGTCCCAGGCGCCCTCTTCGAGGTAGGCCAGCAGGATCGTCAGCCCGAGGAACACTGAGAGCAGCGCGGGACGGTAGAGCCACGTCCGCCAGGATGACGGCGCGCGCCACTTGCGCCGGCCGTAGAGCCACACCAGCGCCAGATACGGCAGGCCGTGGGCGACCACGTTGGTCACGGTGAAGGCGAAGTCGGAGTTGAACGCGACGATGCCGACGTACCAGGTCGCGGCGGTCGACGCCACGATGCCGATCTTGCCCCACGAGAGCGGCTCGCCCCGGAGCGCGCGCTGGACCTGGCGCGCGGCGAACGCCAGGAGCGCACCGCCGTACACCACGCCGGCCACCCCAGCCGTCCAGCCCGGCAGTGCCACGAAGTCGCCGGCGACGAACCACGCGAAGACACGATCGTCGCGCGCGTGCCAGTAGGCGAGGGGATAGAGCATGGCGGCATAGATCGCCATCTTGTCGAGCACCGCATCGAGGCCGCCGCGCTCGCCGGCCCGATGCCGGTAGAGCATCACGAAGCCGTACTGCTGGCGCACGAAGTGGAGCACCGCGAGATAGGCGAGCACCCGCCAGAAGGCGAGACTGCCGAGGCTGTAGAGAACGACGCCGGCGCCGAAGCAGATCAGTGGCGTGACCACGTAGTGCGTGCGCCGGCGGCGGAGCTCGTCCGGATCGAGATAGGTGCGGTAGAGGGACGACCACACGTGGGCCACGTCGATGCCGACGACCAGGATCAGCCAGCCCCACGGCGGCAGGCGCTCGGCCCGCAGGGCGGGCACGCAGAGCACGAGGAGGACCGACACCATCGCCGGGCCCACGATCAGCACGCCGTCGAAGACGGGCGAGTGGATCCAGCGGCTCACCAGGAGCCACGCTATGCCATCCGTGCCGGGCCGGTCAAGAAACCGCGCTCCGGCGGCCAGCGCGCTTGACGGGCCGCCGGGCCTGCCCGTAGTGTCCGGCCATGACCCTGCGGACACGGCTGAGCTCGCTGTACCCCGACGCCTCGGGCCGCAGCCTCAAGCAGTGGCTCGAGGGCGGCCGGGTGCGAGTCAACGGAAAGGTCGTCCGGCGCGGCGACGTCGGCGTCGGCGCGACCGACCGCGTGGAGCTCGGCGCTCCGCCGCCGCCGGCCTTTCCCACGCTCCTCACGCTCGTCCACGAGGACGACGACCTGCTGGTGATCGACAAGCCGCACGGCCTGCTGACGATCAGCACCGAGAGCGAGCGCGAGCGGACCGCCTATCGGCTCCTGCGTGACTGGCTGCAGGCGCGAGACGCCGGGCGCATCTTCGTGGTGCATCGCCTGGACCGGGAGACGTCCGGGCTGGTCGTGTTCGCGCGCACCGCGGCCGCCAAGGAGGCGCTGCAGGCGCAGTTCAAGGCGCGCCAGCCGCTGCGCATGTACGTGGCGCGCGTGGAGGGCCGGGTCCGCGACGACGAGGGGACGCTGGTCGCGCAGCTGCACGAGGACCGCGGGCTCCGCGTGCGGCCCGCGCGTGGACGCGAGCCGTCACGCGAGGCGATCACCCGCTATCGCGTCCTCGCCCGCTTCACCGATGCGACGCTGCTCGAGCTCGCGCTGACGACGGGACGGCGCGGACAGATTCGCGCGCAGCTCGCGGAGCTCGGTCACCCGATCGTGGGCGACCGCGAGTTCGGCAGCCGGCACAACCCGCTGCGCCGCGTCTGCCTGCACGCCACCCGCCTGGGCTTCGCCCACCGCGGTGGCCGCTGGGTCGTCTTCGACAGCCCGATCCCCCGAGGTTTTCGAAGCGCCCGTAACTGATTGCACGCTCGCCGAGCGCCACGGCTGCACGCTCGCGGAGCGCCACGGTTGCACGCTCGCGGAGCGCCACGGCTTTGCCGGGGCGCGTAGCGCGGGGGGTATGGGGGGCCCGCTCGGGGCCCCCCATTCAACTAGGCGGCCTTCCGCTTCAGGTTGCGGTCGAGGTAGGCGAGCATCTTTGCCCACGCATCCGCGGCCTGCTTGGGGCGGTAGCGCTCGGCGTTGCCGAAGTTCAGGAACGCGTGGCCCGCACCGTCGTACATGTGAAACTCGTGCGGCTTGCCCAGCCGGGTCATCTCGGCGTCGATCGTCTTGACGTCGTCCGGCGTGGGGTTGGTGTCCTCGACGCCGAAGAAGCCGATCACCGGGCAGGCGATCTGGCCGGTGAGGTCGAAGGGCGTCGGGCTGTCGCCCCACGGCTTCATGATGCTGCCGCCGTAGAACACGCCGGCCGCGCGCCACGCCGCCGGGCGCGCGCCGGCCAGCATGAAGGTGACGCGCCCACCCATGCAGAAGCCCAGCACGGCGAGGTCGCCGACGCGGCACTCCCGCAGCTGACGCATGTGCGCGATGGTCGCATCGACGTCGCTCACCATCTCACGGTCGCGCAGCCGTCCGATGCGCGCCATCATGTCGCTGCCGTCGTCGGGCTGGCGGTGATAGAGATCCGGCGCTGCCGCGGCGTAGCCGTGCCGGGCGAGATCCTCGACGCGGTCCTCGATGAAGCGATCGAGTCCGGGGCCGTGCTGGATGACCACCACGCCCGGGGCCGTCCCGCCGCCTGCCGGGGCGTCGAGATAGACGCGCATCGGAGTTCCGTCGACCTGGATGGTGTCCCAGCGAGCCATGGCGACCTCCTGTGATGGGAGCCTGGGTTGCGTCGAGGTAGGCCAGAGCATACCCTACGCGGCGAATCCAAGGAGGTGTCCGCCCATGAGTCTCACACTGTCGCAGGCTGCGGTCATCGTGGAGGTTGCGCTGCGCAAGGGCCGCGAGACCGCGTGCGCGCCACTGGCGGTGGCCGTGCTCGACGCCGGCGGTCACTTGAAGTGCTTCGCGCGCGAGGACGGCGCCGGGATCGTGCGGCCGCAGATCGCCATCGGCAAGGCCTGGGGCGCGCTCGGCATGGGCCTCGGCTCGCGCACGCTGGCCCGGCGGGTGGCCGAGCAGCCGCAGCAGATCGCCTTCTTCGGCGCGCTCAACGCCATGTCGGAGGGGCGCGTGGTCCCGGCGCCCGGCGGCGTGCTCATTCGCGACGCGGCGGGCGCCGTGCTGGGCGCCGTGGGAATCTCGGGTGACGTCTCGGACAAGGACGAAGCGTGCGCGCTGGCCGGGATCGAGGCGGCCAAGCTCGTGGCGGACCCCGGCGCCTGATCGCGTCGCCGCGCTCACGTACCACCGGCTCTTCGCTTGCCAGCCTGACGGCCTGCGGCCAATCATCTGTTAAGATCGATCGGCGATGATCGTGCTCGGCATCTCGGAAACGCACTGCGCGACCGCCGCGATCCTGCGCGACGGCGCCATCGTGGGATGCGCCTCCGAGGAGCGTTTCACGCGCCTGAAGAACGACGCCGGCTACCCGCGGCTGGCGGTGGACGCGCTGCTGCGCGAGTGCGGGCTCTCGGCCCAACAGATCGACCTGGTCGTGTTCGCCGGCCGGCAGGCGTACGCCCGCGAGTGGATGAACCGCGTGCTCCACGACCCCGCCTACGCCCGCGAGTACTACGGCGTGCGGCTGGAGGAACCCAGCGGCGGCGTCGGCAAGCGGGCGCGCAAGCTCGGCGCCAGGCTGAGGCTGGTCGAGCCCGCGCGCGGTAAGTTCACGCTGAGCGAGGACGAGCGGCTCGAGCTCGTCACGAGCCACCTGGGTGTCGGGCGCGCGCAGATCGTCACGCAGGACCACCACACGTGTCACGCGGCCGCGGCCTACTTCGGCTCGGCCTTCGCGGGCGCGCCGGCGCTGGTGCTCACCAACGACAACTCCGGCGACGGCCTCTGCGCGACCGCGTCGAGCGCGCAGGGCACGACGCTGGAGCGGCGCGAGGCCACGCCGAGCGCGGCCGGATCACTGGGGTCCTTCTACTCGTTCGTCACGCTGCTGCTCGGCATGAAGTTCGGCGAGCACGAGTACAAGGTGATGGGGATGGCGCCCTACGCCTCCGCCGGCTCCACGCAGCGCGCCGCGGCGGCGCTCGACGAGGTCTTCGGCCTCACCGAGGACACGCCGGCCACCTTCGCGTGGCGGCGGCGGGGCGCGCGCTACCGCCTGCTCCTGGAGGCCACGCTGGGGCTGCGCTTCGACGCCATCGCCGGCGGCGCCCAGCAGGTGGTGGAGGAGTCGCTGTTGCGCTGGGCCCGGCTCATGCGCGATCGCTACGGCGCCGAGCGCCTCGCACTCGGTGGCGGCGTCTTCATGAACGTCAAGGCCAACATGCGGCTGGCCGAAGAGGAGTGGCTGCGCGACCTCTTCGTCTTCCCGTCCTGCGGCGACGAGTCGAACGCGGTCGGCGCGGCCTATCTCGGCTATCTCGATCTGTGCGCCCGCCGGAACGTGCCGCCCACGCTCGCACCGTTCGGCCCGGCCTATCTTGGCCCGGCGCTGGACGACGTGGAGGCCGAGGCGCTCATCCGCACGCGCGACGTCGCCGCGCGGCACCGCGTGAGCGAGCCCGCCCAGATCGAGGAGCGCATCGCCGAGCTGCTGGTCAGCGACGGCGTGGTGGCCCGCTGCGCGGGCCGCATGGAGTTCGGGGCGCGGGCGCTGGGCAACCGGTCGATCCTGGCCAACCCGTCCGACTTCCGGGTGGTGGGCGTCATCAACCGGATGATCAAGAACCGGGATTTCTGGATGCCGTTCGCGCCCAGCGTGCTGCGCGAGCGCGAGAGCGACTACGTGGTCAATCCCAAGGGACTGGCCTCGCCCTACATGATGCTGGCGTTCGCCACCAACCCCAAGCGGCGCGACGAGATCACCGCCGCCGTGCACCCGCACGACGGCACCGCCCGGGCCCACCTCGTGGACGAGGCGTGGAACCCCGGCTACCATCGCGTGATCCGGGAGTTCGAGCGGCGGACCGGCATCGGCGCAGTGCTCAACACGTCCTTCAACCTTCACGGCGAGCCGCTGGTCGGCTCGCCTGCCGACGCGCTCGACACGTTCGAGCGCTCGGGCCTGCCGCACCTGGCGCTGGGTCGGTTCCTGATCTCGAAGAAGTAGCCCAGCGCCCGGGGCGATCGCCACAGGAGGCGTGCCATGCTCAGCGAGTTCAAGGCCTTCATCATGCGCGGCAACGTGGTGGACCTCGCCGTCGGTATCGTGATCGGCGCG
>Ga0134122_10001873_pt1 | contig 15340 bp, 19 predicted proteins | sample KB302_FD_96461 | JGI IMG/M metagenome (GOLD analysis project Ga0134122, IMG submission 96461) | Terrestrial soil microbial communities without Nitrogen fertilizer from Kellogg Biological Station, Michigan, USA - KB3-0-2 | ecosystem: Environmental > Terrestrial > Soil > Unclassified ... | reverse complement strand
GCGGATTGCCGCCTCAGTGGACGGCTTTTTTATGTTGAGACCCATTTCTACCTCCATAGGGTAGAAATCTACCACATAGAGGTAGAAAGTACCATTGAAGATAATTTGTCTTTTTGTATCAACATCTTACTGAAAATCGCGCACGTCGACGAGGTGGCCAGCAATCGCCGCAGCGACCGCCATTGCTGGGCTCATCAGATGAGTCCTGCCGCCCCTGCCCTGGCGCCCTTCGAAGTTCCGGTTCGACGTCGAAGCGCAGCGCTGCCCCGGCTCGAGCCGGTCGGCATTCATGGCAAGACACATCGAACATCCCGCCTCGCGCCACTCGAACCCCGCTGCCGTAAAGATCTCGTCGAGCCCCTCGGACTCCGCCTGCTCCTTCACCAAGCCCGATCCGGGCACGATCATCGCCCCGACATGGGGCGCGACTTTGTGGCCCTTCTTCAATTGCGCCGCGACGATCTTCGCCGCGTCGCGCAAATCCTCGATCCGTCCATTGGTGCACGAGCCGATGAAGGCGCGGTCTATTCTGATCTCACGCAACGGCGTGCCCGGCCGCAAATCCATATAGGCGAGCGCCCTCATCATGCCCTCGCGCTTGTTCGCGTCGCTCTCCGCCGCGGGATCCGGAACTCGCCCGTTGATCGGCAGCGCCTGCTCCGGGCTGGTTCCCCACGTCACCATCGGTGCGACGTCGCCTGCGCTCAACTTTACTTCCGCGTCGAACTTTGCCCCCGCATCTGAACGGAGCGACTGCCATTGCTGCAGCGCGATCTCCCAGGCGGCGCCCTTGGGCGCGCGTGGCCGTCCGCGGATGTAGTCGAAGGTCGTCTGATCAGCGGCGATCAAGCCGGCGCGCGCACCGCCTTCGATCGACATGTTGCACACGGTCATGCGGCCTTCCATCGACAGACTGCGGATCGTGTCGCCGGCATATTCGATGACATAGCCGGTGCCCCCTGCGGTGCCGATTTTGGCGATGATGGCGAGGATGATGTCCTTAGCCCTGATGCCGATCGGCAACGTGCCGTCCACGCTTACGCGCATGTTCTTTGATCGTGTGGTGAGCAGCGTTTGCGTCGCCAGCACATGTTCCACTTCGGATGTGCCTATGCCGAATGCGAGCGCACCGAACGCACCATGCGTTGCCGTATGGGAGTCGCCGCAGACGATCGTCAGTCCCGGCAGAGTCCAGCCCTGCTCGGGGCCAATGATGTGCACGATCCCCTGGCGAATGTCGTTCATCCCGAAAAATTCGATTCCGAATTCGCGTGCATTGTTTTCAAGCGTTCGCACGGACAGGGCAGACTCGGGGTCGGTGATGCCGAGCCGGCGATCTGTCGTCGGTACGTTGTGGTCGGCCACCGCCAGAGCGAGCTCCGGCCGGCGCGCCCGCCGCCCGGTTTCGCGCAAACCCTCGAAGGCCTGGGCGCTGGTGACCTCGTGCACCAGATGGCGATCGATATAGAGCACGCTCGCCTCGCCGGGCTGTTCATGGACGAGGTGGCTCTCCCAAATCTTGTCGTAGAGCGTCTTCTGGGTCGGTGTTGCTGCGGTCATAACCTCAACCAAGCCTTTGCGGATGTTCCTGTATCAACATCAGAATGGGCCCATGCTCAAGGGTCTTCGCCCTCCAGGACATCAATGCGAGCTGAAATACAGCACCGTCATGATGATGATGATGGCGATGAATTGGGCCAGAACCCGAATGCGCATCAGCCGGTTCGACCAATTGCGCGAGGCTTCCCCGCCGATCCAAAGGGTGTAAAGGCCGGCCAGCAGCACAACCGCCACCGCACCCAGCGCCAAAGCCACGAGAATTTGACCGGTCACTTTGCGCCGTTCTCCTCTGCGCATTATAAGCTTGAACGTAGCGGCTCAGCGTCTTGATAAGCAGGCGCTCCGCCGGACAATGCCCTAATATAGGTGCAACCAATAACCCGGTCGAACGCTAAGCTGTGGCGGCGGGAACCGGGGTGGGGGCACAGGAGGAATACCGATGCTGAATTTTGCTCACCTGCCGGCTAACAAGCGCGAGCTGGTTTTGGCCATCGCCGCTGTTACGGTTACGGTAGCGATCGCCGGCGGCGTTACAGCCTACGGACAAGGCACACTGCCGCTTCCGCCGCCGGGTACCACGCCCACGCCCAACACGGCTCCTTTGCCGAGCGGCACGCCGCCAAACCCGGCTGCTCCGGCTCAACCCGGTGCCGCTCCCGCGACCCAGCCGACAGGCGATACCGCGGCGAGAGCACGCGCCGCGGCCCTGGCAGCCAAGGCTAACATCGACATTACCGATGCTTGGACTCGCGCGACGCCGGGCAATGCCACCACGGCTGCGATCTATTTCCATCTGGTAAGCGCAAAAGATCCCGATCGATTGGTCTCGGTTGATGCCTCTACTGCTCAAAAGGCAGAGGTGCATGAGGAATCCAACCAGAACGGCGTCATGAAGATGGCCGCCTTGCCCATGGTAGACATTCCCGGGGGCGGCACTGTGAACTTCGCGCCCGGCGGCAAGCATCTCATGCTGACCGGATTGAAGGGGCCATTGAAGGAAGGCGACAGCTTTCTGATTACGCTGACGTTCGACAAGGCCGGCACACAATCCGCCGCGGTCAAGGTGCTCGCCGCGTCGGCCAATGGACCGCCTCCCGCGAATACCGCGAGGCGGGGCGATACCACTTCCGGAGTCTCGCAACGCTGAGTCGAACCTGCGCTACCCCGTAGCGCACCATGGTTCGCGCCGCTCGCCGGCATACGCGCGCGCCAGCCCTTCAGCGATCAGCGCCTCGGCAATGTCGCCGTGCGAATCCGCGACGGACGCACGCACACGACCGCCGTATTTGTCATACGCCACGCGGCTCAACCTGACCTCCACGCCCAGCAGCCGCCTGGCAAGATAGTCGCGCGCCGCAAGCGCCATGCGCTTCTCTTCGCTGCATCGCGCTGCCAATTCGGGAGCGTCCACGCCATCGATCCGTACACGGACAGTCAAGCTTTGTCCGAGCCAAATGCGCGCCTTCACATCGATGGTGTCGCCGTCAACCACCCGATCGACGATGGCAGTGACGGGTCCCGCCAAAGACTCCGCCACAAGCCTTTGCGGCGCCTCAGGCACCGAGAACGCATTTTCGTCGGTGACGCCCGCCAGCAACAGCAGGCCGCCCGCCAGCCCCGACCAGGTCCAAATTCGATTGTCCATGCCAGAACGCCACCCAATGGAAGCGGGCTACCATGGAACAAATAGCGAACAAAAGCCACAATGTGGGGCTAAAAGTCTGATGCAATGCCCTTTTTCTCCCAGTCGCCATGCCGGGTGGGCTCAGGGCCGGCACTGCCGCCGATTTCCTTTTGCCGGGCTTCCTCCGTCGATTTCCTGCGGCGCGCTTCGGCTTCCGCGAGTGCGCGCAAGGCTGCATCCGGCAATTGTGGCTTGGGGGAGGTCTCGGCCTTCGTCATGCGCGCAACGATCTTTTACGGGCACTGGAGGGTCCCTACATATCAGCTGTTCGCCCGAATCGAGAAGACCGGCGAATTTGCGGGTGTTTCCAATGAACCTCTTTCGTACTGCAGTGTTGATGGCGTTTCTGACGGGTCTGTTCATCGCGATCGGCTATCTGATAGGCGGCCAGACGGGGATGGTCTTCGCGTTCTTGTTCGCGGCCGGCACCAATCTGTTTGCCTACTGGAATTCCGACAAGATGGTGCTGCGCATGTACGACGCGCAGGAGGTCGACGAGTCGTCCGCACCCGAGCTTGTGCATCTCGTGCGGCGCCTGGCGGAGAACGCCGGTCTGCCGATGCCCAAGGTCTATATCGCGCAGAATCCGCAGCCGAACGCGTTTGCCACCGGGCGCAATCCCGAACATGCCGCAGTCTGCGTCACGACCGGGCTTCTCGACCGCTTGAACGAGGAAGAGCTCGCCGGCGTGCTGGCCCATGAGCTGTCGCACGTGAAAAATCGCGACACGCTCATCATGACCATTACCGCAACGGTCGCCGGCGCGGTCTCGATGCTGGCGAATTTCGCCTTCATGTTCGGCGCCGGTCAGGACCGCAGGAACAATCCGCTTGGTCCAATCGGTGCCATCTTGATCATGATCGTGGCGCCGTTAGCCGCCATGCTGGTTCAGATGGCAATCAGCCGCACCCGCGAATTCGAAGCCGATCGCAGCGGAGCGCTGATCTCCGGACGGCCGCTTTGGCTCGCTTCCGCGTTGCAACGCATCGCCGGCGGCGTCCAGCAAGTCGACAATGTCGAAGCCGAGACGCATCCCGCCACCGCGCATATGTTCATCATCAACCCGTTGCATGGCGGTGGGCTCGGCAGTCTGTTCGCAACCCATCCCTCGACCGAGGAGCGCGTCGCACGTCTTGAGCGGATGGCAAGTGAAATGGGTCAAGAGCCGCAGCGCGGTCCCTGGAGCTGAGATAGGCGCGCTCTTTCGCGTGCGCTTGACCGGCCTCACTGCCCTGTCTCAGGTTGGCGCATGAATGGCGCGCCCAAGACAGTGCAAGCAAAACCCGGGATCGCATCCCGCGAAGCCGCCGTGGCGATCCTGTCGCAAGTGCTGCGGCGGAAACGACCACTCGATCATGCGACAGCGGAAATCCTCGCCGCAGCGAATTTGACGCCGCGAGATTCCGCCTTCGCCCGCGCGATCGCCGGCGAAAGCTTGCGCCGCTTCGGGCAGCTCGAAGCCTTGATCCGGACTTTTGTGCCGAAAACGCCGCCGCCGCATAAGGCCGGTCCGACAATCGAAATCCTCATCGCCGCGGCCGCCGAGCTTCTTCTGCTCAAAGTACCTGCGCACGCGGTTGTCGATGCAGCCAACCGCTTGGCTCAGGCCGATGCCAGGGCGGTGCACTTCAAGTCGCTCATCAACGCGGTGCTGCGGCGCGTGGCCGCGGAAGGCGCCGCCGTCCTTGAGCGGCAGGACGCGGGGGGGCTCAACGCGCCGGACTGGCTGTTCCAGCGCTGGGCCGCGTACTACGGCGGCGAACAAGCCCGCTCTATCACGCAGGCTCATGCGATGGTCCCGCCGCTCGACCTTACCCTCAAGGCAGTCGATGATCCGTGTACGGAGTTAAGCGGCCGTTTGCTGTTGGCGCCAGGCCGCGTGCGCCTGAGCGAGCCTGGAAACGTCACGACTCTGCCAGGATTTGCCGACGGACGCTGGTGGGTTCAGGACTTCGCGGCTTCGTTGCCGGCAAGACTGCTTGGCAATGTTGCTGGACAGGCGGTCATCGATCTCTGTGCGGCTCCCGGGGGAAAGACGCTTCAGCTCGCCGGCGCCGCCGCGCACGTCACCGCCGTGGACGTTTCGCCCGAGCGTCTGGCGATGGTCGCGGAGAATCTCGAACGCACCAAGCTCACCGCCGAGCTCATCGCGGCGGATGCGCGCGATTGGCATCCTGACACGCCGGCGCCCTTCGTGCTTCTCGATGCTCCTTGCAGCGCCACGGGCACAATTCGCCGGCATCCCGATCTGCCGTGGATCAAGAGCGCGGCGGACATCGTCAACGCCGGAAGCTTGCAGAGCGAACTGCTGGATGCTGCCGCGGAGATGACCGCGGTCGGAGGAACACTCATTTACGCCGTCTGCTCGCTCGAGCCCGAAGAAGGCGTCGAGCAGGCCGAAGCTTTTCTCGCCCGTCGAGCTGGTTTTGCGCGCCATCCGCTTGCTGCCGATGAAGTCTTCGACAGCTTGTTCGTGACCGCGAAGGGAGACCTCGCGACGATGCCGTTTCACTGGGCAGACAAAGGCGGAATGGACGGCTTCTACGCCGCCCGCTTGAGGCGCTTACTCTAAGCGGCCAAGCGCGTAGGCAATCGCGAGATAGATCTTTCCCGTGTCCGCAGTCAGCAGCGACGATTCCAAAAGCCCGTCGCGGTCCGTTTCACGCGCCCGGCTGAGCATCGACTCGAACTCGGCGAGATAGGTGTCCGCGGTCTCATGAAAGCGCGGATTGTCCCGGTACAGCGCGGCGATGCGATTCACCGACTCGGGCCCGATCGAGGTGGCAAGCTGACGGGCAAAGACGCCTCGGTCGCCATCAAGCCATTTGCGCCACAGTGCGGGATCCGAGGAATCATGAGCGAGTTGTTCGAGATCGACGGCGAGCTCCGCCAGCGCGGTTTGCAGCGTGACCAAGCTGGTGGGCGAAGTCGATTTGGCCGGCTTCGTCGCTTCGCTGCGCTCGGCAGCCGCCAGCACTTCAGAAAGTTCAAAGCTCTTCGGGCGCTCATCCGGCCGTCGCTTCGGCGCAGTGATGCGACGGGCAAGACCCCGCAACCCTCCGTCGCTGACCGGCTCCGGCATTTCGCTCGGGGTCTGCTCGACCGCGGCTATCGGCTCTTCCACCGGCGGTGCGGACGCCCGCTTTTGGGCGCGCGTCTGTAGGGTCGCCATCGTGCGGGCGGACAAATCCAGAAGCTGCTCGATCTCCGCGCGCATGGCTTCTCGCACATGCGCGGCTTCCTGAGCCGCGATGCCGGGCAGTCCCACGATGTGACGTTCGGCGTCCCCTGCCGCCTTGGCGAGGATTGAACGTGCCTTTTCAGCCTGTTCGGCGACCGATCCTGCCGCGCGCAGCAGCTGGTCGCACTGTGCCATGGCCTCTCCGACAAAGTCCTTGGAGCGGCGCTGGGCATCGGTTGTGCTCTCGGCGATCAGCGCACGTGCGCTTTCGGCCGCCTCACGCAAACCCTCGACGACCCGGGCAACCGCGTTGGCTGCGGCGTCGGCGGTCTCCTTGACGCGGTCCGCTTCTCGGCCGAAGCCGGCCGCCAATTGCGTCGTGCGTCCTTCCGCGTTGGCCATCGCCGCATCGATCCGCCGCAAACCCTGGTCGGCGATTTCATCGAGGTGTTTCGCCTCGGCCGTCAGCACCAGCGCAGCCCGTGCCGCTGCCGCGCAATGCGCCTCGACGGTTGCATCGAAGCCCTTGCCGTCTTCTTTGAGGTGGGACAGCAATTCCGTCATCGCCGTACGCTGGCGTTCTTGACGTGCCAGCACAAATTCCGCGCGCGCCACGGCAGTGTCCGCTGCGTTTTCAATTTGCTTGGCTTGACGGTCGAGTTCCAACGCCACGTCTTTCGGCGCCGCGGCGGCAAGCTCCACGGCATCGCGGAATATCGTCGCTTGCGTCTCCAGAGTCTGACCGGCCGCGCGGATTTCACCACCCGCCGATTCGATCATCGCTTTCAGCTGAGCAGCTCTGCCGGCAAGCATCTCGGTAGCGCGTGCGGAAACCTCATCCAGCCGCCCCGTCAGGGCTTCGATGCCTTCCCGCTCCGTTTGAAGGCGCTGGGCGATGGTTTCCGCCTTGACGCCTGCCCGTGCGCTCGCGTCCTCCAGCTGTGCCACACGATCTTCCAACGCTGTTTCCAAAGCGCGCAAGCGTCCAAATACCGCGTCCATGCCAGCCGAAAGCGCATCAAGTTCGCGGCGGACGGAACGGCCGAGCCGCTGCGCGTTTTGCGTCGCGGTTTCGTCCACCGCGGTCAGACGTTCGGAAATTGCGCCAAGCCGCATTGCGGACTCGCTCATCGCCGCCGCACGCGTCAGGGTGAACGCTGCCGCAATGAACAACAGCGGCGGCAGGAATGCCATAATGAGCGCAAAGCCGATGAGCTGAGCATCCCAGCCGAAGCCGGCTGCGTTTTGCGCGCGAAAATATCCCGCCAAATAGGCACTGGCGCCTCCGGCCCACAGACCTGCCATCGCCACCGCGATGCCGAGCACCAGCGGCGCCCGCTTCGGTTTCGGACCATCGGATCGCGCCTCTTTGGCTGCCGGCGCGCGTTCGCCAAGCGCGTCCGCAATACGAAGCTCGTCGGTGTCGGCAATCGCGGAATCGGCTTCGCTACCCAGCTGCGCTCTTAAACTCGGCATATCCTGACCCTGTTCGCGTCGGACCCCAACACGCGGATCCGGAATTGGGAGACCGGAACGGAGCCAGTACAGACTCCATGCGCCGCTGCGCGAACACACCGTCCCCTCGACGCCATTCTTCGGCCGTTCTATGACTTAAGGCAAGATAGAAAAGTTTGGGCAATGGGCGCGGTACAAGAACAAGAGCTGCAGGGTGCGGCGGAGCCGACTTCGTCCGTACACGGTCAGGAGCCGGGCGAAGCGCGGCCCAATCCTGCTCAACGCCGCTATCTCAACCGGGGAATGACGCAGCCGGGCGGCAAACTTCCATTGTTTGACGAGGACGGACAACATTTTCACCCCGCGTTAATTCGCGCCTGTATCGCGCATGGATGGGCTGAGCCCTGGTTCGGCAATCCGCTCAAGCCTGATTGGCTGATCTGCAAGCTGACCGAAAAAGGCCGGCGAGCCGTAAGCTAGGGGGGCATTAACCCGGTCTTGAGCACATGGCGTCATGATGTTGTGGCGTGCAAACAGCGGTCACGCCATGAAGCCCTTGAAGACTGCGGACGATCCGGTCGATCTCGATCACCTGAACCGCTATACCGGCGGCGATGCTGCGCTGAACCAGGAAATCCTGCACCTTTTCGACATCCAGTGCCGGGAAATGGTGGTCAAGCTCGAAGAGCTGGCTGGACAAGGCGACCTGGCCGGCAAGGCTTGGCGCGAGCTCACACACACGCTCAAGGGCGCGGCGCGCGGCGTGGGGGCGTTTGGGCTGGCCGACGTGGCAGCCGAAGCAGAAAAGTTGACCAATGACCGCTTGGCGGCCATTGAGGCGGTTCATCGGCTCAAGACCAAGTCTTGCGCCGTGCAGCTTTTTATCGAGCACCTGCTCAAGCCCTGATCTTCACGGCCGTTCCAGCTAGACTGCCTGCACAAACGAATTGCAGGGGTCGCAAGTTTTACATATAAAGATGCTACTTTAAAAAATCACACACAAATTATATGTGAAATGAACGACCTGGGCCTGGAAAAGGGACTTCCATCTTCGATGCTCGAGACCGACGTCGTAATCATCGGCGCTGGGCCAATCGGCCTTTTTGCTGTGTTCGAACTCGGCCTGATCGATCTCAAATGTCACCTCGTCGACATTTTGGACCGCCCCGGCGGGCAGTGCACTGAGCTGTACCCGGAAAAGCCAATCTACGACATTCCTGGCATCCCCTACATCACAGGGCAGGGCTTGGTGGATCAGCTGCTTGAGCAGATCAAGCCCTTCAAACCCACGTTCCACTTGGGGCAGATGGCGAGCAGTCTCACCAAGCTCAGCGATGGCCGTTGGCTGCTCTCGACCGATGCCGGCGTGAACATCGCCGCACACGCGGTTGTGGTCGCTGCGGGCGGCGGGAGCTTCGTGCCGAAACGTCCGCCGATTGCCGGCATTGAGGCCTACGAAGGCAGGTCTGTCTTCTACGCCGTGCGCAAGATGGAACAGTTCCGCGGCAAGCATGTGCTGATTGCGGGCGGCGGCGATTCCGCGCTCGACTGGACTCTGAATCTCGCTCCGGTCGCGGAGCGTCTAACGCTCGTGCACCATCGCGACGGATTTCGCGCCGCCCAGCACAGCGTCAATCGCATGCGCGAGCTGGTCGACGAAGGAAAGATCGATTTCCACGTCGCGAGCGTAAAAGCCCTGCACGGCAGAGACGGAGTGCTTGAGGCGGTCACTTTGGCTGCCCCCGACAAAAAGGAATGGCGGCAAGAGGCCAATGCGCTGCTTCCTTTCTTCGGCCTCACCATCAAGCTTGGACCGATCGCAGAGTTCGGCCTGAACCTGCATGAGAACCTCATCCCGGTGGACACGGCGAAATTCGAAAGCACGACGCCGGGGATTTTCGCCATCGGCGACATCAATACCTATCCAGGCAAGCTGAAGCTCATCCTTTCCGGCTTCCACGAAGCCGCGCTGATGGCGCAAGCCGCGTTTCATGTTTGCCGCCCGCATGAAAAGCTGCGCTTCCAGTACACGACCTCGTCTTCATCGTTGCAGAAGAAGCTCGGCGTGGCATAAGCCATCGGTATGAACATCACTGCGCGCGACCGCGACGGGGTCGAACATTCAATTGTGGGCAATGACGGCTGGACCGTGATGGAGGCATTGCGGGACGCCGGCCTTGACGTGAAGGCCGAATGCGGCGGCGCCTGTGCATGCGCCACCTGCCACGTCTATGTCGAAGACGGCTGGTACGAAAAACTGATGCCGCCATCGCCGGAAGAGTTGGACATGCTGGACATGGCGCTAGCCGTGCAGCCCAACTCCCGCCTTTCCTGCCAGATCCCGGTCAACGCCTCTACCGACGGCATCAAAGTGACCATCGCCCCGGAATAAACCCCTCCATTTGCGGAGGCCAAGCGCCACAAGAAATGCACATTTCGCTTGTATTTTCCGAGGTTATACATATGTTATAACGTATGGACGGACGTAAGAAGGGTTGCCCCATGAAGCTCAAAGTCACGCAAATCGGCAATTCTCTCGGCATCATCTTGCCTAAAGAGGTCGCTTCGGCTCTGAACGTCGAAAAGGGTGACACTCTGACCTTGAGCGAAACTCAAGATGGCTTCCGGCTTACCCCATATGACGTTGAAGTAGAACGTCAGCTCGAGGCCGGCCGTGAGTTCGCAAAGGAGTATCGGGATACGCTACGCGCTCTTGCCAAATGACAGAGCCGAAGTGGGTCCTACGGCGGGCCCTCGAACTCCTGCACGATGAAAGCATCGCTGAGCACGCTGGCGGGACCGGGTTGCGCGACTCGGGTCTGCTCGATTCAGCGTTGGCTCGCCCGCAGAATCTTTACCTCTACGAAAACGTCACAGATCCATTCCGTCTGGCGGCAGCCTACGCGTTCGGGATTGCAAAGAATCATCCGTTCGTTGACGGAAATAAACGGGCGGCACTGATCGCAGCCGGCCTGTTTCTTCGCATCAACGGGTTACGTTTGAACGCCGACAAAGCCGAGGCGGCACTAGTGGTATTCGATCTTGCTGCCAGCGAGATTACGGAACTTCAGTTTGCCGAGTGGCTGCGGCGCAACACCTAGGGTGCGCGAATCAATTCGAGCAGAACAAGCCGATCTTCTTGCTCGCGTCTTCGAGGCTCGCGCCTTCGGCGAAACAATCGATGAGAAGACCGTTGCGCGTCTTGGTGATGATGACGACGCCGCCCATCTCTCCCTTCTTGTTCGTTGTCGGAGCGAATCGCACCATCATCATCGGACTCTGGCCGTTGGGCTCCATCAGGGCGCGGTCATTCTCGATCGCGAGCCGCGATTCACCGACGTCCCGCATGTAGCGGCGGACCTGCATGCCGGCCGCGCCCCAGCCCGATTCATCATCGTAGCGGCATGTCCCGAGGATGTTCGGCTGCACCGGGCCGGCAAGCCGCAAGGGCCGGAATCCGTTGATCTCGTGGAGGCATCGTGTCGCGCTGGCTTCGTGCACCGTTCTATCGCCATCCATTGCCCATCCGTCGGGGAGTGTCGGACCGGAAGAAGCGGGTGGGGGCTCGATTTCCTGCGCGCCGGCGCTTGGTGAAACCGCGAGCAGGAAGGCGATGCCGAAAAGCCGAGCCACGAGCCGCATCGCGTTCCCCGTCGAAAGAGGGAGTGTAGGTGGTCGTACCCGCCGCGGCTATAGCGGTAAGGTCTAAAGCGGACCGTTTAAGGTATCGCAGGCTTTGATATCGCCGTTCTGGTAGCCCTTGAGCAGCCAGCGCTGCCGTTGCTCCGCTGAACCATGCGTGAAGCTGTCCGGAACAACGCGCCCGCGCGTTTCGCGCTGGAGCGTGTCGTCGCCGACCGCTGAAGCCGCACGCAGCCCTTCCTGCAAGTCACCGGCCTCGAGCGCGACGCGTCCGCCGGAGGCGTCATCGGCATGCGCAGCCCATACACCAGCATAACAATCGGCCTGCAGTTCCAGCGCCACAGAGTAGCGGTTTGCTTCCGCGCGGTTGCCCGACTGCTCTTGCGCACGACGCACTTGATCGCCCGTTCCGAGCAATTGCTGCACATGATGACCAACCTCATGCGCAAGCACATAGGCTTGGGCGAAGTCACCGGGCGCCCCGAAGCGGCTCGACAATTCGTTGAAGAACTGCAGGTCCAGATACACCCGATTGTCGCGCGGGCAATAAAACGGGCCCATTGCGGCTTGACCGAGGCCGCATTGCGTGCCGGTGGCCTGTTCGTAAATCACCAACCGTGGCGGCTGATAGGTCCGGTTCATTTTGCTGAACTCGGCCTTCCACACATCGGTCGTCGACGAAACCATGGCGTCGACGAATTGACCCGCACGATCTTGTGGTGAACCGACCCGGCCTTCTTGCTGGCTCGCCGGCGCCAATTGATTGGCTGCATCGATGATGGTCAGCGGATTGATGCCGAAAAAGAACTACCCCAGCAGCCCGAGTGCAACTGCGCCAATTCCACCGCCTGCGATCCCGACTCCACCCATGCCGCGCCGGTCTTCGACGCCGCCATACCGATTGCCGCCTTCCCAACGCATTTTGCGCTCCGCATCCGATGTCCGGAGAATATAACGCGGAATCACGCCATCACGGCCCACGTCATGTTTTTTTCACGAATTCCCTGTTCGGATGTGGGGGTTGGCGGATCGCCTTTGCCCGGTTAAATTCTGCCCGCGTCGATTGTTGCCGTTTAGCTCAAGGGAGACATAGGCCTTCAGTATAGGAACCCTGTCGTGTTAGCCGCCGAGCGAGTCCCCGATAATTGCCCGGCGCTCGTGCTCAACGCTGATTACCGGCCGTTGAGCTATTTTCCGCTGTCGCTGTGGTCCTGGCAGGACACGATCAAGGCCGTGTTCCTGGACCGCGTGAATATCGTCGCCGAATACGAGCGCACGGTGCGGTCCGTCAGTTTCGAGATGCGGCTGCCCTCGGTCGTGTCGCTCAAGACGTATGTCAAGCCGACCCGCAATCCGGCGTTCACGCGATTCAATGTTTTCCTGCGGGATCGCTTCCAGTGCCAATATTGCGGGGCCAAGGACGACCTCACGTTCGACCATGTGATTCCGCGCTCCAAGGGTGGCCGCACCACCTGGGACAATGTCGTGACCGCTTGCGCCGGCTGCAATCTGATGAAGGGCGGCCATTACACCCACCGCGCCGGAATGCATCCGCGCACGGCGCCGCACAAGCCATCAGTCGTCGAGCTGCAGAATAATGGGCGCTTGTTCCCGCCCAATTACCTGCATGTCTCTTGGGCCGACTACCTCTATTGGGACATTGTCCTGGAGCCCTGATCCGCTTCGGTTTTGCGGTTGCGTGCGGGCCGCCACATCGCATAGAGCGGCGGCGCATCGCTGCGCGCGATCACTTCGCCGACCACCTCAAAACCGTGGCGTTCGTAGAGCGGCAAATTCCGCGGATTGGAATTGTCCAAATAGGCATTCGCCCCCGTCGCATCGATGCGCGCGAGCGTCCGCTCCAGCAAAGCTGATCCCCAGCCGGCGCCTTGCAGCCGCGGAGCCACCGCGAGAAACGCGAGATAGAAGTACCGCTCCTTGGGCCGGGTTTGTTCCATGGCCGCCGCGAGCGCCGCGCTTCGCCCGAGACGCTGTAGGCCGGTGAGCCGCAGCACAACCGGCAGCATCCTGAGATCGTCGCTGAGCCGAGGCCGCGCGGTGGAATAGGGCGGAATCCATGCCGCTGCCGCAAGACGGTTGGCGCTGATCCACGTCTCGCCATGCGGCATCGCCCGCCGCTGCACCGTCCAAAGGAAAAAACGCTGCAAGGCGCGCAGGCGCTGCGGTCCGTCGCGCAACAGCCAATTGAAGACCGGATCGGAGTGGAATGCAGCGGCGAACAACCGAGCGATTCGCTCGCTATCCTCGGCTGTCGCGCGGTGCACTCTATCGGGTGCCGCAGGAATTCTAACCGCGACCGTCATAAACGCTGCGAGAGAGAAATAGCGACACGGCACGAAAAGCGGATCGCCGCAGAGAGAAGCGAATAGGCCGGAGCTTCGCTGGCGCCGCGGCTCAGCGCTTCATCACGGTGATCGAGTTCGTCTTGATGGAACTTTGCGATCGTCTGCTTCAGCTCAGGTTCTGCCATACCCAGACGTTCGATCTGATGGGCATAGTGCTCATCGATCACATCTTCCACGGCCACCGTGCACGCCATCGCGGCTTTTTCGCCCATCAGCGCCGTTGCGGCGCCGAGCGCATAGCCCGCCGCTTGCCATATCGGCTCCAACGCCGTGGGCCGCACGGCCCGTTCCTTCACCATTTGATCGAATGCGGCAAAATGCGTTCGCTCTTGCTCGGCCATGCGGTGGATGGCTTCGGTGTCCTCGGCGGCGCGCGGGTTTCGCGACAAAACCGCGAGCTGACCTTGATAGATGCACAGCGCCCCGAACTCGCCGGCGTGATCGACTCGAATCATCGCCGCGATTTCGTTTTCATCCGGAGCAGGGGTGCCGGGCAGGGCGGGCCGCTTTCCGCGCATTCGCGTGGTGCTCATCGTCGACCTATGCCTGTTCCTTCTTGCGCAACAGCTTCACCGCCACGGCGGCAACCGCCAGCGACAGGATCGCATTGTATCCGGCCAGCGAAATGCCCAACAGGCGCCATTGTGCCTCGTCGCAGCGTACGATCTGGAACGATATGCGGGGATCGATGCCCGTACCGGTGCAATGCGCCGGGCCGGCCCATAGCTTCCATTCGACGCCGGCATGAAACACGCCGATCGCACCAGTGACGATCAACGCGGCGATTGCCAGCCACGCCAGCGACCGAGCGACCTTTTCCGGAACGGCACCTTGCACGGCAAGCAGCGCGCCGCCGAGACCAAGCAAAATTGCGGCACCGTGCGGCCAGCGCTGCCAGATGCACATCTCGCAGGGCGCCAGCCCGCCGGCATATTGGAACAAAAATGCTCCGCCCAGCAGAAGCGCGCTCAAGCCTCCCACCAGCACTCCGGCAGCCGTGTCTTTTTGCAGCGCTGTCACGATGTCGATTTTCCTGCTTTGGCCCAAATTGGCAAGCCGCCATGCACCCGGCCCTCGATTTATACGGCAAGAAGCCCACGAAAATCCTGCTTCTTCGTCACATGCTTAAATTGGGACTTGTCAGCAAAATTTAAGCGCGTTTAATGACTGCACCGAAATGGGTCGCGAGAGAGCCGCGAGAAACTCATCCGGGCTAGCGAAAATAGTGTGAGTGACGCGACTCCGGTCGCGTTAGGGGCGATCAACGTACATGCGTGGTGTGAGAAAATTTTGGCGCAGGCCCAAGCAGCCGGCCGTTAGACATGTGAAGCGCGAACTGTTGAAGATCGACGGCAAGGCGATCGAGATCATCTTGAGGACCGATCCGCGCGCTCGCCGCTTCATCGTCAAAGTCGATCCATCGACCGGCCAGGTGTCCGTGGTGTCGCCGTC
>Ga0134122_10001872_pt1 | contig 15346 bp, 10 predicted proteins | sample KB302_FD_96461 | JGI IMG/M metagenome (GOLD analysis project Ga0134122, IMG submission 96461) | Terrestrial soil microbial communities without Nitrogen fertilizer from Kellogg Biological Station, Michigan, USA - KB3-0-2 | ecosystem: Environmental > Terrestrial > Soil > Unclassified ... | reverse complement strand
GAGCTGTCGCTTGTCGGCTCAGGCACCATAAGCCGCACGCTGCTGGGTCCAAAAGTGAGCGAAGGCCAACGCCCCCAAATCATCGTTCAGGCCCGCGGCTGGCAACGCGCGAAATCGATCGGCTCATTCACGCTGTGCGGCTGCACGGTTGCGCCCGGGTTCGAGTTTTCCGATCTTGAAATCGCCCCCGAGGGCTGGTCTCCCCCCAGCCATTTTTAGAGGGAGTGTCATCACGAAAATCGTCGATGTTGAGGCGGCCAAACTCGCCGGACTTGGTCCGAGTTTCGCCGGTCTTTTTCCACACCATCAACAACGGACATTGCAGAGTCGGCACGGGTCACATCGTCAGCAGGGCGGCCATGGTTTCGATACCGTCCCAAAGGTTCTGCATGCGCAAATTTTCGTCGAAAGTATGCTGGTTGTCGTCATGATTGGCGATCGGCACGCTGATTGTGGGCATGCCGAGGACCGCCCCTGCGGCGTCGGGACCCGTTGCGCCGGAGCTCGGAATTTTGATGGTTGGCCCGCGGGCGCTCTCCACCGCTTTGATGACGTCGGCCGCAATCGGGACATCCATCGGGGTCCGATGCGCGTTGGAACCCTGCTCCTGAACAACCCAAGCGACCTTCGCGTGAGCACGTCGGACATTCGCATCGGGTTCCGTGCTGGTGACGAAGTAGCCCTGCCTGCGGATGTGCGCGATCAATCGGTTGGCCGTCTCTCTGGGATCCATACCCTTAACCAGGCGCATGTCGATGGTGGCGGTCGCGCTGGACGGGATAACATTGGATGCCTGCGCTCCGGTTCGCGCGCTGCTCATGCCGCGAATGTTCAATGACGGTTGCATGATGACCTCGGCCAGGTGCTTGGACGGGTTTTCCGTCGTGCCGAGCCAGAACTCCTTCATCAGTTCGGAATCGTCGTCCGGAATTTCGGCGATGGCGCGTCGCTCCGCGGCCGTCAGCGGTTCGATGCCGTCGTAGAAACGATCGACGAGAACCTTGCCATTGTCGTCCTTCATGGACGCGAGCAGCTTGGCCAGCATGAGCGCGGGGTTGGGAGCCCAGTTGCCGTAGTGTCCGCTGTGCAACTCGTTTTGCGCGCCGTAGACGGTGATGTCCACCACGGCAATGCCGCGTTCGCCAAAACGAACCGATTGGCGGCGCGATTGATGTACCGGCCCGTCCAAGGACAGCCAGACATCGCCCGAAAAGAGTTCCTTATTTGCGGCCAGAATCGCGGCAAAGTTGGTGGAGCCGGCTTCCTCCTCACCTTCAAATGCGAACTTGATGTTCGATTTCATGCGTAAGCCGGTCGCGCGAATTGCGTCCATCGCGGTGAGGAGCGCGATGATCGGCGCCTTGTCGTCGCCGGCGCCACGCGCGTAGAGGCGCGACTCTGGGTCGAACGGAGTACCGGCTGGCGGCAGAGGAATCGTTTGCTTACTGCTGCTCGGCACACCGGATTTCTTCAGCACCGGCGAAAACGGCGGCGTTGCCCATTCGTTTGGATTGAGCGGCTGTCCGTCGTAGTGCGCGTAGAAGACGATGGTGCGAACGGCACCGGGGGTGCGAATCTCACCGAAAACCACCGAATTGGCATTCGGGACGGAAACAAGGCGCGCGGCGATGCCGCGCTTTTGCATCATCGCGGCAATGGTTTCGGCGTTGCGTTGAATGTTCGCCTTGTCGCGGGCGATGTTCGGGATCGCGAGCAGCGAGACGAATTCATCGACAATCGCGCGCTCGTGCTGTTGCCGCCATTGCCGCGCTGCCTGCGCCGCCGGATTGTTTTGTGCCAAGGCACTCGTGGTAGCAGCCGCAAGACAAAGGGCAAGCGTAAAGATCGTCCGCTGCACGGATACCTCCCATCTTTCCTGGATGAGAAGAATAGCAATGCAACGGTCCATGACTAGAGGCCGCCTGTAGCCCAAATGGCCCCTTTGGGTCGGTGGCGACCAATTTTCGCCGCTGCGGCAAGCGGAAACGAAGGTCGGGTCTTTCCCACATAGCAGCCGCTTGTCGTCGTCCTACTTTGCGCGTCCCTGAAATCCGCGCGCGCGCATCGCGATCCGGATGAGCGTGCCGCCGCCGGCTATGTAGAGCGTTCGCTTGTCGGGACCGCCGAAGGGATCGGGTCATACACGCTGTGCGGCTGCACGGTTGCGCCCGGGTTCGAGTTTTCGGATCTTGAAATCGCCCCCGAGGGCTGGTCTCCCCCGAGCCATTTTTAGCGCGCCTGTCAATCGCACTCGAAATCATCGGCACCTATGGGGCGGCAGCGGTCGGGCCAGCCGCGTGCGCGCCAGTAGTCGGGGAATCCCCAGGCGCGAACCAGAGCCTTGAAGCGTTCCGTCTTGCGCAACGAGGAAAATTCCGGCGCCCAGTACAGAATAAACGAGCCCGGGACCGTGAATTTGACCCGCGCCAAATACTCGCCATCTTCCAAGGCACGATCCGGCGAGCTGCTGTATAGGTAGAAGTTGGCGAGACCTCCTAGCGCGGTAGGAGCATTCGCCGTACTGCCTTTCACCGTAGCGGATCGAAGGAGCAGTGCCGCAGCTTCGACCGATTGCCGGTTGAATGGTGGGTAATCGGGTCGAGTAGCGAGAAGCGCGTCGGCGGCGTCGCCATAGCGCCCAAGAGCTGCGTAGCCCCCCGCTAACAAGGCTTTGCTAATCGAAAACACAGCGCCGGCGTCAGGCGGTATGGCCTCCAGCATCCGTATGGCGGAAATGCGATCTCCGCCAGCCTCCATGATGAGTGCGGTGTAGACGTTGTAGATAGGGACGAAAGGTTCCAACGTCCGCAATTTGTCTCTCACTGCCAGCGCATCCTTCACGCGGCCCGCGTCAGCTAGCAAACCGCTGTAATCATGAAGCGCGTCCGCGTCGTTGGCATCAAGCGCCAAGGCTTGTTGAAACAGGGCATCGGTCGCCGTCCCTCGTCCTCCACGATACACCTCCACAAGGGCCAGCGCGGAATAGCCGCTGGAATTCTTCGGGTCTTGGCGAATGGCTTCGCGCGCCGCCGTCTCCGCCTTGTCTAGAAAAGATTGCGCAAGGCCGCCGGCAAACTGCATCCCGTTGTATGCGGGTGCCCTGACATAGACCTGCGCTAGCAGCGCCTGGGCCGGCGCATAATTGGGATCGCGCTTAACCGCTGGTTCCAGAACGGCAATCGCGTCGGCGATAGCGCGGGCGCGATACAACGCCCTGGCGCGTAGGTACTGCTGATAGGATTCCACGTCGTTCGTACGGTTGGAAACCAGACGTTCGCCTTGGGACAATCCCAAGGGCACCCGCAGCGCCCCCGCAATCGCCTGAGCAATGTCTTCTTGCGTCGCGAAAATGTTGGAAAGTTGACGGTCGTAGTTTTCGGCCCAGAGATGGGTGCCGTCGTCAGCCTTGATGAGCTGCGCGGTTATGCGCACCTGATCGCCCGCTTTACGCACCGAACCTTCGATGAGGTAGCCCGCACTCAGTGCCTGTGCAATGGCGCGCAAATCCTGGTTCTGCCCTTTGAATTGAAACGCCGAGGTACGGCCGATGACTTTCAATCCTTGTACTTTGGCAAGCGCGGCGGTGATCTCCTCTGTCATTCCGTCGGAGAAAAATTCCTGGCTCGAGTCGCCGGAGAGATTGGTGAACGGAAGAACCGCGATGGAGATGCTGCCTGACGGTTGCAACACTTGCGAGCGCGGCGCGCGCGATCCGGCAAGCTGTTCGTACGACACAAGCCCGATGACAACCACGAGTGCCCCGGCGAGAAGCCAATCGATCCAGCCATGGCGGAGCGGCATCGCTTCCCCCGCGCGCGCCGGCGTCTCGCGTTTGATCCCGGCGAGCGTCGCTTCGAACGTCCAAGCGAGAAGCAGAGCGATCGGGAATCCAACGACCAATAGCAGCAACAACACGCGCCCGACCCAAGCCGGGGCTTCCAATATCGGCTCAACATTGTTGAAGAGTTGTAAGAGCAGCCATGCGATCACCGCATATGCGGCTCCCACGCGGTACGCGTGTCGGCGCTTTAGCTCAGCGAAGAAATTACCCATAGCCCCGCCCACAATCTGGCCGGCAAGGTAACATTCTGCATGGGAAGGCCGTAAGAGGCCTACAGGCATACAGTCCGGAGCGGGTTAACTTTCGCCGCTGCGGCGAGCGGAAGCGAAGACCCGCTCTCTCCCAGCAGCCGCTTGTCGTCTTCCCTACTTTGCGCGACCCTGAAATCCGCGCGCGCGCATCGCGATCCGGATGAGCGTGCCGCCGCCGGCGACGTAGAGCGTCCGCTTGTCGGGGCCGCCGAAGGCGAGGTTCTGGCAGCGCCGCGTGATGCACCATACCGGGATCGCGCCTAGGCGCTGCCCGGTCGGGCTGATGACCTCGATACCCGCATCCGTCAGCGCATACAGCCGGCCGTCGTCATCGGTCACCAGCCCGTCGGCCCTCGACACCGGCGGCGCCGTCGGTGGGAGCGACACGTCCCGCCCCACATAGGTGGCGAACACGCGGCGATTGGCGAGCCGCCCGTCCGGCTGCACGTCGAACGCATAGAGGTTGATGCCCTGAGTGTCGTTCACGTAGAGCGTCTTCTCGTCGTGGCTGAGCTGCAGGCCGTTTGGAGATTTAATCCCTTCCTCAACCACGCGGATGATCGCGCCTCCGCGGGGCACGTAGTACACCGCGGAGCCCGGAGGGTCGGTGAAGTACACGCCGCCTTTCAAGTCCGCGACGATGTCGTTCGGACGGCCGAAGGGCTTCCCCTGGTAGTTGTCCGCGACGATTCTCTCTTTCCCTTTTGGCCATACAACGCGAGGCCCGAGCGAACCGGGCTTCGTCTGGATCGAAATGAGCTGGCCTTGCGCATCGAAGGTCATGCCGAGCGGGTTAAGCAGATCACCGAGGAACGTGACGGGCTGGTCGTGCTCGTCCAGCCTGACGATGCGGTTGGCTTGCGACTCCGAGAAGAGGAGGCCGATATTCGGCACCCATAGCGGGTCGTCCGAGCTGGTCAGGCCCTTGATCACCACCTCGGGCATTGTGCCGCCGGCGATGACGCCGGGGATGTCGGGAGACGGCTGCAGTTGAACGGTGTTGGGTGGAGTCTGAGCGACGACCGAGGAGACGATGAACGCGAGGGTTAACGTCACGAACGCGTTTCGTATCATGGCAACGGCTCCTTCAGTGGTCGACTGCCGCATTCTATCGCGACCGACGGTGCACAGCGCAACTATCCGCCGCATAGCGCGACTTTACGGCATGTCCAGGCCATTAGTGAACGTCCCTCAATCGCAGACGAAATCGTCGGCACCCACGGGGCGGCAGAGATCGGGCCAGCCGCGCGCGCGCCAGTATTCGACGAGGCCGGCGTTCCGCATCAGCGTTTTGAATCGCTCGGTCTTGCGCAACGGCGCCGCCGCTGGGCGCCAAACCATTTGAACCCCGATCGAATTGCCTTCCCTGGCGGCCTGCTCCGGATTTTCGAGCATGCGTTCCGTTGCGCCGACATAGGCGTAAGCGAAATTCAGTTCGCCAACCAACGCGGGGAGTTTTGCAGGTTGATCGGTCTTGCCCGGAGCGGAACGAAGGAGCCGTGCCGCATCTTCGACCGAGCGCCGGTCGATCTGGGTGATGCGGAGAAGCGTATCCGCCGCCTCGGCGAACCGTCCCTTGGCCGCATAGGCTTGCGCGAGATAGAGGTTACGCTGCACACCGGTCGACAGATCCGGCTCCAGGAGCGCGATGCTCGCATCGATCTGCCCATTGAACAGCATGATACGGGCGGTGATCGGGTTGTCCGGCGCCAGCGGCTCCAGCGCACGCATTTGCTCGCGCACGCGCAGCCCCTCTTTCAAACGTCCGACCGAAGCCACGGTCTGGCTGTAGACATTCAGCAGCACGTAATCGTTGGGATCGAGAGCGAGCGCCTGCTTGTACAGGTCCTCAGCCTCTGCCCATTTTCCCCGGCGGGTTTGCACGGCGGCGAGTTCGGAATATCCGCCGGCGTAATTGGGATCGAGCTGAATGGCCTTGCGCGCGGCGGCTTCCTCCTTGTCTGTGAGCAATCCGTGTGTCTTGAAATCACCCCTTGCCGTCGCCGCCACCGCATCTCCTCGATAGGCACCGGCGAGCGTCGCCCAGCCCGGTGCGAATGCTGGTGCGCGCGCGACAACAGCTTCCAGTGTATCGCGCGTGGCAGGGATGCCCCGCGAAGAATCGCGCCGATGCGCCCGCTCTCGCAGATATTGCTCGTAGATATCAGGATCGGCGATGCGGCTGGAGATCAGCATCTCGCCCGGTTTGAGCCCGAGCGGGACCCGCAGCGCCGCAGCGATGGCAGTTGCGATGTCCTCCTGGACGGCGAAGATGTCGCTGAGTTCGCGGTCGTAATTCTCGGTCCAGAGATGCGCTCCGCTGTCAGCAATGATGAGCTGAGCCGTGATCCGCACGCGGGTCCCGGCCTTGCGTACCGAACCTTCGATCAAGTGCGTCGTGCCGAGCGCCTGGCCGATCATACGCAAATCCTGGTTCTGTCCCTTGAACGCGAAAGCCGAGGTGCGCCCGATCACGATCAAGCCCGGAACCTTGGCGAGCGCGGAGGTAATCTCCTCGGTCATACCGTCGGAGAAGAACTCCTGCTCCGAATCGCTGGACAGGTTCACGAAGGGCAGCACCGCAATGGATATGGCGCCGGAGGGCGTCGCAGGCGAACGGGCCGCCGCGACTCCAGCTTGCTGGCTCTCGGCTGTTCTACCCGACTGCGAGGGCGCAAGCTGCTGATACGATACAAGCGCAATGACGATGACGAGCGCGCTGGCGAGAAACCAATCCAACTTGCTGGTCGATGCGCGCCCGAGCGTGCCACTTTCGGGCGAAAGCTGGTGAACCCAGGCGAAGACAAGCGCAACAGGAAAACCGATGACGAGCAGCAGCACGATGGTGCGCGCAACCCAAGGCGGCAGATCGAGGATAGGGGCTGTGTTGGCGGTGAGTTGCAAGAGAACCCAGGCCACGACCGCATAGGCGGCGCCGACGCGATAGATGTTGCGCCGTTTCAACTCCGCGAGGAAGTTGGCCATCAGGCACCCTACACGCATTTGACGATTAAAGCGCCGAACTTCCCAAGGGGCGTCGGCTCAAGGCCTGCAAAAATTGCCCAGGCGCCAACGGCGGTTCCGGGCCGCCCCTCAAATTCCCGTTGGGCCGGCGCTGTCGGCTGTTGTCGCCCGGGGGGCCCGGCTATGATGCGGGCAATCGAGATTCAGAGGGATCAGTCATGACTAAAACCGTTTTGCTGGGCGGCATGGCCCTGACCTTGGCCGGCATTGTTGCCGCCGCGCCGTCGCCGCTGAGCGCTGCGCCCGCGCCCCAAGTCGCGATCGACAATGACGACATCGGCGGCGTCGTGCGCAATCCGAGCGGCCAGCCGGAAGCCGGCGTCTGGGTGATCGCGGAAACGCGCGATCTCGCGGTGCGCTACGTCAAGATCGTCGTCACCGACGACCAGGGACGCTTCGTCGTGCCTGACTTGCCGCAGGCGAATTATCAGGTGTGGGCGCGCGGCTACGGCTTAGTGGATTCCGACAAGACCACGAGCACGCCGGGCAAGATCGTGAATATCGCCGCGAAGCCCGCGCCCGATGAGGCCGCTGCCGCTCGCTATTATCCGGCGATCTACTGGTACTCGATGATGAAGATCCCGGGGAAAGAGCTCTTCGGCGGGAGTGACCCGAATATTCCGGCGCGGCTGACGCAGCAGGGATACCTCAACAGCATCAAGAGCAATGGCTGCGTCGGGTGTCATCAATTAGGCCAGCTCGCGACGCGGACGATTCCGGCGAAGTTCCTCCAGGAACAGAACGGCTCACACCCGGACGCGTGGCTCAGGCGCATCCAATCCGGTCAGGGCGGGATGCCGATGATTCAAGTCGGCGCCGGCGATTTGGGAGGTGCTGCGTTCAAATATCTCGGCGATTGGACGCAACGCGTAGCGAAGGGCGAGATCCCGAAGAACAAGCCGGGACGGCCTGAAGGAATCGAACGCAACATCGTGGTGACGCTCCGCGACTGGATGAACGAGAAGCAATATCTGCATGATCTCGTGGCGAGCGATCGGCGCTATCCGACGGTCAACGCGAATGGTCCGCTCTACGGCTCGCCCGAATACAGCTCCAACAATATGCCGATCCTCGATCCCGTGAAGAACACGGCGACGGTTTTCCCCATGCCGGTGCGCGACAAGGACACGCCCTACGCGCTCGGACCCGGACACGTCGCCGGCGACAAGGCGCTCTTGCCCTCCGCCTACTGGGACGACGAGATGATCTGGGACACGAAGATCAACAACCACAATTCCATGATCGGGCGCGACGGACGCGTGTGGCTGGCGGCGACCTTCCGGAAGCCCGACAACCCCGCTTTCTGCAAAGCGGGTTCCGATCATCCGTCCGCGAAAGTGTTCCCGATTCCACGCAATGTGCGCTCGATCACCGTCTTCGATCCGAAGACGAAGGACTACAAGTTCGTCGATACCTGTTTTGGCACGCACCATCTGAATTTCGGCTATGACGCAAACGAGACGGTGTGGGCGAGCGGCGGCGGACAGGTGCTCGGCTGGCTCAACACCAAGATGTACGATCAGACCGGCGATGCGGTGAAGTCGCAGGGTTGGACGCCGTTCATTCTCGACACCAACGGGAACGGCAAGCGCGATGCGGGTTGGGTCGAGCCGAACCAGCCGGTCGATCCGACGAAGGACAAGCGCGTCGTCGCCGGCTTTTATGCGGTGATGCCCAATCCGGTGGATGGTTCGATCTGGGGTTCGTTCCGCGGCAATCCCGGCTATGTCGTGCGGGTCGCGCCCGGGTCCAATCCGTCGGAAACGGCATTGACCGAGATTTACAATGTCCCCGCGCCGGGCTTTGGCATTCGCGGCGCCGACATCGACAGCAAAGGCGTCGTCTGGGCTTCGCTGGCGAGCGGTCATCTCGGCGAGTTCGACCGGAGGAAGTGCAAGGGTCCGCTGAACGGACCCAAGGCGACCGGCGATCAGTGCCCGGAAGGCTGGACGCTGCATCAATATCCCGGGCCCGGCTTTGAAGGCATCGGTCCGAACAGCGCCGAGGCGAGCTATTATTCGTGGGTCGATCAGCACAACACGTTTGGTCTCGGCGATGACGTGCCGATGTCGACCGGTAATCTCAATGATGGGATCATTGCCTATTCCGGCGGCAAGATGGTGATGCTGCGCGTGCCCTATCCGCTCGGCTGGTACGGGAAGGGCTTCGACGGGCGCATCGACGATCCCAATGGCGGCTGGAAGGGCCGCGGCTTGTGGATGGCGAACGGCGATCGTACGCCGTGGCTGATCGAGGGCGGCAAGGGCACGAAGCCGCTTGCGGCGCACTTCCAGCTCCGTCCGGACCCGCTGGCGAAATAGCGCGCTGATCGGAGTCACATGGCCGCGCGGACGCGCGGCCGCTGGGTGGCCGGGGCAAGCCCGGCCATGGTGAAGGGGGGAAGCCCCGCGTTCACCGCCTATGGGTAACGTGGTAGTTTGAATCGGCTGCAAGCGGGAGGAAGCACATCATGGCCAATATCATCGTCAACGGAACCCGACATCAGATCGATGTCGAGCCGGAAACCCCGCTGCTGTGGGTTTTGCGGGAGGAGATCGGACTGACCGGAACGAAATTCGGCTGCGGCATCGCCCAATGCGGCGCCTGCACCGTGCATGTCGACGGACAGGCCATCCGCTCCTGCTCGGTGACGGTGAGAACCGTCGAGAACAAGCAGATCACCACGATCGAGGGGCTTTCGCGCGACAGCAGCCATCCTGTGCAGCAGGCGTGGCTCGCCGAGCAGGTGCCGCAATGCGGCTACTGCCAGTCCGGCCAGATCATGGCGACGGTAGCGTTCTTGAAGGCCACGCCGAATCCGACCGACGCCCAGATCGACGCCAATCTCACCAACATCTGCCGCTGCGGCACCTATGAGCGGCTTCGCCGCGCGGTGCATCGCGCAGCCGCCTTGATGCGCACGTGAGCGGGGAGGACACCACAATGACCAACACAACTCTTTCGCGCCGTCAGTTCGTCGTCACCACAGTGGCCGCCGGCGGCGCGTTCGCGCTCGGCGTCGGCGTTGCTTCGAGCCCGGCCGAGGCCGCGCTCTTGAGAGACAGCCCGTGGAATGATGATTCCATGAATAAGCCCGGCGAGATCAACGCCTGGGTGGTGATCCAGCCCGACGACACCGTGATCATCCGCTACGGCCGGGCCGAGATGGGGCAGGGAAGCTTCACGGCGATGCCGCAGATCCTGGCCGAGGAGCTCGAATGCGATTGGGAGAAGGTGAGGCCCGAATACGCTTCCGCCAATCGGAATCTGAGAGACAATAAAGTCTACGGCACGCTGGCCACCGGCGGCAGCCGCGCGATACGCGAACAGGGCGTGCTGGTGCAGCAGGCCGGCGCCAGCGCGCGCGAGCGCCTGATCGCCGCGGCGGCGAAGCGCTGGAACGTGGCGACAACCGAATGCGAAGCGGCGATGAGCAAAGTCACGCACAAGATGAGCGGCCGCACGTTCCGTTTCGGCGAGCTCGCCGTCGAGGCCGCGGCGATCAAGCTCGACAAGGAACCCGCGCTGAAGCGGCCCGATCAGTACAAATTCATCGGCCGGCGGCTGGCTCGGCTCGATGTGCCGCTCAAGATCAACGGCGCCGCGAAATACGGCATCGATCTGGAAGTGCCCGACATGGTACGGGCCGCGATCATCAAGAGTCCCGTTTTCGGCGGCACGGTGAAATCGGTCGACGAAAGTGGAATCAAGAGTCGCCGCGGCGGCGTGCAGGTGGTCAAGCTGCCGAATGCCGTTGCGGTGGTGGCGGATCGCTACTATCGCGCGCAGGCGGCGCTGAACGCGCTGAAGATCGAGTGGGAGGTCGGCGCCAACGGCACGACCAACAGCACGCAGTTCCGCAAAATGTATCTCGATGCGTTGAACGAGAAGGGCGCCGAGGCGCGTCACGACGGCAATGTCGATACGGCGTTTGCCGGGGCCGCGAAGACGATCGAGGCGACGTATGACGTCCCGATTATCGCGCACGCGCCGATGGAGCCGTTGAACGCAATTGCGCACGTGCAGGGCGATCGCGTCGATGTCTGGGTCGGCACCCAGAACGCCGACGCGGCGCTCACGGTGGCGGCGCAGAATTCGGGCGTGAAGCCCGAGAACGTCTACATCCACAATACGTTCTCCGGCGGCGGCTTCGGCCGGCGCTTGGGGCCGGACGAAGTGGGGCAGGCGGTGGCGATTTCCAAAATCGTCGGCAAGCCGGTGAAGCTGCTCTGGACGCGCGAAGAGGAAATTCGCCAGGGCCGCTACCGCACGCAGGCGGCGATCAAGTTCAAGGCAGGCTTTGCCGCCGATGGAACGGCGACCGCGCTCGAGATGCGCAACTCGGCCGGCAGTGGCAATCCGGCCGCCGCACAGAACGGCATCGACCAGCAGACGCTGCAAGGCTTGATCAACACCGCGTACAAGCTGCCGAACTTCCGCATCATCTCGATCTTAAAGCAGACGCATGTGCCGCTCGGCCCGTGGCGCGCGCCGGGGCATTCGCAGAACGTGTTCTTCGTGGAGAGCTTCGTCGACGAAATGGCCTATGCGGTGAAGAAGGATCCGATAGCGTTCAGGCGCGAGCTGCTGGCGCATCGGCCCGACTTCCAGCAGGTCATCGATCTCCTGGTGGAGAAGAGCGACTGGGGCAAGCCGATGCCCAAGGGCAAAGGCCGCGGCGTCGCCGTGCATGAGAGCTACGACTCGATCGTTGGCATGGTCGCCGAGGTGACTGTGGCGGGCGGCCAGGTCAAGGTCGATCGCGTGGTGATTGTGGCCGATGTCGGCACGGTGGTGAATCCGCGCGGCGTCGAGAACCAACTCGAAGGCGGCATGATCTACGGGCTGTCGGCGGCGTTGTTCGGCGAGATCACAGTCAAGGACGGCCGCGTCGAGCAGGGCAATTTCGACACCTATCCGGTGGTGCGCTTCAAGGACGCGCCGAAGACGGAGGTCTACATCTCGCCGACACCCGGCAAGCGCTGGGGCGGTATCGGCGAGCCAGGTGCCACGATGATTCAGCCCGCGGTGACCAATGCGATCTTCGCCGCGACGGGACGGCGGCTCCGTTCGCTGCCGGTCCGCGGCCAGGATCTCAGCGGCAGCGTGTAGTTGGCGAATAGCGAATAGCGAATAGGGAACGCTGTTGGCGCTTTCTGACGGCCTCTCCGAATGGAGAGGTCGTCGTCACTTTGCGCTCGATATGGCAAGCGTCAACTGGGGATGTCAGCGGGGCACGCAGTCAGCCTGGCCGAGGATGCCATCGGTCGAGAACACGATTACCTCTCCATCAAATCCCGCAGCGAAGAGATTGGGCCCAAAGGTTACAGGCACGCCGGCGCCGCGTACGAATCGTGCGATCTCTTGCCCGTGCCAGACGCCTTTGGCATCGCGAGCGAATTTCATGGCGTAATTCAAACCGGTGAAATCCACCTGCCCGATGAGCACGGTCTCCGGTACAGCTTCTAGGTCGGGATTGTTTCCCGTCGCGTCTTCGATCACCGTGCGGTAAGCAGGCTCTGGCAACACGGCGATCACGGTGTTGCCCACAGTCAGCAATCCACTTGCACCACCGTTCGAGATTTTGACAGCGCGACCGCTAGTCGGTTTGAACTCCATCCAGACATATTCGCCAGCATGGACGCTATATAACTCGCCGCCTGGCAGCCGCCCCTGTGGCTTAACCGCAATTCTATCATTCCATACCTCTAGTCCTTCGTTCCTAGTCTCAGGAAACCGGATGCGCCGTCCCTGCCACTGCCACACATTGCTCAAACAAACTTGCGCGGCAGGAAGCACTTGCTTATCCACGTCGAAATTGACGCTTGCTGAAACCCCCTCGACTCTGCGAGCCAGCGGTTTCGGCAGAGGCGTTGACGATACGATTGCGTCTTTCGCTTGTCGCGCCATGTCCCGAACGAGCGGCGACCAATGCGTAGCCACGACACCATCGAGGGATGGAATGGCGTCTCTTGCGGCAAGCCAACCCAACGCGCGCACCGACGCGTAGACCACACGCCAATCCTTATCGTTCAGGAGCGCAATCAGTTTGGGCGTCGCCGGAGCATAACCGACATAGCCGAGGAGCGAAGCGCCGTCGGCGCGGTCCGTCCCATTCGGCGAGGACAGAAACCTGTCGGCAAGATTTGTCGCAAACGGTTGGACCGCTTCGCCATAGGCGGCGATCTCTTGCAGACACTGGTAGGGCTCTCGCCAGTTCGATACCGGATCGCTGATCCGAACGCAGCGGCGCACAAGATCGCCCAACACAACGGTGTCACCCATCGGCCGCAGTGTATCGAGCGCTTCAGTCCGGATGTCCTTATCGGTTTCGTCGAGGAGCGGATACAACAACGGACCAGCGCCGCTCGAGTCAGGTACTGCGGTGCGAATAATGCGCAGGGCGGCAATGCGGGAGCGTTTTGTCTTACGACGATCGAGCGCAACCGCCGCCCATTGCTTCGGGTCCACGTTTGCAGTTCCGATCTGCTTCAGCAGCTTTGCGCCGTCGTACCAGCGGTGGTCGTCGCGGAACATGGGCCAAACATAGGGCAGCACCTGGGCCCCGAACTTCTCGAGCGCGTGTCCCGACTGACTTTCGTATCCGTGAGCCGCGACATCCTCGGCTAGCATCTTGATGGCTTCCGGCGTTCCGATTTCGCGAAGTGGATTGGCGACCCAACCGCTGGGTTGCAGGCGCAACGCGCGCGCGAGCATCGGCACATCCGCCGACGTGAAATCATGGCGATACATGAGCAGCGCACCGGCGAGATTGCGCCAAGCAGGGTTCCGTCCGACCGCACGCCCGAGCAATTCCCGCTTTCCGGGTTCGCCGAATCTTGTCAGATAATCGGAAATTGCCCGCTCATCGCCATAAACGCGGCCAGCGCGGGATGACGGCAAGGCAGCATCCAAATTCTTGATGCACGCTTCCAGCGTCTGACAACCGGCAAGCGCGACGTCGAGGCGGCGGTCTTGTTCGTCTGCCACCGCGGGGACGGTCAGCGAGAGAACGAGCATGGCGACAAGAAGAGCGCGCACGTATCTATCTTACTCTTGACCAAAATCCTCGCCTAGGCCGCTAAATTGGTCCTCGTATGCTACGCGGTCCTGGCCGTTACTCACGTGACGTCAGGCGGCCTTGGCGATGCGTATTTTCACCTGCAGGCCTGCGGCGGTTGCCAGGTTGACGAGGGTATCGAGGCCGAAAAGGTCAATCCGCCCGCGCACAAGATCGGAGATGCGTGGCTGGGTTACTTGAAGCCGGCGTGCGGCCTCGGCCTGACTCCAGCCCTGGCTCTTGATGTGGCCCTTGAGCGCAGTCATCAGCGTCGAGCGGAGCTTCATGTTCTCCGCGGTAGCAGGGTTTTCTTCGATCGCGTCCCAGACGCTTGCGTACGACTTACGCTTGATCATCGGTCTCTCTCTGCAAAGTGCGATACCGGCGTGCGATCAGATCGAGGTCTCGCGGAGCAGTCTTCTCCGATTTCTTCTGGAAACAGTGGAGGACGAAGATCGATTCCCGGAACTTGGCCGCATAAACTACCCTGAAGGCTCCCTCCGCTTCGCGAATTCGTATTTCGCAAACGCCGCCGCCCAATCCCTTCATCGGCTTCCAATCGTCGGGCTCGAGGCCCTGCTGTACGCGATCGAGCTGATAGCCAGCCGACCGCCGTGCTGGTGGCGGGAAGGCCCGCAGGTCATCGAGCGAGCTGCCGACAAAACAGATGGACTTGCGATCCGTCACGGTGAATATACAAAATCTTATATAATGTCAAGCCGCATCGGGAATGCAGCTGTTCGTCATCGCTATAGACCGCAATTAAGGCTACGCCATGGCGAATCGCCGGCACTCGCTTACTCGAAGCGCCGCAAGGGCGCTCAAGGTTCAGGACATCGCCGCGGTGCGCGGGGCTTCGCCCGAGGCGGCGTGGGTGACGTTATCTCTTCCCGCTGCGCGCAGGGCGCATAGGCCGTACGCGGATATCATCGTCCTCAGACGGCGGCACGAAGACGTGGTCCTTGCCCGACACGCCGCGCACGCAGAAGCTTACGATCGCGCACGCCTGCTCGAGCCGTTGCTCGGCGCGGCTCTCCAAAGCGAGCGACCCGATCAAGCCCTCCACCAAAGACCCCACGATGCAGGCGGCGGCGGACGGCACATTCTGGGGCGGAAACTCCTTCGCGCGGATGCCTCGTTCAATCACACCCTCGAGCACGCGCGCGAGCT
>Ga0134122_10001870_pt1 | contig 15354 bp, 25 predicted proteins | sample KB302_FD_96461 | JGI IMG/M metagenome (GOLD analysis project Ga0134122, IMG submission 96461) | Terrestrial soil microbial communities without Nitrogen fertilizer from Kellogg Biological Station, Michigan, USA - KB3-0-2 | ecosystem: Environmental > Terrestrial > Soil > Unclassified ... | reverse complement strand
CGGGCACCACGAAGGTGATCCTGCCGATCAGTGGTTGCAAGACGCTCGGGCTGCAAGAGGTCGCGAACGTCGGCAGCGGAAATCTCGCAGCGACGCTGGTTGTCTCGATCTCGGGCAACTACAAGGACCCCGGGAACGGTGATGCCGCGGCGATCGCGCGAGAGGAAGCGGCGGCGGATTGGAACGTGCTCGCCAGCGGCCTGGCGAACCCCGCGGGCGTCGCGCTCGACAGCGCCGTCCTCCTGACGGTGGCCGCGAAGGCGATCCGCTTCGCGGTGACCTACACGAGCGGCTCCGGCCGGTACGCGCTCCACGCCACGAAAATGTCCAACTGACGCGCGCGCTTCAACGAAAGGACCACCATGGACGCCATCCTCCGAAGACTCGCCCCGCTCGTTCTCATCGTCGCGACGCTCGCCCTCGGGGCCTGCCCGCAGACGCCGCCGCCCGTCGATCCGGGCTCTCCGACCGCGACCACCGACGCGCCGATCGATTGCCTCAAGGACGTTGGGCAAGACGCCATCTCCAGCGCGATCGGGCGTGTGAACACCACGATCGCGAGCGGGCTCGCGGGCGGATCCGTCGAGTCCGTCATCATCGCAAGCCTCGAGGGGCTGGCCGTCGACGTCGGCCCCAAGGCGCTGGCCTGCGCGATCCAATACGTCTCGCTGAAATTGAAGTTCGACGCTGACCATGCGGCGGGCGACGTAGCGGCGCGCAAGGACGCTGAGGCGAAGGTGGCCGCGGACTACATCGCGCAGCACGGGCTTCTGTTCGGTCCGCACTGAGGCGCGCCATGGACGGCCAGATCATCGCGGTTTTGAATTTGTCGAAGCGGCTCCACCCGAACGAGGTGGCCGCGATGGTCGACGCGTGTTCGCGCCAGCAGGCCGAGGACGTGTGCCCGGCGTGGGGCGTTCCGTACCGGCCGATCAACGTCTACGACGACGTCTCGAAGTTGCCGCCGCTGACGACGGACATCATCCCGATCATCGACGAGCCAGGGGATCCGGGTGTGCTCGGGTTCCATTCGATGGGGATCGCGCCGTTCGGCCGCGTCTTCGTCAATCCGATCCTGGACAACGGCGGGTGCGTGCTCTTCGACCCCGGCGACCCGTCGCGGATGAGCGTCGCTTCGGTGCTGTCGCACGAGGCAGCCATCGAGCTCCCGATCGATCCTGGGTGCGACCGCTTCGCCCTCGACGAGCAGGGGAACGAGTGGGACCTCGAGGCTGCCGACATGGTTCAGCGTACCCAATACGTGCGGCTGGCCCGGATGCCGTGGGGCGATGTCGAGGTGGCGGTGTCCGACTTCGTGCTGCCGGCCTTCTTCAAGGCTGGCTCGGCGGGACCGTGGAACTTCCTCAACGTCAACGGCGTGAGCGCGCTGCCGGGGCCGTTCACCATCGCGCCAGGCGGCTACGCCATGGTCAACGGCCAGGCGACCTACGCACGCCGTCTCGGCGCGCGCGGCGAGAACAACTTCGCGAGCATCTACCCGCCCGCGTGGCTGATGGCGCACCGCCCGCCCGGATCGCGCCGGGTCCTGCACCGTGAGCGGCGTCTCTTCGTGCCCGGGGTGGCTCCGTGATCAGGCGGCTCGCCCTCCTCGCCGCGCTGGTGCTCCTCGGCGCGGCGCCGGCGCTTGCGGCGCCCGCGGGGACGACGTTCGCGACGACCACGGTGGTCGTCGACGGCATCACGACGGGCACCGTCAAGCTGACGACGCTCTCGGTGCTCGGCTTTCCCTCGTACGCGACGCGGGCGCGGGTCAAGCTCGGCGCCTTCTTCGACCTGGTTCCGAACACCGGGAGCCCCGCTGACAACATCAACATCGTCGACGCTCCGGACGGCCGGCAGTGGACGATCGTCGGAGGTGCCGGCGGCGTCTCCAACCCCGTCCCCAACAGCCAGCTCGCGAACATGGCCAACGGCACGACCAAGTGCCGGACCACCGCTGGCACGGGAGCCCCCGAGGACTGCACGGCCGCCCAGGAGCGGGCGGTCCTCGGCCTGTCGACCGTGGCGACCACGGGCGCGTTTTCCGACACCACGGGGACCGTCGCCATTGCGCGTGGCGGAACCGGGCAGACCACGGCGACGGCAGCCTACGATGCGCTGACCGTCCAGGGCGCCGATGTCGCTAGCGCCGGGACGACCGACCTCTGCGCGGCCACGGGCAGCTACGTTCGCGTGACCGGGACGACCACCATCACCGCCCTTGGCACGTGCGCGGCCGGCATCCGGCGATCGGTGAAGTTCACGGGCGTTCTGACCATCACCCACAACGCAACGTCGCTGATTCTTCCGGGCGGATCGAACATCACGACCACGGCAAACGACGTTCACCATTTCGTTTCGCTGGGCTCTGGGAACTGGCAGTGCATCGACCAGCCGGCCACGGGCGGCGGGGGCTCCGGAATCACGCAGCTCACAGGAGACGTGACGGCCGGTCCGGGCAGCGGCGCGCAGGGCGCGACCGTCATCAACCTTCCGGCGGGCGTGACCCAGGCCGGCAGGATCGTGGCGACCGCGATCGCGGCGCCGGCCACCCCGAGCGCAGGAACGGGGGCCGTCTACGTCGACAGCACCTCGAAGAACCTCGCAGTCAAGGACGACGCCGGGAACGTGAACCACGGGGTGAGGACGAACACCGGATCCGCGAATCAATGGGTGTCTGCGATCGCCGACAACGGCGCCGCGACCACGACCCAGCCCGCCCTGACGAACCTCGCAGCCGGAACGTCGGCAGATCTCCGCGGCGTGCTCTCCGACGAGACCGGCACGGGCGCGGCCGTGTTTGCAACGTCGCCAACGATCGCGACCCCGACGATCTCGGGAAACATGACCATGTCGGCCGGCAACATCGACATGGGATCGGCCGCGGACATCTATCACCTGCGAAACGTCGAGTACACGTCCGAGAGCAACGGCGGTAACAAGACAGGGGCGGCGCAGGCGCTCGCCGACTTCGCTGCGAATGGCAGCCTGGCGAAGATCACCCTGACGGGAAACGTCTCGTCCTCGACGTGGTCAATGCCCACGGCCGGACCGACGTTCGTGCAGCTAAAGGTGTGCCAGGACGCGACCGGCGGGCGCACGCTTGTATGGCCGACGTCGCCAACGCTCAATTGGCTCGACGGCTCCGCGCCTACGCTGACGACCACCGCGAGCGCGTGCGAGTTGTATCAGTTCTATTCCGATCAGGGCGTCTCGACGGTATGGGGTTGGCCGGTCAAGGGCGGCGTCTCGACGGTCACCGCATCGGCGCCGATTTCGAGCTCGGGCGGGACCGCCCCGAATATCACCCTCGGAACCGTCGGGATCGGAAACGGTGGCACCGGGCAGACGACCGCGGGCCCCGCGTACGACGCTCTCTCTGTTCAGCAGGGCTCGATCGCCTCGGCCGGGACGACGTCCATCGCCAGCTCGGGCGGCGTGGATGTCCACATCACGGGCACGACGACGATTACGAGCTTCGGGAACTGCACGGCTGGCGTGCATCGCATCGTTCACTTCGACGGCGCGCTGACGCTGACCCACAACGCGACCAGCCTGATCCTTTTGATCGCTTCGAACCGCACGACGGCCGCGGGTGATACGGCCATGTTCACGTGCGACTCGACGAACAACTGGCGGGAGGCCTTCTACAGCTACGTAGCGGCCGACCCGCTGAACACCTTTGACGCTGGCAACACGGGCACCGCGATCACCATCGACTGGACCAAGCACCGCCTCCAGAAGGTGACGCTGACGGGGAACGTCACTTTCACCTTCACGGCGCCGACGCGCGGGACAAACGTCGTTCTCGAGATGGTCGAGGACGGCACCGGCGGCCGGACGATCACGCTCCCCGCGTCCGTGAAGTGGACGGGGGGAACAACGCCGACGTGGGTCACCACGGCGAGCGCGGTCAACGTGATCGCCTGCTACACGAACACCACCAATTACTACTGCTCGGCCTACACCCAATGAGGAAGCTCGCCGCGCTCGTCGTCGTCATCAGCTCGTTCCTCGGGGCGTCGGCTGCCTTCGCTACGGCGACGATCGCGCAGGAGGTTGTCAACCCGGCATCTCTCGACGGAACGAGCGGGACGACGCAGACGGCGACCATCACGGCCTCCTCTGGCTCGACAATCCACGCCTTCACGGTGTGCGTGGGCACCACGTCGACGGCGACGTTCACCGACAGCGCCAGCGGGACGTGGAACGCGTTGACGACGACGACCCCGCTGGGCGGCGGATTCATGATCGTGGCCAACGGCTACCGTGAGAACGTCGGCAGCGGCTCGCTCACCGTGACGGCCACCTACAACGTCAGCTGCCACCATCGGGGCGTGTACCTGATCGAGGCGACGGGGGTCAAGACGAGCAGCAGCCTCGACGGGAAGGCTGGGCAGTACCAGGGCAGCGTTGGCACGGGAGCCGATGCGATCTCATCGGGCAACCCCGTCTCAGCACCGACGACGGGGGCGCCCGCGCTGGTCGTCGGGTGCAGCGTCAACTTCAACAACAACGTGTCCCTGAGCGCCGGGACGGGCTTCACTGGGACCGGGTCGGTCCACTGGACGGCGCAACTCGGCGGGACGCTGTGCGAGTACAAGCGGGTTTCGTCGAATGGGACGTACCCGGCGACGTTCACCGGCGCGGCTACCGACAACTGGACGACCCACGTCGCAATTTTCGATGAGGCGGGCGGCGGTGGTGGCGGGGTGCGCGACTACCAGGGCTTTTTCGGTCAGCCAGGGCTCGCGGTCATCGGCCACGGGCCCGTGTACCAACTGACCGGCGATCGGCTCGTTCCGGTTCCCAAGGCGCTCGAATTGGAGGGACGAAGATGAAGGTCAAGGAGATCCTCGACGGCATCGAACTGGTTGCGGCGCGGCTACGCGTCTGGTTCGCGGGAGCCTTGACCTTGCTGGTCGGCTTCGAGGCGTTGTACGCGGCCGGGCAACTGGACGCGTTCATCCCGCCCGGCTCCCGGTGGGCGAAGTGGGTACCCGTTGCGGCGCTGCTGGTGGCCCGATACACGCACGGGAAGACGGCCGCGAACGCGCTCATCGACGCCAAGACGGGGAGCGAGGCGAAGACACCATGAGGTGCGTCGCTGCCGTTCTCCTCCTCGTGCTCGCGGCCGTTGGTTGCGGCGATCCGGATGACGTTGAAACCGGGTCGTCCGCGCTGAAGCCATCGCAGATCTGGCAGTCCTCGACGCCGGTCGCTCAAGGGGGACAACTCCTCTACTGCGGCGGCTACACCTACATGCTGCGCCTGCCGGTGCGGCAGTACCTGGCGGCGCCCGGTCAATACGCGACGGGGCTGCGGGGGTCGCCAGATCAGGCCCTCGACAGTTCGCGCGGCGAGTTCGGGATCTGGTGCGGCAACGACAACCTGATGACCAACTTCGAGAACGCGCTCGCCAGTAGCGGCCCTCAGGTCTGCTACGCATACAGCCACCGCGCGGGCGAGACGGTGTGGGCCTACGACGGGGCGATTTCGATGCCGGCGTCGGGCATCTACTACGCGCCGAAGGGAAGCTACAACCCGAGGACAGGCATCTACTACACGGATGGCTTCTGGCGCCTGTCGTTCGCGAGCTATGCCAGCCCGCCCGACGGGAACGGCCGCGTGTTGTCGTGCTTCGTCTCGTACGGATTGGTCACGGTCGACCTCTACTGAGCCATGCGAGACCACCGGCGCCACATCCGTTCCGTCGAGCAACCATCCGGTGATTCCGGAGAGATCCGGCTGACGAAGTCGTGGTTTGCGCGGCCCTTGACGAAGAAGGTCAAAGCGCTGGGGGCGCTGGCTGGTGCCCTGACGGCCATCGGTTCGTTCTCACTGGGGGCCGGCCGGTTCGTCTCGAGCAAGGCCGACGAGGCGTTGGTGCGGATCATCAAGCGCGAGAACGCGCCGATCGTCGCCGCCCAGCAGTTGAGCGACAGCCTGTCGTCGGAACGCGACGCCGCGATAAAGGTCTCCATCGACATGCTGAGGCTCGACGTGCAGGCGATGCGTGCCGCGTTCGAGAAGGCGAAGAGAAAGAAGGGAGCGCGCGGTGAGCCATGAGCAGGACTACCCCATCGATCGCAGCGGTGGCCTCTGGGACGGGATTTGGCGGGGCCGAAGCAGTTCCGTCCGACGAGGTCTCACAAACAGCGCCGGAACAGCGGCAAGCATGGCGGCTGTGTTGCGCGAGGCTGCGCGACTCGTTGACGGCCTCCCAGCAGCGGATCGAGCGCTGGAGGTTCATGGTCTCTGCGACGAAATCGACCAGATGACCGATGGGATGCGCGCCATCGTCGACGAGCTGCGCGCGCACGCCGGCCTCCCAGCGCCTCCCGCGCGAGCGCCGGGCATGCTGGCGCGCCTGTGGCGGTTCGCGCGCCGGGACTTCATGCGGTGGCTTCTTGGCTGAACGGCGCGACACGTCCGAAGAGGAGGTGCTCCACCTCCCGCCGGACGTCGAGCTCGAAGCGCCCTTCGCCGCCGATGAGGTGACGCCGTTGGTCCGCGTGTGCCCGGACTGCGGCGATGACCAGGTGGACGCGGGCGAGGGGTTGCGTCTGCCCGAGAACTACGGCGAGGCGTGCGCCATCGTCCGGTGCTGGGGGACCACAGATCCAGAGGGTGCGCGCTGGTGCCGGACGACGTTCACGGCAACCTGGCCACGAGAGCAGAAACGAACGTCATTCGACAAACGAAGGAGGAAATGATGAGCGTCGAGTACCAGAGAATCACAAAGATCGCGAAGGCCTGTCACGAGATCAATCGCGCCTATTGCCAGGCCCTTGGCGACAGCAGCCAGCCAGCGTGGGAGGACGCCCCGCAGTGGCAAAAGGAGTCTATCTTTACCGGCGTCAGGCTACATCTGGGAGACCCGGAAGCGAGTCCGTCGGCGTCCCACGAGTCCTGGTTGAAGATGAAGACCGCCGAGGGCTGGGTTCACGGCAAGACGAAGGACCCCGAGAAGAAGACCCACCCCTGCATGGTCCCGTTCGACAAACTTCCCGCCGACCAGCAGGCGAAGGACTTCATTTTCCGGGCCGTCGTTCACGCGATGGTCGCGGCCGGCGCGTGACCAGCAACCTGACGCCATCCGAGCTCGCCCGCTTGCAGCGCCTCATCCCCGAGGCGCGCGAGCGGGTATGGCGGGTGATCGAAGACATGGCCGCCCGCGGCTTCGACGTCTACGTCGGCCAGACCAGCCGGACCGCCGATGAGGTGGCCAAGGCTGCCACCGAGGGACGGGCGTCGATCGGGATGAAGCACGACTGGCACGAGCTCGGGCGCGCGGCTGACCTGCGCCAGCGCAAGGCCGGCGGTGGCGTCAACTTCGATCAAGGGCCAGCCTCGGAACCGTTCTGGCGCGCGCTGTACGAGGCCGCCGTGAAGCATGGGCTCCGGTCCCTGGCCTACCGCGAGGATGGCTCCAAGCTCATCATCAACGGCGCCAAGGGGCCAATCTGGGACAGCGGTCACGTCGAGTGGCGGCAGCCTTACGCGACGCTGGCCGAGGCGGTCGCCGCGGAGCTCACGTAGGCGCGTCCGCTCCGATCCCCACCGGCAGCGCCACCGCCGCCGCGCCCATCGCCGCCAGGTCCTCGACGCTGTAGCCGAAGCAGACCGGCGCGCGCCAGCCATCGGGCGAGGTGGCGTCCCGGTGCCAACGGTTGGCGTGGTAGCGGCCGGCGGCGTCCCGGTGGAGGCGCAGTTCGCGTCCCTCTTCGTCGGTCCGGGCCAGGACGCCGCTCTCGCGCGGGAAGGGGCGGAAGGGCGTGTACGGGGCTCGGTTCACGGAGCCGGCCTCCCGCCGCGGATGGCCTCGTCGATTTCGTCGGGGCCGTGGCCGAGCGGGGCCGCGCGGTGCCAGGCGTAACAGCGCACGCGTTCCGCTGCCACCCGATCGTCGGCTTCCTTGAATACCTTGTCGAAGTACGGACGCGTGTTGATGCGATCGAGCAGATCCTTGGTCTCTGCCTCGGCTTCTTCAGACGGAGGTTCCGAGAGGTCGAGCCAGTGATGCAGCATGTTTCTCAATTCGGCGACGTCGACGTCCAACTCCTCGATCTTCGCCCGATCGTCCGCCACTGCCTTCGCGGCGGCCGCCTCAGCGTCGTGCAACGCCCGCTTCAGGTCGACGACTTGCCCGCGCTTCTCGGTCGCCTCGTCCATCCATTCCTTGGCATCCCGTCGCGCATCCTCACGTTCCCGCTCCACCACGCCCAGCTGCGCCTGCGTCCGTGCCAGGTCGGTCGCGAGCATGTCGGCGCGTTCCTGGGCGACGCGGATGGATTCACGAAGCGACACGCAGTCCGCCACATATGACTCGGTCGCGACCTGTGTCAGCCGGACGGCGTCCTCTCTCGTGGCGCGGAGGGATGTTTCGAGCGCGGCTACCTGCCGAACGATGGGCGCGCAGGCCTTGTGGATCGCGTACCTGCTGATGCCGTTCAATCCGCGCAGGAGGTGCGCCGCGACGGTTGAGCAAAACACCTCGTGGTTGCCGTTCAGACCGCTGCAACCGATGCACGTCACGGATTCTCGATGCTCCGACAGCCGCCCGCCGTCCGATGCGGCCTGGTCGCATCGGCACGGGTGCCAGTTGCACTTCAAGCACGCCATGATCGGCGCCGGTGCGGCCTGGGCGGTGACAGTCTCGGGACGGAACGAACTGCATTGACTGCACCGGGCGCACTTGTGCGGCTCCTCTCGATAGTGCGAGTGAAACACCGGGTCGCCAGCATTACAGGCGCAGACGCCGCGCCACGGTGGGCATTTGTGGCCGACGATGACGACGTCTTCCTTGCAGCGCGCGCAGTAGCCCTTTGGCGTCGCCGGTTGCTCTGTCTTCCACGAGCAGTAGCGGCACGCGCGCCCCTGTCGGTCGATGCCGTTGCGGCACTTCACGCAGCCACGCGGCGCCGGTTGCTCGGCTGGCAGCGGTTCGAGGAGGTCGTATTGTCCGGCGTCCCAATCTGCCCACAGCTGCCAGCGCTGGTCATTTTGCCGAGGCGGGTCGTTCGACAGCGTGCCGTCATAGCGTCGAGCGAACCTCACCCACTGGCCGAATGGCTGCTCTCGGTTGCCCGGCCCGCTCCTGCCAACGACGCGGAACCACGGCGGCGCCTGACCTCCCGCCCCACCGCCCACGTTGAGCGTCCCCGGCGATGCCTCGTCGGTTAGCTTCTCTCTGGGCGGCGGGGGTTCGGTTCCTTCGGCAGCGGCCACGTCGTTCACTGGACCTTCGGACGTACCCACGCAGGCCGGTCGGTCTCCCTTGGCCTGCGCGTTAGCTGCTGTCGAATCGTTCGGCACCGCAAGTCCTGCGGAACACTTCTTCCAGTCGGGCCAGGCCTCGGTGGCAGCGGCGTTGCTCTCGACCGACTTCCAGATGTCGTTCGTCCCCGCGCGCTCCGCGTCGTGCTCGGCCAGCACGCGGGTAAGGGCAAGACGTGCCTCCACGTAGTCGATGTGCGGCGTGCTGACGACCCGAGTAAGAAACCGTTCCCAGCGCGGCGGGAGCGTCATGGCCTGGCCTTCGCATTCGCGTGATCGAACTGTCTGAAGCACGACGCCACGTCTCCTGGCTCATCCATGACCAACAGCTTGTCGCCATCGCGCAGGTATGACGGCCAGAACTTCGCCGTGTGTCCTGTCTCGCGGCACTTCACGCGGAAGAACTCCGACCCGTGTTCTGTCGTGCGAATGAAGTCGGCGACGTGAGCGCCCGGCTTCTTCATGGCTCGTATTCCTCAGGGCGTTGGTCGACGGTCATCAGCACGAGGCGGACTTGACCAGGGTCGCAGGACATCGATATGGCGATCTCCTCAGGCGTGCGCTTCAGCTCGTCGCGCAACCACCTGAATGCGCGCGCCCGGTGGTGCAGGAAGTCTGCCCACGGAGAGCCTTGGCTTGGGTATGCCATCGCGGCATCCTCGTCGCAGTGATTCTCCCAGGCCGCGTCCACGGTGCGCGCTGGCTTAGCTGGCTTCAGGTCGTCGCCGAAATATCCGCCTTCCGCGAAGTGACGCCCGTCGTGCTTCCCGTTCGTCACGCGTCGGATGCACCCATGGAACCCGCACACGGCAACATGGCACCGCGGGTCGTGCGCCGGTTGCTCGGCTGGCAGCGTCGGCCCTGCTAGAGCTTGATTTCCGACGCCGGCTTTCTCCGGAAGGCTCCGTTCTTTGCGGCTCGCTCGAACGCCTTCGCCAGCACTGCCACTATCGCTGGCTCCGACGACACGGACGACCGGATCTGTCTTCGTTTCGGTATGCCCTTGCGCTTGTTCACGTTTCACCCCCGAGAAGAACACGGAATTTTCACCAGTATATAGCGGCGCTGCTGTCGAATCGTTCGGCCCCGCGCACGCGTCGCACTGCGCGACCACGCCGCTCGTCATCGTCTCGCCGCACACCCACGGCGGCATGGGCGCGCCGCAACCGCGTGGAGTCGGCCCCGCGCGCTCCGCGTCGTGCTCGGACAGCACGCGCAGCAGAGCGGCTCTCCCCTCGACGTAATCGCAGCGGGGCGAGCCGCTGACTAACTCCAAGAACCGTTCCCAACGCGGCTGGAGCGTCATGGTTTCCGACGCAGCATCGCGCTCGCATGGCCCTGGCATACTATTCCCGCAGTGTTTGCACCGAGTCGTTCCGATCAAATCGGTGCGCGCCTCGCATTCGTGCTGCCGCGCCATCATGTTCCCTCCTTGTCGCCCGGCCCCGCGACGTCGGCGGGCGGGGCGGGAGTATTTGCTCTGGTTGCATTCCAGCACGACGCGCACGTCAACACCTCGCCTGACCATGTTGAGATATCGCCGCACTTCGATTTCCATGGCGTCTCCCCGCGCCGCCTAAGTTCTTCCTCGTTGTGCAGCGGGCCACCGCAACCGACCCGCGCGCTTACCGGCGTGTCCTCGCCCGGCCGTTCGGGAGGCGCGGACGTCGCGGGGTGCCTGGCATTGGAACACGGTTCGCACCGTATCGGGTACGGTCCTCGGCCGCACATCTCAGGGTTAAGGCACCTCGGCGCGCTCTGCGCAGGTCGGTCGGTCATGGGGTCCTCGCTGTGTTTTCGTGCATGGTCCAGCGTATTCTCTTGCACGCACGGCAATGCCTGCTGCCAAATGAGTCCAGGTAGGTATTAGCAGGATCGAACTCATGCCCACGGTGGCAGTGTGTTTTCCTGGAGTTGCTCGCGCGCTTCTTGACCGCCATGTCGCGCATGTTGTCGGCATGCGTGCCTAGGAACAGGTGATCGGGACGCACGCACTTGCGGTTGTCGCAGCGGTGGCAAACGTAGAGTCCCATGGGGATTACGCCGAAGCTTAGTTCCCAGGAGATGCGATGTGCCGCGACAGTCCTGCCTCCTCGGTTGATCCTCCCGTATCCGTTCACGTCGATGTTGCTATGCCATTCCCAACATCCATTTGACTTGGACACCCCGGCCTCAAATCGCTGCCGAAGGACCAGATCGTGACGTCGAGACATGCATTTTCTCGAGCAAAAACGAGACCGGCTCAAGCTCGACGGATAGCAAATCTGATAGTCAGCGCCGCACCAAGCGCACGCTCGTGTTTCAAGGACTGCCATTGCTGCCTCGAAGTTTGGCGAGCATGATGCGACAATCGTCTTCCGCTAGTTCGGCTAGCGTCGATGACCACGAGTTCACCTCGGCTTCGTGGATTCGCTCCAGCAGCGCCACCATCTCGGCCCGCTCGGCATCGCGCGCGGCGAGACGGTCGGCGAGGGTCCGAAATGCGGCGCGCAGGTCGTCGCAGCGGTGGTCGTGGGAGACACCAAGGACATCGTGCGGCTCGCTACAGTGAAACAATCCCTCGCGCCTGCCATACGCGCACACGTCGAATCGCTCATCCGTCACCCGCGCCTCGTCGGTGGTCGTCATAGCTATCCGCCCTCCTTCGCTCCAAGCACCTCGTTCATCCGCGTGGCCAACTCCATCGGGTTCTGCTGGAACCGCGCAAGCTGCCCATGATTGACGAGCGACAGTTCGCCCGTTTCGATGTCCTCGATGACCAGCGTGACGCGGCTCGGAGCACGTGACGCTCGGTACACACCCGGGTCAGACTTGCCGATGTCCACCACGTCGGCGGGCGTCGCGATTCGGAGGGCGCGGATGGGGCGCGCGGTGTGGGAGAAAATCATGGCAGGTACCTCAGCGCCAGTCCGTTAATGAGCACGTGCATGCAGTTGTCGGCGATGATGAGCAGCCACACGGCGAGCCACGGCGGGCGGTCTGACGGGTAGCCGGTACCTGAGCATTCTGACCACGGGCGCCATGGGATGTTCTTCGCCCAGCAGACGAAGCGCGCGAGACGCCAGCGGTCGATAACGAAGTGCGTTCCGACGATGACCGCGAGGGCGAGCAGCGACGGGCGCAGGAACAGGAACGGCAGCGCATAGGTCAGCACGTGCGCCATGGCCGCAACGGAGCGCTTCGTCTTCTCGGTCGCCATCCAATCGGACTGGAGCACGTAGTCTCCGATTGCGTGGCACAGCAACTGGTCACCCGTGATCATCACTTCCCCTTTCGCGCCTTCCGCGGCGCCAGCGCTTGCTTCGGCCGCCATCGACCGATCGTCGCGTGCGAGAACCCGCACGGCTTGGCTCTGAACGTCTTCCCGCACTGGCTGCACCGCTTGACGGCAGACGTCACACGCCGCACCATCGCGGACCGTGACCGAGAAGCCAGAGCCGGCCCTGACACCGACGCAGTTGCTCGCCCTGGCCGAGCGCCTCGAGCGCGAGGCCGAGGCGCTGACGGCGCGGGCCAAGCGGATCCGAGAGGCGGTCGAGACGATCGAGCGGCTGGGCGATCTGGCCCCCGCGTCGCATACCGCTTTACGCCCGGCTTTCCCGGGCCCGTTGCATGGCGCACCTCCTCCGAGAAATTCTCTCTTGCCATCGCGTCCTCAATCTGACACAAATAGCCCCATGAGCGCAAGCGCTATCGCGAAGCAGATCGAACCAGCGACCAGAACGCGCGGCCGGGACATCACCTCTGATGGACCCGTGGCAGTCGTGGCGAAGAAGCTCGGCCTGTCGATCAAGGATCTGGCCGCGAAGGTCGGGGCGAAGTACGAAACCGCGAGGAAATGGAACACCCGCGGCACCGTTCCTGACGACATCCGCGACGCCTTTGATCGGCTCGTCGCGTCGTCGACCGCTAAGCGTCCAGGCAAGTCGTCCCGGTAGCTGTCCCCAATTATTTTTGGGTACAGATACGATTTCCCCTTGCCTGAATGTCCCCAATCGTCTACAAATAGATTCATGAACGACGCGGTGACCTGCTTCTCCTTCTCGGGCCGGATTGACCTCGGGCAGTCGGCGGACGTCGGCTCCGATGGCGCCGATCCGGACGCCTGCGGCGCCAAGGGCTGTTACCCGGACCGCCCATGCGCCGAGTGTCGCCTCAAGGCCGGAGGCGCCTGCGAGCCGTGCGGGGCCCCAGGTGAGGTCCTCGGCGGGATGTTCAGCGAGGTCGTCCTGTGCGCCGGGTGCAAGGCGGCGGAAGAGGGGGGCGTTTGATGGCGACCCGGGCGTTGATGGTGGTGGCCGCGCTCGCCGCGCTCACGGGCGGCGCCTGCGGCCTCCAGATCGACCACTCGAAGGTGGTGCCGGCGCCGGCGGCCGCGGACCGGACCATCGCTCAGGTGGCGGCTGATTGGGGGATGACCTCAACCCCCGACGTCTACTGGTACGGGTCCGCGTTCCTCGACTGCGCTGGTGGCGCCGGCTACCTCGACTCGACCGGGACGTGCGTCGGCGGCGACCAGCTCGACGGCCAGATCATTGTCGCACTGACCGGGGAACCCGACGCTCCGGCGCTGAACGATGCCGACCTGGTCAACCTGGTACACGAGATGGCCCACGAGGCATCGGACCAGCGAGGCGAGGGCGGCTGTGCGGACCACCGGTGCCACTGGTTCCGCTACACCGACGGCCGAGACCTGATCATGGAGGGCCAGTCTCCGGTGTACGACGGCGGCGACGTGGATATCGAGTCAGCCCGGATCCGCGCCATGGAGGTCGAGTGATGGCGGCGCGGGCGGTGACGGTGGTGGTGGAGCGCGCTCCTGGCGGCGGCTCTGGGTGGTCGCTCCGCGTGGGCGGCGCCGAGCGGTTCCTCTTCGGCTGCGCGTTCACGGCGCTGGGCTGGGTTCGTCAGCACCTTGAGCGGCTCGGGGCGACGGAGGCCGAGCGGGGAAGGGTGCTCGGGCTGGTGATCCGAGAGCTGGAGCGCAAGCGCTGCGCGACCGTGACCGCGGAGGTGTCCCATGGTTGACATGAAGCCGTGCCCGACGTGCAACGGGCCGAAGTGCTGCCACTGCGAGTTCACGCCGGTCGCGCTTGGCGCTGATTGGGGCTACTTGAACGGCCCGAACTGGTCGGACTACTGCTGCCACGTCTCGGCGATGCGGTACTGCGCGTCGTGCTCGCAGAACTGGTGGCGCGTTGGGCTTGAAGGGGACTGGGACGTTGACGGTTGCGGGCACGAGGACTGCCCGGAGTGCGTGACGGCGGAAGCGAAGGAGCGGCGTAGATGACGAACGAGACGAAGTGCGCGACGTGCGACGGGACGAAGGCGGTTGCGCGGGGCGGTGGGTTCGATGCGTGCCCGACGTGCCAGCCAAAGTGCGAAGGCTGCGGGAAGGAAATCGACCCTGACACCTGCGGGTGCGGCGACCCGATTAAGGGACACGGCTTCGGCGACGGCGGTCATCCTCCCATTCCACTTGGGTGCGACTGCTTCAGGAGCAAAGAGAAATGACCGGCCGGCGAATGTCCCGCGCGCCCGGCGGCCGACGAGTCGCGATGCGGTGGGTACGTAAACAGATCGACAACAACGAACGAAAGGGTGACGACAATGCTGACCAACAAGAAGCGTGCGATTCAGAAGACGAGCGGAATCAAGACGGCGCCACCGGGACATCACTCGACCAAGGCGGATCGTCGCGAGCGCGCCGTGGCCAACGCCGAGAGCCAGAACCATCGATCCGGATGCACGTGCGGGAACCATCCATACAGCCAGCGATGACGCTCGCCCCGCTGCGACTCGCAGCGCCGCAGATGAACCTGTCCGCCGCGGTCGCCGCGTGCGTGGCCAGCTCGTACGGCGCGGTACCGGCGCGGCAGATGGACCCGGACGAGACGACGCAGGTGACGGTTGTTGCGAGGATTGGAGGTGCGCGGTGAACGCCGTGCCCAAAAGATGCGACGCACATGGCTGCACTCTCTCCGCCAGCCACGTTGATGGCGGCCAATCCTGGCATCTGAACGGCAACGGTCATCGCTTCGCGTCGTCTCCCATGAAACCCGACATCACGAATCT
>Ga0134122_10001865_pt1 | contig 15370 bp, 14 predicted proteins | sample KB302_FD_96461 | JGI IMG/M metagenome (GOLD analysis project Ga0134122, IMG submission 96461) | Terrestrial soil microbial communities without Nitrogen fertilizer from Kellogg Biological Station, Michigan, USA - KB3-0-2 | ecosystem: Environmental > Terrestrial > Soil > Unclassified ... | reverse complement strand
AGAATTCCTCTTGGGTCGAATCCTTGCCGGCGATGAACTGGACGTCGTCGATCAGCAGCAGGTCGGCGCTTCTTAGGCGCTGCTTGAAGCCGATCGTGTCATTCTCCTTCAGCGCGCGGATGAACTCGACCATGAACTTTTCGGCGGACATCGAGACGACTCGCGCGCCGCGGTTGTGGGCGGTGAAGGCGTGGCCGATCGCGTGCAGCAGGTGGGTCTTGCCGCGACCGGTGCCGCCGTGGATGAACAACGGGTTGAAGCCGACCGTCGCCGAGGTCGCGAGGGTCCGCGCGGCGGTCGCCGCAACCTCGTTTGCCTTGCCGACCACGAACGTCTCGAACCGGTAGCGCGGGTCGAAATTGGGCGCGCTCGGGTCGCGCTCGGCCGGTGCCGGAATTTCCTCGAGGATCAGCAGCGGCGCCGGGCGCGGCGCGTCGGCCGCCGCGATCACCCGGACTTCGCGAACCACCGGAAGCACCGTCTTCCACGCCAGCGTCAGCCGGTCGCCGAAGTGCGAGCGCACCCAATCGGCCATGAACTGGCTCGGCATGACGAGGTCGAGCGCGCCGCCGTCCGGCTCGAATTGCCCGAGCTCGGCCGGCTTCAGCCAGCCGTCGAAGGTGCGGGCCCCAAGGTCGCGGCGAAGTCCAGCGCGGATCGATTCCCAGGCTGCTTCGAGCGGAGCCGCAACCGGCGCCTCCGCAAGTTCAACAGACGAATTGGTAGCTCCGCCTTGCACTGGCTCGCGCCTCCCTCTCTACTGGCCCCCCGCCAAGACAAAAGGTTTTGCCCCCGCCGGACTCCGAGTCGCGGCGTTGTCAGCTCCTTTTCTCTCTTGCCCCCGGCACGGATTCGCGCCCGGAAGGACGTTTCTGAAACCCTGCGCCTCAGCTTTCAAGTGCCGTTTTTTCACGAAAGTGAAATAAAGACCCTTGACAAAGGAAACGCGGGAAAAGTGCTGTAAAACGGCTGAAAACAGCCAAATTCCGGATTATCTATACGTTAACGGCCACGCGAATCGCCGGAATTGCTGCATTTTTTTGACGGTCCCGAATCGGGACGGGCCGCCGGTCTCCCGGCGGCCCGTTGGAACCCTTGCTCAGCGCCGCTTTCAGCTGAGTGCCGCAACCCTCTTGGACAGCCGCGAAATCCGCCGAGCAGCGGTGTTCTTGTGAATGACTCCGCGGGCGACGCCGCGGGCGAGCTCCGGCTGTGCCATTTTGAGCGCCTCGGCCGCGTCCTTCTTCTGGCCCTTGGCGATCGCCGACTCGACGGCCTTGATGAAGGTCCGGATCCGGCTGATTCGCGAATGGTTGATGGTCGCGCGATTGGCGTTGCGGCGGATGCGCTTCTTGGCCTGCGGCGTGTTCGCCATGATTGTCCTCTAACTCAATGAAAAACGGCGCGGCCCACAGGCTCGCACCGAAGCGGCGGGTCCACTACCGCCAACCGGCCGCAAGGTCAACGCTGGCAGCGCGGGCAATAGAAGGTCGAGCGGCCACCCTGGACAAACCGCCGGACCGTCCCGCCGCAACCGCATGGCCGACCCTCGCGATCATAGACCGCGAAGGCCTTGGAGAAGTAGCCGAGCTCGCCGTCGGGGCTGGCGAAATCCTTGACCGTGGAGCCGCCGGCCGCGATCGCTTCGTCGAGTACGTCGCGGATCGCCGTAACCAGCCGCTCGAGCCGCCGCAGCGAGACCGAGCCCCCGGCCCGCTTGGGATGGATGCCGGCGCGGTACAGCGCCTCGCACACGTAAATGTTGCCAATCCCGGCGACGATCCGCTGGTCGAGCAGCAGCAGCTTGATCGCCGCGGTGCGGCCGGCGAGCCGGCGTTGAAGCTCGCGCGGGTCGAGGTCGAGCGGCTCGGGGCCGAGCGCCTTGAACGGCGGCCAGTCCTCGAGTTCGCCGGTCGCGACCAGATCGAGCGAACCGAAGCGGCGCGCATCGTTTAGCGCTACCCGCCGGCCGTCATCGGTCTGAAGGATGAAGTGATCGTGCTTGCCGATCGCGCCCGGATCGACCCGACAGTGGCCCGACATGCCGAGGTGGAACACCAGAGTGTCGCCGCGGTCGGTGTCGATCAGGCCGTATTTGGCACGGCGGCGAAGTCCGCTCACCCGCGCCCCGGTAAGCCGCTGGCCAAGATCGACTGGAAGCGCGCGACGAAGGTCGGGGCGACGCGCCTCGACGCTCGCCAGGCGGCGGCCTTGAAGCACCTTGGCCAGGCCGCGGACCGTCGTCTCGACTTCGGGAAGCTCGGGCATGGCGTGGATATGGCGAAGGGCTGCCAAGCCCGCTAGAGGCCGGGGCCCATGACCGGACAAGTGAATTTCGGCGACCAGCTGGTCAGCCCCGAGGAGAAGACGCGCCGCGTGGGCCAGGTCTTCAGCTCGGTCGCTCGGCGCTACGATCTGATGAACGACCTGATGTCGGGCGGGATGCACCGGCTGTGGAAGGACCGCTTCGTCAACCGGGTGAAGCCGCGGCCCGGCGAACGGATCCTCGACATGGCCGGCGGCACGGGCGACGTCGCCTTCCGCCTGGCTCGGCGCGGCGCCTTGGTGACCGTGGCCGACATCAACCCCGACATGCTGGCGGCGGGCAAGGCGCGCGCCGAGGCCGTCGAACTGGCCGGCCTGACCTGGCAGGTCGAGAATGCCGAAACGCTAAGCTTCGGCGACGCCGCGTTCGATGCCTACACCATCGTGTTCGGGATCCGGAACGTGACCGACATTCCGGCCGCGCTCCGCGAGGCGCATCGGGTGCTGAAGCGCGGCGGGCGATTCTATTGCATGGAATTCTCGTCGAGCGACTGGCCCGGCTTTTCCGACGCCTATGACGCCTGGGCGTCGAAGGTGATCCCACGGATCGGCAAGGCGGTCGCCGACGACGAGGACAGCTACCGCTATCTGGTCGAGAGCATCCGCCGCTTTCCCAAGCCTCCCGCGTTTCGCGCGATGGTCGCCGACGCGGGGTTCGTCCGCGCCGCGGCCGACCCGATGCTCGGCGGGCTGGTGACCATCCACTCGGGTTGGAAGATTTGACCGCCGGCGTCACCCATCTGTGGCGTTTGCTGAAATGGGGCCGGACGCTGGCGCGGCACGGCGCGCTGACCGGCATCGAGGAAGATCCGATGACCCCGCCGCAGGTGCGGCGGCTGGCGCGGGTCGCCCGGTTCGGCGCGCGCATCCCGCCGACACCCGATTATGCCGCGGCGCTGGTCGCGATCGGCCCGGCCGCGATCAAGCTCGGTCAGGCCTTGTCGACCCGCCCCGACCTGGTCGGAGAAAAAGCCGCAGCCAATCTGTCGCAGCTCCAGGACGACCTCCCGGCCGCCCCGTTCGCGGCGATCCGGCAGACCATCGAAGCTTCGTTCGGAGCGCCGCTCGACACGCTCTATTCCGAATTTGACGAGACTCCGGTCGGCGCCGCCTCGATCGCCCAGGTCCATCGCGCGGTCACGACCGACGGCCGCGCGGTCGCAGTCAAGGTTCTCCGCCCCGGGATCGAGGAGGAGCTGGCGAAAGCCATCGAGACCTACGAATGGGCCGCGGCGCACGTCGAAGCCTATGGCGACGAGCTCGAGCGGCTTCGCCCGCGGCTGGTCGTCGCCCAGTTCAAGCAATGGACGGCGCGCGAGCTCGACCTGCAGCGCGAAGCCGCTTCGGCCTCCGAGCTCAAGGAGAATATGGTCGCCGAGCCCGGCTATTATATCCCCGAGATCGACTGGCGGCGGACCGCCCGCCGGGTCCTCACCATGGAATGGCTCGACGGCATCAAGCTCAACGACCGCGAGGGGCTGATCGCGGCGGGGCAGGATTGCGAGGCCCTGGCCGAGACGCTGGTCCGGGCCTTCCTCCGCCAGGCGGTGGTCGACGGCTTTTTCCATGCCGATTTGCACCACGGCAATCTGTTCGCCCTCGCCGACGGCCGGATCGCGGCGATCGACTTCGGGATCATGGGCCGGATCGACCGCCGCGCCCGGGTGTGGCTGGCCGAGATCCTCTACGGCCTGATCACGGGCAACTATCGGCGCGTCGCCGAAATCCACTTCGAGGCGCAATATGTGCCGCCGCACCACAGCGTCGAGGAGTTCGCGACCGCCCTGCGCGCCGCCGGTGAGCCGATCCGCGGCCTGCCGGTCAAGGACATCTCCGTCGGCCGGATGCTCGAAAGCCTGTTCTCCATCACCCGCGACTTCGACATGCCGACCCAGCCGCACCTGCTCCTGCTGCAGAAGACGATGGTGATGAACGAGGGCGTTGCCACCGCGCTCGACCCCGAGATCAACATGTGGGAGGCGGCCGAGCCCTTCCTCCGCGAATGGATGCGCTCCGAGCTCGGGCCGGAGGCTTATTATGCCGATCGGATCATCGAGCTGGTGCGGGCGGCGAAGAAGATCCCCGAACTGATCAAGCGGATCGACGAACATTATCCGCCGAAGGGCGCCGCCCCGCCCCCGCCGCCGCTGCCGGAGGTAGCGATCATCGAAGGGCGGACATGGTGGGGTTATGCGCTCGCCGGGCTGATCGGTGCGCTTGCCGCAACCGCTGCGATGCTGCTTGCACGGTGAAGCGGAATCGATAGCGTGACCGGCCAACAACCCGGGGGGTGTCCATGCTTCGCTTTGCGCTCGGACTGGTGCTCGCATCGCCGCTCGTGTCTGCGGCTCCGGTGATGGCTACCGAAGCACCGGCCGCGACCCACCAGCAGCTGGTCAGCCTGTTCGCCGAGTGGCGGGCGTTCAACCATCCGGCGATCGTCCGCGGCCGTCCCGATTATTCGGAGCCGGCGATGACCGCCAAGGTTGCCGGACTGAGCACCTTTAAGCACCGCCTCGCCGCCATCGACACGAAGGGCTGGACCGCCTCCCAGCGCGGCGACTACCGGCTCGTCGAGGCCGAGATGAACGGCCTCGATTTCTTCCTCCGCGTGCTCAACCCGTGGGCGCGGGACCCGGGCTTTTATCAGACGGTTTTCGCTGAGATGAGCGACGTTCCCGCGCACGAGGGCCCGTCGGCCGAGCCCAATATCGACCTGCACGATTTCACCTATCCGCTAAGCGCCGACGACGACGCCAGGCTGACCGAGCTGCTGGGCGCGGTTCCGGCCCTGTTAAGCGACGCGAGGCGCAACCTCGCGGCCAGCCAGGCGCACGAGCTCTGGGCCTATGGCGACCGCGCCTTCAACGAGCAGGCCGAGGTGCTGGAGAAGCTCGAGGCCGGGACGCTGGTGATGAACGACCTCGGCGGCAAGCGTCCGGCATCGCTGGCCGGAGCCTCGCGCGCGCTTCGCGCCGCGGTTCGGGATGCGCGCAGCGCAACCGCGGATTTCGCCCGCTGGATCAAGGCCGAGGCGCCGCGCCGCACCGGCCCGTCGGGCGTCGGCAAGGCCAATTACAATTGGTACCTCAAACACGTCCTCTTGAGCCGGTACGATTTCGACGCGCAGACCGTGCTTCTGCAGCGCGAGCTCGACCGCTCGCTCGCCTCGCTGCGGCTCGAGGAAGTGCGCAATCGCGCGGCGCCGCCGATCCCCGAGATCAGCGATCCCGCCGCCTACCGGCGGATGGCGGAGGCGCGCACCGACAAGCTGTACCGGCTGCTGGTCGACGCCGGCTTCATTGCCGACCGGCCCTATTACCGCGCCGCGCTCGCCGCCCAGACCGGCGACTATACCCCGCCGGCCGAGCGCAATTTCTTCACCCACGTGACCGCGCTCGACCCGCTTCCGTTGAGCAGCCACCAGACCCACTGGATCGAGCTGGCGCGGCTGCGCCACGAGCCGCACCCGAGCCCGATCCGCCAGCGGCCGCCGTTGTTCAACATCTTCGAGGACCGCTCGGAGGGCTGGGCGACGGCGATGGAAGAAATATTGATGCAGGCCGGGCTGTACGACGACATTCCGCACGGCCGTGAACTGGTGTGGGTGATGCTCGCCAACCGCGCCGCGCGCGGCCTCGCGTCGCTGCGCGTCCAGGCCAATGAGATCGGGCTCGACGAAGCGGGCAAGTTCCATGCCGCCTGGACGCCGCGCGGCTGGTCGGACGCCAACAGCCGGCTGGTCGGGTTCGAGCAGCTCTTGTACCTGCGCCAGCCCGGCTACGGCCCGAGCTACATCGTCGGCAAGGTTGAATTCGACCATTTGCTCGCCGTCGAATCGCATCGCGCCGAACAGGAGCATCGCCCGTTCGTCAATCGCGACGCCTTTGCCGCCATCCTCGCGTCGGGGATCGTCCCGCCGGCGATCATCGCGGACGAGGTGGCGGAAGCCCGCTCCGACCATTAGGTTAGGCGCATGGCACGGGTGCTCCTCATCGTCGGCGGCGGGATCGCGGCCTACAAGTCGCTCGAGCTGGTGCGGCTGCTGAAGAAGACCGGCCACGCGGTGACTCCGGTCCTGACGAGGGGCGGCGAACATTTCGTCACTGCGATGAGTCTCGGGACCCTGGCCGAAAGCCAGGTCCACGACTCGCTGTGGGAGCTCAAGGACGAGGTCGAGATCGGCCACATCCAGCTGTCGCGCGCGGCCGACTTCATCCTCGTCTGCCCCGCAACCGCCGATTTGCTCGCCAAGATGGCGGCGGGCATCGCCGACGACCTCGCGACGACCCTGCTGCTCGCGACCGACAAGCCGGTGGTGATCGCGCCGGCGATGAACGTCCGTATGTGGCTGCACGCGGCGACCCAGCGCAACGTCGCCCAGCTCAAAGCCGACGGGGTGCGAGTGATCGACCCTGCCGAGGGCGAGATGGCGTGCGGCGAGTATGGCCCCGGTCGCCTCCCCGAGCCGCAGGACATATTCGACTGGCTCGGCCAGAACGGCTTCCTCCCCGGCAAGTGACCCTCGCCGGCAAGCACATCCTGATCACCGCGGGCCCGACCCACGAGCCGATCGACCCGGTCCGGGTGATCGCCAATCGCTCTTCGGGACGACAGGGCTTCGCCATTGCCGCGGCCGCAGCCGAAGGGGGTGCGCGGGTCACTCTGGTGTCGGGCCCGGTCGCGCTTCAAACCCCGCCCGGCGTGGAGCGGATCGATGTCGAAACCGCCGAGCAGATGGCCGAGGCGGTCTTCGCCACATGGCCCTTCGACGCGGCCATTCTCGTGGCCGCCGTCGCCGACTGGCGGGTCGAAGCGTCGGCAACCAAGCTGAAGAAGGGCGAAGGCCCGCCTCGGCTGAACTTCGTTCCGACCCGCGACATCCTCGCCGAGCTTGGAGCTGGCGAGCAGCGGCCGCGCCTGCTCGTCGGCTTCGCCGCCGAAACCGAGCGGGTCGTCGAGCAGGCGATCGTCAAGCGCTTGGTCAAGCGCGCCGACTGGATCGTCGCCAACGACGTATCCGGGGACGTCATGGGCGGCCAGCGCAACCGCGTGCACTTGATCACCGGCGACGGGGTCGAGGATTGGCCCGAGGGCAGCAAGGATGAGGTCGCGGGGCGCCTGATCGCGCGCGTGGCCGAGACGCTAGGCTGAGCCGCACCCCTTGCACGCCGGATCCGCGGGAATGCGGATGGCCCGCCAGACAAGCTTCTCGCCGTCGAACAGATGGACCTGGCCGGACTGGTCGGGGCCGATCCCCAGTAGCGCATTGATCCCCAGCAGGGCGGCAAAGCCGCCGACCGTCGCGGTCAGCGCGCCGAGGACGCCGAGCTCGGCGCAGGTGTCGCAATCGTCCGCATCGAACGCATCGCCGACGTAGCAGCGATAACAGGGCTTCGACCGGAACAGCCCGACCTGTCCCTGGAACTGCACCGCGGCGGCCGACAGCAACGGGATGCCGAGGCCAACGCAAGCGTCGCTGACCGCCAGCCGGGTCGCAAAATTGTCGCTTCCGTCGATCACTATGGCGTGGCCCTGGAGCAGCTTGCGGGCGTTGTCGGGCCCGAGGCGGAGGCGCAGCGGCCTCGCCTCGACAAAATGATTGAGGCTGCGGGCGAAGCCCGCCGCCAGGTCCGCCTTGGCCGCGCCGGCGTCGGCTTCCCGAAACAGGGGCTGACGGTGAAGGTTGGTCAGCTCGACGACGTCATCGTCGATGATCGTCAGCCGACCGACGCCCGCCCCCGCGAGCGCTGGGATCACGGCGCTGCCGATGCCGCCGGCGCCGACTACGACGACGGACGCGGCCTTGAGCCTGCGCTGCCCGACTCCGCCGACCTGCGGCAGGACGATGTGCCGCGCGTAGCGCTCCAGCTCCTCATCGGAAAGGGTCACTGGCCGGTGGAGCCGAAGCCTCCGGCCCCGCGAGCGGTTTCGCCCAGCACGTCGACCTCCACGAAATTCGCCTTCAGCACCGGCGCCGGCACCAGCTGCGCGATCCGCTCGCCGCGGCGGACGTCGAACGGGTCGGAGCCGAGGTTGGCGAGGATTACCTTCACTTCGCCCCGATAATCATGGTCGATCGTCCCTGGCGTGTTCAGGCAGGTGACGCCATGCTTGAGCGCCAGGCCCGACCGGGGCCGGACCTGCACCTCATAGCCCTCGGGAATGGCGATGGCGAAACCGGTCGCGACCGCGTGGCGCTGGCCGGGAGCGAGCGTGACGTCTTCCGCGGCGACGACGTCCAGCCCCGCCGCCCCATCGGTCGCGTAAGCCGGCGCCGGCAGGCCCTCCCCGTGCGGCAACCGCTGCAGCTCGATCGCGATCATCTGGACTTTCTCCGCCCGCCGCGGCCGCGCTTTGCCGACGGTCCCTTCGCGGCCTTGGCCTCGATCCATTCGATTGCCTGACCGAGCGTCACCGACGCGGGCTCGGTTCCCTTCGGCAGAGTGGCGTGGGTCGTTCCGTCGCTGACGTAGGGACCATAACGGCCGGCCATGACCTTGACGTCCTTGCCGCCATGCTGACCGAGCACGGCCAGCGGCTCGCGCGACGCGGAGCGCTGGCGTCCCGCGCCGGACGCGGCATCGGCGAGCTTCGCGACCGCCGCGTTCATGCCCGTCTCGAACACCTCGGCGGTGGCATTCAGTTTCGCATATTTGCCGTCGTGGGCGAGGTAGGGGCCGTAGCGCCCGATCGAGGCGGTGATCGGCTTGCCGGTCTCGGGATGCGGGCCGATTTCGCGCGGCAGCGACAGCAAGCGCTCGGCCAGTTCCGCTGTCACATCGTCTAGCGGCACGTCCTTGGGAATCGAGGCGCGCTTGTCGCCGCGCTCGAGATAGGGGCCGAAGCGACCGGTCTTGAGCAGGATGCCGTCGCCGAGCTCGGTGGGGCCGTCGCTCTGCGCCTGGTCGCCGCCCTGGCCAAACTTCTGGGTATATTTGCAATCGGGATAGTTGGAGCAGGCGACGAACGCCCCGAACTTGCCGCCGCGCAGGCTGAGACGCCCGGTCCCGCATTGCGGGCAGACGCGCGGATCGGAGCCGTCGGCCTTCGGCGGATACAGCCAGGGCGCCAAGAATTCATCGAGCGCCTGCGTGATCTCGCTCGGCTTCTGGTCCATGACCTCGCCGGCCTTGGGCTTGAAGTCGCGCCAGAAGTCGTCGAGCAGTTTCTGCCAGTCGAGCCGCCCGCCCGAGACGTCGTCGAGCTCCTCCTCGAGCTCGGCGGTGTAATCGTAGCTGACGTATTTCTCGAAGAAGCGCTCGAGGAACGCGGTCACCAGGCGGCCGCTCTCCTCGGGCACGAAGCGGCCCTTGTCGACGCGGACATATTCGCGGTCCTTCAGCGTCTGCAGGATCGAGGCGTAGGTCGACGGCCGGCCGATTCCCAATTCCTCGAGCCGCTTGACCAGGCTCGCCTCCGAATAGCGCGGCGGCGGCTGGGTGAAGCTCTGCGTCGCTTCGACGCCCGTCTTGAGCGGAACATCGCCCCGCGCCAGCCCGGGCATGCGCGCGCCCTCCTCGTCCTCGGCTTTCTCGTCGCGCCCCTCTTCATAGAGCGCCAGGTACCCGGGGAAGAGCACGACCTGGCCGGTCGCGCGCAGCACAGTCCGGCCCGCCCCGTCGGTCAGCTCGACCGTCGTCCGCTCGAGCCGCGCCGAGGCCATCTGGCTCGCCAGCGCGCGGTTGTAGACCAGCTCGTACAGCCGGGCGTGATCGCCCGTGGCCGCGCGCGCCTGCTCGAAGTCGGTCGGACGGATCGCCTCGTGGGCCTCCTGCGCATTCTTGATCTTGCTTTGGTACTGGCGCGGCCGGTCGGGCACGAAGCCGGCGTCGTAGCGGCTGGCGATCGCGCGGCGGGCGGCGCTGATCGCTTCCGGGGCCATGTCGATGCCGTCGGTCCGCATGTAAGTGATGAGTCCGTCCTCATAGAGGCCCTGGGCGATGCGCATCGTGTGACTGGCGGCAAAGCCGAGCTTGCGCGCCGCCTCCTGCTGCAGCGTCGAAGTAGTGAAGGGCGGCGGCGGGTTGCGCGAGAAGGGCTTGGTCTCGACCGAGGAAACGGTGAAGCGGCCGGCCTCGACCACTGCCTTGGCCGCATCGGCGTCGCCACGGTTGCCGATCGTCAGTCGTTCGATCTTCCGGCCGTCGAGCTGGACGAGGCGCGCGGTGAATCCCTGCCCGTCCTTCTCGAACGTCGCGCTGACCGACCAATATTCCTGGGCCTTGAAGAGCTCGATCTCGCGCTCGCGGTCGACGATCAGGCGCAGCGCGACCGACTGCACCCTGCCCGCCGACTTGGCACCGGGAAGCTTGCGCCACAGGATCGGCGACAGCGTGAAGCCGACCAGGTAATCGAGCGCCCGCCGCGCCCGATAGGCGTCGATCAGGTCCTCATCGAGCCCCCGCGGGTGGCGCATCGCCTCGGTCACCGCGGAGTTGGTGATGGCGTTGAAGGTCACGCGCTCGACCTTGGCCGGGAGCGCTTTCTTCTGCCGAAGCACCTCCTGGACGTGCCAGCTGATCGCCTCGCCCTCGCGGTCGGGGTCAGTGGCGAGGATCAGCGTGTCGGCGTTCTTCGCTTCGTCGGCGATGGCGCGGAGCTGCTTCGAACGGTCGGGCGAGACCTGCCACTCCATCGCGAAGCCCTGTTCGGGATCGACCGAGCCATCCTTGGGCGGCAGGTCGCGCACGTGTCCCAGCGATGCGAGCACGCGGTGCCCGCTGCCGAGATACTTCTCGATGGTCTTCGCCTTGGCGGGCGATTCAACGACAACCAGTTTCAAGCTGTGCCCTCACGTATACGCGCATAAAGTGGGGTGCCGCGATTCGCCGCGTCAAGCGTGGAGAGTTCAGTTGAAGCACACGAACCGATCTGTTGGGCCGCTCGCCCTGGCATGCGGCGCTTTTGCGGTCTTGAGCGGGCCTGCCTGCGGGCGCTCCATGGAAGCCGCGCTCGATGAGATCGACCGAACCTTCGTTTGCCCTGAGGACTTCCCCAACGATGATGCTCGAGAGGCTTCGCTCAGACAATTCCTTGAGCGAATTCGGAAAGATGCGGGGACGATGACCGTGGATCAAATGATCGAGTTCCGAGTGCGCTTGCTCGAAAAGCACCATTGCACGAAGACTTTGCAGCACATCCGGCAAAACGGCGGCTAGCCCCAGCCAGCTATTTCAAACTCACCCGGCCGCCGGCGTGGTGGTCAAGCCGCCCTGCAAGATCGAGCTCGAGCAAGGCCAGCTGGACCGGCCCGGATGGCGCACCGGACAGGCGAATGATCTCGTCCACCGGGACCGGCGACGGGCCAAGCAGCCCCTCGATCTGGTCGTGCAGATACGCACCATCGACCGATTCGTCCGGGCTATGGACAAAGGAAGCGGGCGACGAAGCCACCTTGCGCTCCAGCGGGCGCAGCGCTTCCACGACCTCGGCGGCCGACTGGACCAGGGTCGCGCCGTCGCGGATCAGCTGGTTGCAGCCCTGCGCGCGCGGATCGAGCGGCGAGCCCGGCACGGCCATGACCTCGCGCCCTGCCTCGGTCGCCAGCCGGGCGGTGATCAGCGAACCGGATCTCGGCGCTGCCTCGACGACCACCGTTGCCGCGCTAAGCCCGGCGATGATTCGGTTGCGATATGGAAAATGGCGCGCGCGCGGCTCGGTCCCGGGCGGCATTTCGGCGAGCACCAGCCCGTGCTCGAACAACGCCTGCTGCCGCTCCGCATTTTCCGGCGGATAGAAGACGTCGATCCCGCCGGCGACGATGGCGATGGTGCCGGTGCCGAGCGCGCCGTCGTGCGCCGCACTGTCGATCCCCCGGGCGAGGCCGGAGACGACGACGATGCCCTCCGCACCGAGGTCGTGGGCAAGTCCGCGGGCGAAGCGGCACGCGGCGGCCGAGGCGTTGCGCGCACCGACGATCGCCACCGCCGTCCGGTCGACCAGCGTCAGATCGCCCCTGGCCATGATCAGCGGCGGCGCGTCGTCGAGCTCGGCGAGGAGCGGCGGGTAGAGACCCTGCCCGATCGCAAGGTAGCGCGCGCCGGCCTTGTCGACCCGGGCGATCTCGCGCTCGGCATCGTCGCGGCCGAACAATCGCGGCGGGGCGCCGCCGCCGCGCCGGGCGAGGTCGGGGACCGCGGCGAGCGCCCCCGCCGGGGTCCCGAAGCGGGCGATCAGCTGGCGATAGGTGACCGGGCCGATGCCCGGCGTTCGTACCAGCCTTAAGCGGTCGACGAGGTCTTCGATCCGATGCGTGGCTCGGTTCCTTTCCGCAGGCGAAGGATGTTCTCGCGATGCTTCCACAGGACGAGCAACGCGAAACCGAGCAGCATTGGGAGGAGGGTGCGGTCGAGGACCAGGGCCGAGATCGGCGCGCTGATCACCGCGGTCATGCCCGCCACCGACGAGATCCGGAGCGTCAACAGCAGGCAAAGCCAGATTGCGGCATAGACCGCCGCGGCCATCGGCAGCAGCGGAATGAGAACGCCAAGAAAAGTCGCGACGCCCTTGCCCCCCCGAAACTTCAGCCAAACTGGATACAAATGTCCGATCATGGCGCCGGCACCGGCGGCCCACGACGCCGGGCCGAAGCCGATCAGGTCGCGATCGAACATCGCATGGGCGATGAGGATCGCGGCCGTGGCCTTGAGGCAGTCGAGGACCAGCGTCGCCGCCGCCAACGGCTTGCTGCCCGTCCGCAGCACGTTGGTCGCCCCGATGTTGCCCGACCCGATCTTGCGGATGTCGCCCTTGCCGGCGAGTCGGGTCAGGATCAGCCCGAAGGGAATCGACCCGAGGGCGTAGCCGATCAGCAGCGCCAGGATTGTCTCGCGGGTCATGGATACGGTGGTAGCAAATCAGTTCGCTCGCGCAATCGGCCGTCATTGCGACCCCGGCCTTGAGCCGGGGGAAGCAATCCACCCGCGCAAACTGGATTGCTTCGTCGCCGCGCTCCTCGCAATGACGACCCGTGGATCCCAACGCCCCCATCCTGTTCTTCGACTCCGGCGTCGGCGGGCTGTCGGTGCTGGCACCGACGCGCGCGCTCCTGCCCAACGCACCGATCGTCTATGCCGCCGACAGCGCCGGTTTCCCCTACGGCAAGCGCAGTGAGGCGGAGCTGGCGACGCGCGTTCCGGCGCTGCTCGGCCGGTTCGTCGAGCGCTATCATCCGCGTCTCGTGGTGATCGCCTGCAACACCGCTTCGACCATCGCGCTGGATCACGCCCGGGCGGCGCTCGACCTGCCGGTGGTCGGCACGGTCCCGGCAATCAAGCCCGCGGCAGAGATTTCGAAGAGCCGGGTGATCGGCGTGCTCGGCACCGAGGCAACGGTGCGCCAGCCCTATGTCGACGACCTCGCCGCGAAGTTCGCCAGCGACTGCACGATCGTCCGCCACGGCTCCCCCGAGCTGGTCGAGTTGGCCGAAGCCAAGCTCGCCGGGGAGCCGGTCGGGGTCGACGCCGTTAAGGACGGGGCGCAGCCAATGTTCGAGGCGCCCGATGGCACGCGAATCGACACCGTTGTCCTTGCCTGCACCCATTTTCCGCTGCTCGAGGAGGAACTTCGGAGCGCGTTCCCGAATGTCAGCTATGTACACGGCGGTCCGGGCATCGCCCGGCGCATCGCCTTTCTGACTCGCCAGCAGCCGTGGCCGCCGGCCCCGTCCGACGGGTTCATGGTGTTCACGGCGCCGGTTCGCCCACCGTCCGCCGCGGCGCTTGCCGGCTTCGGCATCGGGGAGGTTCGCATGCTCTAGTTGCGAGTCATTCGAGCCGAAGCTAGAGGGCGCCCGAGCGAGGTATTCGAGTTGGACTACAATCGCATTTTCGAGGAAGCGATCGGGCGGCTTCACGACGAGGGCCGCTACCGCGTGTTCATCGACATCCTGCGCACCCGCGGCCAATATCCCAACGCCCGCTGCTTCGGCGGCAACGGGCCCAAGCCGACCACCGTGTGGTGCTCCAACGACTACCTGGGGATGGGCCAGCACCCGGTCGTCATCGCCGCGATGGACGAGGCGCTGCATGAGGTCGGGGCCGGTTCGGGCGGCACCCGCAACATCAGCGGCAATACGCATTACCATACCGAACTAGAAGCGGAGTTGAGCGACCTTCACGGCAAGGAAGGCGCACTGCTGTTCACCTCGGGCTACGTCTCCAACGAGGCCGCCCTGTCGACGCTCGGCAAGCTGCTGCCCGGCTGCGTGATCTTCTCCGACGAGCTCAACCACGCCTCGATGATCGCCGGGATCAAGAATTCGCTGTGCGAGAAGCGGGTGTTCCGCCACAATGACCTCGCGCACCTCGAGGAGCTGCTCGCGGCCGAGGATCCGGAAGCGCCCAAGCTGATCGCCTTCGAGAGCGTCTATTCGATGGACGGCGACATCGCCCCGATCGAGCAAATCTGCGACCTCGCCGACAAATATAATGCGCTGACCTACCTCGACGAGGTCCATGCGGTTGGCATGTACGGCGCGCATGGCGGCGGAATCTCCGAGCGCGACGGCCAAGCCGACCGGCTGACCATCATCGAGGGCACGCTGGGCAAGGCGTTCGGCGTGATGGGCGGCTACATCGCCGCCGACCGGACGCTGATCGACTGCATCCGCAGCTACGCCCCCGGCTTCATCTTCACCACCAGCCTGTCGCCGGTGCTCGTCGCCGGTGCGCTGGCCAGCGTCCGCCACCTCAAGCAATCGTTCGCGGAGCGCGAGGCCCAGCAACAGTCCGCGGCGATGCTCAAGGCGAGATTCGCGGCCGCGGGATTGCCACTGATGACGAGCGCGACCCACATCGTGCCGCTGCTGGTCGGCTGCCCGGTCAAGGCCAAGCGCATCAGCGACATCCTGCTCGCCGAATACGGGCTCTACGTCCAGCCGATCAATTATCCGACGGTTCCGCGCGGCACCGAGCGGCTGCGCTTCACCCCGGGCCCGTGCCACACGGCGGAGATGATGGACGAGCTGACCGCCGCCCTGGTCGAGATTCTCGGCCGCGAGGAGATCCGGCTGGCCGCCTGAGGCTGGCGAATCCCTGCGGGT
>Ga0134122_10001864_pt1 | contig 15374 bp, 16 predicted proteins | sample KB302_FD_96461 | JGI IMG/M metagenome (GOLD analysis project Ga0134122, IMG submission 96461) | Terrestrial soil microbial communities without Nitrogen fertilizer from Kellogg Biological Station, Michigan, USA - KB3-0-2 | ecosystem: Environmental > Terrestrial > Soil > Unclassified ... | reverse complement strand
GGTGCTGCGCGACGAGGCGGGCGGGTACCGCAACCAGGACTGGGTCACCGGGGCGTTCACCGGCGAGGGGGCCACGTTCACCACCATCGTGGACGCGTTCCACCAGCTCATCTACCGGCCGCTGTTCCACCTCACCGAGTCGCTGCGGCGGGGGACCAACGTGGGGCTGGAGGTGTTCCCCGGCGAGGGCAAGACGCTCTACGAGCGGCTGGCGGCGTACCCGCAGCTGGAGGCGGTGTTCCACCGGTGGATGTCGAACCTGAGCGTGCAGGGGCTGCCGCCGCAGGTGGTGGAGACGCTGGGGCGGGCGTCGCACGTGCTGGACGCGGGGGGCGGGGACGGGACGAACGCCGTCATCCTGGCCAGGGCGCATCCGGGGTTGAGGGTGACGGTGCTGGACCTGCCGTCGGTGTGCGAGCGCGCGCGGGCGCGGGTGGCGGCGGAGGGGCTGGGGGACCGGATCTCCGCGCACCCGTGCGACATCCAGTCGGACCCGTATCCGTACGGCGCCGACGCGGTGCTGTTCAGCCGCATCTTCAACATCTACGGCGAGGCGCAGAACCAGGCGTTCGTGCAGAAGTCGGCGGACGTGCTGCCGGAGGGCGGGCAGCTGGTGGTCATCCCCGCCATGGTCTGCGACGAGGACGAGACCGGGCCGCTGGCCGCCGCCTACCTGACGCTGTACTTCGCCTGCCTCGCCACCGGCGAGGGGCGCGTCTACCCGACCAGCGCGTACGAGGCGTGGTTCGAGCGCGCGGGGTTCTCGATGCTGGACTGCGCGGTGGACGAGTACGACAACGCGGTGCTGGTGGGGTGGAAGTGATCAGGGCGAGGTGAGGCCGTCTTCCTCGAGCAGCGCGCGGTCGAACGTCGCGACCGAGTCGCTCCCCATGGCGCGCGCCTGCTCCCGAATCACCTTGATGGTGGCGCTGGGCACCTTACCTCCAGGGCAATTCCTTACCTGAAGGTAACGGGGCCGATGGCCGGGGACAAAGTGAGGGGCCGGGCCCTCAGTGCCCGGCGGGGACCAGCACCTCGAGGAACTCGGCGATGATCTTCAGCTCGCGCTCCGGGTCCTCGTCCATGACCATGGGCGAGAACTCCTTGTTGACCGGCTCCAGGCGCACCCGGGTGATGCGCCGGCCGCTCCGCGCCAGCACCCTGAAGCGCTTCACCGTGTAGCGGCCGCCCGACTCGGGGTCGCGCTCGTCGCGGAGCTGGAGCAACACCACCCGGCCGTCCGGGTCCCGGCCCTCCATGGGCCGGAAGAGGCAGATGGCGCCGTCGCGGATGAGCGGCTCCATCGACCGGCCGCTCACCGCCACCGCGAACATGTTGGGCTTGATCGTCCGGCGCGTGGGCGCGGTGATGTAGCCGGCCGGCTCCACCGCCTCGGGCTCGCTGAAGGCGCCCGCCGCGGCGCGCACGCTCACCAGCTTCACGCGCTTGCTGGCGCGGGAGATGGGGATGGGCGCCGGCCGCCCGTTCCCGGAGAGCAGGTCCGAAGGCTCGGAGCGGAGCGCCACCGCCACCTTCGTGAGCCACGACACCGTGGGGCTCTTCCGGCCCGCCAGCACGTCCCAGAAATGGCTCCGCGACACGCCCGCCAGGTCCGGCACGTGGGTGAGCTGCACCCCGCGAGCCTTCGCCGCCGCCCGGACCTGCGCCACCAGCCGACGGTGGACCTCGTCTTTGGGTCCTTTCGCCAAGCGCGGGGACCGTAAGGGCGCATGGCTGCACCGGAGTCCGTCATGGCGGAGTGGAGCGCGGTCACGGTCCGGTTTCGGGCCCGCGCCATGTGGGTGCGTAGGCGCAGACGCGAGCGGTCATTTGAAGTCCTTTGAGGTCCCCCCTCGGGATTCCGGGTCATTCGGGTGGAGGGACCAGCACCTCCAGGAACTCGGCGATGACCTTGAGCTCGCGCTCCGGGTCCTCGAACACCATGGGCCGGAAGGCCCGGCTCGCCGACTCCAGCCGCACCCGGGCCATGCGGCGCCCGCGCCAGCCAATCACCTTGAGGCGCTTCACCGTGAAGCGGCCGCCCGTCTCCGGGTCGCGCGCCACGCGGAGCTGGACGAGGACCACCCTGCGGTCCGGGCTCCGGTCGCCGATGAGCCGGAACAGGCAGACCGCGCCGTTGCCGATCAGCCGCCCCATGGACCGCCCCACCACCGTCGCCGCGAACATGTCGTCGGACACCGGCCGGGGCGGCGGGACCAGGAGGTAGCCCGGCGGCTCGGCGCGGTCGGCCTCCAGGAACGCGCCGGCCGACGCCCGGAGGCTGATCAGCGGGACCTTGCGGTCCGCGCGGATCCGTGGCGGGGTAGGCAGCGCCGGCGCGGACACCAGGAGCAGGTCCGTCAGCTGCCACCGCAAGGCCGCCGCCAGCTTCCGGAGCCAGCCGACCGTCGGCTGCTTCTTGCCGTCCATCACGTCGTAGAACTGGCTCTTGGAGACCCCCGCCAACACCAGCACCTGGGTCAGCGACAGCCCCAGCTCCTCCGCTCGGCGGTAGACGCGGGTCTTCAGTTGCTGCGGATCGTCGATGGGGGGGCCGGAGGCCAAGCGCAGGCCACCGTAGGTGTCAGACTGATTGCTAAAGTCCGTTATAGCGGAGTAGAAGTCGGTTTTCGCCGCGGGGATGGGAAGACGCTTGAGCTTGATGGTCGCCACTGACAACGGGACACACGCCGGGCCGCGCGGTCGGGGCGCCCGCTTCTCCAGGTGCGCGGCGCTGGCCGCGCTGGGCCTCGCCGCCCTCCCTGCCCAGGCGCAGGAGGCGAGGGGACCGCGGGCGAAGGTGCGGTGGGTCGTGCCGGTGAAGATGCCGGCGGACCGCGCCCCCACCGTCTACGGCGCGGCCGGCAAGCCCCTCTTCCTCCGGTTCGACGTGCCGGTCGGCGCGGGCGCCGTTCACGCCCCCGACGTCGAGGTGCGCCGGATCCGGGGCGACCGCAACGCCCTCATCCTCACGCCGTCGCGGGCGGCCTCGCGGGACTCGGTCCCGGTGGTGGTCCCGCTCGCCGGCGGGCCGGCGAAGCTGACGCTGGTGCTCAGGGCGGAGGCCCCGGACGAACAGGTGAAGGTCATCCACCCGGGCGAGACGGGCCTGCTCGCCCAGGTGCAGCGCCGCGACCTCATGGCCACCCTGGCGGCGCGGCCCATCGTCACGCTCGCCGGCCCCAACGCCTCCGTCCCGGACGCCATGGTCCAGTGCCGGCTGAACCTCCTGGTGCGGGCGCCGGGCACGTCCCAGGTCGCCTCGGTGGAGCTGCGGACCGCGGACCGCGCGCTCTGCGAAGCCTCCAGCACCCTCAGCATGCGAGTGGGCGGTGACAGATAGCCCGGTCGAATTGCCCTCCAGCTCCGGGCGCCTGCGGCCGGACACGGGCGCCGAAATCACCCAGACGTTCAACGGCGACGACGAGACGCCCTGGGCCAGGCTGTCCTCGAGCGAGGTGAAGACGCCCACGCTCGGCAGCGTGCTGGACTTCGGCGCGCTGGGGGCCTTCAAGCTGGAGGCGAGGCTGGGCCGCGGCGGGATGGGCGAGGTCTACCGGGCCCGCCAGGTCGGCGCGAAGGGCTTCTCGCAGCTGGTCGCCATCAAGCGGACGCGGCCCGGGCGCCGGGACTGGGAAGAGCGGTCGTTCGTGGACGAGGCGCGGGTCCTCTCGCTGCTGCACCACGACAACATCGCCCGCGTCTTCGGCTTCTTCGAACGCAAGGGCAACGCGTACCTGGTGATGGAGTACATCGACGGGCAGACGCTCTACTCGCTGCTGGAGCAGGCCCGCCGCCGGGGCACCCGCCTCTCGGAGCGCGGGGCCTGCCTGATCGCCGCGGACGTCGCGGAGGCGCTGCACCACGCCCACCACGCCACCGACGAGGTCGGGCGGCCGCTCCACATCGTCCACCGCGACGTCTCCACCACCAACATCCTCATCACCGGCGCCGGGCGGACGAAGCTGGTGGACTTCGGCGTGGCGTACTCGACGCTGGACGGGCGGGTGCAGACCAGCGCCTCCTCGACCATCATCAAGGGGAAGGCGCCCTACCTCTCGCCGGAGCAGGTGAAGCACCGGCCCGTGGACGGCCGCTCGGACCTGTTCTCGCTGGGCACCATCCTGGTGGAGATGGTGACCGGGGAGGCGCCGTTCGGGTGGGCGGCGGACCTGGCCACCCTCAAGCGCATCGCCGAGGTGACGCCGGAGTACGTGGCCGCCTCCACGTCGTCCGCCTCCAGGCGCCTGCGCGCCATCTGCCAGAAGCTGCTGGCGCGGGACCCCGCGGACCGCTTCGACAACGGCCAGGAGGTGGCGCGCGCCCTCCGGGACCACGCCGGCCGGGCGGAAGGCCGCTCCCTGGTGCTGTTCGACCTGGCGAAGCTCCAGGGGCTCCTCGGCGCCGGCCCTCCCCTGCGCGAGCTCAGGCTCGCGCGGCGCGGCCTCCGGCTGGCCGGCGCCGTCGCGCTCACCGTCATCGCGCTTCTCTCGTGGCACACGCACCGGAGCCCCATGAACGCACTGGACACCCCCTCGGCCCCCGAAACCGAACCCATGACGGCCAACTCGTGCTGGAAGGCGCTCGCGCTGGCGCACGTCGTCGCCATCGCCGCCTGCCAGACGCACCTGCCCCCGCCGGCCAAGGGCGGGCTGTGCACCACCGAACCGTACCGGGCGGTGAAGGGCCCCCGCGGGATGACGCCGCTCCCGGAGCGCTTCTACGTCGAGTTCGTCTCGCTCCGGGGAGAGGTGTGCACGGGGCAACCCACCCGGTACACCCAGAAACCGGACGGGGGAGCGAACGACCTCATCCCGGTCGATCAAGGGCAGCGGGAACCGTGCCCCTACGGAGACGGGCCCATCATCGCCCGGATGTCCTGGCTGGACCCGCGCACGGACGCGTTCGGGGGTGGCCCCGGGCCGCACCAGTGGGACCGGCCGCTCCTGATGGGCCAGGCCCACCTGGTGCCCATCGACAACGACATCGGGGGCGAGGTGCTGGACGAGGGCGACGCCGAGCACCCCCGCGTCGGCATCTCCCGGATGACGGCCCTGTTCAACTACGTCCAGCTGCTGAACGGGGAGAAGGTCCCCATCTGCGGCGTCCTCTTCTGGCACGACGGCAAGGAGGGCATCCCCGTCCTGGCGGAGCAGTACCACGACGACAACCGCGCCGCGGCCGACTGGGGCGACAAGTCCTACGTCCAGCTCTACTACCCCTGAGGCCAGGTGCGCGCGGAAGCACAGAGGCCCGGTGCGCCGGAGTTGCCGGATCTGGCGGTGGACCCTCCTGGTCCTGATCGTGGCCGCCGGTTGCGGCGACTGCGGCCGGTGCGGCACGGGCACCGACGCCGGCGCGCAGGAGCTGGGCAAGAAGCGGATCGGGCCGTGCTGGTACGAGTACACGGGCCCGGTCGCCTGGTGGCGGGCGGGCTTCGTGTGGGTCGAGGTCAACGGCCTCCCCGTGGACACCGTCGATGTCGACCCAGAGCAGAAGACGGTGCGCTTCCCCTGCGAGCCGTACCTCCGCACCGGCGCCGGCGAGCCGACCGACGTCCTGCTCCTCTGGGTCCATACCTGAGGCGCCTGGGGAGGCGGCTCTGCGCCGGGATGATGGTCGCCGCGCTCGCCGGGTGTGAGGAGGTCCGGGTCGCGGGAGAGCCTCCTCCGTCCCGCGTCGCGCTGGCGGCGACCGCGCTGCGGCTCACCCTGGAGGTGGAGCAGCTGAGGCCGGCGGCGCTCGCGCTCGGGGACAGGTCGTACGGCGTGGCGACCCTCGACGACCTGCAGGAGCGGATTGCCCTGGTGCGCGACCTGCTGTCGGACGACGTCTCCGCCGACCCGCGGCGGGCCCAGGTGGCCGCAGTGGCCCTTCTCTCCGCCGGCATCAAGTACGACGCCGTCCGGACCGACCTCGAGGCGGCCGCGCGCGGCTTCTCGCGGGCGACGCGCGCCGGGTGCAACCGCGCGGTGGAGCTCACGAACCTGGTCTCGAACCGCATCGCCGCGGACTGGACGTGGCCGCTCGAGCACGCGAAGGAGGCCGACGGCCTGCTGAGCCGCGCGGCGTCCCTGCGGACCAACGCGATGGCCGCGGCGGAGGCCACCAGCGTCGCCAAGCCGGCGGTCGAGATCGCGTCGATGGCCGCCGCCGCGTCCACGGTCGAGGAGCTGGCCGGCCGCGGGCCCGCGCTCTCACGGGTCGCGCGGTGGCTGAAGGGAGAGGGCGGCGTGGGCCGGCTCGCGCCCGCGGGCGAGGGGGCCGGGCTGCAGATGGTCGGGGCGGCCGGCGCCCTGGTGCTCACCCAGGCGGAGATCGCCGCGCTGGCGCAGGCGGGGAAGCTGTCGGGGCTGGCGCTGTCGCTGCTCTACCTGTCGCGGGGACACCTCCACCACATCTGCACGAACAAGAACTGGGCCTCGGATGCCAGCGGAGGACCGTGGTCGCCCGCCTTCAAGGAAATCCTGGACGACGCGGGCGTCGGCTTCGACGATCCGGCCAACCTGGTGGAGGTCGAGGGGCATGTCGGTCCGCATCCACAGCGCTATCACGAGCTGGTGTACGCCCAGCTCCGGGGAGCCATCCGCGGTCTATCGCCCGGCACGGCCCAGTACCGGCAAGCCGTCCTCCGAGCGCTGAACGAGCTGGCCATGGAGATCGCCAGACCCGGCACACGGTTGAACCTGCTGGTGACGGGAGCCGCCCGGTGAGCGAGTACTTCGAGCTCTGGGACGACAAGCTGGTGACCGGGCGCTGGCACCTCCAGGCCCCGCATGTCGGGGACCAGTGGGTCAACGCGGATCTCTTCACGGGTGGGGGTGGGCCGGTGGCGCCCCCGGAGACCATGGTCATCAAGCGGCCCTATCCGGGAGTGGCGCTGGACTACACGATGGCCAGCCGGGGATTGCCGGTCGCCAGCGAGCGCGCGGCCCACGTCTTCGAGCGGTCGGCCGCGGACGACGTCCAGCTCATCCCCGTCACCGTCGAAGGTCACCGGGAGCCGTACTTCATCGTCCACGCGCTCCACGCCCTGGAGTGCGTGGACGAGCAGCGCTCCGAGGGAATCCGTCCCTGGACCGAGGCCGACGAACGCCCGGATCGGCTGGGCGACTACAAGGCCATCGACGCCCTCCGGATCGACCCGGCCCGGGTGGCCGGCCATCACCTCTTCCGCGTCAAGCGCTGGGAGGTGGCGCTCATCGTCTCCGCCCACCTCCGGGAGGAGCTGGAGCGCGCCGGGCTCACCGGTCTCCGGTTCGTGCCGGCCTAGGCCGCCGACCGCGCCAGCAGCGCCGCGCCGATCAGCCCGCTGTCGTCGCCCAGGGCGGCGGTCTTCACCTGCACCGCCGCGCGGGCGTTGGCGTTGGTGAAGGCCATCACGTGGTCCTCCACCCGCTGGCGCAGGGCCGGGCAGTGGTTGATGACCCCGCCGCCGAGAATGAGCCGCGCCGGGTTGAGCACGGTCACCATGTTGGCGACGGCCACGCCCAGGTAGAGCGCCGCGGTGTCGTAGATCTCCTTCGCCGCCGGGTCGCCGCCCAGCGCCGCCTCCTCCAGCGACGCGGAGGTGAGCCGGCTCACGTCCCCCGCCGCCAGGTCGAACAGGCGGGTGCCGGCGCCCAGCCGCTCCACCGCTTCCCGCATCTGGCGGTTGAGGTTGTGCCCGCCCACGTAGGCCTCCAGGCAGCCGCGCTCGCCGCAGCCGCACTGCCGCCCGGCGGCGCCCGGCACCACCTTGGTGTGCCCGAACTCCCCCGCCACGCCGGTGGAGCCGTGGAGCTGCCGGCCGCCGCTGATGATGGAGCTGCCCACCCCGGAGCCGACGAACACCACGAAGATGTCGTTCACGCCCCGGCCGGCGCCGGAGGAGAACTCGCCCCACGCGGCCGCGGCGAGGTCGTTCACCACCCGCACGTTGCGGCCCAGCGCGGCGGCCAGGAGCTGCCCGAACGGGACGTCCCGCCACCCCAGGTTCGGCGCCACGGAGACGAAGCCGCCGGGACGCAGCTGCCCCGCCACGCCGATGCCGCAGGAGGCCACCTCGGCGGAGGTCTCCTTGGCCAGCGAGAGCGCGTCCTTCGCCGCGCCCTGGATGGCGGCCACCACCGCCTCCGGCGTGCGCTGGGTGAGCGCCGTCTTGGCCGCGGCGACGATCCGGCCCTCGGCGTCCACCACGCCCGCCCGCGCGTACGTCCCTCCCAGGTCGATGCCCAGCGTGTGCACGGCGTCACCTCCTGTCCGTCACTTCGGCACTTCCGGGACGCCCTGCCGCGCCCACGCCACGAACAGCGGGACCAGCTTGGCGAGCTGGGCGCGCGTCCGCTCGTCCTTCAGCGCTCCCTGCTCGTCGAACGCGCGGTCCGAGCTGGGCACCATCAGGCCGTGCGGCACCACGAAGGACCCGAGCACCGACAGGATGTGGCGCAGCTCCGGAAGCACGCCGCGCCCGCCGCCCCATCCGCCGGTGGCGCTCATCATCAGCACCACCTTGTTCTGCCAGGGGTTGGGGATGTGGCCCGGCCGCGACACCCAGTCGATGGCGTTCTTCAGCCCGCCCGGAATCGACGCGTTGTACTCGGGGGTGGAGATGAGGACCCCCTGTGCCCGGTGGATGGCGTCCTTCGCCCGCACCACCGACTCCGGGAGGCCGGCGTCCTCGACGTCCTGGTCGTAGACCGGCAGCGCCAGCGCCTTGAGGTCCAGCAGCTCCACCTGCGCGCCGTGCTTCTCCGCCTCGCGCACCGCCAGCGCCAGCAGCTTGCGGTTGTTGGCCGCCAGGCGCAGGGCGCCGGGGATCGCCACCACTCGAACGGGGTCGGCCATGATGGCTCCTCAGGCCTCCGCCTTGGCGCGGTCCAGCGTGCTCTCGATCAGCTTCTGGATCTCCGCCAGGCGCTCCTTCGTCCGCGCCTCGCAGCGGACCACGAGGATGGGCCCCGTGTTGGACGCGCGGATCAGCCCCCAGCCGTCCGGGAAGGTGACGCGCACCCCGTCCACGTCGATGAGCTGGTGGCCGGCGGCGCGGAGGAGCTGCTTGGACTTCTCCACGATGGCGAACTTCTTCTCCTCCACCGTGTCCACGCGCAGCTCCGGGGTGGAGAAGGTCTTCGGCACGTCGGCCAGCAGCTCGGAGAGCTTGCGCGGCTCGTGGGTGAGGATCTCCAGCAGCCGCGCCGACGAGTACACCGCGTCGTCGAACCCGAAGTAGCGGTGCTTGAAGAACATGTGGCCGCTCATCTCGCCGGCGAGCTGGGCGCGCTCCTCCTTCATCTTCGCCTTGATCAGCGAGTGCCCCGTCTTCCACATGATGGGCCGCCCGCCGTGGGCCTTGACGTCGTCGTAGAGCGTGAAGCTGCACTTCACCTCGCCCACGATGGCCGCGCCGGGCACCTCCTTCAGCACGGAGCGGGAGAAGAGGATCATCAGCTGGTCGCCCCAGAGGATGTTCCCCTGGTCGTCGATGACGCCGATCCGGTCCGCGTCCCCGTCGTAGGCGATCCCCACCTCCGCCTTCTCCTTGCGGACGGCGGCGATCAGGTCCTCCAGGTTCTTCACCACCGTGGGGTCCGGGTGGTGGTTGGGGAAGCGCGCGTCCATCTCGCAGAACAGCGGCACCACGTCGAAGCCCATCGACTGGAACAGCGGCACCGCCACCGCCCCGCCGGTGCCGTTCCCCGCGTCCACCACGATGCGCATCCCCTGGCGGCCCATCTTCACCGTCTGGCGGACGAAGTGGTTGTAGGGGGTGACGATGTCGAACTCGGTCACCTTGCCGCCGCCGCCGGTCTCGAAGTCGCCGCGCTCGATCAGCTTGCGCAGCTCCTGGATCTCCGGGCCGTGGAAGGTGGTCTTGCCGAAGCCGATCTTGAAGCCGTTGTACTCGGGCGGGTTGTGGCTGCCGGTGATCATCGCCAGCCCGTCCACCGGCAGCGTGTTGGCGGCGAAGTAGGTCAGGGGCGTCGGCACCACGCCGATGTCCACCACGTCGATGCCGGTGGAGGTGAGCCCCTTGGACATCGCGTCGCGGAAGCGGGTGGAGGACTCGCGGCAGTCGCGGCCCAGCGCCACCGAGCGGCCGCCGCCGCGCCGGACCACCGTCCCCAGCCCTCGGCCGAGCAGCTCCACCACCTCCGCGGTCAGGTCTTTGTCGACCAAGCCGCGGATGTCGTACTCCCTGAAAATATGCGCGTTCATCGGGGTCCTTCTTCGGGGGGCGGCGCACGATACACCGCCCTCGCCGGAGTCGGACCTAGAAGAACACGGACGCGGAGCCGAGCACCGTGCGCGGATACCCCGGCGTGAAGTGCAGGTCCTCCACCGGCGCGCTCTCCCAGGGGAGGCGGGAGACGTTGGCGAACTGCGCCTGGCGCCAGGCGGCATTGGTGAGATTCCGGACGTCCACCGCCAGGCGGAAGCGCCTGGTCTCGTAGCCCGCCTCCAGGTCCACCAGCGTGAAGCCCTGGGCGACGATGGAGCCGGTCTCGTTCGCCGGCCGGTCCGAGATGCCCTCCACGCGCACGCTGCCGAACGCGCCGATGGGGTGGCGCACCTGCAGGCCGCCCGCCCAGGTGAGCGCGGGGGCGAGCGGGATGAGAGTCCCCTCGGGCTCGCCGGTGGGCTGGAGGAACCGGGCGCGGGTGTACGTCACGTCCACGTCGGCGCGCACGAGCTTGCCCAGGTTGTAGCGGGCCTCGAATTCCAGCCCCAGGCGGCGCGAGGCGGGCCGCGCCTCGGTGGTGCCCTCGTCGCCCACCCACACCGTCTCGCTGGCCAGGTCCAGGCCCCAGGCGGACGCCGCCACGTCGAAGCCGCCCCACCGGCCGCGCGCGCCCACCTCGTAGCCGGTGGCCGGCGCCAGCGGGGAGACCGGGTCCACCTCGCGGGAGACGCCGCGGGCGTCGTTGGAGTGGAAGCCGCGCCCGAAGTTCACGTAGAGGTCCAGCCAGTCCGCGGGGGAGATCACCGCCGAGGCCTTGGGGCTCACCAGCGCGGCGGCGACGTTGGCGCGGCCGCCGTCCAGCCGGTCCGCCACGTCGAAGTCGAAGCCGTCCGCGCGCACCCCGGCGACGGTCCTCAACCAGCTCGCCCACTCCACGTCCGCCTCCGCCCACGCGCCGGCGGTGACCTCGCGCACGTGGTCGTCCACGGTGGTGCCCAGGCGCCCGCGCTGCTCCGCGTGGTACAGGCCGTTGTCGAGGTCGTCGCCCCGCCCGCGCGCGCCGGCGGAGAGCGTCACCGGGCGCTCGCCGAGGAGCCGGAAGCCGCGCTGCCAGCGGACGTCGAAGCCGCCCGTCCTGCGGTGGTCCACCTGCTCGATCTCGTCGCCGTGCAGTGGGTCCCCGGCGAAGAAGGTGAAGTCGGAGAAGAGGTCCAGGTTGGAGAGGGCGCCGTACGCCATGGCGTTGAGCTGGCCGCCCGCGACGTCGCTGGAGCGGTAGCGGAGGACGGCGGAGTGCCGCGAGGAGAGGCCGCCCTCGCTGGGGTCGATGGAGCCGAAGCGGTCCAGGAGCCCCTCGCTCACCGCCCGCAGGGGGATCTGCCCGGACGCGCGCCAGCCGGCGCCGTAGGACTGGAGCTGGAGGTTGAGGTCGGAGCTGGAGCCGGTGTGCAGGGTGACGCTGGCGAGCGCGTTGTAGCGGCGGTGGTTCTCCGGGAGGAGGAACGGGCCGTTGGAGCCGTACACCTCGGCCGCGGCGAAGCCCTCCCACGGGCCCTCGAAGTGGGGCGCGGCGATGCCCAGCACGCGCATGGTAGCGAACTCGCCGTAGCCGGCCTTCACCTGGCTCTGCTCGAAGGAGCGGCGGGTGACCAGGTTCACGGAGCCGGCGGTGGCGAAGTCGGACTGGTCCGCGGCGTACGGGCCCTTGGTCACCTCCAGCTTCTCCACCAGCTCCGGGATGATGAAGTGCAGGTCCGCGTAGCCCTGGCCGTGGCCGTGGCTCACCGCGTTCACCGGCACCCCGTCCACCGACAGCGCCAGGTCCGTGCCGTGGTCCGCGTCGAAGCCGCGGATGAAGTACTGGTTCGCCTTCCCGCCCCCGGCGTGCTGCACCGTCATCAGCCCCGGCGTCACCTTGAGGATGTCCGCGGGCTCCAGCAGCGGGCGCGAGGTGAAGTCCTGGTTGCGGACCGTGGCGGCCGAGGCCGCGGTGTACGGGCGCCGCGCGGAGACCACCGTCTGCATCGAGGGAGGCGCCGGCTTTTCAGCGGGCGTGGACGTGGCGGCGATGGGGGTGCCGCCGTCGGGCGCGCCGCTCTCGACCGGCACTGGAGTGGCCTCTTCGGCCATGGACATGGAGGCAGCGCACAGCGCCGCCGCGGCGACCGCGAGGGCCGCGGAGAAGCGAGACATGGTGAAACCTCAGGTGGTGGTGGGAGGGACGGTCCGCGAGACGCGGAAGCCCTACGGCCCCTGAGGCATCGCCGGGTGGACCCACGTCGCCACCCGGGGTTTCGACGCCGGAGCGCGCACCACCGCCTCTGCCACCTGCTCCAGCACGACTGAGGGCGCCTGGAGGGAGACAGGCGCGAAGAGTGCGGTCAGGTGCTGGATGCTGTCGGGTGGGTGCGTGTGGTGGTGCGCGCTCCGGTCGTGCGAGTGCGGATGGGAATGCGTGTGGCCCGCCGTGGTGCCGTGCGTCAACCAGGCTTCATCCGCGGCGATCTGCGCGCCAGCGTGGTCGATGAGGAGATGGGAGAGAGGCGCGACGACCAAGCCGATCACCAGGACGGTCAGTCCCAGGTGCGCGAAGTGCCTGCGGTCGTCGGGGGACACACGCATGGTTGCCGGGCGCAGTACGTCGGTCCCCGGCAAACGGATGTCTCCCGTGGATCCGGCTACTTGAGGAGCCGGATGGCGCGGAGGCGGCGCCGCCGCTTGCGGGGCGTGAGGAACAGGCGGGCGCAGGACGTCCGCATCCGTCGAGCGGCGGACAACGACCCTCGACCGGGGACCAGGCGGCGGGCCGTGGGGACTCGCGCTCCGAGCGGTCAGGGAACAGGTTGTGGGGCGGAAGGGAAAGGAGCCCACGATGCCTGAACGGAAGACGCTCCAGCGCGCGCGCCGCGCGAAGCGGCAGGGGAAGCGCGCGAGCACGCAGGCGGGCGAGTTCGTCCGTGAGGAGATGCATCACGTCAAGCGCGGCAAGCACGGGGCCAAGAGCCGCGAGCAGGTGATCGCCATCGGCCTGTCGAAGGCGCGGCGGTCGGGCGTGCGGGTGAAGCGGAAGGGCGCCTCCGCCAAGCGCCGCCGCTCCGGCGGGAGCCGTTCCCGAAGTCGGTCCACGTCGGCCAAGCGCTCCCGCGCCTCCCTCCGCGCGCTGGGGAAGCGGCGACCCTCGCTGAAGCGGAAGCGCTGAGCGGGCGTCCGGGGGGAACATCCGATGGACGCCGCCTTCGAGGGGCACCGGGTGTCGATCGACGCCGGTGAGGGGATCCGCCTGGGCGGCACGCTGGCGGTGCCGGAGGGCGCGACGGGGGTGGTGCTGTTCGCCCACGGGAGCGGGAGCAGCCAGTTCAGCCCGCGGAACCGGGCGGTGGCGCGCGCGCTGCGCTCGGCCCGGCTGGGCACGCTGTTGATGGACCTGCTCACCATCGAGGAGGAGGAGTCGGAGCGCTTCACGCGCCACCTCCGCTTCGACCTCCCGCTGCTGGCGCGGCGGCTGGTGGGCGCCACCGAGTGGCTGGCGGCCGACTCGAGCGCCGCGGGCCTGCGGCTGGGCTACTTCGGCTCCAGCACCGGCGCCGGGGCCGCGCTCATCGCCGCGGCGCTGTTGCCGGACCGCATCGGGGCGGTGGTCTCGCGTGGCGGGCGGCCGGACCTGGCGGGGGCGGTGCTCGGGCACGTGCGAGCGCCCACGCTGCTCATCGTCGGGAGCCGCGACGACGTGGTGCTGGAGCTCAACCGCGAGGCGATGGCTCAGCTGCCGGGCACCACCGAGCGCGCGCTGGAGGTCATCCCCGGCGCCAGCCACCTCTTCGAGGAGGGGAATTCGCTCCAGCGGGTGGCGCAGCTGGCCGCGCGCTGGTTCCGGGAGCACCTGGCGGTGAACGAGGGGGCGTGGCCGGCGGTCTGAGCACCGTGGACGAACTGGCTTGTCGGGAGACGAGGGGCGCGGTCCGAGGCGTCAGCCCAGCTCGCCGTCCAGGTACCGGAGCACTGCCAGGGCCGCGAGCGCTGCGGTCTCCGTCCGGAGCACGAGCGGGCCCAGGGAGACGGGCACCGCGCCGGTCTCGGCGGCCAGCGCCGCGACCTCTTCCCGGGTCAGCCCGCCCTCGGGCCCCACCACCAGCGCCAGCGCCTCCGACGGCGCGGCCATGGCGTGCGCCTCGGCGAGCCGCGCGGAGCGCTCCTCCTCGTCCAGCACCAGCACCCGGGCCGTGCCCAGCGCCCGCACCGCCTCCACCAGCGGCCGCGGCGGGTGCACTTCGGGCACGTCGGCGCGACCGCACTGCCGCGCCGCCTCTTCGGCGATCGCCTGCCACCGCCGCGTCCGGTCCCGAGCGCGCCCGGCGTCCAGCTTCACCACCGATCGGGCGGCGAAGGCCGGCGCAAAGGCGGATGCGCCCAGCTCCGTCCCCTTCTGGATGACCAGCTCCAGCTTCTCCCCCTTGGGCAAACCCTGCACCACAGCGATCCGCCGCCGGGGAGGAGCCTCCCTCCGCGGCCCCAGCTTCAGCCGCGCCTCATCCGCGCCCAGCCTGGTCACCGTGGCGTCGTACGCCCCACCCCGCCCGTCGAACACCTCCAGCGCGTCGCCCTCGCGCAGCCGGAGCACCGCGCGAAGGTAGTGGAGGCGAGCACCTTTGACCGACACCTCGCCCGCGGCGCCGACCGCCTCCGGCGCCGATGCGACGTGCAGCCTCACCATCCGCGCGCCGTGAGGTCGAGGCGGATCCACTCGCCGTGGATCTTGAACCCTTCGGAGAGCAGGCCCTGCGCGCGGTAGGCCGCCTCCACCTCCCCGCGCTGGTGTTGCAGCACGCCGCTCAGGGACAGCCGCCCCGCGACCTTGGGAACGATGAGCGGCGCCAGCTCCACCAGGGTGTTGGCGAGGATGTTGGCCACCACCAGATAGAAGGTCCCCTCCACCTGCTCCAGCGTCTTCCCGGACAGCTCCACGTTCTCCGCCCGGTTGAGCGCCGCGTTCTCGCGCGCCAGCTCCACGCTGGTGGGGTCGTTGTCCAGGCCCACCACGCGCCCGGCGCCCAGCTTCCGCGCGGCGATGGCCAGCACGCCCGTGCCGGTGCCCACGTCGAGCACGCTGGCGGCCGGGTTGTCCCGCAGGAAGAGGTCCACGGTCTCCAGGCACAGCGAGGTGGTGGGGTGGTCGCCGGTGCCGAAGGCCATCTTCGGCTCGATGACGAGCTTC
>Ga0134122_10001860_pt1 | contig 15382 bp, 14 predicted proteins | sample KB302_FD_96461 | JGI IMG/M metagenome (GOLD analysis project Ga0134122, IMG submission 96461) | Terrestrial soil microbial communities without Nitrogen fertilizer from Kellogg Biological Station, Michigan, USA - KB3-0-2 | ecosystem: Environmental > Terrestrial > Soil > Unclassified ... | reverse complement strand
GGCCAGGAATCTCATCGGAAATTCATCAAGAAGTTTACCTTGCCGTTTCCGCTGCTCAGCGACGAAGATAAGGTTGCTGCGAAAGCCTGTGGGGTTTACAAAGAAAAGAACATGTATGGCAAGAAATATTGGGTCATCGTGCGTAGTACCTTTGTGATCGACCAAGCTGGCAAGTTGAAGGCGATTTTCCGCAAGGTCAAAGTGAACAGCCATGTGGATGAGGTATTAGCGGCTCTGAAGGCCTAACCTTGACAGGATGCTGAAAAAGCCCGCCAGCGGTGTTCTCCCCTCGAAAGCATCCTCAACGTAGCCCAGAGGCTACGCCTCTGATGCTTTCATCGGCTGCGGCCTTGCTGGACGGACTTTTTGAGCATCCTGTCGGTATTTGTCTTCTTTATGTGGCTGTGCGGCCTATGAGCGCTTTTTCCCGCAGAGCCGGTCTTTTTCTTCTCCTACTTTTAACTACCCCTTCAATCCTCTTCGCGGCAGATAAGATCGCCGGAACCTTGACTGTTCATGATAGCCTGACCGCTCCCAATCAGCCTATCACCATCATTGCCACAGTTACAAAAACTGGTCCTTTGGCACAGGCTGGTTCAGGAGGCGAACCTCTTGAGCTGGTCATCGCTGGTAACGTCGTTGCGACTGCGATGACGGGAACCGATGGTCGGGCCTCCTTGCCCTATATCCCAAAGGCCAAAGGAGCTGTCCCCTTCACTGTGCGTGCGGGGAGTACGTCCGGAGTCGCGTTGACTGAAGCTGGTGGGAATCTGGCCGTGTGGGAACGGCGGAGTCCGATCGTGGCAGTTGAAATGGCGGCGCTGATGGAAAGCGCCGTCGGAGAAGGCACGACCGTAATCAAGCCTGGAGATGAATCGGAGGGTAGACGCCCAATGCCCGACGCTGCGGAAGAACTCAGCAAGTTGACGCAGTTCTATTACAACGTGCTCTATGTGGTGACCATGGAGAATGGGGTTACTAATGGGGGCCAGGCAAATGCGCAAGCGAGACAGTGGCTCAAGGATCAGAAATTTCCAATCGGGCACATTCTCGTGCTGCCGTCTGATCCGGAGGCATTAGGTGCAAAACTCGATGAAATGCATCTGGCAGGATGGAAGCAGCTCAAAACAGGGATTGGGCGTACGAAGGTGTTTGCTGAATCGTTTCTGCAGCGGCGCCTCGAAGCCGTGATGGTTCCGGAGCCAGCGAAGGGCGAGGCGCCGCGCAAAGCGAAGGTGGCGAAAGAGTGGAAGGAGGTGCGGAAGAAGATGTAGCGGGTAACTGGACCATCCTGCTTGCTCACAGAACGCGCACGATGAGAATGTGTTCGTCCGCCACGCGCAGTGGAGGAGTCCCCTAACCGCCCTCTTGTGGGAGGAATCTCTGCACCCCGTATCTTCCATTCATCTCTCCTATCCATTAGTATAGGTCTTAGATTTCCTTCTAATTGAGGCTCCTCCGAATGCGGGCGAAGACCAGTTTTTCCTGCCAGGCTTGCGGGCACCAGTCGCCTCGGTGGCTGGGTCGCTGTCCGGACTGCAGCGGTTGGAACACGATGAAAGAAGAACGGCAGGCGCCGACGGGCAAGGGACGGCCTGCTGCGATGAAGATGGGGGCGGCGAAGGCCACCGCGATTGCCGACATCGAAGTGGTCGGGGAGGACAGGCGGCTGACGCAGATCGGCGAATTTGACCGGGTATTAGGAGGGGGAGTCATTCCCGGCTCGGTGATCTTGATCGGCGGCGATCCGGGGATTGGGAAGACGACCTTATTACTCCAGGCGCTTCCGCGTCTGTCTTCCAAAGAGGAACCGGTTCTCTATGTGTCTGGAGAGGAATCTCCAAGGCAGATCAAGATGCGAGGGCAACGGCTTGGCATTGCGCATCCGAATCTGTTGATCCTGGCGGAAACTTCTCTCGAACAGATTCTCAAAGCAACCCAAGAGATCCAGCCTGCGGCGGTGGTCGTTGACTCGATTCAAACCGTCTATACGGAGCAGATCACATCCGCCCCTGGCAGCATCAGCCAGGTGCAGGAAGTGGCAGGCCAGTTGATGTGGTATGCAAAGCGCAGCAGCGTGCCGGTCTTCATCATCGGGCATGTCACCAAGGATGGAGCGATCGCCGGGCCGCGACTGTTGGAACATATCGTCGACACAGTACTCTACTTTGAAGGGGACAAGGGACATAGTTTTCGTATCCTCCGTGCGGTGAAGAATCGCTTTGGCTCGACCAACGAAATTGGCGTGTTCGAAATGAAAGACTCCGGGCTGGAGGAAGTGAGCAACCCCTCCGAGTTGTTCCTGGCGGAACGGTCTCAGCGTACGACGGGATCGGTAGTGGTATCCAGTTTAGAAGGATCGAGACCGATTCTGGTCGAACTCCAAGCATTGGTGAGCTCTACGAGCTTCGCGATGCCCAAACGCATGGCAAATGGCGTAGAGCAAAATAGAGTGTCTCTCTTGCTTGCGGTCATGGAGAAGAGGCTGGGTTTGCATTTGGCAGGTCAGGATGTCTATGTGAACGTGGTCGGTGGGTTGCATATCGACGAGCCGGCCATCGATTTGGGTATCGTGGCCTCGGTCACGTCGAGTCTGCGTGAAGTGCCGATTGAACCGGGATTGTTGGTGCTGGGGGAGGTGGGGCTTGGCGGTGAGGTACGGGCAATCAGTCAGGCAGAGATGCGGATTCGCGAAGCGGCCAAGATGGGATTCAAACGCTGTCTCATGCCGGAACGAAACCTGGCCAAGCTGGAGCCAATCGAGGGGATTGAATTGATCGGGATTCGCGAAGTGGGGGAGGCATTGGATGTGGTTCTGGCATAGCAGGGTACTGAAAAAGCTCGCCAGCATCGTTCTCGCATCGTTCAGACCCTCAACGTACCTCAGAGGGTACGCCTCGAGTCTTCAGTCGCTGCGGCCTTGCTGGACGAACTTTTTGAGCATCCTGCAGTGTTATGTCCTTTTGGCCAGGACGCGCAAAGTGGAGGCTCATCCACTTATCCCTTTCACTGTGGTGGATGGGAGGAGGGAAGGGAGAGCGAGGAGTATAAAGATAAGTGATGGAAAGGTCGGAGGTTCGGCCTTCAGCCTTATGGCTATTGCCCTAGTCATTTTATCTGGATGTAGCATGTTTACGCCGCGTGAAGAGGTTCAGCTCAAGCAGGCGACGGCGAAGGAACTGACGGCACTGCTGACTCAGCGGGAGGCAGCGATTCAGACGATGAAAGGTCTTTTTAGCGCAAAGGTGCGAGGAGGGATCATTCCGATCGCGTCACGAGTGGAAGGCGCGTTGTACTATCGCCGTCCAAACGCCATGCGACTGCGCGGGTTTACGGCGGTCGGCAGTGAGCTCTTCGAATTTGTCCAAACGAATAATTATTTTAGGTTACGACTCCCGACCATGGGCCGTGTCCTGTCCGGCGATCCGTCTGACATGAGCGAAATGGGAAAGCTTGCTCGGCCATTTCAATTGAGTGTATGGGCAATGGGTGGCGTATTGGGCACCGGCACGATCGCGAAGGACGAGACAGTCGTTCTTGTAGAAGAGGGGGACCACTACCGTTTTGAAATCTCCGGCCCCTCTCTCAACGGGACGCAGTTCATGCGGCGGCGGCTGTGGTTTGAGCGTCAGACATTCTTGGTCGTTCGTGAAGACCGGCTGATGGAGTCGGGTGCCGTGGAAGCGACCATTCAATATGAGGACTTTCGCCCGATCGGTCAGGCAGAGGGAGCATCAAGTGCTGGGGAGAGACAGTTGCTGCGGCCTTTTAGAATTATGTTAGAAGATGGGAAGGGGCAGGGGAGCGTACAGGTCACTTTCCACGAGATGATTCCGAATCAACCGGTCACAGCTACAGATCTTGCCCAGGTCTTGCTCCAATGAAGGTACTGGCAGTCGAGACGGCCACTTCGTGGCAGAGTGTCGCGATCCTTGACGGGTCCCGGACCCTTGCCTGCCACGAACAGGATGCGGCTGGATCGCATGCCAGATCGTTGTTGCCGACGATCAATCGAGTGTTTCGTGAAACTGGATTGGCCCTTACACAGTTGGATGGTCTCGTTGCGTCAATCGGTCCGGGGTCTTTCACGGGACTCCGTGTCGGTTTAGCCACGGTCCTAGGGTTCAGGACGATCAGCCAGCTCCCCCTGGCAGTGGTGCCGACATTGGAGGGTATGGCCTGGAATCTCAAGGGGACGTCGAGGCCTCTCTGCCCCATTCTCAACAGTCGGCGCGGCGAGCTTTATTGGGCATTGTTTCGCTGGACCGAGGATGGTCAGTTGGAGCGAGTGATCTCCGAACAGGTGGGAACGGCGACCATGCTGGGTGGTAGTCTTCGCGGCTCGGCTCTGGTTTTCGGAGAAGGATGGACGACTGAAGAGGAGGCTATCCGCGCGTCGATACCATCCTCAACCACAATTGCCGAAGCGCCGGACTCAGCCCTGAGACCCTCGGCCGTTTCAATCGGGTTGGCAGGGATTGAGCGGCTTCGACGGCGAGAGTATGCAGGAATCGGTCTCAGTCCTCTCTATATACAACGCACGGCTGCAGAGTTGAAGTATGAAGAGTCCGGCGGCCTGTCGCCAGTGGTTCTACGCCAGGAGCGGGTCGCAAGTAAGATTGGCCGCAGACGCGTAAAAGGCGAATCATGATGTGTGTGACCTCCAACCGAAGGGATATGGCGCGTGGGCAACTGGCTCATTGAACCGGCGACTGTCGAGTCTCTGCCTGATATTCTACAGATCGAAGAAGCTTGCTTCTCGGCCCCCTGGACGCGCAAAATGTTGGAGGCGGAACTGAGTGGTAATCCATTTGCGCACTTTCTGTTGGCAAAGCGAGTGCCACAGGGCGAGGCGGATGTTATTGCAACTGTCGGCTATCTGTGTTTCTGGGTTGTCTTCGAGGAAGTTCGACTGATGAATTTGGCAGTCATTGAGTTCATGCGGCATAAGGGGATTGCCAAGGCCTTGGTTCTGCAGGCTCTGGACGTTGGGCTTGCACAAGGAGCGGTGCGGGCGGTCCTCGAAGTGCGAGCATCGAACCAGGCTGCGCGTGGTCTCTATCAGAGTCTTGGGTTTCGCGGCGGGACAATCAGGCCATCGTACTATACCAATCCCATAGAAGATGCGCTACTCATGGAACTGAATCCGATCGTATTGGAGTCAGGTCGATTGACCGGCGAAGTGGATTGTGAAGGAGAAAGTATCCAGCCATTGCAGTAATTTCATAACCAGGAGGTGCGACATGCTGACAGACAGTATGATTGCGGAACGGTTGCGTGAATCCAGTCACGAATTCCGAGCACTGGAAGAGGCTCACCACCGTCTGGACCTGGAATTGATCCAATTGCAGAAGCGTCACGTGCTGACTCCCACCGAAGAGCTTTCCATGAAGCAGTTGCACAAAGAGAAGTTGGCAAAGAAAGACCAAATGGCCGAACTGATCCGTGTCAGCCGAGACCATGATCTGCAGGCAGCTCCACAGTGAGGAGCGGTAACGTGAGGGCGCTATCAGTCGACAACTGGGACCTGAGCTATGGCACAGATTCTCAATCCCCTTGGCGCACATATTCAGACCGTCAAGAAGCGACTGATCATCATTGGGGCCACAATTGTCGTGGCCCTGTTGGTGGCCTTCACCTTTTCCGGCGAAATGGTTGCATGGTTAAATCGCCCGTTTCCAAATCAGCTGGTATTTTACGGACCGACAGAGGCTTTGTTCGCATCGATCAAGGTCTCGCTGCTGGCGGCTATTATCGCGAGCCTGCCAGTCATCTTCTACCAGTGTTGGAAGTTCATTGAACCAGCGCTGCTCCCAAAGGAGCAGCGCTGGGGCATTCCTCTATTTGTCCTGGCCGGGGCACTCTTTGCCTTCGGATTAATCTTCTGTAACTTTGTCATTCTCCCGCTGGTCATCAACTTCTTCGTCAGCTTCGGTATGGATCACGATGTGACGCCGGAATTGAGCGTCGGAACCTATATCGATTTCAACGTCAAATTTCTGCTGATTTTCGGCTGTGCATTTGAATTGCCGCTGCTGCTCACCATTCTGGCACGGGTCGGTGTCGTGTCGGGCCGGGTGCTTGCCAAGTATCGGAAGTATGCGATTCTGGCCTCGTTGATTCTGTCGGCCGTCGTCACGCCGGATGCGACGCTTGTGACGATGCTCCTGATGGCAATACCCTTGATGGTGTTGTATGAGATCGGAATTATCGGCGCACGAATCTTTGGGCGAACCAGCCCGACTGAGGTTAAATTGCCTCTCGACCCGGACCTGCCGATAGGACCTGCTGGAGAAAGGGTTCGGTAGCCGTTGGTAGAGGCGAGGCGTGAAGGGGTTAGGGGTAAAGGGATAATGATTCGGGTTTGGATGACTTCGACAGTTCTTGCGCTGAGTATCTGGAGCGTAAGCGGGATAATGGAAGCTGCCACGCAAGCCCCTACGCCGATCCCACCATCTTCACAGCAAGTTCCGGATCATGGGGAAGGGCACCCTCAGTTTGAGTTCTTCGGTCAGCAGGCCGTGAGTATTCAGGCACTCACGTCTGTCGGAAACGACCTCGTGTATGCCGGCTCGTTTGGCCTTGGTCTATTTCGCAGTGAAGATCGTGGCGCCACCTGGACGAAATCGTGGGAGGGTGTGGCCGATCCGTTTATTCTTGCTCTTGCTACAGGGAAAGATGGCGCGATTTTCGCCGGGACTTTCCGCGGTGGGGTATTTCGTTCGCGCGATCGAGGGAAAAGTTGGCAAGCGGTCAATAACGGACTCAAGCGTTTGGAAATCAAAGCTCTTCTTGCTGCTGGCGATGGCATATACGCCGGTACCAGTGATGGGGTCTATCGACTCGCTGCCACCGACCGTTGGTCTGTTGTGACCACAGGTCTCGACGACATCCTCGTCCATACACTGGCCCTCTCCTCAGACGGGACTCTGTTTGCCGGGACGTCCGGGAAAGGGATCGTACGATTTAAGGCCCAATCGACCGGCTGGGTTCGACAGCAGAATGCGCTCAAAGATCATGAAGGGATGACGGAAAACTTTATTCGAGTCTTGACGATCGATCCTGCGGGCGGTATCTATGCGGGCACGTTCGGTGGCGGCGTGTTTCTGAGTGTCGATGGGGGTGTAACCTGGCAACCCATCAGCCGGGCACTCCCAAACGATTCAATTCGCGGGATTTTGTTTAACAGCAGAGGGCTGTTCGTGGCGACCGGGCACGGGATTTTCAAAACAACCGACCGGGGACGCCAGTGGGTTCCGCTCAATAAAGGGTTGACCAGTATGGCTGTTCAAGTCCTGATAGAGTCCGTCGCCGGAGTATTCTATGCCGGTACGAGCGACGGGGCATTCCGAAGCGACGACGACGGACGGACCTGGAGCCCCATCAATCAAGGCCTTGAAAGTATGAACACGCCATCTCCCTTCCGTTTTCGCTAACCAAGAAAGGATAGAACGATGTCAGAGCCGACAGAGAACACCAGAGCAACTATTTCCGTCAGCAGCAAGGGGGCGCAGCTGGGCGATATTGTATTGCGGTTGTTTCACGATGTGGCGCCAGGGCATGTGAAGAATTTTACAAAGCTGGCCCAAGAAGGTTTCTATAATGGTACGACCTTTCATCGGGTTATTCCCGGTTTCATGATTCAGGGTGGCGATCCTAACAGCAAAAGTTCTGACCGGGCGTCGCACGGGATGGGAGGGCCAGGCTACAAAGTCAAGGCTGAGTTCAACAGTAAGCCCCACAAACGCGGTGTTCTGTCCATGGCACGTTCTAACGATCCGGACAGCGCCGGCTCGCAGTTTTTTATCTGCGTCGCAGATGCGAATTTTCTCGATTGGCAGTACACGGCATTCGGTGAAGTGGTCAGTGGAATGGACGTAGCGGACAAGGTTGTCAATATGAAGAGGGATGGCCGGGATAACCCCCTCGAACGAGTCGAGATGACGGTTACGGTCACCGATTAGCGTGAGGGGTAAGGCGTGAGGGGTTTAAACCGGCAGGAATATGGATTACCTGATTCGGTATGGGAGGCGTTCAGAGCGATCGCCTCACGCCTCACCCCTTACGCCTTACTGGTACTCGCCGGATGCGCCATTCCTGTGGTGCCATACCGGGCGGTCTATGAAGATCCTGTAAATTATGTTCGGCTTGAGTTGGATGATTCCGTGCTGCCGGAATGGCCCCCTAGCGCACATGCCCATCCGCGGACGATAGAGGTCGAAGACATGGCTCGTATCCTTCGCAGCATCTCGGTCAAAGAACATCGGGTCTGGTTACAGAAATGGCTGCTAGGCGAGGCGCCACTGATACCGGTGTTTCTTCCAGAAGAACTCGCTCTCCTATCAAGACAGATCTCAGAAGCTTTCGCCCTGGCCCGACCGAACGAACGTGTAACATTCTACCTGAGTCAGCCGCGAACGTCTGTCAAGCGCCTCATTACTACTGGTGGGGTCTATATCCATGGTACAGAGCTGCATTTCATTCTGGGGAATTGGCAGGTTATTTATGGTATTCCGACTTATGGGATGATTTACGATCGGCGCTATCCCATGCGACCGACGGCCGCCAAGGGCTTCTACCTGTACTTTAATCCAGCCGATGCAACCATCCCGCAACAAAACAGCCTCTGGGATACGTTGTTGGCCAATAAGGATGACGAACTCATCATTGATCTGACAAAAACTCTCTCCGCCCCTGTCTCGTATCACATCAGTCCGTAAAATAAGTACCGTCCTCGCCGTTCTTTTCGAAGCGATAAAATAACCTCCACGAAAAGGGTGCCTCTTTCCTTCCATGCAAGGCCGCTACACCGTAGCCTCAGCCATTACCGTCCAGTGCGGCTGCCTGATGGATGCTAATTTTGCTAAACAGGAGATGGGCAGAATTCCCTGTCAAGACACAGACTTAGTAGCTTTCACGCCATTGATTCGGTAAGATGACGGATCAAATACAGACTAGGATGCACTTTACCCACCGAGGATGATCGATCCAGGGAGCAGGAGTGGTTCGAACGCGTGTTGTCGTCGCCTTGATTGCCATCTTACTGGTTGGCGGCGGCGCGTTGCTGATGTTCTTGCCCGGCGACGAGTATCTTAAGAATTTTTTCCTCCAGCAGCTGGAGCAGAGTATCGGACGTAAGATTGATGTCCATCGTATCAAGCTTGTCTTGTTCCCCCGGATCCGATTGGAGCTGACCCAGGTCGCGATTCACGATCGAAATTCCGATGACATCCTGTTATCGGCCCAAAAGCTTGATGTGGTCTTGCGGTTTCTCCCGCTGCTGCGCAAACAGGTAGTGGGGAAGCGGCTGTTTATCGAAGAACCGACTTTGACACTTCGGCGAGACCGTGCTGGGCATTGGAATCTTCTTGATCAAGTCGCTCATGGAGGTTCGGCCGATCAGGATGCGGTGGAAACCATCAGCCGTATTTTCCACATTCGCGAAGCGACATTGGTAAATGGGAAATTGATAATCCTCGACGATGCACGTCCGGACAGAACAAGGTCGATGACACTGGAGTCGGTGGATGTATCGCTGCTGATCAGAGCCGAACGGGGACAGGCCGACCTGAAAATTTCTGCCGGTCAGACGGGCGACAAGGGTTTGTCCACTATCTCTCTGGCTGGAACGATCAGCGTTGCCCAGCGGGAGACGTTGGGAAGCAACGACTCTCCCGCCTCCGAAACCGCCCTACAATTCGAGGGCATGCTAGACGTAGCAAATCTGAATCTTCGAGAATTGGCGGAATTCTTCGGACCCCACCCGACTCCTCAGCCGTTGCAGGGTACTGTGCATATGCGTGGTCACCTTCGCGCTGTTCCCGGTGTCGCGGGCTACGATGTGGTCTTGTCCGAATTATCCGCGAATCTTGAGGAGATGGAGCTTGCCGGTCAAGCGAGCCTCGCCGGTCTATTGACGCCTCAGCCCACTTTCGCCGTTACTCTCTCGGCATCGCCGGTTTTATTGAGCCGATTGTTCACAGTATTGCCGGCTGAATGGGTGCATCCGCAGCTCGCGGCCGTGATCAAGGATCGTGAAATTGACGGGATGGTGGAGATAGTCTCGGCGACTGTCATGGGATCTGCGGCGGCAGGGCCGCAATTGTCGATGACGGGAGAATTCCGTGTGAAGGAAGGGCGAGCCTTGATCGGGGAGAGTCGTGTCCCTAGCACGGGTCTGGCTGCGCTGGTGTCGGTCGAAGCTGGCCGAGTCAAGGTCTCGGACATAAGCGGACTCTATGGGAAGATCCAGATGAAAGAGAGTAAGGCACTCGTCTCATTTTTAGAGACGGGTCCCTGGCTCGAGATGGACATTACTGGGACGATGACCGCGGCAGACCTATTCCAGTTTCTTTCGAAAACTATCACGTCGGAACAGCTGTCGCGTCTGTTGGCCGACTCGCGTGAGGTCGAAGGCAATGCCACTCTCATGTTTCGTATGGTCGGCCTGCTAAATCAGCCTGGAGGCGTCACTTTTGCTGGCGGAGAGATCACCGTACAGCAGCTTAGTCTAACCAATCCGTTGTTGCCCAAGCGGTTGACGGCGCTGCAAGGCCGGTTCGTGCTGACGGAAGGCGGAACCCAGTTTGATCAGGTGACGGGACATCTGGGCGATTTAGCCTTGCAGATCAGTGGTGGCATCACGGGGGGCAAGGACAGCGCCTTTCAGGACTTCCTCGTTCGGGTCAATGGCGATGCGGACCATATGGTTAAGATGCTGCCCTCGCAAGGCGTTTCAGCAGGGATCGTCGAGGGTTTGGTCAACGGCGCTGTCGTGTTGACCGGGTCAACCCTGTCGCCGCACCTAAGGGGCGAAGTCGTCCTGACCGAGTCAAAGGTGACGCTTCCCGGTCTGGTCGAAAAACCGATCGGTGCGCAGGCGACGTTGGAATTCGATGGGGTATTTCCTCCCCAGGGCTCCGGGGTCTTGTTCGATCGACTTGAGCTGATCGTGCCACCAATCCGACTGCCAGTGAAAGGCAAAATACAGCTAGGTGAACGATTTTCCATCGATGCGGCGCTCTCGACCGGGACGCTGTCGTTGTCCCGCGTGCCGGAATGGATTGCAAAGGGAGGGTTTGAAGCTGGGAACATCGAATTGTCGCTCGACATGAAGGGGAAGGGTGTTGATTGGAAAACCTGGCGGACTACCGGATGGCTTGCATTAACCAATGGCTTGATGAACGTCAGTGGGGTCGAGGGGCCCATCCAGGATCTTTATCTGAGGGCCCACTTAGTGAAGAACGTTGCTGAGATCAAACGATTATCGTTTCGCATCCTCGACAGCGATGTCACCCTGGAAGGTACAATTCGCAACTGGGCGGTGAAACCCGTGATTACGACAAAGATAGAGTCCAATCAAATGGATCTCGACCTCCTGATCCCAAAAGGCGAACGGTCGCCCATTCGCGAGTTTCTGGAAACCCTTGCAGCCACGAGCAAGGTCCAGGCAACTGTGGCGATGGCACGGGGTCATTACAAGCATATTAAATTCGGGAGTCTGTCCGCCCGCGTCATGATTCAAGACGGTGTGCTCGATCTGGATCGTGTATCCGGCCGATCCCCCAATGGAGAAGTGGCCGGTCGTGTCGTGGTGCAGCTGCCGCGAAAGCAACCGGCCGACGCTGAAATCTCGCTTCGGGCGACAGGTTTGCCCGTCGAAGATGTGCTGAAATTGTTCGGCCCGAAAGCAGGAATCGCGACAGGAGAAGCCCGTATGACAGGGACGATCCGGGGTCATGGGAGGAATCCCCACGGGCTATATCCTACGTTGAACGGCAAGGTTGATCTTCTGATTGAAGACGGGCGCATATTGAAATCACAAGAACGGGCGATCTGGAAAATCATCAGCATTCTGAATTTGCCGGCTGTGTTACAGGGAAAGGTGGATCTGGAAAAAGAGGGACTGCCCTATAACAAGATTACCGCGACGATTCTTGTGCAAAACGGGCTCTTCGAAACTGAAAACCTGATTATCGATAGCCCGATCGTCAAGATTACGGCTGCCGGCAGTTTCGATTTGCCGACCGATCAAGTCGACATGGTCTGGGCCGTGAGTCCGTTTGGATCGTACTCTCAATTCCTGAAGACGATACCACTCTTTGGACGACTCTTTGCCGGTGATCGCAAAGGCATAGCCACGGCGCTGTTTTCTGTGAAAGGATCGATAGAGGATCCTGATGTGACCTACCTGCCGATGAAGTCATTTGCCACCGGTGTGACAGGCCTGGCACAGCTTGCATTCGACATCTTGAAGAACACGCTGATGTTACCGATCGATCTGATGACACCAGACGAAGTCAAGGATGAGGGGAAGGAATTGACTCCCGCGCCTGAACCGGTTCCCTCCACGCCTTGACCGACCCCCCACCCCATGCTAGATTCCCAACGGGTTCCCTATGGCGTCATCTACCTCTCGATCTCAGTATGCCACGGTCTTCATCGCAGCCAGCGAGACCGATGCCAATCTATATTATGCGACGCGGTTTATTGCGCCTGACCCTTTTATCTATTTGGAGATGAAAGGGGAGCGGATTCTGGTGATGAGCGACCTCGAGATGGACCGGGCAAAGAGCCAATCGTCCGTCGATCGGGTACTCTCGTATTCAGAGGTCGAAGGAAGGGCCAAGACGCAGGGCATTGCCGAGCCAGGCACGGTCGAGGTCATCCACATCCTGTTGCGGGAAGCCGGCATTACTCAGATCCGAGTCCCTTCCAATTTTCCTTTCGGCCATGCCATTAAATTCCAGTCTCTGGGATATCAGTTGCACCCGAAGAAGGAACCCTTCTACGAACAACGTGTAGTCAAGACTGCCGAAGAGGTTCGCTGTATCGAGGCAGCTCAGCGCGCAACCGAACAGGCCGTGACAGCCGCCCATGATATGCTGCGTCAAGCCTCGATCAGTGAGGGGCAACTATGGTTCGAGGGCATACCGCTGACGTCGGAGCGAGTCAAGAAACTGATCAACGTCCAATTGATGGAGCGCGATTGTGTCGCACAACATACCATCGTCGCAGGAGGAGAGCAGGCCTGTGATCCACATAACGAAGGTAGCGGACCGTTACCGGCTCATCGCAGTATTATCTTCGACGTATTCCCCCGATCAGCCACCAACCGGTATTTTGCCGACATGTCCAGGACCGTCGTCCGCGGGACCGCGAGCCCTGAATTGAAGCGGCTTTACAAGGTCGTCCTGGATGCACAGGAGGAGGCAATTACAAAAATCAAAGATGGGGCAGATGGAAAAAGGATTCATCAGGGCATCTGCACCCGGTTTGAAAAGGCGGGATACAAGACCGGGCTCGTCAATGGGCGCATGCAGGGCTACTTTCACGGGACCGGTCACGGGGTTGGGCTCGACATCCATGAAATGCCCCGCATTAGTCGCACCGGTTCGCTGCTCCAAGAAGGCCACGTTGTGACCGTCGAACCGGGCCTATATTATCCCGGACTCGGAGCAGTGCGTATCGAAGACATGGTGCTCGTCACCAAAGACGGATGCCGCAACCTGACGAATTCTCCAAAGACGTTCGAGTTGGGCTAATAAGAGCGATCAGCTCTCAGCGATCAGCAGCTTGCTGATGGCTGACTGCTAAAGGCTGAAAGCTTCCCATGCGCCTGACCTTCACCATTCAACGGTTTAATCCCGAAGTCGATTCGACCAGCCACCCTGAAGAGTTCCGCCTTGATGTCGGGCGCGGGATGACTGTCCTGGATGCCCTCATTCGGATCAAGAACGAATGCGATGGAGGCTTGGCCCTCCGCTACTCCTGCCGCTCCGCGATTTGCGGGTCTTGTGCGATGACAATCAATGGTACCGAGAAATTGGCTTGCCGGACTTCCCTCCGCAATGAAGTAGAGCGGCATGGGCACATTAGAGTTGAGCCGCTCCGCAACTTGCCGGTGATCAAGGACCTGGTCGTGAATATGGCCTCGTTTTGGGAGAAGATTCACGATGTGCATCCTTGGCTAGTATCCGCAGCTCGACCTTCGCATGAAGGCCTGGCGGCCCGGCGGGGACAGACCGGTCTGGGCAACCCGGAGTTTCACAATGTGGATGCTTGTATCATGTGTGGTGCATGCGTGGCCGCCTGCACGGTGCATGAAGTGTCGAAGGGGTTTGCAGGCCCCGCAGCCTTGGCGAAGGCAGATCGCTTTCTCTCCGACCCGCGTGAGGCCCCATCGGCAACTCGCGCCAGGCTGTCGGCGCTTCAAGACGAGCATGGAATCTGGGATTGCACGCGCTGCAACTTCTGCGTGGAGGTCTGCCCGAAAGACGTCAAGCCGATGGAAGCGATTATCCGGCTGCGGCGGGCCTCGCTCCAACGAGGCTTGTCAACGACGGGCGGCGCGCGTCATGTCCTTGGCTTTACCGATCTGATCGAACAGCAAGGGCGTTTGAATGAAGCAATCATGCCATTGAAAGTGATCGGGTTCTCACCCCGTGGCCTCTTGCACCTGCTGCCGCTGGGCCTCAAAATGTTGCTCAAAGGCAAAATCCCCTATCCCTTCGGTCACGCAGTTCCCGGGTTGAGCCATGTTCAGTCCCTGATCCGCCGAGCGCGACGCGGTATACCGCGAGTCTGACTCCCATGGCCTGGACCGTTCGATTTCTCGAGGATATCGCCCTGGCCGATCTCGCCTTCGAAGCGACCGGAGAGTCGCTTGTGGATGTCTTTCGCGGTGCAACCCAGGCTCTCGTTGAGAGTATGGCAAATCCTGCCACTGTGCCAGGGGGATGGGAACGCAGGATTGAACGAAGGGATACGGATCAGTCGGCGCTCCTATTCGATTGGCTGTCGGAGGTAGTCTACTGGAAGGACGCAGCCGGAGTGGTGTTTCGAGAAGCGCCGCTCATGCTGACTCGGGAGGGAGATGTCGTATTGTTACGAGCCTGTCTGATCGGCTCTCCGGTTGACCGGCAGTCTCAAGAGTTGCGAAACGACGTAAAAGGCGTGACGAAGCATCTCTATGAGTTGAAGCAGAACGGAGGCCAGTGGAAGGCAAAAGTGGTGCTGGACGTGTGACCCCTGCGAGACATGCGAGACGAGCGAGGCTAGCGAGGCTAGCGCGACGTGTTTAAGACAGTCGCCTTTCTCGCTTGCAGGTCGCTTCCTACTATGAAACTTAACACCGACATGACGGTCAACCGGATTACGGACGAGATCTGGGAAATACCGATCTCCGAAAAGCCAGGCATGCTGGTGCCGGCCCGTATCTATGCCACACAGAGAATTCTGCAATCGATGGATCAAGGGGTATTTGATCAGGTCACGAATGTCGCCTGTTTGCCCGGTATCAGTCGCTATGCCCTGTGTATGCCGGACGGCCATTGGGGTTACGGGTTCCCTATCGGTGGTGTTGCGGCGTTCGATGTGGAGG
>Ga0134122_10001859_pt1 | contig 15383 bp, 17 predicted proteins | sample KB302_FD_96461 | JGI IMG/M metagenome (GOLD analysis project Ga0134122, IMG submission 96461) | Terrestrial soil microbial communities without Nitrogen fertilizer from Kellogg Biological Station, Michigan, USA - KB3-0-2 | ecosystem: Environmental > Terrestrial > Soil > Unclassified ... | reverse complement strand
CCCTTGTGCGGCGGCGCCCACATGGCCGAGCCGTCGGGGCGCTTGCGCTTGAGCGTCATCTGCATGGTGCCGAGCGGCTCCTTGGCCAGATCGGCGCCGGTGAAGATGGCCACCACGCCGGGCGCCCGGCTGGCCGCGCTCGTGTCGATGCCGCGGATCCGCGCGTGGGCGTGGATCGAGCGGACGATCACCGCGTGGGTCTGGCCGGCGACGTTGACGTCGTCGTTGAAGCGACCGCCGCCGCGCAGCAGCCGGCCGTCCTCGAACCGCTTGACGCTCTGCCCGATGCCAAACTCACCCATGTCAGCGCCCCGCCGTGACGCTCGCCGCCCTAGGCGCCGGCGCGATCTGAACCTTGTGTCCCCACAGCCCGCCGCGATCGTGGCGCTGAACCTGCCAGGTGGTGTCGTCGATCAATCGGCCGCCCCAGCCGTACTCGACCTCGAAGCCGGACGGCGTCACCACGTAGAACGACACCATCTGGTCGTTGGTGTGCCGGCCCAGCGTGGTGGCCAGCGTCGCGCCGGCCTTGCCCGCGAGGTCGAGCGCGGTGCCGACGTCGTCGAGCGTCTGGGTCTCGAGCATGAAGTGCCACATCTTCTTGTCGCGGCTGCGCGGCAGATCGGGATTGCTCGGCTGGATGGCGATCGAGTGGTGCCGCGGGTTGCAGTGCAGGAACGTCATGGTGCCGATGTAGTCGGAGATGCGGAAGCCCAGCGCCTCGGTCAGCAGGCGCACCGTCTCCTTCGGCGTCTCCGAGCGCAGGACCACGTGGCCGAAGCCGAGCTCACCGGTCTTGAAGCCTGCCATCGGGCGCGCCGGCCGGAACGGCGGATCCCAGCGCATGTGCGAGCCGATGGACAGCTCGAACGGCAGCTCGCCGCTCTCGAACTTCACCAGATCGATGACGCGCCGGTTGGCGATCTCGGCCGGACTGCCCTGCGTCAGCGCCACCCCCGCCGCGCGCAGCGCGGCCTTGCCCTCGGCGAAGGCGCCCGCGGTGGCCACTTGCAGGCCGATGTAGAGGACGTCGTCCTCGCCGGTCGCATGCAGCGCCAACCGGTGATGGTACTCGTCCATCCGGAGAAATACCGTGCCGTCCTCCTCGCCCTCGACCACCTGCAGGCCGAGGATGTCGGAGGCGAAGGCCTTCCACCGCGTCACATCACTCACGCCGATGCCGACGTACGCCAGCTGCGAGACCGCCATGTCATGTTCTCCCTGTCGCGGTTCGAGACGTCCGCCCGGATGGGCTACGGAACGAGAACGATCTTGCCGTACGCGCCGGGCTCCAGCACGGCTTTGTGGGCGGCGACGGCCTCGGCCAGCGGGAACTCGCGGCCCACGACCGGCCGCAGCGTGCCGTTGGCCAGGCCGGCCGTCAGGGCCGACTGGATCGAGGCGAACTCCGCCGGCGCGGCGTTCCAGAGCGCCAGCCCGATGATCGAGGCGTCCTTGCCCATCGTCCCGCGCGGGTTGATCTCGATGGTGCCGCGGTTGCCGATGATGATGATCCGCCCGAAGCGCGCGACCAGATCGAGGTCTTTCTGGAGGTTCACGTTGGCCAGCATCTCGAGGATGACGTCGGCGCCGCGGCCCTCGGTGATCTCCATCAGCCGCTTCGTGTAGTCGGCCGCCGTGTGGTCGAGCACGTGGTGGGCGCCGTGCTCGGCGACCAGCTTGCGGCCGCGCTCGGTGCCGCCGGTGCCGATGACCGTCATGCCGTGGGCGACGGCGAGCTGCACCGCGGCGATGCCCACGCCGCCGGACGCGCCGTGCACCAGCACCGTCTCGCCGGGACGCGCCTGGGCCTTGTGATGGAGCCCGCGGTACGCGGTGGCGTAGGGGACACCGACGGCCGCGCCCTGGCCGAAGCTGAGCGCCGAGGCCAGCGGCTGCACGGTGGCGACGTCGCAGGCGGCAAGCTCGGCGTAGCCAGCGGAGCGCAGGGCCCACACGTGATCGCCGCGCTTGAACTGGCGCACGCCTTCGCCGACGGCCTCGATGAGCCCGGCACCGTCGCCGCCGGGAATGTAGGGCAGCGGCGGGAGCAGGGCGTAGGCGCCCGAGCGGACATAGGTGTCGACAGGATTGACACCGGCGGCGCGGATCCGCACGAGCACCTGGCCGGGGCCGGGCTTGGGATCGGCGATCTCGTCGAGCTGCAGGGCTTCGGGGCCGCCGAACTTGTGAACACGGATCGCCTTCATGCTCTCCTCCGGTCAGGCGGCCGCCCGGGCGCTGCCGGCATGCGCGGCCACCGCGAGTTTCCGACGTATGAGACTCGATCGCGCGGCGTTGTCAACCGGTTTGTGGTGGTCGTGATAGTGTGTGCTGCCCCGGTGGCCGCTCACGCGGACCGGGAGCGCATATGGCCGCGCGCGACGATGCCAGCCCGGAGGCGATCCGCGACGGCCTGCGGCGGGGGTTGCTCCGCGCGGGCGCGTGGGTGTTCGCCTTGGGTCTGCTGACCGGACTCTGGGCAGGGCTGGTGCTGACCGGCAAGGTGCACGTCGCCTTTCCGCGTCTGGCCCTGGGCGCGCACCTGACGGCGATGCTCGGCGGGCTCTGGCTCATCGCGCTGGCCTGGTCGCTCGACGATCTTCGCTACGGCCCGCGCGGCCAGCGGCGGCTGGCCTGGCTGATCGGCGTGTCGGTGTGGGCGAACTGGGCGCTCACGCTGGTGGCCTCCACCCTCGGCGTGCGAGGACTCGAATACACACGGGATCCGTTGAACAATACGATCGCGGCCCTGCTCGATCTGTTCGTCGTCGTGCCCGCGCTGGTTGGCGCCTTCGCCTGGGCGTGGGGATTGGGAGTACGCCGATGAGAAACCGCGTCGTTGTCACCATGCTGCTCACGTGCATCGTGCTCATCACACCCGTCGCCACCGATGCCGGCGGCGTGCGAGGCGCGCCGCCCGGGCTGTCGATCCGCGGTCCGATCGGCAAGGGCCAGGCGAATACCAGCACGGCCGCTGTCGCGGGCGCCGCGCTGGTCCTGGGCGGGACCATGAGCGGCATCGGCATGGGCTGGCGCGATGATCCTCCGCTGCTCATCGTGGAGGCCACGCCGGCGACCGCGTGGGTGTACCTCGACGGGCAGCCGATCGGCGCGGCCGGTGAGCTGATCGCCCGCGCGCTGCCGGTGACGTACGGTCCCCACGTCGTGCAGATCGTCGCGCCGGGCTATCAGCAGTGGGCCGAGCGCTTCGTCGCCGACGGCAGCTTTCCCACGCGCATTCGCGCAACGCTGGCGCGAGAATGAGATCGGCGCGAACACACGAGGAGGAGGCGAGCCGATGGAGGCCGTGAAGGACGCGAGCCATCTCTACGAGGTCGAGCGTCGGGCCCGTCACGCCGAGCGACCGGGCTTCCGCATTTCGGAGCTGCAGATCTCGCCGACCCAGCAGGTGCCCTGGCACTACCACACCAACGTCCAGGACACCTTCTACGTGCTCGAGGGTGAGCTGCGGCTCTTCCTGCGCGATCCCAAGGAGGAGGTGCGGCTGAAGCCCGGCGAGACCTACGCGGTGCGACCCGGGCGCGCGCACCTGGTGACGAATCCGGGAACGCGCTCGACGGTGTTCCTGGTCCTGCAGGGTATCGGGGAGTACGACTACGTCCCGCTGACGACCAAGGGCTAGGCCCCGGCGGAGCGACGGGGGCGCCCGGAGGCCCCGGGCGGCTACTCGATGGTCAGGCGCTCCCGGGTGCGGATGCCGATCAGGGCGTTGAGGGCGGAGCTGGTGACGTGGCGGATCTCGCCGGTGCAGGCGATCTGGGCTGATGGCCCGACCATCAGCTCGACGCGGTAGGAATCGCCCCGCTTGAGGGCCTCGGTGGGGGCGGTCACGATGCAGAGACCCTGCTCGCTCATGTCGATGGTCCGGCCCACCAGCACCTCGTCCTCGTTCCAGAGCCGGACTGGCCACGAGACCACGATCCGCGGGTGGACGCGGCGGTCCTTCACGTCGGCGTGACTCATCGGGTCATCCCCCTGAACCGGCAGGCGCCTCAGGCGAGGCCCGGCAGCACCTGCTCTCCGAGTAATCTGATCGAGCGTAGCACCTCGGCCTGCGGCATGCCCGGCCATTGTACGCGGACGATGAGCGTGGTCACGCCCAGGCGCTCGCGGTAGCGCGCCAGCTCTTCGCGGACCCGCACGGGGTCGCCGAGCAGGAAGCGGTCGCGGGCCAGGTCGTCGAACGCGTCGCCCCACCGATCGTCGGACGGCAGGGCCTTGTCCTGCTCCCACCGCCGGTACGCGCCGTACTTGGCTTCGAGGAACGGGCGGGCCGCCGTGACCGCCCCGGCGGTGGTCGGCGCCACGCAGCACTCCTTGATCAGCGGCGTCTCCCGCGCCGGCGGGCGCCCCGTCGCGTGGCGCGTCTCACGGAACAGCGCGAGCTGACGGGCCAGCGCGTCGAGCGTGGTGTGCGGATTCATGAGCCACGCATCCCCGAGCCGGGCCGCGCGCCGCACGCCGACGTCGGTGTTGGCCGCCAGCCAGATGGGCGGACGGGGCCGCTGCACGGGCGGCATCGAGATCCGCACGTCGCGCAGCTGGAAGTGCTTGCCCTGAAAATCGACCGGCTCGCCGCTCCACAGGCGATCGAGCGCCTGCAGGCCTTCCTCGAAGCGGCTGACCCGCTCGCGCGGGTTCACGCCCATCGCCTCGTTCTCCGCGTCGCGATAGCCCAGGCCCACGCCGACGATCAGCCGCCCGCCGCTGATGACGTCGAGGGTCGCCAGCTGCTCGGCGAGATCGACCGGCTGGTGCAGGGGCAACAGCAGCACCCCGGTACCGAGCCACATCCCCTCGGCCTCGGCGGCCATGCGCCCGAGCGTCGGCAGCGGCTGGAAGTACGTGAACGGGTCGGAGAGATAGTGCTGGCTCGCCCAGATGGAAGAAAATCCGACAGCGCGAGCCAGCCGCACCTGCTCGACGTGCTCCGCGAAACGGGCGGCCTGAGAGTCCTCGGGGCGATGCTGAACGGAGAGCGCGAGGCCGAGTCGCATACGGTGCGCGGAATCTACGCGGCGGTCACCGTCCCGTCAAGCGCGTGCGACGGGGCACGCGGTCAGGTCTTGACGGAGCCCGCCGTGAGCCCGGCGACGTAGTAGTCGACGAAGAACGAGTAGATGATCGCGACCGGGATCGAGCCCAGGAGCGCACCGGCCATGAGCTGGCCCCAGTAGAAGACGTCGCCGCGGATCAGCTCGGTGACCACGCCGATGGGCACCGTGCGCACCTCGCTCTTGGCCAGGAAGATCAGCGCGTAGAGGAACTCGTTCTGGGCCAGCGTGAAGGAGAAGATGCCGGCCGAAAGGAGGCCCGGCGTGCAGAGCGGCAGCACGATGCGCGTCATGGCCTGAAAGCGGGTGGCCCCGTCGATCCGCGCCGCTTCTTCCAGCTCGCGCGGCACGCTCTTGAAGTAGCCCATGAGCAGCCACGCACTGAAGGGGATCAACAGCGTCGGGTAGGTGAGCATCACCGCGGTCAGCGTGTTGCCCAGCTCCATGCGGTTGATGATGTCCGACATCGGGATGAACAGCAGCGGCTGGGGGACCAGGTACGTCGCGGCCACCCCGAAGGCCACCACGGCGGCCCCGGGGAAGCGCATGCGAGCCAGCGGGTACGCCATCATGGTGCCGAGCACCACCGATATGGTCGTCGTCACCAGGGCCACCAGCAGCGTGTTGTAGGTCCAGGTCAGGAAGTTCGTCTCGTACAGCAGGTCGATGTAGTGCTTGAGCGTCGGCTGGTGGACCACCAGCGGCATGATCTTCTGGCTGTACAGCTCGCGGTTCGGCTTGATCGACGTGATGAGCATCCAGTAGAACGGAAACAGCCCCAGCACGATGAACACGAGCAGCGGGATGTACAGCCGCGTCACCCGGCCCATGAAGTCACGCCCGCCGACCATCGCTAGTCCCGCCGCAGGTAGATGGTGAGGGCGATGATGAGCAGCGCCAGCGCGGGCAGCATGGCCAGCGCCACCGCCGCGCCCATGCCGAGCTGGCCGGCCGACATGCCGATGTCGAAGGCCAGCGTGGAGAACACGTGGGTGGCGTTGGCCGGCCCGCCGTGCGTGAGCGCGTAGATGAGCTGGAAGTCGCCGAAGGTGAAGATGACCGAGAACATCGTCACGATGATCAGCACCGGCTTGATGACGGGCAGCGTGACGTAGAGGAAGCGCTGGGTGGTGGTGGCCCCGTCGATGGCCGCCGCTTCGTAGAGATCGGGCGAGATCGTCTGCAGCCCGGCCAGCAGCGTGATGCCGTAGAAGGGCATGCCGCGCCAGGTGTTGACCACGATCATCGACCACATGGCCAGCGTGGCGTTGCCCAGCCAGGAGAACCCGCTGCTGATCAGGCCTCCGTGCACCATCAGCCAGTTCACCACGCTGAAGGTGGGGTCGAGGATCCACATCCACGCCCCCGTGGACAGCGCGGTCGGCACGATGAACGGCAGCAGCAGGGACGCCCGCACGATGTTGCGGCCGCGGAAGGTCTGGTTCATCACCAGCGCCATGCCGAGGCCGCCGGCCAGCTTGAACACGGTGGTGGCCACCACGTAGATGAAGGTGTTGCGCGTCACCTGCCAGAACACGGGGTCCTGGGCCAGCGTCTGGAAGTTGGCCAGCCCCACGAAGATGCCCTGGGTGGCCACGCGCCGATCTTGAAGACTCAGGAAGATGCCGTAGAAGAACGGGTAGGCGACGAAGGCGAGGAGGAAGAGCACGCCGGGGGCCAGCATGAGCCACGAGAACAGCCCCTCGCGCTCGAGCAGCCTCCGCGACGTGGTCGCCCGTCCGGCCACCGGGGCCGGCCGGGCGATCGTCGCTGGACCAACGGCCATGCGCTTACTTCGCTTTGTAGATCTGCTTCAGCTGGGTCGCCGCGGTAGCGATGACGTCCTTGGTCGCGTCGCCGCGGCAGGCCTTGGCGAACATGTCGACCACCACGTACTTGGCCACGCTCTCCGAGGCCTGGTGGCCGGGCGGGCCGGGCCACCCATGTAGCCGCGAGGTCTTGAGGCACTCCTTGTACGGGATGTAGCGCGGCTCGGCGTTCCACATCGGGTGGTTGTCGTACTTCTGCAAGAATGGCGCGTAGTAGGCGTTGGCCGAGGTGAGCCACCGCGACAGCTGCTTGTCGTCGTAGAGCCAGCGCAGGAAGTTCTTGGCGGCGGCCTGGTCGCTGGCGTGCGTGAGGATGGCGTGCGACTGCGCGTTGAAGACGTGGAAGCGGCCCTTGGGGCCCTGCGGGTTCAGCGCGTGATCGGTGACCTTGGCAATGTCCGGGAAGTCGCGGATGCCGACCTCCAGGATGGACGAGGCGTTGTTGGTGCAGGAGATCTGCTCACCGAAGAACGCCTTGTTGTTGTTGACGTCGGTCCAGCCCAGCACGTCCTCGAACATCGTCTCCTTGTAGAACTTGCGGCAGAAATCGACGGCGGCGGCCGTCTCGCTGGAGTCGATGAGGACCGTCTTGCCGTCCTTGTCGACCTCGCGCCCGCCGTAGGACCACAGCAGCGGATACAGCCAGCCGTGGTTGTCGCCGAAGCCGTGCCCGAGCTCGAAGCCGAACGGATGGCCGGCCTTCTTGAGCAGGCGGCCGGCGGCCAGCAGGTCTTCCCAGTTGTCGGGGAACTTGTTCACGCCGGCCTGCTTGAACCAGTCGGTGCGGTACACCTCGAGCTGGCCGATGTTGCCCCAGGGCAGCGCCTTCCACTTCTTGTTCACCACGACGGCGTCGTAGATGTTGTCGTGCCACGGCCCGAGCTTTTTACCGATCTCGTCCGCCACGTCACTGACGTCGACCAGGCTCGGATCGAACAGGTGCGGCCAGTTGAGGCCGGTGCCGGTGATCTCCGGACCGGACTTGGTCTCGGCGATCGTGGTCAGACGGGTGAGCATGCTGCCGACGCTGACCGTCTCGTAGTTGACCTTGATCTTCGTCTGCTTCTCGTACTCGGGTGACAGCACCTTCACGAAGAACTCGTCGAACGGCTTGATGAACGAGCTCTCGTGCACCACGGTCATCGACTTGGGCTGCGCGCCCGCCCAGCGCGGCGTGAGGGCAGCCGCGCCGGTGGCAGCGAGCGTGACGGTCAGAAACTCTCGACGGCTGCTCATGAAGGACCTCCGTGTCGATCGTTCGAGCTGACGGACGAGTACCGGAAAAGTAGGTCAGCCGGTCCAACCTGTCAAGTCTGGGACGTGTACTATGACCCCCGGCCGGCACTGCCGGCCCCCGGGGAGATCACGTCATGAGCAGCTGGTCCGCGCTCGAGCAGAGTCTGATGTCCGCGCTGAGCCTCCCGCGCCGTCCGGTGGCGGTGACCTTCCGCGATGCGGCGCCCGCCGGGGTTGCCCGGTTCTCGGGCACCGAGCCGTCGGGCTGCAGCTTCTGGCGCCTGGCCGCCGCCGGGCAGGCGTTCTACACGGTGCCGTCCGATCACTACAACTGCCCGATCGGCAGCCACACCCACGGCATCAAGCTGCCCGCGCCGCGCGCGGCCGAGCTCGAGCAGACGCTCACCCTCATGGGCGGCATCGGCTACGTGCGCATGGAGGAAGTGCCGGGCATCCCGACGCTGCCCAAGGCGCCGGGCGCCGTCGTGTACGCGCCGCTGGCCGACACCCCGCTCGATCCGGACGTCGTGCTCGTGGCCGGCCGGCCCGGGCGCCTGATGCTCCTGCTGGAGGCCGCGGGCCGCGCCGGTGTCGCGACGCAGCCCGGCTTGCTCGGTCGCCCGACCTGCATGGCGCTGCCGGCAGCGCTGGCCGGCGGGACGATCGCCAGCACCGCGTGCATCGGCAACCGCGTCTATACCGACCTCGGTGACGACGAGCTCTACGTCACCATCCCCGGTCGCGACCTGGACCGCATCGTGGCCGAGCTGGACACGATCGTGAAGGCGAACAACACCCTCGCCGACTACCACCGTGGCCGCCGGAGCACTCTCGCCACGCAGTAGCGCGGGCTGATGAAGAAGGCCCATCTGCTTCGTTGGTGCGCGCGGCCGCCCGCTCGACGTACAGGCGGTACGCCTCGCGTGCGGCGCGCCGGCACCGCCTCGCCTCTGGACCTTTTTGATCAGCCCGCGTGGGGGTCTGCTAGACCGAGATAGGCGGGGGCGGGGCGTCGCCGCTGCTGGCGATGGTGGGACGTTCGGTGACGCGGAGCACCGGGACGACCGCGCCGAGCCGTCGGCCCCGCCGCGCATCCCACACCATGTAGGTCACCAGGACCACGCTGCACGCGACCGACACGCCGATGTGGGGGCTGATGGCCGCCAGCGAGACAACGATCAGGAAGATCCGGTGGGGCCACGTCAGGGGCGTGAACATGTGGCCCGCGACCGCCGCCGAGAGCGCGGAGATGCCGACCAGGGCCGAGACGAACGTGAGCACGATCGCGCTCCACTCGCCCTTCATGAGCAGGGGCGGCTGGAACGCGAAGAGAAACGGCGCCAGAAATCCGCCGATGCCGATCCGCGTCGCGTGCCACCCGGTGGTCATCGGGTTGGCGCCGGCCATCTGCGCTCCCGCCACCGCCGTCACGGCGACCGGCGGCGTCACGTCGGCCAGCACCGCGTAGTAGAAGACGAACAGGTGCGCGGCCAGCAGGTCGACGCCGAGATTCGTGAGCGCGGTGCCGCCCACGGCCACGGCCAGGATGTAGGCCGGCGTGGTCGGGATTCCGGTACCCAGCACCGAGATGACGACGAAGACCAGGAACAGCGCGACGATCACGTAGCCGCCCGAGAAGCCGATGATCGCGCTCGAGAACGCCAGCGCGAAGCCGGTGCGGCTCATCGAGGCGACGATCAGGCCGGAGGCGGCCAGCACGCTGGCGATGATGACGCCGGAGCGCATGGCCTCGCCCATCGTGTCGAAGATCTTGCGCGGCGTCATCGGTGAATCGCCCGCCACCCACGAGACGACCACTGCGGTGAGCAGGCTATAGAGCGCGGCCTTGGACGGCGAGTAGCCGGCGTGCAGGAAGTAGACGATGGTGAAGAACGGCGCGAAGAGCAGGGACCGGCGCCCGAGCGAGGCCATCGACGGCAGATCGGCGTGCATCGTGCCGATGCCGTGCTTGAGCGCCTCCCAGTGCACGGTGGCCATGATCCCCGCGTAGTAGAGGATCGCCGGCAGCGCGGCCGCGACGATGATCTGGCCGTAGGGAATGCCGGTGAGCTCCGACATGATGAAGGCGCCGGCGCCCATGATGGGCGGCATCAGCGGCCCGCCGCACGACGCGCACGCCTCGATGGCCCCGGCGATCTCGGGCCGGTAGCCGATCTTCTTCATCATCGGAATGGTGAACGTGCCGGTGGCGTAGCAGTCGGCCACCGACGAGCCGCTGACCGTGCCGTAGAGGCCGGACGAGACGACCGCCACCTTGGCCGGGCCTCCGCGGAAGCGCCCGGCCAGCGCGACGGAGATGTCCATGAAGAACTGGCCGACGCCGGAGTGCAGCATGAACGACGCGAACAGGATGAAGATCATGAGCACGTTCGACGAGATGCCGGTGAGTGAGCCCAGCACGCCCTCGTCGGCGTAGAGGAAGAACATCTCGATGAGCCGCGGGTACGAGTAGGCACGCGGCGAGCGCAGGAACCCGGGCAGCCACGGCGCCAGCACCAGGTAGGCCATGAACAGCAGCGTGGTGATGAAGAACCAGAAGCCGACCGAGCGCCGCGAGGCCTCCAGCACCGCCACCACCAGCACGGTGCCGATCACCACCTGGATCAGCGTGACCGGATGCACACCCTCCCACCGCTCGGTGAGCTCCTGCGCGTTGATGAAGACCCAGGCACAGGTGATGAAGGAGGCGACGGCCCACGCCCAGTCCAGCTTCGTGACGCGCGGGCTGGGCTTCTTCTCGCTACCGGCGAACAGGAGGAAGGCGAGCGGAAGCAGGAAGAGCAGGTGCATGGCGCGCATCTCGCGCGGCTCCCACACCCCGGCGTAGGCCGTCCAGATGTGAAACAGGGCGGCGGCGGCCGCCCAGCCGCCCACCGCCCACCCAATGACTCCGTCGAGCTTCCGCACGTCAGCCCACTACTTCAGCAGACCCGCCTCACGATAGGCGCGTTCGGCACCGGGATGGAGCGGGATGTTGGCCAGCTTCACCGCGTCCTTGGGCTCGAAGTCCTTGAACGCCGGATGCACCTTGCGCACGCCGTCGATGTTGCTCACCAGCACCTTCACGAAGTCGTGCACGACGTCGTTGGGCACCTTGGCGTTGGCCACGATCGTGTTGGCCATGGCGATGGTCGGGATGTCCTGATCGTTGTTGACCACGTCCTTGTAGGAGCCCTTGGGGATGATGCCCCGCGAGAGGCCGACCCCCTCCATGAACTTGATGAGGTCGTCGTCCATGGGCAGGATGCGCATCTTGCGGCCCAGCGAGGCCTCCTGGATGGCCGCGCCGGGCACCGCCAGGTTGGCGAACAGGATGTCCATGTTGCGGTCGCGGTACTGGTTGGCCAGGTCGGTGTAGGAGACGAGGATGACCTTGCCACCGCGGCTGCGCACATCGGCGTAGGTGGTCTTGTAGAACTCGAACACCTTGCGCATCACCCACTCATCCGAGCCGCCGGGCGGCGTCGTCCCGATCGTGATGCCTTTCTTCGACTCGAAGATCTCGCGGATCGACTTGTACGGCGAGTCCGCCGGCACGCACCACTGGATGTGCACGAAGCCGAGGCCGTTCATCACCAGGCGCATGTCCGAGTGCTTGTCCTTGTACGGATCCTGGCCCTGGTAGGAAGCGACGATGAAGGGCGGCAGGCCCCAGGCGATCTCGGTCTCGCCCTGCTGCAGCTTGGTCATGTTCTGGATGCCGGCGCCCGGGATGACCTTGATGTTGAACGCCGGGTCCTTGGACTTGATCAGCTCGGTGAAGCCGCCGGCCTGGCTGTACCAGCCACCGCCGACCTGACCGGCCGTCCAGGTGATGTTCTTCTGCTGCTGCGCCTCGCCGGGGAAGGCGGCGGCGAGCAGCACGAGCGCGAGTACGAGCACGGTGAGACGTCGCATGGATTTCTCCTTGATCGAACGCGTTGGTCTTGCAGTCAAACGCATTTATTCGAGGGGAACCCTAGGAGGGTTCCCCCTCCCCTCCTCTTGCAGCTGGGTCGATCCGTACAGCCTGGTCAGCGTCGAGTCCAGTCCTTGAGCAGAGTCTCGTCGACCTCGACGCCGAGGCCGGGACTGTCCAGGGCAAGGATGCAGCCGTCGTCGTAGCGGACCGGGTCCCGCACCACGTCGCCCGCGAGCAGCAGGGGGCCGAACAGCTCGCAGCCCCAGGTCACCGGCGCGGCGGCCAGCGCGGCGTGCAAGTAGGCGGCGGTGCCCAGGGAAGTCTCGATCATGCAGCCCACGTAGCAGCCCAGACCGGCGGCCTCGGCGATGCGCGCGATGGCCATGGTGGGCGCCAGCCCCGCCGACTTGGTGAGCTTCAGGGCCAGGATCGACACGCCGCCGCGCCTGGCGATGGCCAGCGCCTCCTGGGGCGAGCCGCACGACTCGTCGGCCATGATCGGCACCGTCACGCTGCGCGCGATCTCGGCCAGGCCGTCGAGATCCCAGCGCGGCACCGGCTGCTCGACGAAATCCAGGTCGTACGGCTCCATGGCCCGGATGGCCCGCAGCGCGGTCGGCCGGTCCCAGCCTTGATTGGCATCCACGCGCAGTCGCACCTCGGGCCCGACCGCCTCACGGATGGTCCGCACGCGCGCGACGTCCTCGGCCACCGGATGCGCCGCCGTCTTGATCTTGAAGATGCGGTGGCCCTTCTCCACCTTCTCGCGAGCCTCGGCCAGCTCGGCCTCGGGACTCGACACGGCAAGCGACCACGACAGCGGTACCCGATCGCGCACGCGGCCGCCGAGCAGGCGATGGACCGGGACGTCGAGCGCGCGGCCGTTCAGGTCCCACAGCGCCATCTCGACGGCGGCCCGCGCGAAGGGATTGCCCTGCACGCGCTTGCCCATCTCCAGGCGTAGCGCCTCGATCTGCGTGGCGTCACGCCCGACGAGCCACGGCAGCACGTAGCGCTCCAGCGTGGCGCTGATCGACTCCGCGGATTCCTCGCTCCACGTCGGCCCACCCAGACAGGCCGCCTCGCCCCAGCCCACCAGGCCGTCGCGCGTCTCGATCCGCACGAAGACGAAGTTCACCGCCGTGAGCGTGGTGAACGACATGTGGTGCGGCCGCCGCACCGGGATGTCCGCGCCGATCAGCCGGACGTCGCCGATGATCAGCGGGCCGGTGCTCACGCGCGCGCGCTCACTCGGCGTCGGGACCGCGATCGTGATGCGTGGCACGACCCGCGGCGAAGCGGCCGGGGTCGAACAGCGAGAGGTCGAGCGAGGGCTTGCCGTCGAGCAGCCACTCGCTGACGTAGCGCCCGGTGGCCGGCGAGTGCTGGAAGCCGTGGCCGCCGAAGCCGACCGAGAGGAAGAACCCCTCCACGCCCGGGGCCCAGCCGATGATGGCGTGGTCGTCGGGAGTCAGCGGACGCAAGCCCGCCCAGCCGCCCGAGATGCGCGCCTTCTCGATGATGGGAATGCGGTGCAGCGCCTTCTCCACCGTCTCGTCGATGCGCGCTCGGTCCATCGGCACCGTGAAGTCCTCGCCGATGTCCTCGACGTCACCCGGCGACAGCAGCAGCTGCTCCATCTCCTTGCGGAAGTAGAAGCCGCTGGCGCGATCGGTGGTCAGCGGCACCGGCCCGGGGATCTCGGGGAACGGCTCGGTGAAGAAGATGTGTCGCCGCCGGGGATGGACCGCCACGTCCACGCCGGCCAGTCGCCCAACCCGCGCGGCCACCGGTCCCGCCGCGTTGACCACGATGGGCGCGGTGATGGCGCCCTGCGACGTCCGCACGCCACGCACACGCCCGCGCTCGACGTCGATGCCGGTGACGTCCACGCCCTCGACGATACGGGCGCCCAGCTCGCGGGCACGCCGGGCGAAGGCGTTGGTGACCTCCGCCGGGCCGGCCATGCCGTCGGTCGGCCCCCACACCGCCGCGATGAGGTCATCGACGCGCAGCGCCGGCACGATGGCCCTGGCTTCGGCCGGCGCGATCTCGCGCACGTCGACGCCCAGCCGCCGCTGGAGCGCCATCCGCTCCCGGTAGCCGGCCAGGTCGTCGGGGTCGGAGATCAAGAAGAGGTAACCGATCTTCCGGTAGCCGATGTCGACGCCGAACTCTTCCTGGAAGCGCTCGAACACGCCGATGGCCTCGAGCGAGAAGCGGATCTCGGTCTCGGTGGGAAACTGCGAGCGGATCCCGCCCGCCGCCTTGCTGGTCGTCCCCGACCCGACGGCTTCGCGCTCGAGCACGACGACGTCGCGCTGGCCGCGCCGGGCCAGGTGGTAGGCGATGCTGCAGCCGACGACGCCTCCGCCGATCACGACCACGCTCGCCGTCCCGGGCAGGCTCATGAGACCTGGAAGATATCACGAGCGTGCGGGGCCACCGGGTCGCTCCCGCGGCCCGGCGGGCGTGGCCCGACGAGCCGTGGGAGGTGATGGATCAGGAGGTGCGCGGAGCCAGCCGGCGGTGCGCCGAGCCGAGCGCCCAGGTGCCCAGCCGGATCAGCGCCAGGCCCAGCGTCACGCGCATCGGCTGCCGGACCGCGACCGTCGTCTGCAGCTGCCGGCGCAGGGCCGCGGCATGCATCTCGGAGATGCGCTCGCCGACCATCTTCTCGACCAGGTACTCGTTCATGTCCATGACAGCGACTCCCCGCCGTGCGGGACGGGCCGCGAGGCCTTCGCCGCCGGCGCCGGCAGCGTCTGCCGGCTCAGCACGATCGTGATGTCCGAGCGTCCGAACTCCTGCTGCACGCTTTCCAGCACGGCGTCGACGACCGCCGGCCGCTCGAACGGCACGGCCACGGCGACGCGCCAGCCCTCACGCTGCCGGCGGACCACGGGGGCGGCCACCGCACCGAGCTGCGCGTGGATGGCGTCGGTCAGCGCGATCTGCTGCGCGATCTCCAGGCGGCGGCGCAGCCGCGAGTGATCGAGACGCGCCGTGAGCGTCAGCAGGAGCGCCATCGGAGTGGCCAGGACCAGGATTCCCACCAGCGTTTCCATGCTCCGTCTCCTTTGCCCCTATGACCCCGGGGCGGCGACGGCGTGAAACGCGACGTGCGCGTCAGCGAGACAGCGGATGCAGATCGGGGCGGCAGTCGAGGCAGGGCTCGAGGCCGGAGGCCGCGGCCTGCTCGCGATGCGCGAAGAGGCGGATCTGTCCGAGCGGGCGCTGCAGAATATTGCCGCACGTCGGCAGGCAGTACTGATGATCCGGATTGGGATCGTAGTGGTACATCGCCGGGCGCTCGAT
>Ga0134122_10001854_pt1 | contig 15417 bp, 15 predicted proteins | sample KB302_FD_96461 | JGI IMG/M metagenome (GOLD analysis project Ga0134122, IMG submission 96461) | Terrestrial soil microbial communities without Nitrogen fertilizer from Kellogg Biological Station, Michigan, USA - KB3-0-2 | ecosystem: Environmental > Terrestrial > Soil > Unclassified ... | reverse complement strand
GGTCTTCAACAAGAAGGAAGGCCTCATGACCAACGTGAAGCTCCGCCAGGCGGTGCAGGCGGCCATCGACATCGAGCCGGTCATGCGCGCCGCGGTGGGGAACCCGCTCTTCTATCGGCTCGACTCCGGGCTGGCCTTCACGGAGCAGACGGCCTGGCACTCGAAGGCCGGCGGCGACGCCTACAACCAGCGGAACAAGGACAAGGCCAGGAAGCTCCTGCAAGAGGCCGGGTACAAGGGGGAGCCGGTCCGCTTCATCACGACCAAGGAGTACGAGTGGATGTACAACGTCGCGCTGGTGACCAAGCAGCAGCTCGAGGAAGTCGGCATGACCATCGACCTCCAGGTGGTGGACTGGGCGACCCTCGTCCAGCGGCGGAACAACGAGAAGATGTACGACATCTTCTCCACGGGCATGTCGCTGGTGCCGGACCCGACCCAGCACCCCTACCTCCGCTGCGACTGGCCGGGCTGGACCTGCGACGAGGAGATCACCAGCCGCATGGACGCGATCCGGAAGGAGCCAGACCCGAAGAAGCGCAAGGCGCTCTGGGAGGATGTGCACCGGGTCTTCTACGAGCGCGTCCCGGTGATCCGCTACGGCGACCTGTTCGGGCTCCGCGCGATGCAGGCCTCCGTCAAGGGCTACAACGAGAAGATGGCCTTCCCGCGATTCCACAACGTGTGGCTGGACAAGTAGCGCTCAGCGCGGCTCCAGCAGAACGCCGTTGACGCGGGTGAGCAGCTCATCGATGCCCAGTGGTTTGGCGAGGACGACCGCCGTGGTCGTCTGAAGGAACTCCGATTCGATGGGGCTATCGCCGTATCCGGTGATGAACAGCACGACGGGTCGTGGGGGCACCAGCTGCGCGATCTCGCGGGAGACCGCCCGCCCGTCGACCTCTGGCATCCGCACATCGCAGACGACCAGGTCGTACACGGTCCGCTTCAGCCGGTCGAGGGCCGCCTGCCCGCTGTAGACCGCCTCCGCGGCGTGCCCGGCATCCTTGAGCACGGCCTGTAGCAAGTCGGCCACCTCTTCCTGGTCGTCCACCACGAGGATGCGGGCCATGGGGTCAGCCTACCGGCCGATCATTTCCTCGCTGGACGTCATGCGGAGACGCGGAGGAGGGCTGGCCACGGTGTGGGCATCCGCGGTCCAGTGGTCCTGAAGCCACAACACCCATGCGCCCTCGGCAGCGGCCGCCATGGTGAGGACAAGCAGCCAGCAGAGCAGGGTGATCCGTCTGCCCGTCATCGTGTCCCCCGCCTGCCTCGCCATCCCTCGCGCTTTTCCCCTCTTCCACCATATCCCGACCTTGATTTCTCGTGTGAGCCAGTGCTGGAAGTGGACCACGCGAGACGGTCGCCAGGCGACGGGAGACTCGACAATCCACGCCGCCGGTGGCTAGACTCCGGGGCGTGATCCGTCCCCGAGGCCATGACATCGCGGTCGTGTGGAGCCAGCGGAGCCGCGATGCCTATGCGGCCGAGGCCGTGGCCCGCGGTGAGACCTACACGTTCACCAATGCCTGGGGTCGCCCGCGGACCTGGCTCAAGGGTGAGTACGCCTACCTGGCGGCGGCCGCCGCGAGCCTGCTGCTCGCCCGGTGCAACCTCAAGCACGACGTCGTGGAGGAAGCCGATCTCGGCGGCGATCGCCTCGCGGCGTATCGCGCCCTGCTCGTCCCGAACGCGGCCCACCTGGCGGACGAGACCATCGCGCGCCTCGAGGACTGGTTGGGCGACGGTGCGCGACGATTGATCGCGACCGGGAAGACCAACTTGCCCCCGGGGCTCCTCGGCCTCACCGCATCCTCGCCGGCGCCGGTCACCGGCTATACCGGCTGGCGCTGGCTCCCGACATCACCGTTCGGCAACGCGGCCTGGGAGCGCCTCTACGTGAGCGGGTTTGCCGGCCACGTGGCCCGGCGGGTCGAGGCGGCGCCGGGCAGCCGCGTCCTGGCCGATCTGGTGGAGCTGACTGGCGATCTGACCGATGCCACCACCGCGACCGCGTCCCCCCTGGGCCCCGCCATCGTGCTCACCGACCGCACCGTCTACGTGGCCAACCAGGTGTTCGAGCTCCTGGGGGGCATGCTGCAAGCGCATCTCAACGTGGAGCCGGTCCGGCACTGGGCGAATCCCACGCACTGGGGCGACACGTTGCTCTTTTTCCTGCGCTACCTGCTGCGGGAAGTCGGCCTCGATTCCCTCTGGCAGACCCGGCTGCGGCCCTTCGGCGCCTACGAGGGGGTGCTCTCGTTCCGCCACGACGTGCACGGGATGCTCGACTTCACGTTCCTCGACTACCAGGTTCAGAACCTCATCCCCGCCACTTACGACATCGAGGACCCGACGTTCTCGACCAACATCACCCGGGCGATGGCCGCCGAGTGGGTAGCCCGCACCAGCCAGCACGACTTCATCGAGCCGGCGCTCCATAATGACAGCTCGATCGGCGATCCACCGACCGCCATTCACGGCCCCGGGCTCTACGAGCATGTGCGCAACGCGGCCAAGAACCTCGGCATCCCGGTCTACACCGCGGGGCGCCACGCGGGCGGGCACATGCACCCCGAGACCATCGACGCCATGGATTATCTCTATGCGCACGACGAGCGCATCCTCGGCACCTGCACGTTCTGCTACTACCACATGATCGAGTACGGGGTGCGCAACCCGGGCGTGATGGTCGGCGGGCAGATCGGCGGCAAGGCGCTCACCTACGTCACCGACGTGCGCCGCACCATCGCCACCCCGGGCATCTGGTTCCCCTTTCATCCGGTGGTCACCACGGACGCGGAGTGGCGGCCGCTCCGGGGCTGGGACCGCACGCACGAGTTCGACGCCGCCTACGAGCTGGTCGAGGCGATCTTCGGCGGCCACAGCGCGCGCGTCGACGGCGTCGACGATCACCTGGAGAACGGCGTCTACAGCTTTCAGTACCATCCCGAGCTGGCGTGCGACCCGTCCACCAACGAAGGCCGGGGCACCCTCGACTACCTGCGCTACGCGATCAACCTGGCCGAGCGGCGCAACTTCTGGATCGCCAACCAGCGGGAGCTCTACCAGCGCATGGCCGACTACGAGGCGCTGGTCTTCCAGACGCGGGACGACGGCCGCGTCGTCACGGTAACCAACCCGACCGCCCGCCACATCGCGGGGATGATGGTCGAGCAGCGGCGCCCCTTCGGCAGCGTGTGGGACGGCGCCGAGGAGCTGGTCCATGTTGTGCGGGGCGGGTTCGTCACGGTGCCGCCGCTGGCCCCCGGCGCGGCCGTCACCCTGCGCTTCGATCCGACGGAGCCCGACGCCCCGTGGGTCCGGCAGGGGAGTACCAAGGGCCTCACGGTCCTCGACGCCCGCCGTGATCCGCGGACCGGCGAGACCCGCATCCGGGTGCGCGTCTGCCGCGCGCAGCCGCTCGCCGTCGAGGGCGTGGACCCGGACGGCGTCTACCGGGTCCAGGTGGACGACGAGCCCGCCCGCCTCGTCCTCACGCGGGTGACGCGCACCATCCAGGCGCTGCTGAGCAAGCAGGCGGAGGGCGGGGGCACGCTCGGCCGCCGCGCCACCATCCCCGGAACGCTGCGGTTCCTCGACCTGCTCGTGACGGGCGCCGAGCACCGGTTCGTGGAGCGGACCGTCCGCATCACCGAGCTGCCCCCGGAGGAGGCGGCCGCGGCCCGGGCGAACATCCTGGCCGCCATCCCGGCACGCACGGGGCGGGTCACCTAGCCCGGCACCGGTTCGCGCAGCCGCGTCGGCGCTCGGCCCCTCAGCCGCCCAGGTAGTGGGCCCGCACCTCCGGATCCTCGAGCAGCGCCTGGCCGGTCCCCTCGAAGCGGTTGCGACCCAGCTCGAGCACGAAGCCGCGATGCGAGATCGCAAGCGCCTGCTTGGCATTCTGCTCGACCATGAGCACCGCGGCGCCCTCGCGGTTCACCGCCACGATCGCGCCGAAGACGGCCTCGACCATCCGCGGATCGAGCCCCAGGGACGGCTCGTCGATCAGCAGGAGCCGTGGGTGGAGCAGGAGCGCGATGGCGATCTCGAGAACTTGCTGCTGGCCGCCCGAGAGCGTGCCGGCCGGCGCCCGGCGCTTGGCGCCGAGGAGCGGGAAGCGCTCCATGAGCGCCTCGATGTCGGCGCGCACGCGCGCGTCGCGGCGAGTGTACGCGCCCATCTCGAGGTTCTCCTCCACGCTCATCGCCGGGAAGTTGCAGCGCCCCTGCGGCACGTAGGAGCACCCGCGGCGGAGCACGTCCACCGGGTCCTGGCCCGCGATCTCCTCGCCCCCGAGCCGGATGCTGCCCCGCGTCGGCTTCACCATGCCGAACACGGTGCGAAGCAGCGTCGACTTGCCCGCGCCGTTGGCCCCGATGATCGACACGATCTCGTCGGCCCGGACGTCGGCGGACACCCCGCGCAGGACCTCGATCTCGCCGTAGCCGGCGTGCACGTCCGCCAGGCGCAGCACCGTCGCGCCCACCCCGCCGCCCGTCCCCTCAACGGCCAAAGTACGCCTCCACCACCTTCGCATCGCGCCGGACCGCCTCGGGCGGGCCTTCCGCGATCTTCTGGCCGTGGTCGAGCACCACCACGCGCTGGGAGATATCCATGACCACGTCCATGTTGTGCTCGACGAGTAGCACCGCCTTGCCCTGCCGGTGGAGCGCCCGGATCTGCTCCTTCATCTGCTGGATCATGGTCGGATTCACCGCCGCCGCCGGCTCGTCCAGCAGCAGGAGGTCGGGGTCCGGCATCAGCGCGGCGGCGAAGGCCAGCAGCTTCCGCTGGCCGTAGGACAGGCTGCCCGCCGGGGCATTCGCGCGCGCCGCGAGTCCCACCGACTCGAGCAGGGTCCGGGCCCGGTCGATCGCCGCCGCCTCGAAGCGACGGACCCGCGGCGTGCGCACCAGGCGCGCCACCACGCTCTCCTCCTGGTGCTGCTGGAGGAAGGTCAAGAGATTTTCGAGCGCGGAGAGTCGCGGGAACACGCTCACGAGCTGGAAGGTGCGTCCCAGCCCGAGCCGCGCGATCCGATGCGCGGCCACCCCGGTGACGTCGTGCCCGCGGAAGAGCACCCGGCCGGCGTCCGGCGCCAGGTAGCCGGTGACGCAGTTGAACAGCGTGGTCTTGCCCGAGCCGTTGGGCCCGATGAGGCTCACCAGCTCCCCCGCCTCCACGGTCAGGTCCACCGCATCGACCGCGGTGACGCCGAGAAACCGCTTGGTGATTCCGCGGGCCTCGAAGAGCGCCATCGGCTAGGCTCCCGGTCCGGCCGGCCGCCGGGCGAGCGCCGAGCCGCGGCGCATCACGCCCTCGAGCCCTTCCGGCGCGCGGATCACGATGACGAGCAGCAGGAGCCCGTAGATCACCATGCGCCAGGTCGGCGCCATCCGGAGAATCTCGGGCAGCGCGGTGAAGGCGGCCGCCCCGACCAGCACACCGCGCAGGCTCCCCACCCCGCCCAGGAAGATCATCACGAGCAGGCTGACGCTCAAGCTCACGGTCAGCTCGCCGGGGCAGAGCACGCCGATGTAGGAGACGTAGAGGCTGCCCACCCCGCCCGCCACCGCACCGCTGATGATGAAGGCGAGCATGCGGTATCGGAGCGGATCGATGGAGGCCGCCGCCGCCAGTATCTCGTTGTCGCGCACCGCATGGAACGCGCGGCCCAGACGGAACGTGGTGAGGCCGTGGTAGAGCAGTCCGACGAGGGCCACCGTGGTGAGCCCCATCCAGTAGAACGCGGGCAACGTGGCGATCCGGACGGCGCCCCACTGCGGCTTCGGGATGCCGGTCACGCAGAGCGGCCCGTGCGTGAAGTCGACCCAGTTGGTGGCGACGATCTGCGTCACGATCGCGAAGCCCAGCGTGCCCATCGCGAAGCTGTGCTCGGTCAGGCGGAACATGGGCACGCCCACGACGAGCGCGACCAGGCCCGTCAGCGCGAGACCGGCGGCGAGCGCGCCCGCGAACGGCCAGCGCGCCTCCGTGGCCAGGAGCGCCGCGGTGTAGGCTCCGATCCCGAAGAACGCGGGGTGGGCCAGCGAGAGGCTGCCCACGTGGCCCACCACCAGGTCGTAGCTGAGCGCGAGCGCGCCGTAGAGCGTGGTGAAGATCAGCACGTGCAGGATATAGCGCTGCTGGCCCGGCAGCGCCGCCGCCACGATCCACGGCACCCCGAGCAGGAGGGCCGCCGACACGACCCATCGCGCGGTGCGCACCGTCAGATCCCGATGCGCCGGCCGAAGAGCCCCTGCGGCCGCACGAGCAGCACCAGCACCATGACCACGAACGCGATGGCGTCCTTGTAGGCGTAGGAGACGTAGCCGGCGGCGAGCGACTCGGCCAGGCCGATCAGGAAGGCGGCCGCAATGGCGCCCTTGACGAAGCCGAAGCCACCCACGATCACCGCCGCGAACGCCTTGAGGGTCAGCAGGGACCCCACGTCCGGGAAGATGTTGAAGAGCGGCGAGACCAGCGCGGCGGCCGCCCCCGCGAGCGCCGCCGAGATCCCGAAGGTGGCGAGCGCCACCCGCTGCACGTCCACCCCCACCACCGCGCAGGCCTCGCGGTTCTGCGACATCGCCCGCATGGCCTTCCCGAGCTTGGCGCGGGTCACGAACCACTCGAGCCCGGCGAAGATGACCACCGCCGCGACCAGCACGACCAGCCGCTGCCACGCCATGCGCACCCCGCCCACCTCCATGACGGCCGAGGAGAGCGTGGTGGGCACCTCCTTGGGCTGGGTGCCGAAGACCAGGATCGCCAGGTTGGTGAGGGTGATCGAGGTGGCGAGGGTGGCGATGAGCTGCACGTGCCAGGTGCGAGACAGGATGGTGCGGATCACCGAGCGCTCGTAGACGAGCCCGAACGCCCCCATCGCGGCGGTCGCCGCGAGGGCCGCCACCGGGTAGGGCAGCCCCAGCTCGCCGTACGCGTACCAGAAGGCGTAGCCGCCCAGCATGTAGAACTCGCCGTGCGCGAAGTTGATCAGGCGCACCACCCCGAACATGAGGGCCAGCCCGGTCGCCACCATGGCGTAGAGCGAGCCCAGGGTGAGGCCGTGCACGAGCGGCTCGACGAGATCGCCCACGCCGCGACGACTACGGCTGGATCGGGATCTTCTCCAGCACCTTCAGCTGGCCGCCGCTGATCTCCACCAGCAGCATGTTGATGAACGCCTGGTGGGTGTCGTCGAACTTGATCCGTCCGACCGGCGTGTTCGAGACGTCGATCTCCTCCAGCGCGTCGCGGATGGCCTTGCGGTCGGAGCGCCCGGTCTTCTTGATCGCCTGCTCGATGGCCGGCGCGACCGCGTAGCGGAACGCGATGGCCGCGAGGCTGCCGTGAACGCGCACCGGAACCTTCCAGCGTTCGAGCCATTGCTTCTCCCACGCCGGATCGAGGGCCGGGGTCCAGTAGGTCGCCTCCACGAGGCCGTCGGCGATCGAGGGGCTGTCCCTCACCTGGTAGAGGAACTCCACGGTGGCCATGCTGCCCCGGGCGTAGAGCTTCTGGGTGAGCCCGACCTCGCGGAACTGGCGCATGAACACGCTACCCTCGCTGGCCAGCATGACCAGCAGCACCGCCTCCGGGTTGGCCCGCTTCACCCGGGTGAGCACCGGCCGGTAGTCCGCCTGTCCCCGGTCGAAGAACTCGGTGCTCACGAGCTTGATGCCGTTCTTCTTGAACGCCACGTCGTAGGCCGCGGCCGCCCCGCGCCCGAAGTCGTCGTTCTGGGCAAAGATCGACACCGTCTTGGTGGACTGGGCCATGTGCTTGGCGAACTGGCTGGCCAGCATCACGTCGTCCGGGTTCACCCGGAACGCCCACTCGTTGCCGTTCTTGCCGATCAGCTCGCGGATCTTCGGATGGCTACAGGCCTCGATCACCATCGGCACCGCCAGCTCTTTCACCACCGGCAGGGCCCCCAGACAGGCGCCGCTGTGGGTCTGGCCGATGATCACGTCCACTCGGTCGACGTCCACCAGCTTGCGCACCGCGCTCACCGCCTCGCCGGGGGTACCCGCGTTGTCGCCGAAGTAGAGCTCGATCTTCCGGCCCATGATGCCGCCCCGGGCGTTGTACTCGTCGGCCAGCATCTGGGCCGCCCACTTCACGCCCTCGCCGGTGATCGCCGACGGTCCGGTCATGGCCGAGGAGAACCCGACCCGGATGGCCGGCGCGCTCTGCGCCCGCGCCCCCGGCAGGTCTCCGGCAAGGACAAGGGCCAGCCCCACTACCACTCCGATCGCGGTCCGCCACGTCACTGTCATCGCGCTCTCCTCACTCGGCGCTCAGCCGAGTATCTGCAGTTCCTGACTCGATTGCGTGAGCCGGCGCACACCGCCGGGAATGATCTCGACCGCGTCCTCGACCTGCACGCCGCCCCAGCCGTGCTCGTAGTAGGGCGTCTCCACGCAGAAGACCATCCCGGGCTCGAGCGGGGTGTGGGTCGCCGCGTTGATGGTGGGCGGGTCGTAGGGCTCGAGTCCGATGCCGTGGCCCACGTGGTGTCGCTCGTAGTGCGGCATGCCGTGCTCGCGGGTCACCCGCATCGCGGTCTCGAAGATCTGGCTGACCGGCACCCCCGGCTTCATCGCGGCGATGGCCGCCTTCTCCCCGTCGCGCGCGGCATTGTAGTAGCGGAGCTGCTTGTCGCTCGGGGCTCCGACCACCGCGGTGCGCGAGATGTCCGAACGGTAGCCCTGGTAGACGCAGCCCAGATCCAGGCGGATGAGGTCGCCCGCTTTCAGCGCGGCGTCGGAGGCGTAGACGTCGGCGAGCGCGGCCCGGCCCCCCATCGTGATCACGGTGAAGAACGGCTGGGCGCCCTTGCGCACCACCTCCTGCTCGAACGCCATCGCGGCCTCACGCTCGGTCACCCCCGGCTTCAACATGCCGAGCACCGCCGCGATGCCGTCCTCGGCGATCAGGGCCGCCCGCTCGAGCCGCCGCACTTCCTCCGGACTCTTGACCATTCGCGCGGTGCGAAACGACGCGTAGGCGGGCACGATCGTGGTCCCGGTGAGCAGCTCGCCCAGCCGCTGCCAGGCGGCCGGGAACACGCCCGCCTCGTCGAGGCCGATCCGCTTGCCGAGCGCCCCGAAGCCGCCCAGGATCTCGCGCAACGCTTCGCCCGGGCCGGCCAGCGCCTGGCTGGTGATCTCCCGCACCCGGCGGCCGACCGCCCCCGGCGGATCGGCGTAGTCGAAGAAGAACTTGCCGTAGCAGGCGAGCCGGTCCACCACGATCCCGTCGGCGGCCACGCCGGTGGCGTCGATGAAGGGGATGACGAGGCCGACGCCCTGGCGCGTGAACACCCCGTACAGCTCGAGCCCACGGAAGAGGGCGTGCGCGATCGAGCGGAACCCGGTCACGTACTGGAGATTCTCGGGCGTGCTCGCCACCAGGGCGTCGAGCCCCTCGGCGTCCAGCACCTTCGTGAGCCGCGCTGCCGCGTGCTGATCCATGACGACCTCCTCGGGTATCTGAGCCTAGCGGAAATTGGGCAGGACGTCCTGACCGAACAGCTCGATGGCTTCCTGCATCTCGCTGACTGAATTGGCCACGAACAGCATCCCGGAGAGCGTGGTGACCCCCACCCGTGCGTACGCCCGGATGCGCTCGGAGATCTCGTCGGGGCCGCCGATGAGATTGCGCTGGTCGAAGCCCCCGGTCTGCTCGCGCAGCGTCGATTTCTTCAGCGACTCGAGATGCTTGAAGAGCTGCGAGGCTCGGAAGCGCCGGACCGCCTCGTCGTGGGTACGCCCGATCGAGACCGCGAACTGCGGCGCGATGTCGATCGCCGACCCGTCCCGTCCGGCCGCGGCCGCGGCCCGATGGACATCGGCCACGCCCCGCTCGATCTCCTCGGGCGACAGGACCGCGGGCATCCAGCCCTGCGCGTACTGCCCGGCGCGGCGCCGTACCTCGGAATGGTTACCCCCGGCATAGATAGGCATGGGGTTTTGGACCGGCTTCGGGAAACACTCGACGTCCTCGAAGTGCACCGCGCGCCCCCGGAACGTGGCCCGGCGCTCGGTGAAGAGCAGCCGGAGGGCCTGCATGCCCTCGTCCACGATGGTGCCGCGCCGCACGTCGCGCGCGTCGGGGAACAGGGCCTCGTACTCCTCCCGGTAGGCGCCCGTCCCCACCCCGAGGATCACTCGTCCCCCCGCGAGCTGGTCCAGCGTGGCCACCTGCTTGGCGAGCACCGGCATGTTGCGCATGGGCAGCACGATGATGCCGGTGGCGAACCTGAGCGTGGTCGTGCGCGCCGCGCAGTAGCTGAAGGTGATCAGCGGCTCGAAGAAGTTCGGCGGATCGCTGAACTCCTTCCGCACATAGCGCTGGGTCGTCATGTGGTCGTTGCCCCACACCGAGTCGAACCCGAGCCGCTCGCACAGGAGCGCGGTCGGCAGGATGTCGGAGGGCTTCGCGAACGGCACCGGGTACATCATGCCCTCGATACAGGTCGGGATGTGCACGCCGAATCGCATGATCTACCGCACCCCCCGCCACGCCGGCACCAGGATCTCCCCGCAGAGCGCGATCTGCTCCAGCACGTCGGCATCGCGCGGCAGGACGGCGATGGGCGCGTCGAGCCCCGCCTCCGCCCAGCGCGCCAGCTGCCGTCGACAGTGCTCCGGGGTGCCCGCCACCGCCACCGCGTCGATCAGCGCGTCGTCCACCAGGTGCGCGGCGGCGGCGCCGCGGTCGAGCGCCTCACGGAACGGACGGGTGCGATCGGGCCCGAGACCGGCATCCAGCAGAATCGACTGGCCGTGGAGGACACCCAGGTAGTGGGCGATGAGGGGTCGCACCGCCTCGCGCGCGTGGCGGCCGTCGCGGCTGATCGCGGTGAGCACGTACGCGATGACCGTGAAGCGCGAGCGCCCGGCTCCCGCGGTCTGGCGCACCCGGGCCACGTGCTCGGGAGACGCGAGCACCGCGCAGTGCACACCGTCGGCACTCTCGCCCGCGAGCCGGAGCGCCTTCGGGCCCTTCACGCCGAGCAGCACGGGCACCGCCTCGGGGGGGCTCCACTCGAGCTTGACGCCATCGACGGTGAAGACCTCGCCGCGAAGGGTGACCCGCTCGCCCGCGAGCAGGCCCCGGACGATCGCGACACACTCGCGCAGACCGCCGAGGGGCGCCTTGAACGGGATGCCCATCTGCGCCTCGATCCAGTGCCGGTTGCTCGAGCCAGCCCCAGCACAACGCGCCCGGGCGCGATGCCGGCGAGGGCGGCCGTCTCCATGGCGAGCAGCGCGGGGTGCCGCGTGTACGGATTCACCACGCCGAGGCCGATCGCGAGGCGCGCGGTGACCGCGGCGGCCGCGGCCGCGAGAGCGTAAGCACCGGGGTGGAAGTAGTCCTCGATGATCCAGGCGCTGGCGAGCCCGGCGGCCTCGGCCGCCCGCGCCCAGTCGGTGATGTGCGACGGCGCGTCGGTCCCCATGAGGGCGATGCCGGGAGTGGTGGCCCAGCGAGTCGCCATCACAGGTCGCGCAGGCCGTACTGCTCGCGCAGGACGCGCAGGACTCCGTCGAGGTCGCCGGGCGCATCGGGCACCGGGGGCAGCCACGTCCGGGTCGCGCCGGGATCCTTGAGCCCGCCGGAGGTCAGCACCACCACGACGGGCCGCTCGGGATCCAGCGCCCGCCGCCCGGCCAGCTGCATGACCGCGGTGAGCGCGGTGGCCGACGAGGGCTCGACGAAGAGGCCTTCCTCGCGCCCGAGCGCGCGCTGGGCCTCGAAGAGGCCCTCGTCGGTGATCCGGACTCCCTCTCCCCTCGACTCCCGCAGCGCGGCGAGGCCCTGCCATGTGCCGTGGCGCGACGCGATCGAGAAGGCCACGGAGCCGCCCCCGGGCACGATGTCGGGCGCCTCGAGGCCGCGCTCGAGAGCGTTGGCGAGCGGCCCGAACGGCTCGGCGGCGACCATCCGCGGCACGTCCTTCACCAGGCCGACGGTCTGCAACTCCGTCCAGCCCTTCCAGACGCCGTAGAGCCCGTCGCTGTAGGCGCTCGGGACCACGACCACCGCGGGCGCCGTCCAGCCGAGGTCCTCCGCGATCTCCCACGCGATCGTCTTGTAGCCCTCGATCCCGTAGGGGTTGGAGCCGATCGGCGGCGTGACGAAGCCGCTCGTCGGATACCATCCGAGGCGCTCGACGCCCTCGCGCATGAGCTGCCAGCGCAACTCGGACGTCGGGCAGGCCACCACCGCGGCCCCGTAGGCCTGCATCAGCGCCTTCATCGTCTCGGGCACCGAGGCGAGCGTGAAGATCACGCAGGGCAGGCCGGCGCGCGCGGCGTACGCGGCGGTCGAGGCCCCGTGGTTGCCGGTGGAGGAGATGGTGATCACGCGGGCGCCGCTGGCCACCGCGTGGCTGACCGCGACCGAGCAGAGCCGGTCCTTGTACGACCACGTCGGGTTCCGGCTCTCGTCCTTGGCGAACAGGTGCGGCAAGCCGAGCCGCTTGCCGAGCCGCTCGAGGGGCACGAGCGGCGTGGCGCCCTCCCCGAGGCTGACCGCGTGCTCGGCCGCGACCGGCAGCACGGCGTGGTAGCGCCACAGGCCGCGCGGCGTCGTGGGCAGGCCCTCCGGGCGCAGGCCGGAGAGTGGGCTCAGGTCAAGGCGGACGGTGAGGTTGACCGCCACGCCGCCCTGTCGACAGCGTGGACAGCCGGAGAAGCCTGCGGGCTCCTCGAACACCGTATGGCAGCGCAGGCATTCGAGCCCGAGGACTCGAGCGGATGGAGACATGACGGGCGGTAGTGTAGTCCCCCGCCTCGACGTGTCAAGGCACCTCCTCCTGCGTCACCAGGCATATCCTTATCCGTTATCTCGAGATCTTGACCAGGGTCACGCTATTGACCAAGCTGTTCGCGAGCACGAAGTCGCCCGCCCGCGTGACCGAGGTGTTGCGCACGATGTTGCCACCGCCCGGGATGGCCCAGCTCTGAAACGCGCCGGTCCTGGGATCAAAGCGCACGACCGTATTAGGGCTCGATCCTGACTCGCTGTACCAGATGATGTCGCTGATCGCCGAGATGCCGTAGGGCTCGGACCTGGGCCCGCTCGGCGACCGCCACTCCGTCACCTTGCCGGTCTCGGGGTCGAGACGACCCAGGTAGCCGCGCGCGAAGTCCGTGTACCACACGATGTCGTCACTGGTGATCGTGACGCGGCGGGGGCGGGCCGCCGCATCCGGCAATGGATACTCGCGAATCTCCAGGCTGTTCGGATCGACGCTCGCCACCTTGTTGGTGCCGAACTCGACGACGAACACCGTCCCCTTCGAATTCACCGCCATGCCGTACGGGCGCGACTTCGGCGTCGGAGGCGTGAGCAGCTTGATCTCGCCCGTCCTCGGCTCGAGCCGCCCCACCCGATTGGCGTTCTGCGCCGTGAACCACAGGATCCCGCTCTGGTCGAAGATCAGCGTATGGGGATCCCGCACCTCCGGGTCGGGCATCCCGTACTCGCTGACCGCGCCCGTCTTGGGATCGAGCTTGCCGATCAAGCCCGCGTGGTTGCCGGTGTACCAGATGTGGCCGTCCCGATCCTCGACCAGACCATGCGGCCCGGAGTGGGGCGTCTTGAGCGGATACTCCTTGAACCGACCGGTCTTCGGGTCAAGCCGGCCGAGCACATTGGTCATCTGGCCCGTGTACCAGAGCGCTCCGTCGGCCGTCGCCAGCGGATCGTGCGGTCGGGACCCGGCGGTGGGCACCCGCCACTCCTTGATCGAGACCCTCGCCGGCCCCGGAATCACCATGCCGGCCGGCTTCGCCTTCTCGGGGAAGTTCTTCGTCAGGTACCCCGTCATGGTGGCAAGCTGATCCGGCGGAATCGGCACGCCGAGATTGATCATCATCCGCATCACGGTGCGCCATCCCGTGGCCGTGTATCCAGCGCCGACGCGTGCGGAGAGCGCGTGGCAACTATTGCACTGGGCGGCGACCAGTTCCTTGCCCGGGCCATCGGGCAATTCCTGGCTCCAGGCCGGAAACGCCGAGCCGATGAGCAGAGCGGCGGCCGCCAAGGAGAGACATGATTGCTTCAGCATAGTTCCTCCGTCAGCAAGAGCCGCGCGATCCGTGCGAGGACCGCGTCCGCTCGTGAGCGCACGGCCGCTTCGTCGAGGCTCCCGAAGGGATGCGGCACGACCACGAACGGGTAGCCGGGCATACCGTTCAGCTCGGCCAAGACGGCTGCCGTTCGGGCGAACGGCTCGGTCACGACGGCGACGGCGGGGATCCCCTGCTTCTCGAGGTTGATGGCGTCGAGCACACTGCCCGACGAGCAACTCCCTCAGTCGCCGATGGCGGTAACGACCGCCGCACATTGCGCGGCAAGGAGCGCGGCGTCCTCCGACCGCGCGGGGGCGCTCGGATTCGCCTTGGTGACGCGCACCAGCGTCCCGATGTCGTGGCGCGCACGCAGGTGCTCCGCCACGCGCTCGAGAAAGACCATGCCGTGGGTCTTGCCGTTGGCGAGGAGTCCAAGCGTCGCGCCGGCGAGGCGCGGGGGGCGGGGGGCGCGCGCTGCCGTCCGGGGCGGTACCGCGCGCAGGGTCGGGTCGAGGATGCGCGTCATGCGGGAACCTCCTTGGTAATGAAGGGCACGCTGCGCCCACGACTCCACGAGGGGAAGAAGGCGCTGTGCCCACCCGCCGCTCCCCCGCCCGCGCAGATCAGAATATCGTCCGGGCCGAGGCCGCGATGGACGGAGACGGCCGTGTCGCCCGGTAGGACGCGTGTGTGGGCGTCGGGCCCGCTCGGGACCGTCTCCGCGCCGCCGGGCGCGCGCGCGTAGAGCCACTGGCGCATCTCCGCACTCAGGAGGAATTGCGCCTCGACCTTCCCGGCCCGCTTGAGATCGGCGAGCGGCCGCCGGGCGTGTTCGTAGAGCCACGCCTGGGTCCGCGCGCGCGACCAGCCGGCCCGCGTCAGGTGCTGCGCGTGCTCGGGCGTCAGGACGATGACCGACCGACCCGGGCTCAGACTCGCGAGGCCCGCCATCGCGTCGGCAAAGGCGACGAGGAGGGTCTCGGGCTCGCGCGCCGCGTGGACCAGGACATTGTGGCCAGACTCCGCCGCGAATACGGTCACCGCCGACTGCGTGCGCCGGAAGCCGCGGGACACGTGCAGCGGCTCCCAGGGGCTCGCCGCCTCGTGCTCGGCGAAGCAGAGCGTATACTTCCCCGCCCAGCCCTGGGTCGACTGGTCGAGCACGCCCGGGTGGCAGCCGAGGACGTTCAGCAACACGAGTCGGAGCGCCCGGCCGATGGTGGCGTTGGCGCGGACCCCCGGGCCGAAGAGGTTCCCGCCCCCGTGCAGGCCGATCGCCTCGCGCACGGGGCCGTTGACGATCACCATGAGCGCCGCG
>Ga0134122_10001853_pt1 | contig 15417 bp, 6 predicted proteins | sample KB302_FD_96461 | JGI IMG/M metagenome (GOLD analysis project Ga0134122, IMG submission 96461) | Terrestrial soil microbial communities without Nitrogen fertilizer from Kellogg Biological Station, Michigan, USA - KB3-0-2 | ecosystem: Environmental > Terrestrial > Soil > Unclassified ... | reverse complement strand
GAATCAAGAAACGACGTGCTTGGGAATGTCGGCTCCGTTGTGCCGCGAACCCGCGTAGCGGGCGAAAGCGTATTTCAAAAGCGTCAACGGAGTCCGAATCCTGGCTGTCGCCCGCTACGCGGGCTCGCAAGATCACGCGCATCCGACCCAGGGCGGCGCGGACTTGCCCTTGGCTAAACGCTCTCGCCCACTTCGTGGGCTCTCCATCTCACCTCTCACCAACTCACCTCGACCTCTGACCTCTGGCCCTGCTCGGGCGCGTCAAAGGTGCCACTGAAAAACCAATCCAAACCCGTTCACGTGAGGGTTCGACGACCGGCTTGTATTCTGTCTCATGAAGTAGAACTCAATAATCGTGTGCCGCCGAATAGGCACCTCGGTGCCGAAAGAGTACTCGTTCCGATTCCAGATCCGGTACCGAGTGTCGTAATAGAGTTCCCCGGTGGCATACGGAGTAAACCTTAGCCATCCAATGGAGAAGTCGCGCTCGAGTCGAAGCCGATTGCGATAGCGGAGAGAGTAGCTCCCGTTTATCCACCGGGCCTCTCCCCGACTGCGATCGCTTAGCAAGAAGGCGCCAGGGAGTGGAGAGCGCGCGTTCAGTTCTAGAATCGCGCGGTTTTCGCTGGAAGGATTCTCTTCGTCGCCCAGCGCCTCCACATGCACGTACCCGAGTCGAAGCGTCAAGTATTTGCCTCGCTCAGTATTAGGATTCGCTGCCAGTTTGCTTCTCAGTATGGCCTTGAGTCCAACATCGATATCGACCTCGAAGGTCCCCTCGGTGAATCTGTCCGACTCCCTTGCTTTAGTGCGCGTAACAAGCGCCCTTAGTCTGAAGGTCTCGCCGAGATTCGCATAGAATTGAGCCTCGGGCCAAAACTCCTTCGGTGTATCCTGCGCAGCGGCGGCAACCGCCAGAATCGCGAGCACCGGCATGCTGCAAAAGATCCTGACCACAACGCGGAGATTCATCCCGCAGCCTCACTCCTCATCCACGGAAGCGGCCAACGCCCAAGTCGCGTCAGGATTGTACTCCGTCATGGCCTTGACGATCTGCGCCGTCGCCGGTCCTAGGTTCTTCTGATAAACGCGTCCTCCCTGGTTCACGATAAATGTCATGACGCCGGACTTACCCCACGTCGCCGGATAAGCAGCGAGGCCGAACCCGGCAATCATATTGCCGTTGATGATGTAGCCGTGTTTGCCGCCGGCCGCGCTGGAGCCCTGACCCGTCAGGATCTTGAAATAATATCCGTGGTATGGAGCGACCGATTCGCCACCCTTTCCTCCGCCTTTGGCCGCATAACCTTCCTTCCGCGCGTTGGCTACAAACGGTCCCAGGGGACTGGGTGGTTCATCCGCCACGGTAGGCCAGTAGAGACCGTCTCGTTTGCCCGGCGAACTCAAAAACCGCTGAGCGAACTCGGCCACTCCATCATCATCCTGATCGTCGCCGGCGAAGTACTCCCACTGCGCCAGGACGTAAGCCTGACAAACAAGAGTGGTGTCCTCTTCATTTGATCCGATACCTCTATCGAGGATTTCCTGGATACCCGCCTTCGTGTCGAAGACCCAGCGGTCCTTGACCCTGACAATCGGAACCGCAAACGGATATTTGTCTTTGCCGATGAAAAGGGTCGCTTTGGAGTCACCCTTCTTTTCGACTTCAGTCTTTTCGGCCACCGCCTCGGCGAAGTCCTTAAAGTCGTTCGCGTCCTGTACGTCGTCTCCAGTCAATATCTCTTTGATTGATGCGCCGAAGAGTTGGCGGAGCTTGTCGCGGTCCTTTGCTTTGACCGCTTCCACAAGCGTCTGCACCGCTTCTTGAGGAGTAGCGAAGCTTGTCTGGGTCGAGCCCTGCGCCCTCGCATTTGGTGTGCGGAACGCCATTCCGCCAAACAACACTGCCAGCATCAGAACGAACGACGGCCAGGTTGCAACGATCGCTCGGTTTTTTTGATTCTCAGTCATCGTGATGATCTCCTTCCACTTAACGCAGCGCGTGAATCTCACAAGCTGAAGAGATGCCCGCGAGTTGCGGAACCTCATTCAAGCAACACCTTGCTAGCGTCGGCCTCCTCCTGAGCGGCCTCCACCTCCTGAGCCGGCCTCTCCTCCTGAACGGCCGCCGCCAAATGAGCGAGAAGATGCCTCCGCACTCTGCCGGCTCGCCTGGCCGCGCTGGCTCTGCCGCTCGGTGGTGCCGGCGTCCGCTCGTCCGCCAAAGGCCGAGCTCGACTGAGCCCGCTGCGGCGAGGCTGCGGCCGATTGGCCGGCCTGGCCACGATAAGAATTCACCTTCGCACTATCCGCGTTGACGTTCTTCCTGGCGGTGTTGTTGATATTGTTCGTGTTGACGTTGTTGCGGTTGATGTTGTTCGCGTTGACGTTGTTCACGTTGACGTTGTTGCGATTGACGTTGTTTACGTTGACGTTGTTGTAGTTCACGTTTCGGCTGACGCTGTTGTAGTGGTTGATGTTGTTGTAGTTGACGTTCCGGTTCACGACTGCGGTGTTGACATGTACGGTGCTGTAGCTGCGATTCACGTAGACGCTGCTGGTGTGAACGTAGCGGGAGCTGGTGCTTACCCAGCCCACTCCATGCCACCCGTGGTAGTAGACCGAGTGCGTGGTCCAGTTACAATCGTTGTTCAACCATGCGCCGATGGCCAGACCCGCGCCGAAGGCTATGGCGCTGGCCGCGACCGCAGCCCCGGTCGAGGGACCCGACGGCGGCGGAGCCGCGACATATACCACTTGCGGGTTGTAAGTCGGCACGTAGATAACCTGTGGCTGAGCGGGCACGATCTTGATCACCTGTTCCTCGACGATGATCGTCTGCTCCTTACTGCTCTTGAGGTTCCCCGCGCTTTTGGCTCGACCGCGCAACCGTTGGATCGCGGTGAACACATCTGTTGACTGGTTGACGTAGGATTGGCCGAGCGCCGTAGTCCAGTCCATCTTTTCCGCCATCATGTAGATAACCTGTGGATAGTGGGCCACCGACTTGACGCTGACATCCCAGGACTGGGAGTCCACGCCGGCGATGTTGTTCGGGTTGGCTCGCAGCCATCGTGCGGCTTGATCAACTTGCTCGACAAAAGTGGAGGCCGGCAGAACCTGCGCCAACAGAGGATCGGGATAGAGCGCGATCGAAGCAAGCAGGTTGTCGAGTTGCTCCGCGGATAACTGCTGGGCCTGCGCAGAGTAGTTTGGCGCCGAGCGGGCGCTCGACGGTACCGTGCTGTGTGCTGCCAAGCACAGAGCCATTAAGAAGGGAATCGTTCGTCTCATGTGGTTCTATCCTTTCTGCTTCGTTGGGTCATTTCACTGCTCGGATATTTCTCTTATGCGTGGTTTTGACTGTTTCGACTGTTTCCTGTAGGGAAAGGTTCACGTCTGCGAGGAGGTCGAGGCTGAAATCGAGTGGAGCTTTTTCGCCGTCGCGGTTCTTGAACGTCTCCGTGGAAACCAAAAAACTGGTACGCATCTCCTTCGGAAGGAAGAAGCAAAATGGCATTCGGGATTGCAGATGGCGCCCGTCGGCTTTGCCGACAAGTGGTAAACCCGGCGGAGCGTTTCACCCTATCAATTACTACCTCCTGTCGCGCCTGAGGCGCCCAGTTTCTACCATCTGCTGACTGTTACGGTTTCGCCTTCGATTGTAGTGCGGACTAAGCGATATCGAACACTGTCAAAATTGACAGGTGTCGCGAAATGAGTTGCAGGCGGGACGTGCTCTAGATCAAGCACGAAGACCAACGAAGAACGGGAAGCCCGATCAGGGATATGATGGGGCACAGTCAACTTAGACGTACGAGCACTATACTCACGCCACTGATGAGGGAAAGCGTCGCGTTGTTTGAGTCGCATGCAGTGCAAAAAGATTGTCACAGAATTGTCACAACGCAGGCAGCAAACCGATGAGTGAAGCCGTAAAAGTCCTGATTCTTTGGTGGCCCCTGGAGGATTCGAACCTCCAACCAAAGGATTATGAGTCCTCTGCTCTGCCATTGAGCTAAGGGGCCTTATTCTTCTTTGTCAATCACCTAAGGCCCAGCTCGTAACGCCCAGAACGCAAACCGTAGGGACTCTGTGGGGGCCTCTTACACTCCACTCACGAACTGTTGAGTATATACAAGTTAGTAAAGGACCGCTAGAACCGATTTCTGACTTTTCCTGGACTCTTGAAGGCCGGGTGGTGTCGACACTGATTCCGGTTATTTCAGGTTGCCGATCAGCACCACGTTGCTGATCACCGAGCCTCGAGCGACAGCCAGGTCTTTGCCTTGAGGAGACCACGCAAAGCGCCAAGCTGAATCGGATTGAAAATCGATCAATTCTTTTGCCGAACTGCCGTCCAAGGGTTGCGACCAGATTTTGGTAGTGCCCCCGCTTCCGCAGGTGAGCACTTTGCCGTCAGGCGCCCACTGTATAAGGTCATACGGCGAAACTCCCGGCGGCATGTCGAACAAGCGCACCGGCGGACCTCCCTCAAAAGGTATCAACGCAATTTTATTGTGCCCGTTGGACGCATCACCGGCATAACCGCAGGCGATAAGTCGAGCGTCCGGTGAAAGACCGTTGCCGAAAGTGAACCCGTCGTGAAGCTGAACCGCCTCCCCTCCTTCAATCGGAACTTTCCACAAGGTCGGCGTGACCGGAGTCACTCTATGCGTATATACCACCCATTTCCCGTCAGGGGAGCACTGAGGTCGAACATCGTGTCCGCCACGCGTCAACTGCTTTGGGTTGCCCCCATCGATGTCGATTCGCCAGATGTTTGCGCTCAGATCATTTGGAGCGCGCGCCGCATAAACAATGAACCGTCCATTCGCGGAAACCGACGGCTCCTCGTGAACACCAGGGCTGGCAGTCAATTGTTTCTGATTGCTTCCATCCGAGTTCATTATCCAAAGCTGCAAATCGTTTCGGCCACCGGCCTTCGAGGTGTACACGATCCGTCCGTCAGGAGTCCACGCCAGACCGTCCGGCCCGTCAGCATCGCCGGCGGTGAGTCGCTCCGCCTGCGAGAGCTCTGCGGCTGGTAGCAGCCAGATGCTTGATAGCTGTGTCTCCTGAATTGTGATCGCTGTCGAGTTGTCACGAGTAAGACTAATCCCGGTGTAGCCGCTCAAGTCATTGGTGATCTTTCGTGCCTCTCCGTCGGGATAAGTTATCCGCCAGATTTGCCTGACATCCCAACCGGCGGGTTCATCCGACGCGCTGAGTAAAAGTCCGTCGCCGTCTGCAAGCCATCCTAATCCCCCGATCCACTTCCAGCGCTTTGAGGTGATCGGCCTCTCAGAACCATCTTCCACCTGGACCGCAACAACGTTTCGATAATAGCCGTCTTCGTCGGTGCCACCGGCGTGACAGGCGATCACTTTGCCGTTAGGAGACCAGGCGATCGCATCGTTTTGCGAATAGAAAAAGTCCGGCGCTTTGCGTGTCGCGATCACCCGCTCTCCCGATCCATCCGCATTTGCGATGATCACCGAGGTCTCTTTACCTTGCTCCATTTCACCGATATACGCGAACTGGTTGCCCGATGGCGAAATTGCGAAAGAGGATCGGCCGAGCAGTCGCAATTTTTGGATCGGCCCGCCCAGGACTGCAACTTTGTATAGTGACGGTCCGGTGAGACTGTCTGCCTTAACAAAAAAGATATGGCTAGCGTCGGGCGAGAATGCCAATCCCCAGTAGATAGAACCGGCTGCGGGAACAATCTGCACGTTGGCGGCAGTAGCGACCTGTCTTAGCCACATGCTTTGCCCGCCCGCCTCCTTTGCAACATAGGCGACGTACTTTCCGTCACCGGAAATGGCGGCTCGCAGGACTCTTCCGACATGCGTAAGCCGGGTCAGGGTGATTTCCTGCGACGCTGGTGAACGGTCACTTAATGACTGATAGATTCCCCAGATGAGGCCGGCCAGAATCACCGATACAATTGCCACAAAAGCTGGCTTCCGATACCAACTTAGTTGGGTCGCGGGGATTTGTTTCGCTTCGGCGACTGTGCCGATTGCTAATGGCGCTGCCGAAGCAGACGCTACCGCTATGCCGGTTTTACCCTCTGTTTCGCTCTCTTCTATCGTAATTCGAGATGAAATGTACTCTTCGACGACCAGTGAGTTCTGGTGAGCAAACACCTCCCGTACGTCGGCGGCAAACCTGTAGCCGCGTCTTGGCAAAGTCTCGATGAATTGAAAGCCGTCGTCCGTCTGACCAAGCGCTTTGCGTAGCTGGGAGATATTAACCGTCAGGTTGGCTTCCTCAACGAACGTGTCTTGCCAGAGGCGCTGCATCAGCGCCTCCTTGTCCATGATCCTGCCGCGATTCTCGACCAGCACCATGAGCGTTTCAAACACCTTTGGCTTCAGGTAAACCGGCTTCCCGTCGTGCAGAAGGACCGATTCTTCGGGATCTACGCAAAACCGGTCGAATTCGTATAAGCGCTTTGGTTTCTTCTCCATAAACGGCGTTTAGAAATCGTTTTGAACTAATTTAGCCCGCGTTAAGGACTCATTCCGACCCTCTTTTGTATCGTGCGCGAGGAGTTGAGACAAGCAGTTTCCGTCAGCGGACCGAGGACATTGAAGAACAAGCACAGGGCAACCATGACAAAACGAACCGAGATAACCATTGAGACTAGGCGGATCACAGTTATTAGAAAGACGACGGCAGTGGTTGGCTGGTGTGCCGAGTGTGATCAGGAAGTCGACTGGGTCACCGTCGATCAAGCGGTGCGGATGACAGGATCAAGCTGGCGAGAGGTCTTTCGCACGATCGAATCGGGCGAGATCCATGCTAACGAGACCGGGGAGCTCGTCCACATGCGGGTGTGCAATCAGGAGTAGCCGGACCAGGCTGCAACCCACTTTTTGATGGAGTTCGTAAAATGAAAAGTGCACCAACCTTCTACCTTATAGTTCTTATTGTAACAACTCTGCTCGTTGCGGAAATGCTTTCGATTAAAAAAGTACAGGGCGCGACGTTTACCGTAACAAACACCAATGACAGTGGTGCGGGCAGTCTCCGGCAGGCAATCATTGATGCCAATGCGACAGCAGCAATTGATACCATCAATTTCAATATTCCGGGCAGCGGCGTTCATACACTCAATTTGACCCAGTTCCTGCCTTTTATTGACCAGCCTATTATCATTGACGGCACGACGCAGCCGGGATGGTCAGCGGGAAATCCGGTCATCGAAATCAATGGCGCTAACACGGTTGATGGCTCTCCGGGATTGCGGTTGTTAAATATCCCATCCGGTTTAGTACCGAGCATCGTCAGGGGTTTGATAATAAACAACTTCCCGGCAGAAGGTATCAAAATCGAAAATTCAAGCAAGATTGTTGTCACAGGCTGTTTTATTGGCACTGATGCAACGGGGACAGTTGCCCGCGGCAATTTCGACGGCATACTGATTAAAGCTGATGTCTCGGCTTCTGCACTCAATAACACAATTGGCGGCAATACCCTTGCTGAACGCAATATCATCACCGGCAATTTCGGTTACGGAATCATAATATTCGATAACCTTGTACACACTTGTCACGACAATCATATTATTGGCAACTATATTGGCACAGATAAGACGGGAACGATCAAAGTAGGCTCGCAAGACGGTATATTTCTGGGCGGACCTACAAATTTTGTTGGTAGCACCGCTGCGGGTGAAGGCAATTTAATTTCCGGTAGTTCGACTGATGGCTTAACTATTACCGGCGCGGATAATTTGGTGGAGGGGAATCTTATCGGCACGGCGGCGGATGGCTTTTCCCCCTTACCAAACCAAAGAGATGGAGTAAGAATTAGCGGTGATGGCTTCTCCGGTCAAAACAACAATACAATCGGCGGCACGACAGCTGCCGCTAAGAATGTTATCGCATTTAATGGCGGCAGAGGGGTCAACCTCGTCAACCCTGCGACGCTGCCCAGCACAGGCCATCGTATCTTGCGAAATGCGATTCATTCTAACGGCAGTTTGGGAATTGACCTTAATGACGATGGCGTAACGGCAAACGACACACTCGACGGCGATACGGGAGTTAATAATTTACAGAATAAACCACTCCTAACATCAGCAACTTTCGACGGCTCGCTTATAACCATAGCAGGCTCACTCAATAGCACACCATCTACATCTTTCAGAATTGAATTCTTTGCCAACTCAACTTGCGATGATTCCGGCAGTGGAGAGGGTGAAAGTTTTCTCAACTCAATCAATGTCACAACCAACCTGGCCGGCGGCGCACCCTTCAGTATTAGTTTTGGCACGTCTGCTGTCTATTATGGGCAATTCATAACCGCAACAGCTACAAGAAACGCGGCTCCACTTGATACGTCTGAGTTTTCACCATGTGTAGCTGTCGTGCTGCCGACCTTTACGGTCACCAATACCAACAACAGCGGCGCGGGTTCGTTGCGGCAAGCGATCACCGATGCGAACTCTTCCTCGGATTTGAATCTTATAAGCTTCAATATTCCGGGCGCGGGAGTTCATACCATTACCCCAACTTCTGCTTTTCCGAATATCACTAATCCCGTAGTAATCGATGGGCTGACACAACCAGGCGCGACCTGCGATTCGCCGTTGATTGAATTGAACGGTACGAATGCTGGAGCAGGGTTTGATGGATTGCTTATCTCGGCGGGCGACAGTCTAGTACAAGGGTTGGTTATCAACCGTTTCAGCGGCGACGGCATTTCGCTCATTACCAACGGCAACAATACGATTAAATGCAATCGCATCGGCACGAATGTCGCTGGCAACACTGATTTGGGCAACGGCTCTAACGGTGTGCTGGTTAGTTCCTCATCGTTCAATACACTTCAGGATAATACGATTTCGGGCAACTCGCTTTCCGGTATCCGTCTTGTGTCGGCATCAGACAACACTGTCCAGGGGAACATCATTGGCTTGAGTTCTGATGGTCTTACTAAAATCCCCAATTCGGGTGGCATCGCCTTCTTTTCTTCCAGTAACTTCAATGTTATCGGTGGGACAACCGCTGCTAAACGCAATATCATTTCCGGAAACAATGGCGTAGGCATATCTTTGCGGGATGCCAGTGTTTCTCTTAATACTATTCAGGGCAATTACATCGGTGTTAATCCTTCGGGTAGCGGCGCGGGATTTGGCAATACCACAGATGGCATACAGATTTCTCTGAGTTCAGCGAATAACTTCATCGGCGGCACATCTCCAGGCGCGGGCAATGTAATCGCTTTTAACTCCAATCGAGGCATTAATCTGGTTAGCACGGCTGGCACCGGAAATCAGATCCGCGCAAATTCGATTCATTCAAACGGCACACCGACAAACTTTTTAGGCATTGACATCAACACCGATGGCATCACCGCGAACGACACGGATGACCCGGATACGGGCGCAAACAATTTACAAAATTTCCCCGTCATTACCGATGCCGCATCGTATGCCGCAGGAACTGCTATAAGCGGCACTTTGAACAGTGACGCAAATACCTCATTCGCCATTGACCTTTTCTCCAATCCATCTTGCGATGGGCTTGGCAACGGCGAGGGGGAAACTTATCTGGGTTCCATCAGTGTAACGACAAATGCCGGCGGAGACGCTTCCTTCACAACAACCGTGAATACGTCTGTGCCAGTAGGACAAGTTGTAACGGCTACGGCTACGCGCACCGTTGCGCCATTTGACACCTCCGAATTTTCAGCTTGCCGCACGGTTACTGTATTTGCTCCCACTCCTTTGATTGTTACAAACGCTAACAACAGCGGCTCAGGATCGCTTCGAGTGGCGATTACAACCGCTAATGCCAACCCGGATGTTACGGTTATAAATTTCAATATTCCAGGCGGGGGCGTTAAGACCATCTCCCTGACTTCGCCTTTACCACCAATTACGGGGCCGACGATTATTGATGGGCTCAGTCAACCGGGTGCAACTTGCACGGCACAGTTGATTGAATTAGATGGCACATCAGCCGGTGCAGGAGTCAACGGGATAGAGATGTCGGCAGGCAATAACGTAATTAAGGGGCTGATCATTAACCGTTTTGATGGCGACGGCATTGAGTTGCTGAACAACGGTAATAATATCGTCAGTTGTAACCGTATCGGCACGAACTCAGCGGGAACCGCAGCTCTCGCCAACAACGGTTACGGCGTTTTCATAAACAACGCTGATAACAATACCATTGGCGGCACATCCAGCGACGGCAATTTGATTTCCGGCAACGGCATTTCTGGTGTTCACATTCAGAATGGAGATAACAATAAAGTTCAAGGAAATATCATCGGCTTAAATGCCGCTGGAAGCTCCGCCATAGCGAATACGTTAAACGGCATTCATATTTTGAACGTAAACAATAGTCTCATTGGCGGCGCTTCCAGCGGAGCGAGAAATGTTATCTCCGGCAACACGGCAACCGGAGTTGTGATCGATTCTAATGGCGGCTCGTCCAGTAACAATAATACGATTCAAGGAAACTTTATCGGCACGAATAGTTCGGGTAATGCAACTGCAGGAGTCGGTAATTCACAAGATGGCTTGCGTGTCAGCGGCGGACAAACAACAAACACGATAATCGGCGGCAGTGGCTCTGGGGAAGGCAATGTGATCTCGAACAATGCCCCACACGGGATAAGAAGTTTAGGGCTTCCGAATCAGGTCAATGTCAAAGGTAACTTAATTGGCACAAACTCTACCGGCACGGTTGACGCCGGTAACGTGGATACCGGTATCAGTTTCAGTGGCACGAACCTGTTTGTTGGCGGCACGACGGCCGGAGAACGAAATATTATTTCGGGTAACACCAGAGGGATTTTTATCGGCGGCATACTGACTACCGGCACGATTCAAGGCAATTACAGTGGGATTGGCGCTAATGGCTCTACGATTATTAATAATACTGATGGAATTGTTGTTGGTAATGTTCTAAGTGTGCTTATTGGCGGCACAACACCTGACGCAGGCAATGTTATTTCAGGTAATAACCAGGGCATATCCATATCTAGCAATAACGCTACAGTACAGGGGAATTTTATCGGCACGGATGCGACTGGAACCCTCGACAAAGGGAATAGCACAGGTATCTTTATTGATGGCTCCAACAATTTGATTGGTGGCACGACTGCAACAGCGCGAAACATCATTTCCGGCAATGGCAGCGGAATTCTCTTCCAGGATTTAGGAACGGTTAATCCGATTACAAATAACGCTATAAAGAATAACTTCATTGGCACAGATGCTGGAGGAACCGTCGCTCTAGGCAATAGTAGTCGCGCTATTTTTATGGTATCTGGGGACAACAACTCAATCGGCGGCAGCGCCTCAGAGGGTAACATAATCGCTTTTAGTAATGGAGCAGGCGTGATCATTGGGGCTGGCATTGGCAATCGCATCACTGCAAACTCTATCTTCTCCAACGGCTTTGCTGCTGTAGGGGTATTAGGAATAGACCTGGGGAACAACGGCGTTACCGCAAATGATAATCTGGATGCCGACACAGGCGCAAACAGTCTACAGAATTTCCCGGTAATCACTTCCAGCACAAACTTTGGCGGTACGAGCATCAGTATACAAGGGACGCTTAATAGTACCGCAAACGCAACTTTCCAGATCGACCTCTATTCGAATACATCCTGCGACCCATCCGGTAACGGCGAAGGACAGACTTTTATCGGCTCGACGAATGTCAACACCAACGGCTCTGGAAATGCCAGTTTCAATGTCACATTAAATGTTGCAGTGCCTGCAGGTCGCACCATTACAGCGACGGCTACCGATTCAGCAAATAACACTTCAGAATTTTCAGCCTGCAATTCACCAACAGCAGTCGAATTTATCTCTGCTCAAGCGAAGGGCTACGAGGACGGTGTGATGGTTGAATGGCAGACTGGCATGGAGGTTGATAATCTGGGCTTCAATCTCTATCGCACGGATGACGGTAAACAACAATTACTCAATCAGAATCTCATTGCTGGGTCAGCTTTGACTGCCGGACAAAACATTGCGGTGCGGTCAGGATTTACTTATCAATGGTGGGATGCAAATCCGAATGCAAAAACGGCGCAATACTGGATTGAAGCGGTAGATCTGAATGGCAAAAGTGATTGGAACGGTCCCTTCTTTGTTCAGACGGAAGAAAGCAATTTCAAGTCGGCTTCGGATCAAAACGCGAGGCTTTTATGCCAGTTAAAGAATACGGAATCGTCGTCACATCAGCTTGAATTGCTGGCGACACCTGCATTGTTGAATCTAACGAACAAGGCAAATCTCATAGCCTCTATCAACACGGCGGCAGAAACTGGCGTAAAGCTAGCGATCAAGCGCGAAGGCTTTTATCGAGTCACCCAAAACGAACTTGCAGCAGCAGGTTTCGACATCGCAACAGACCCACGTCGGCTCCAATTATTCGCTGATGGGCGCGAGCAAGCAGTCAATGTAACAGGCGAAGAGGACGGACGATTTGATTCGACTGATGCTGTTGAGTTTTACGGTATAGGGATTGATTCACCATTTACCGATTCGCATGTTTATCGGCTCGTTGCAGGCAAGCAACCGGGACGGCGAATCAACAGAATCAAGAGTCCGGCGCGTATTAGCGAAGGCGGTAGTTTTTCGTTTACAACAGAACATAAAGATAAGTTGATCTATTTTACCGCGCTTTTGAATGGCGAACGGGAGAACTTCTTCGGCTCAACGATAACTTCACAACCCCTCACTCAAACCCTGGCCGTCCAACATCTCGATACTGCATCCTCTGTGCAGCCGGTAGTGGAAATCGCGCTACAGGGAGTAACGCAATCACCACACAATGTCATTGCCGAATATAATGGCTCGACTATTGGCTCTATGACTTTCAACGGCTTGGAGAATGTCTCGAGCCGATTCACGCTTGCCGCATCACAGATTTCCGAAGGCGTAAATAGCCTGGTTTTGAAAACAACAGGTAATCCGGCTGATGTTTGTTTGGTAGATTCCATTCGGCTGACTTATTCACATCGTTTTCTCGCTGACAACGATTGGCTGAGGTGTACTGCAACCAGCGGGCAACAACTCACCATTTCGGGATTTAGTAATAAGGCAATCCGAGTCTTCGATGTCAGCAACCCTGACGCGATAGAGGAAACCTTCGGCACTATAGAAGAGCAGAAAAATGGGTATGCGGTGTCGTTACAAGTGCCGGGACAAGGGGAAAAGACATTGCTGGCGGTGACCGACGAAGTTGCCCGAAAACCAGAAAGGATTTCCCTCGACGACTCCTCAAGTTTACATAGCAAAGAAAATGTAGGACGGTTCGTTATTATCTCGCCACCATCCCTAATGGCGCAGGCAAATCTGTTGCAGATACTTCGTCAGTCGCAAGGCATTCCGACAATGGCGGTAAACATCGAAGATATTTACGACGAATTCAGCTATGGCAACAAATCACCGTATGCTCTGAAATCATTTCTGGAACTGGCAAGAAAACAATGGCAAGTACCGGTGCAATATGTGCTGCTATTTGGCGATGCCAGCTATGATGAGAAAAACTATCTAGGTCTGGAGGATGCTGACTTTGTTCCGACAAAGCTGGTAGATACCCGCTATATTGAAACTGCGAGCGATGATTGGTATACCGATTTTAATGATGATGGTATTGCCGACATTGCAATCGGACGGCTTCCCGTTCGAACCACAACAGAAGCCGAGGCGATGCTTCTAAAACTCAAACAATATGAAAGCTCGAAAGCATCGGATTCTATTCTTGGTGTTGCAGACCAGAATGAAGGCTATGATTTTGAGACAGCGACAGATCAGACACTCGCGCTCGTTCCTCAAAATTATCGCAAAGAAAGTGTCAAGCGCGGACTGTTGGGCGACGTGCTCGCTAAAACGAATTTGTTGGAGGCATTGAATCGCGGGCAGGCAGTCGTAAGTTATTCCGGTCATGGCTCTGTGAATTCTTGGCGTGGAAATCTGCTCACCAGTGCAGATATAGGGCTTTTGAAAAATGAGCAAAGCCTGCCTCTGTTCGTTATGATGAATTGTTTGAATGGTTATTTCCAAGACCCACAAATTGAGAGCTTGTCGGAATCATTAGTAAAAATACCAGAACGTGGAGCCATTGCCGTATGGGCTTCGACCGCATTGACTTATCCCACCGCGCAGACAGAACTCCACAAAGAGTTTTTCCAACAAATCTTCAGCAATCGGAAGGCACGTCTTGGCGATGCTGTAATCAGGGCGAAAGCAATCGTTTCGGATATGGACGTGCGGAGAACTTGGACGCTCTTTGCTGACCCGACATTAAGACTTAAATAGCCCCGATGGCGTTGTTCGAAGGAAGCAGGCAGGATGCATGCGCTCCCAGGTCAGACCGTAAACACTTCGACTTGCGGCGAGACCGCGGTCTTTGGCAGCAAGGCGGGCCAGTAAGCCACGATCTCCTCAACCTTCGGACGGCCGCTTCCCAGACCACACACAGTCGGAGGGCCGTTCAACCCAAGCGGCGCGAGCTCCTTAACGAACCGTTCTATCGCGGCTTTGTTCTCCGAGCGCACCCCGACCCGAAGCAAAACTTCCGGAAGGTCCAGTGAACCGCCACCCGCCAGTTCACCGTGCAACGCACCCGCCCCGACAAACTCCGAGCGCATATCGTCAAACTTCAAACCCAGCGCGTCAAGCCGCCGCCGCAGGATTGCGTCAGCGGACTTCGCCTTTTCGTATGCTTCGGGCCACGAATAGATCAGCGAGCCAACCGCTTTGTAGCCGGCAGAGTAGCTTATCGAAACCTTGTAGAAATCAGTTGCTGGTTTCCCGCGAATTCCCGAAACACGCACGACGTCCGGTCCGGCTTGAGCGAGTTGAACCGTTGTGAAGTCGGCGATGCAATCGGGGGTGATGTATTCGTTAGGATCGCCCATCTCATACATCAACTGTTCTTTGATTCCAGCAACGGTGATTCGTCCGCCGGTTCCGGCGTGCTTGGTCACTGAGAACGTGCCGTCTTCGGAAGCTTCGACAATCGGGTAGCCGATGTCCCAAGCTTCGGGGATCGACTTCCAGTCGACCTGACAGTTGCCGCCGGTGCATTGCGCGCCGCATTCGATTATGTGTCCGGCGATCGTTCCGGAAGCCAACCGGTCCCAGTCGTCCGCGGGCCAGCCGAACTCCTTGATCATCGGCCCAAGCGTTAACCCGGTGTCGGTGCAGCGTCCGGTGATGATGACCTGCGCGCCTTGCTCGAGCGCTTCGGCGATCGGCGCAGCGCCAAAATAAACATTCGCGCTCTGAACTCGGTCTCGAATAGATGAGAGCGGTTGACCCTCTTCCATGTTCTCAAGCGCAATGCCGCCAGCTATCAATTCATCGAGACTTGTCATGATGTCGTCGCCGGCGACGATTCCGATTTTGATCTTGCCCGCGAGGCCGAGTTT
>Ga0134122_10001851_pt1 | contig 15424 bp, 12 predicted proteins | sample KB302_FD_96461 | JGI IMG/M metagenome (GOLD analysis project Ga0134122, IMG submission 96461) | Terrestrial soil microbial communities without Nitrogen fertilizer from Kellogg Biological Station, Michigan, USA - KB3-0-2 | ecosystem: Environmental > Terrestrial > Soil > Unclassified ... | reverse complement strand
TCACCCCTACGCGGCCACGATCGGCCAGTTCGGGACCGAGCTCAAGAAGATGCACCGGGTGATGAAGCACCACCACGACGGCAATACCGCGCTGTGGCTGACCGAGGTCGGATGGGGATCGTCCCGCGGGAGCCGGCGGTTCCCGCTCAACAAGGGCCTTCAAGGGCAGAAGCGGATGCTCAGAAAATCGTTCAAGCTGGTTCTCCGGAAGCGGCGGGCCCTGGGCATCAATCGGGCCTTGTGGTTCGACTGGCGTGACCCGGCCGGCGGGGGCCGGTTTGCCTGCAGCTTCTGCGACTCCGCCGGCTTGCTCCGGCACAACCGCGATCCCAAACCCGCCTATCGCGCGTTCAAGCGCTTCACCGACTAGCACCACGGTCAGCCAGTAGACCGATTCTCGGTACTCAAAGGCGCGAACTCCGTCGCACCCGATCGTCGGCGGGAGTAGGCTTGGTCTCGCCGATGCGAACGGCACGGGGGAGAGGAGGGCCGACGGCATGCTTGCGCCTTGCGCTTGCGTTGGCCGCGCTTGCCCTGTGCCTGTTCACCGCGCCCGTGGCCCAGGCGGCCCGAACGGAGTTCTTCGGCATCGCCCAAGGGCCCCCGCTCGATCCCCAGGATCGCCAGGGGATGCAGGCTGCCCGGATCCAGACCGACCGCTTCGGGCTCAGCTGGAGGCTGGTGCAGCCGACACGTGGCTCCTACCGCTGGGCATCCATTGACGCCTTGGTGGGAGGCCTTGCCCAGCGCGGAATCCGGCCGGTCCCGTTTGCGTGGGGGACGCCGAGCTGGGTCGGCAGCGGCAACGTCGCCCGGCCGCCGCTCGACAACTCCGCCGACAAGCAGGCGTGGAGGGACTTCCTCGCGGCCGCCGTGTCTCGGTACGGGCCCGGCGGTACCTATTGGGCGTCGGGAGGAAAGTACGACCAGCAATTCGGGTCGAGCGCCACGCCAGAGCCGATCCAGTCGTGGCAGATCTGGAACGAGCCCAACCTGAAGCGATACTTCGCGCCATCGCCATCGGCTGGGAAGTACGCCGAATTGCTCCGGATCTCCCGCAATGCGATCAAGGGCGCGGATCCGAACGCCCGCATCGTGCTGGCCGGACTGTTCACCGACGGGGACGTGAAGGCGGCGACCTTCCTCAACAACCTTTATGCCGTGTCCGGGGCCAAGGCCAACTTCGACGCCGCCGCCCTGCACCCATACGGGTGCAACCTCGACCAGACCCGTGACGGGATCGTCAAGTTCCGGGCCGCGATGACGAGCCACGACGACGGGGCAACGCCGCTGTGGATCACGGAGCTCGCCTGGGGATCCGGCGAGCCCGATTCGCTCTGCAAGAACAAGAGGGAGACGGGCCAGCGCGATCTGCTGGTCAGCTCCTTCAACCTGATCCTGCAAAACAGAACGGCCTGGAACATCCAGCGGCTCTTCTGGTTCCTGTGGCGCGACCCGCCGTCGGGGTCGGCGTACGCACAGTTGTGCAGCATCTGCGGCACCGCGGGGCTTTTGCGCAATAACCGCACCGCGAAGCCCGCCTTGAACGCCCTCAAGGGCTTCACGGCCGAGACCACGCGGCCGGTGGCGAGCATCACGGGCGGGCCAACCCAGGGAAGCTTCACGAAGGACTCGACCCCGACCTTCTCCTTCGCCTCCAACGAGGCCGGCTCGACCTTCGTCTGCCGGTATGACTCCAGTCCGTTTGCGACCTGCTCCTCCCCCTACACACGGTCGCTCACCAACGGCGCCCACACCTTCTCCGTGAAGGCGATCGACGCCCCCGGCAACGAGAGCACGATCGTGTCGCGCTCCTTCACCGTGGACACCGCGGCGCCCCAGACGACGATCAACTCCGGACCCTCCGAGTCGACCACCGACGCGACGCCGACCTTCGCCTTTTCCTCCAGCGAGTCGGGCTCGACCTTCGCCTGCCGCTTCGACTCGCAAGCGTTCGCACCGTGCTCGGGGCCTGGGGCCAGCCACACCCCCTCCACCCCCCTCTCCGCCGGCGCCCACACTTTCGACGTCCGGGCGACCGACAAGGCCAAGAACACGGACGCCACCCCCGCCAGGCGCACGTTTACCATCAGCGGCTGATGCGCGTCCGCTTCGCGATCTCTCTCGGCGCGCTTGCCCTGTGGCTGTTCGCTCCTGCCACGGCCCAAGCGGTCCGATCGGAGTTTTACGGCATCACTCATGGGCCCACGCTGGACGCCCAGGACCTCCAGGGGATGAAGGACGCCAGGATCCGCACGGACCGGTTCCTGCTGTACTGGCCGGACGTGCAGCCGAGCCAGGGCTCCTTCGACTGGAGCAAGTACGACCCGGTTGTCGGCTCCCTCGCCTCGCGCGGCATACGGTCGCTTCCGATGCTCTTCGCATCACCGGCATGGGTGGGCACCGGGAATTTCGCGCGGCCCCCGATCGACAGCGCCGCGGACGAGCAAGCTTGGGCGGACTTCCTGAAGGCGGCGGTGGCGCGCTACGGGCCCGGGGGCACCTACTGGGCCAACGGGGGGAAGTACGACCAGGACTTTGGAACGAGCGCCCCGACGCTGCCGATCCAATCCTGGCAGATCTGGAATGAGCCCAACCTGAGGAGATACTTCGCGCCGGCACCATCGGCCAAGAACTACGGACGGCTCCTTCGGATCTCCCACGACGCGATCAAGAGCCAGAATTCACAGGCGCAGATCATCCTCGCTGGGCTGTTCAGCGAGGGGGACGTGAAGGCCTGGACCTACCTCAACAACCTCTACGCGGTGCCCGGGGTCAGGAACGACTTCGACGTGGCCGCCCTGCACCCCTACGGCTGCACCCTGGATCAGACTCGCGACGGGATCGTGAAGGTCCGCGCCGCGATGACAGACCACGGCGACGGGATCACGCCCCTGTGGTTCACCGAGTTCGCCTGGGCCTCGGCCCCTCCAGACCCCGACCCAAAGCTCTGCAAGAGCAAGGGTCTCAACGGCCAACGCAACTTGCTCGTCAACTCCTTCAACACGTTCCTGCAAAACCGCAAGGCGTGGAACTTGCAGCGCGTCTACTGGTTCCTGTGGCGCGATCCGGAGCCCGGGGGCGCTTACGCCGAGTGGTGCCAGATCTGCGGCACTGCGGGGCTTCTGCAGTACGACCGCACCCCCAAGCCCGCCTACAACGCCTTCACTGGCTTCACGGCCGATACCACGCCGCCCGTGGCAAGCATCACCGGCGGGCCGAGCCAGGGAAGCTTCATCAAGAATTCCATCCCGACCTTCTCCTTTGCCTCGAACGAGCCCGGTTCGACCTTCGCCTGTCGCTTCGACGCCAGTTACTTCACGACCTGCTCGTCGCCACACACACGCGGCTCGCCGCTCCCGGACGGAAGCCACATCTTCTCTGTCAAGGCGATGGACGCCCCCGGAAACGAGAGCGCGATCGTCTCGCGCTCCTTCACCGTCGACACCGTCCCCCCACAGACCACCATCACCTCCGGGCCCTCGGGAAGTACCACGGACAAAACGCCCACCTTCAAATTTTCGTCCAGCGAGTCCGGCTCGACATTCCGGTGTCGCTTCGACTCTCACGCGTTCGGCGCCTGTTCGGGACCCGGCGCCAGCCACACCCCCTCCAGCCCCCTCTCTGCCGGCAGCCACAGCTTCGAGGCCCGGGCCACCGACAAGGCAAAGAACACGGACCCGACCCCCGCAAAACGCGCCTTCACGGTCACGGGCCCGTAAGGGCCCCGACGGCGGTAGGTACTAGCATTGGCCGTGTCCGAATCGAGCACCGCAGATAGGTCGGCTGGATGAGCGTGAGCGTGGTCATTCCGACGCGGGATCGCGCAGCTGGGCTGCGGTCCACGCTTGACGCGCTCGCTCGGCAGCATCCGCCGAAGGGCGGCTTCGAGGTCGTAGTCGTGCGAGACCAGAACGACCGCCAGACGGCCAACGTGCTGAAGCGCCATAGCGCGTCCACTGACATCGTCGCCGTCGACACGAACGGCGAGGGTCCGGCCGCTGCACGAAACGCCGGAGTCGAGCGTGCCAAGGGGGAACTCGTCCTCTTCCTCGGCGACGACACGGCGCCACTCAGGGACGACTTCGTGCTCCGGCACGCGGAGCTCCATGCGGACAGACCGCCCACCTATGCGGTTCTCGGACAGGTGGTGTGGGACGAGTCGAAGCATGCGCCGACGCCCTTCATGCGCTGGCTCGGGGAGAGCGGGATCCAGTTCGCATTCGACTGGCTGGTCGCCGGTCCGGTGCCGGCATCGCGGCACTTCTACTGCGCCAATGTCTCACTGAAGCGGGATCTGCTCCGCGCCGTCGGTGGCTTCGATGAGCGGTTCCCCTACGCCGCGGTTGAAGACGTCGAGCTCGGCGCCCGCCTGGATGAGGCAGGCGTCGAGCTCGACTACCACCCGGAGCTGGTGGTTGCGCACGACCATCCGACGACGCTCGCGACGTCGCTTGACCGCGTTGAACGGGTCGGTCAATCGGCGGCCCTATACGGCACGGTTCACCCCGAGCGCCCCCATCCCGACCTCCGGCCGCCGGCCGGCCTGGGATGGAAGCTCTTGGTGGCGGTCCGGCCCCTGCTGCGTGGGGCGTCGCGGCTCCCCCTCCCCCGGACCCTGCGGCGGGGTGTCTGGCGCCTACTCCACCTCAGCGCGTACGGCAACGGCCACCGCCTGGGTCCGCCGTCTCAGCTTCGGATGCGCCAGACGAGCTCGGCGCCCGACGCGTAGCGGCTCAAACGAGCCAGGGAGCCTGGGACAATCCGGCCCTTGGCCTTGGACACCGCAACCCTGGAGCGGCAAGCTCCGCAGGTCCAGATCATCGGTCGTCGGAAGGCGCGACGGTGGTTTCCGAGCCTGCCCGAGCTGTGGCGCTCCCGGACGATCCTCTACTACCTCGTCGTCCGCGACATCAAGGCCCGCTATGCCCAGACTGTGCTGGGCGCCTTCTGGACGGTGTTTCAGCCGCTCGCGATGATCGGCGTCTTCACGTACGCGTTCTCGCGCTTTTTCCATGACGACTCGCTCGGTGTCCCGTACACCCTGTGGGCAACCGCCGGGATCGCGCTCTGGATCTTCGTCTCCCGCTCCGTGATGCAGGGCGCCGGCAGCCTGGTCGGGAATGTGCCGTTCCTCACGCGAACGGCGGTCCAGCGCCCACTGATCCCGATCTCGGCCGTCTGCGCCTCGTGCGTGGATCTGCTCGTGGGCATCGCGCTCTTCCTCGTCCTCTCCCTCGGTTACGGGGTGTATCCGACCTGGCGATATCTCCTGGCACCGGCGGTCGTCGCGCTCGCCTTCCTGCTTGTCCTAGGGTTGGCCCTCCTCCTGTCCCCGCTCGAGGTGCGCTTTCGCGACGTCGGGCGAACGCTCCCATTCGTCGTCCAGCTCTGGTTCTTCCTCAGCCCGGTCGCGTACGTGCCACCCACCTCGGGCTCAGAACTCGCCCGCCTATTCCTCACCGACCTCAATCCAGCCGTCGGGCTGCTCGAGTCCTTCCGGTGGGCGCTGCTCGGCACCGCGGTGCCCACCTCCGACCTAATCGTCACGCTGGTCTTCACCGGAGCCGTGCTGCTCGCGGGAACCGTCTACTTCACTCGATCCGAGCGCATGCTCGTGGACGAGCTCTGAGCCGTGGGCGAGCCCGCGATCATCGCCGAGGGCCTAGGGAAGCGCTACCGGCCCTGGATCGGGCTGAAGCCGATGAGCACGACGGAGCATCTCGCCGCAACACGACAGCGATTGCTGAGGCGACCGGGCCCCTGGCGGCGGCGGGACATCTGGGCGCTTCGCGATGTCTCGTTCGACATCCCGCGAGGCGAGATCCTCGGAGTGCTCGGTCGCAACGGGGCCGGCAAATCGACCCTGCTTTCGGTGCTCGCCGGCATCACCGAGCCGACCGAGGGCTTCGCGAGCATCCATGGACGCGTCACCGCCCTGATCGGCGTCGGGACTGGGTTCCACGACGAGCTGACCGGGCGGGAGAACGTTCTCCTGAGCGGCGTGTTCCTCGGCATGTCACGGGCCGAGGTCGCACGGAAGTTCGATGCGATCGTCGATTTCGCCGAGGTCGACGAGTTCATCGACATCCCGGTGAAGCGCTACTCGACAGGGATGCGCGCGCGTCTCGCCTTTTCGGTCGCGGCGCACATCGAGCCCGACATCCTGCTCGTCGACGAGGTGCTCAGCGTCGGCGACCCGGAGTTCCAGGAGAAGTGCCATGCGCGGATGACGAGCATGGCTGCCAAAGGGTTGACCGGCATGTTCGTGACCCACGACAGGACCGCGGTCGGGCGCCTATGCAAGCGCGCGCTGCTGCTGGAGCATGGACGCGTCGTCTTCTTCGGAGCCGCGGACGAGGCGGTGGCGGCGTCTATGGAGAAGCAGGCGCAAGACGCCGGCGGCAAGGAAGCGGCCCTTGACGAGGGCGAGGGACCGTCCCGCGAGGCGCCGGCCGTTCGCTTCGCTGATGTGAGGATCGCGAACACCAACGGCGGCCCCGCGTTGCTACCGCACCAGCCCTTCGAGGTCCACGTCGGGCTGGAGGCGGCTGAGCCCGTGCCCGGGTACTCCCTCGGCGTCCAGCTCGTGATCAACGACGACAAGAGCCGATCCCTCGCCGGACTCTCGAGCTGGCTCGACCCGTCGAACCCTCTGCACCAACTCCGTGAGGTCGGCCGAACCTCGCTGGTCTGCGAGGTCGGGGAGCTACCGGTGCGTGCCGGCCGCTACTCGCTGGCCCTGCGGTTGTTTCACGACGGGGACCTGGTCGACGAGGTGAGCGACCTCGAGTTCGAGGTCGGTGCCACCGATTTCTTCGGCGCAGGGTTCGAGCCTCCGGAGAGCTTCCCGCCTCTCCTCGTGAGTCATCGCTGGCGCCTCCGGGAGCCGACTCCGGCTCCCTCTGACCAAGGCGCGGGCTAGGGTCACCAGTCGAGGCGCCAGCCCTCAGGAGGGCTGGCTCTTTCGTACGGATCTCTCGTCACGTACAGCCTCAGCTGGAGAATCCCCTGGGCTGGGCATGAGGTTCTTGCCGTGCCCCAGGTGCCAGTTGGGCCGCCCGCGCGTCGAGCTTGTCCCCCGTTTTTCCGGGTCTCCGTCGTAGTCGGCGGCGATCCGGCGAATCAGGCCCGTTCCCCGCTCGACCCAGTCGGGATCGTGGCCGAACTCGTACCCCAGAGTCGACGCGTCGTGTGGACTGACCGGAGCCTCATCGAACGGCAGCCCTGCCGCGTTCTCGCCCTGGATCCGCAGCAGCGCCGCGAGATCGATCGGCAGGTCAGTCAGCGCGCGAAGCTTCACGCAAAGCTCGACCAACAGGTCAGTCGACGGGTGGTTGTGGGTGAGAAATTGGCGTCTTTGGCGATAGTTGCTGTGGATGAATCCGGCGAGCTTGATCTTGGTGCTCTGCTCCCGTCGTTCCAACTCAGCCAGGCAGCTCTCGAACCGCTCCGAGACACCGAAGTCCAGCGAGCCCTCCACGTATTCGTCGATAACAGTTTCCGCAGACGCCCCCTGGTCGAGCCGATCGATGATCGTTTCCTCTCCGAAGATGAAGCCATACGGGTGATCAAGCGCTTGCGGGACATGGATGAGGCTGCAGATGCCCGAGTTGAACAGGTAGACGAAGGAGACCGCGGCGTCGGCGCTCCGCACCGTGGCCCGAACGCTCGCCTCGCTGAGGGCGCCATGGATGTCGTCAAGTGGCTGGTAGACCACAACGTCCGCCTCCCGCACCGCCCCGAGGATCTCCTGCTCGGGCCTGAGGTCGCCCGTGCGCGAGTTGTTCGAGTAGAAGCTGATTGAGTACGAGGTCGCGGGCAGGACGCGCCTCAAGAAGGACGCGAGCGCTTCGGCCTGGCAGTTGCCGAAGGTCACGATCCGCTGCAATCGCGAGCCGTTCCCGTGGGGGCCACCGTTACTCAAGTGGCGGCCTCCTAGACGGTGGCGTGAAGGCCACGGAAGCTCGCGATCGTCTCGCGCAGGCCATCGTCCAACGGAACCTGCGCCTCGAACCCGAAACGGTCGCGCGCGCGTGATACGTCCAGATATCGCTTCGGTTGCCCGTCGGGGCGGGAGGTATCCCACACCGTCTCGCCGTCGTACTCGACCAGCGCCGAGATCACCTCGGCCAGGTCGCGGATCTTCGTCTCGACCCCGGTGCCGATGTTCACGGGGTCCGAGGAGTCGTAGCGGTCCGCCGCAAGGATCAGGGCCCGCGCGGCGTCATCGACGTAGAGGAACTCGCGCGACGGCTCGCCGCTTCCCCACAGGGTGACGCGCTGGTCGCCGCCATCCTTGGCCTCCACGTACTTGCGCACCATCGCGGCGATCACGTGCGAGTCCTCCAGGTCGAAGTTGTCCCCGGGGCCGTAGAGGTTCGCGATCACCGGAACGCACGAGGACAGGCCGTACTGTCGACGGTAGGCGTCGGACAACACGATCAGCATCTTCTTCGCCAGCCCGTAGGGCGCGTTCGACTCCTCCGGGTAGCCGTCCCACAGGTCGTCCTCGCGGAACGGCACGGGACTGAACTTCGGGTACGCACATACCGAGCACGCGGCCACGAGCTTCTCGGTGCCGAGTTCGCGACAGGCGTTGAACACGTTCACGCCCATCGCCATGTTGTCCGCCGCCAGCGGCGCCGGGTTGCGGCGGTTGTAGCCGATCCCCCCCACCTTCGCCGCCAGGTGAATGACGACCTGCGCTCCGTCAAGCGCCCTGCGACAGGCGAGCGGATCGCACAGATCGTGATCGGCAGAGCGAGGGACGCGCACCCGGGCGCCGAGCTCCTCCAGCATCCTCACCGTGGGCTTGCCGAGAAAGCCGGCGCCGCCGGTGACGACCACCTCTCTGCCTCGCCAGAAGCCGCTCTCAGGGGCCGCGCTCATGTCAGCTCGTGGCTGTAGCGGGTCACCTTTCCGGCCAGCTGGTCCTCGAGCGCCTGCATGTCGGCGTCGACCATGATCCGCACCAGTTCCTCGAACCCGACCGTTGGCTGCCAGCCGAGCTTCTCGCGCACCTTCGTGGAGTCGCCGAGCAGCGAGTCGACCTCTGTGGGCCGAAAGTAGCGCCGATCGATCTCCACGTGATCCTTCCAGTCGAGATCCAGACGCGAAAAGGCCAGCTCGCAGAACTCACGCACGCTGTGCTGCTCGCCGGTGGCGACGACGTAGTCGTCGGCCTCGGGGGCCTGAAGCATGCTCCACATCGCCTGGACGAAATCCGGCGCGTAGCCCCAGTCGCGGCGAGCGTCGAGGTTCCCGAGGTAGAGCTTCTCTTGGAGCCCGGCCTTGATCCGCGCGACCGCCCGGGTGATCTTGCGAGTCACGAACGTCTCGCCGCGCCGCGGCGATTCGTGGTTGAAGAGGATCCCGTTGACGGCGAACATCCCGTAGGCCTCGCGGTAGTTGACCGCTGCCCAGAACGCCGCGACCTTCGCCACGCCGTAGGGGCTCCGCGGATGGAACGGCGTGGCCTCCGACTGCGGTGGCGGAGCCGAGCCGAACATTTCCGATGAGGAGGCCTGGTAGAAGCGGGGCGCGACCCCGGCCTCCCGCACGGCCTCGAGCAGCCTCAGCGCGCCCATCCCGGTGACGTCGAACGTGTACACCGGGATCTCGAACGAAACGCGGACGTGGCTCTGCGCGCCGAGGTGATAGATCTCGTCCGGCTGCAACTCGTAGAGCCGGCGGGTCAAGGCCACAGGATCGGCGAGGTCCGCGTAGTGGTTGAACAGACGCACGCCCTCCTCGTGCGGGTCCCGATACAGATGGTCGATGCGGTCGGTGTTGAAGCTGGAGGACCGGCGGATGATCCCGTGCACCTCATAACCCTTGTCGAGAAGCAGCTCGGCGAGATACGAGCCGTCCTGGCCGGAGATGCCGGTGATCAGCGCACGAGGACTCCTCCCAACACCGTCTCCCTTGTCCTCGAGCTCAGACATGTCCCCCGTAGCAGCGCGCCAAAATGGTCTCATATCGCGCCGCCAGCATGGCCGTGGCTATCCTGGCGCTTCGCGCGATGCCCGACAGCAGCCTCGATCGAAGCGCGGGCCGATGAAGCTGCGCCGTCGAAGCTCCGCTGAACTGCAGGTCGCTGTTCATCGCCTAAGGTCTCGCGGACGGCGCTTGAACTCGGACGAAGACAGCTCCCCCGCGGTTCTCTGCGTGACCCACTACAAGGCGGGCTCGCACTGGATCCACGTCATCCTCGGAGCCTGCGTCCAGGACCGGATCGTCGAGCCCCAGCCCGACCTGGGGCAGTTCCTGGAGGCGCCGGTTCGCCAGGGCATGGTGTACCCCAAGCTGTACGTGACCCGCGAGCAGTTCGAGAGCGCCGAGCTACCTCACCGGTGGCACCGTTTCGTGGTCATCCGCGACCTGAGGGACACGCTCGTCTCGGGCTACTTCAGCCTCAGGGTCAGCCACCGCAGGGACAGCGGCCAGATGGTCGACGAGGCGCGACGCTTCAGCGAGATGCTGGACACGGTCGACGTCGACACGGGCCTGCGGGCAACGATGGAGCAATGGCTGCCGACGGCGGCGGCGGACATCCAGCGCTCGTGGCTCGAGGCAGGCGACCCGTTGGTCCGCTACGAGGACCTGCTCGAGCGCGACATCGAGGTCCTCGAGCCGCTCCTCATCGACCAGTGCGAGCTTCCGGTCAGCCGGCGCCTGCTCGGAGCTGCGATCGAGAGCGCTCGCTTCGAGCGCCGAACCGGGCGTCGGCGGGGGCAGGAGGATATGACGGCTCACGAGCGCAAGGGGGTCGCGGGCGACTGGAGGAACCACTTCTCGGACGAGCTGAAGACCGAATTCAAGGAGCGCTGGGGCGACCTCCTGATCGCCACCGGCTACGAGCGGGACCTGGATTGGTGATCGCGGCTCGAGCCGCGCACGCCCTCAGTACCTGAGGATGCGCGCGCGATAGAGCTTGTGCAGGACGATGTGCCGCTTCAGGTACCCGCGCATGGCGTGCAGGATCTCCGACCGCTCCGGCTCGCGGCCAAGGACCCGGGACCGAAGCCTCGCCATCTCCGCCTCTCCGAGCTCCTCGACCTGCGCGCTCGTCTTCTGCGCCGGGTGCACCCGGAAGGCGCCGAGGAACTGAGGAACCCGGACGATCTTCGCGCCCGCATCGCGGAAGCGCAGCAGCAGGTCCCAGTCGAGGGCGAAGCGAAACTCCTCGTCCATCTCTCCCCCGACCGCGTCCCAGATCCGGCGACGCCAAAAGAGCGTCTCCTGGGGCACGAAGTCGACCCAGTCGAGGAGCGCGTCATCGTGGCGCGGCAGCACCCATCGGCCGATCTCCATATCGTGCTCGTCGATCAGCACACGGTGGCCGTAGACGGCGTCCACCTTCGGATGCCTCGCGAGGTACGAGGCGACGCAGCTCAGCGAGCCGGGCAGCAGCAGGTCGTCCGAGTTGAGGTACGCCATGACCTCCCCCGTGGCGTAGGCCATGCCCTGGTTGATCGCGTTGGCCTGCCCCGAGTCGGGCTCGCTGGCCCAGTGGACCAGCCTGGGTTCGTAGCGCTCGAGGATCTCACGGGTGCCGTCCTCCGAGCCGCCGTCCCGGACGATGTATTCGAGCGCGGGATAGCCCTGATCGAGCACGCTGCGGATGGTGCGTTCGAGGAAGGCCCCGTAGTTGTAGGAGGGGGTCACGATTGAGATGGTCGGGGGGTCGGCAGGCAGCGAGGCCTGGGAGTAGCGTCGGGGCACGTTCAGAGGCACCGGCTCGTGGTGCTCGAGACTTCCGAGCTTGGGGCGTGGGCGGACCCGCTGTAGCCACACGCCGATCCAGTTCCGGGATCGCCCATAACGGCCCGCCGCCCGGCTTCGCCAGCGCCGAAGCGCACCGGGCAACCGCGTCCGATGAAGACCCGGTGCTCCCAACCGCTGGGCTTTGACCTGTTCCATGTCCCGTCGCAGATCGTCGACCTGGGCCCGCGTCGCGCGAGAGTGCTCCAGGGCCCGCCGGAGGAGATCCGCTTGGGTGTCGAGGGGCGCGAGCCGGTCATATACCGCCTCGAGTCGCGCCACGAGTGCGTGTTGACGCTCCAATACTTGACGCACTTGCGCCTGGCTCTCGTTCTGCAGCTCGTCGATCTTCGCCTCGAGTCCGCCTACCATCTCGCCCTGGCGGTCCAATCGAGCCGAGATCCCCTTTAGAGCGCGGTCGAATTCGTCGACGCGAGTGAGCTCCGCCAGCCAGTCGATCGCGTTCTCGCGAGCGAACAAGCGGAGGGGCTCGCTGATTTCGGGTGGGAAGAAGACCAGCACGTCGTCGATCACCGTCAGCTCGTGTTCCGGCTGAATTGCGGAGAGCCGAGAGAGCAGGTCGCTGAAGCTGGGCCACTGGTCCGGGCTCGAAGGCGCCGGAGGCGGAGCCAGGAAGAGCCGGGCATCGTCGATCATCACGACGCTGCGCTCACCCAGCGAGCCGATCGCCTCGAGCTCGAAGAGCAGCGGGCATTCCAGCTCGCCCTTGGCCGAATCCTCGCCGCACCAGTGCGCGTCCAGCCAGTAGAGAACCGAGCGTTGCCCGAGTCGGCCCGACAGCTCTCCAAGGACGTCCGGCGATGATCCGTGATGCACGTGCACCTGGGGCGAGTCCTTGAACCGCTCGGCGGCGCCGGCGAAGAGCTCGTCCGAGAGCTCGATCGTGTGGAGCTCCGCGAAGAACTCGGTGGCGGCCTGAACCGAGTCTCCCTCGTACGTCCCGGTCTCGACGAACACCTCGAGCGGCAGGAGCTCGGTCAGCCGCGCGAGCAGCCTGCGGTCGATCGAGAAGTGAACGGCGCCCATCAGCTAAAGGAGCGGTGTCGTGGGATCGTAGTCCTAACCGCTCAACCCTCGACCCGTACCGCGGTGATCGTCTTGAGCTCCAACGAGTCGTCCCTGGCCGGACACAGGTGCCGCTCAATTTCCACGTCCTCGATCTCGAAACCCAGGACCTCCAGGAAGCGCCGGTAGAACCCGATCGAGAAGTGCCACCAGGACCGCTCCGGCCCCTGCGCACGCGCGAGGAGACCGGCGAGCGGCTCCTCCGTGGACATCGACCCCTCGACGATCACCAGGCGCTTGCGCGCCAGACGTCCGGCCTCGGTCAGGGCGCCCAAGGGATCGCGCAGATGCACCAGGATCTGGCCGACGTGAACCACATCGACCGGATAGAGGAGCTCGGAGAGCCGGTAGAGGTCGCCGTAGTAAGCCTTCGCCTCCGAGCCGAGCAGTCGATGCGCGAGCCAGTATGAGCGCTTCATTTGCTCGACGTTGCGTTCAGCTTCGTCGAGCAATTCGTCGCGGCGGCCGTCGTCTCGTGGGCGCGGGAGGAGGTTGGGCTGGAGCTCCTTGCGCGGGTCCCCGATGTCATACGAGATCACCCGGGCCCCCCTGCGCTCGGCGGCGAACGAGACGAAGCCGCTCGCGGTCCCCAGGTCGATGAACGTGAGCCCTTCCAGCGACGCGCCACCGAGATAGGCGTCGATGGTGCCACGCAGGTCCCAACCCCCAGGGATGTCGCCGATCCCGGGCAGATCGAAGGCGTGATACCAGTAGCACTCTGCCGGGTCGGTGACCCCCCAGGGGACGACCCAATCGCCCTCCCGCGGCCTCTTCAGCGGATCGATCGCCTGGTCCAGCACCCGGCGGTCAGTCTAGAGAGAGGGCATCGGCGCCAGTCCGATCCCTGACTCCACGCAGCCGCGGCAGATGTCTTATGCTAGGGCGCTCGTGGGGGAGCGGTGCATTTTGCAGTGCGTGGGAGTAGGCCGGGCTCGGCCTGATCATCGCGGGTGTGTTCGTCTTGGCCATCGCGTCAGCGCTTGCGTGGCGGTCGTCGTTGCCGTGCTTGCGGTGTCGGCGACCGCCGCGATGGCCAGTCCGCCTGCGGTGGACCAATACACGCAACACCTTCCGACGGCCGGCGGCGCCTCGCGCCCGACCGGCGACGAGGCCCCAGTCGCCCAGCTCGGGCAGCTCCCGCGCAAGACCCAGACGGCCCTTTCCTCCGAACCCGACGGCCAGATCCTGGCCCAGGTAGCGACCGCTTCGACCCTGGGCGCGCCGGCGCCCGCCGGCGAATCGGCTGCGGCGAACGCCGGGAAGGGCGCCACCGGCAAGGAGCGCGGCTACGCGACCGTCGTGGCCGACACCGCCGGGACTGGATCCAGCCTGGCGCTGGCCGGCGCCCTGGTCGGGATCGCTGTTGTGGGGGCTTGGAACCGGCTCTCCAGACGCCGTCGATCATCCGCTGACATCTGATGCGAAAGGCTGGCCTTCATATGCCTCATCACCACCGCCATCCGGGAAGCCCGACCCTCGGCACGGGGGCGAGCGATGGGGCGCGATCGATCTTCCATGACGGTAAGCTTGGCCGCGGATTGGATGGCACGGGTGCAGAGGGGGTACCGCGGGTGAGGCATGCGGCAACGCTGGTTGTCATCGCCACACTCGCCGTGTCGCTGTTCGCCGCGTCCACGGCCGGGGCGGCGGTCCGAACGGAGTTCTACGGCATCGCAGCTGGACAGATCGATGTCCAGGACAGCCAGGGGATGGCCGCCGCCCGGGTCCAAACTGACCGCTTCATGCTCAAGTGGCGTGACATCGAGAGAGTCCGGGGCACCTACGACTGGAGCGATAGGGACCGAATGATCGGCGTACTTGCCTCACACGGAATCCGGGCGCTCCCGTTCGCCTGGGGGTCGCCGACCTGGGTGGGGAACGGGTCCGTCGGGAACCCCCCGCTGGGCACCACGTCCGAGAAACTCGCCTGGCAGAACTTCCTGAAGGCGGCCGTGGCCCGCTACGGGCCCGGCGGAACCTACTGGGCACCCGGGGGGAAGTACGACCAGGACTTTGGAACGAGCGCTCCGACGCTGCCGGTCACGCAGTGGCAGGTTTGGAACGAGCCCAACCTGAAGAAGTTCTTCAGCCCGGGATCGACCACCCAGGCGGCGGCCACCAAGTACGGCGCACTGCTCGCGCTCTCCCACGACGCGATCAAGGCCAAGGACCCGAATGCCACGGTCGTCCTGGCCGGAATGCCCGGCGTCCCGGACGCGACCGGGAGCTCGGACGCGTGGGACTTCCTGAACGCCCTCTACAACGTGAACGGGATCAAGACAAAATTCGACGTCGCCGCCCTGCACCCCTACGGGTGCGACCTGACCCAGACCCAGACCGCGCTCCAGAAGTTCAGCGCGTCGATGAAGACCCACGGTGACGCGTCGACGCCGCTCTGGATCACCGAGTTCGCCTGGGGATCGGGACACGCTGATCAGTTCTGCAAGAACAAGGAGGAAACCGGCCAGCGCAACCTGCTGATCAGCTCCTTCAGGCTGTTCCTGCAAAACCGCAAGACCTGGAACATCCAGCGGGTCTACTGGTTCCTGTGGCGCGACCCGGATCCGGAGTC
>Ga0134122_10001849_pt1 | contig 15431 bp, 9 predicted proteins | sample KB302_FD_96461 | JGI IMG/M metagenome (GOLD analysis project Ga0134122, IMG submission 96461) | Terrestrial soil microbial communities without Nitrogen fertilizer from Kellogg Biological Station, Michigan, USA - KB3-0-2 | ecosystem: Environmental > Terrestrial > Soil > Unclassified ... | reverse complement strand
CAGGAACTCGAACGGCATCCCCATCAGGTAGATCTTCACGACGTCGCGGATCGCCGCGCTGTCGTCGACGAGTAGGACCGTCTTGCTGACTTTCGACACGCGCGCGAATTCTGCCTCAGGAGAGGCCGGTCACGCCATCCGGCTCCGACTGCTTCTCTACCGGGGGCGCGAGCGGGAGCGCGGGCGCCGGCTCCTGGGAGGTCGGCGTGGATCCGTTCGGCCCGTGGCTCCGCTCGCGCAGGACCTTCACGAAGTCGGAGACCCGGGTGGACTCGGAGCGGAGGGATTCGGTGGCGGTCTCGGTGGCGCGGAGCTGCTCCATGCTCCGGTCCATCATCTTGGTGAGGTCGCCCACCGCGGTGAAGATCTGCCCGATGCCGGCGTTCTGCTGGTTCACCGCGGCGGCGATCTGCCGCACCGCCGCGGCGTTGTCGCGGACGATGCTGGAGAGCTGGCGGATGGTGTCGCCGGAGGCGCGCACCTGCTCCAGGCTACGGTCCACCTTCTCCGCCCCGCGCTCGCTCATGGAGACCGCGGCGCGGATCGCCTCGCCGATGGTCTGGAGGATGTCGCGCACGTGGTTGGTGGCCTTGATGGACTGGTCCGCCAGGGTGCGGATCTCCCGCGCCACCACCCCGAAGCCCTTGCCGTGCTCGCCGGAGCGGACCGCCTCGATCGCCGCGTTGAGCGCCAGCATGTTCGACTGGTCGGCGATGTCCTTCACCGTGACGGTGATGTTGGCGATCTGCCGGGCGCGCTCGTCCAGCTCGCGGATCCGCGACGCCATGTCCTTCACCTGGTCGCGGATGTCGGTCAGCCCGGAGAGGCTCTGCTCGGTCACCGTCTCGCCCGCGCGGCTGAGCTGGTCGGCGCGCTCGGCCTGCTTGAGCACGCTCTCCGCCTTCTGCGCCGCCAGCTGCGAGGTCTGGCGGATCTCCTGGGCGGTGATCTGCGTCTCCTGGAGCGCGGCCGCCTGCGCGGACAGCACCTCCGTCTGCTGCACGCTGGACGCGCCCAGCTGCCGCGCCGCGCCCTCCAGCGCCTCCGCCGAGGAGCGCAGGTCCCGGGTGTCCCGCACCAGGTCGCGCGCGTGCTGCACCGCCCACGACAGCTCGGCCGTCCTCTGCAGCGCCACCGCGGTGGACGCCGCCAGGTCGCCCAGCTCGTCCGCGGAGAGCCAGGAGGGCGGCTTCGCCGGGCCGGACACCAGCGACTCCACCGCCGACCGGACCTTCTCCGCCGCCTGCGCCTGCCGCGCCCCCAGCCGCTGGAAGCCGGCCACCGCCGACCCCAGCACGGCGGCCAGCGCCACCGCCGCCGCCACCTTCGAACCGATGGGGTGGTACGGCGCCCACAGCGGCACGCTCCCGCACGCCGCCGCCGCCAGCGACGCCAGCGCCACCCGGTAGCCCAGGTACCAGCGCAGCCGCGGCAGGTACAGGCCGGCCGGCGGCGGCCGCGCGCCGGGCGACCGGAGCGCCTCGTCCGCCATCGCCGACCCCACGCGCGCCTCCAGCCCCAGCCGCGGCGGGAACAGCGCCACCGAGGAGAGCAGGACGCCGCACAGCGCGCCGAACAGCGCCGCGCCCGGGCCCAGCTCCCCCAGCGCCAGGAGCCCGCCGAAGGTGGCCGCGGCGGCGAAGGCGTGGCAGGCGAGCACCGCCGCCTCCACCCTCCCCGGCAGCTCGAGCGCGCGGAGCATGCGGGAGGCGGGCGTGTCGTCCCCGTAGGTGGCCAGGGCCCCTGCCACCAGCGGGCCGGCCCACAGCTGCGCCAGGATCACGCCGCCCAGCAGGAGCGCCCCCACGGCCAGCGCGGCGCGCGTGCCGGGCGCCATGTCCCCGGCCCCGGAGAGGGCCTCCGCCAGCGCCGCGTACGGCGCCACCGCCACCGCGAAGGCGGCGCCGATGGTGCCGGCGACCGACAACCGCTTGCTGGAGGTCGCTGTCTGGCTCACTGGCTCTCCCGGCGGGACGGTATTCGACCCGTCCGGGATCGGCAAAATGCCGGCCTGGGTGACCAGGCTGGCGCCTTGCCGGGGCGCTCGGCGGCCGCCGCCTACTCGGGCGAGGGCGCGCGCGGCGACGTCAGCTCGTAGACGTGCTCCGTCCACTCCGCCATCAGCGCGGTGGACTGCAGCCAGACCCAGCCCGGCCCGACCGGCGAGTAGCCGGCCTCTTCCGCGTGGCGCAGGTCCTCGCCCAGGCCGTAGTACACGAACTGCTCCGACCCCCGCTCCTGGTACCAGCGGGCCGCGTCGCGCAGCAGCGCCACCAGGGCGGCCTCGAGGGCGGCGGGCTCCACCTCCGGCCGGATGGCGATCAGCCGCACGCCGGAGAGGAGATTGGAGAGGTTCACTCCCGGCTCGACGTCGTCCAGCACCGCCGCCGCCAGCACCCGCCCGCCGCGCTTGGCCACCCGCATCACGCGCGCCCGCCGCAGCCGGGCCTCCTGCCAGGTGGCCCGCGTCCGGCCCAGGTCGAAGCGGGCCGGCAGCAGGTCGAACGCCTCCACGTACAGCTTGGGCAAGGCGCGGCCGAAGCACTCCAGCGCGGTCCGCCACTCGCCCGGGTTGGGGGTGGCGACCTCGATGCCCTCGGGCAGCGGCGCCTCCGCCGCCTCGGGCCGGCCCTCGAAGAGGGTGAAGGGCACCGCGGCCGCCAGGCGGGTGTGCTCGCGCGACCGGGCGAAGTCCACCAGCGCGCCCTGCAGCCAGCGGACGCCGTCCTTGACGAAGCACGCCAGCGTCCTGGTCTGCGGGTCCGCGGACGCCTCCTCCATCGAGCGCAGCCAGACCTCGCGGAGCGCGCGGCGCGAGGAGCCGCCCGCCCGCTCGCCCGGGCGGCGCGCGCCGTGGTGGGCGAACCAGGTGTGCTCGTAGGCCTTGAGCATGGAGAGCGTGCTCTCCACCTGCCCCACCGAGTCCACCACCACCGCCTGCGAGGCGATCTCCGGCCAGTCCCGCAGCCGTTCGGCCGTGGCCAGGTACGCGTCGCGCGACGGCGCCTTGCCGGAGAGGCGGAAGCAGCCGCTCCCCTGCAGCGCGTCCCAGACCGCCTCCGCGCGATCCATCCCGGAGCGCGTGGTGGGGTGCAGCATCTCCCCCACCAGGTTCGACCAGGCGGCGGCGTCCTCCTCGCCGGCCGGCGTCACCCGCATGCCCACCGCGCGACCTCGCCCGTCCGGCGCCGCCTCCACCGCCACCAGCCGCACCTCGGCGCAGAGGTGGATGGGGTCGCGGTCCGGCGCCAGCACCTCCACGCCGTCCACGCGCAGGCCCGGGTAGACCAGGTCCTCCACCGGGTCCGACCAGAACCCCAGCCCCCGGAAGGAGACGTCGCGCACGCTCCGCTCCACCGTCACGTCCGGCCAGAGCGGGTGGCGGAACCGGACCTGGAGGGTGTCGGGCACGTTCGCCCGCGCCACCTCGCGCCGGCGGCAGCGCACCAGCCGCTCGGGGATGGGCGTGGTGAGCGCGCCGTCGCGCCACTCCAGCTCCTCCACGGTGAACGCGTACTGGTTGCTGTAGCCCACCCACTCGATGCGGAAGGGCGGCTGGGGGAGGCGGTGCCGCGCCTCCCAGGTAATCGTTTTCGCCTGGAGGTCGATCGCGGTGGCGGTGATCCGGATCGGCTTGGCCCCGTCGCCGCGGAGCAGCCCGCGGGACCGGTTGCGCGCCAGCAGCTCGCACAGGGTGGCGATGCGCGCCGGGTCCTCCACGCGCTCGCGCACCGCGCCCTGGACGCGCGGCGGGTCCGCGACGCCCTGCTCGCGCAGGTCCTCCAGGAAGGCCGCGATCTGCCGGGCGGTGCGCGTGGAGAGCTGCATGAAGCGCAGCTGCAGCGGCTCCTGCCGGCTCATCGACGGGCGCCGGACGACCACGGCGCGGATGGAGTGCGTTTCGACCCCGTCCACTTCCAACGCCACCGTCACCGCCTCGCCCTCGCGCAGCGACTCCAGCTCGTCGCCCGTCCAGAGCCAGGCACCCTCCGGGGAGAGGCGAACCAGGGGATAGAGGCCGCCGCCGATCACGGCGAACGCGGAGGACTGCTCCGCGCGCAGCTCATACCCAGGGTGAAGTGCACCGATTTTGAGAGGATCGGCCGTTGGCGACCGGACGACTGCCAGCTGTGGCCCGCTGCGAATTCCCATGCGCCTTCAAGTTTCCACAAAACATGACCCGGTCGTCAATGGTAAATTGCGCTATTTCAAAATTGTTGAACGTACGTGTACCCGGAAGGGGCGTGGAGTCCGGACCCAGGTCGCAACGGACCCACGGGGCGGCCGTTACCCGTCGAGCTGGTTGAAGGCGGCCTTGGCGCTGACGTTGGCCAGCGCGAGCGTGAGGCGGACGAAGTCCACCGGCTTGGTGATCAGCCAGGTGGCGCCGGCGGCCTTCAGCTCGTCCTCCTGGTAGCGGGCGCCGTAGGCGGTGACGAAGAACAGCGGCGCGGCGAGCTCCGGGATGTCCTGAGCGTAGGGCGGCAGATCGCGCCGCTGCTCGGGCGGCAGCTTGCCCTTGAAGAGGCGGCACAGCTGGATGCCGTCCAGCTTGGAGCCCTTGAGCTGGATGTCCATCAGCACCGCGTAGAGCTTGGGCCCCGCCTCGCGCGCCAGCCGGCACGCTTCCTGGTCGTCGGCGGCGCGGACCAGGTGGTACCGGTCGCGCAGCCGCATCTCGGTGATGTGCCAGTTCTCCTCTTCGTCCTCGACGTAGAGGAGCATCGGCTTGGCCGCGTCGCGGGCCTCTGGGGCCAGCTTGGCGGACCCGATCTTCTTCATGCTCCCCCCAGCAGTCCCCCCGGGGTGAGCCGCGGAGTCTAGGTGTCCGGGACCCACCTGTCACGTCGCGGGCGCAAGGGCGGTATCGTCCCACCAAGCATGTCCTCCCCGTCCAGCACCGCGTCTCCCCGCGTCCGCCGCGCCTTGACCTGGGCCGTTGCCGCGCTGCCGATCCTCGTGTTCGGCGCCGTCTTCGCCGTCCACCGCCTGCCGGACGGCGTCCGGGCCGCCTCCGTCGACCTCACCGGCGAGTACCTCAAGAGCGCCAACGACGACCCCGCCTACGCCCAGGAGTCCTTCCAGCCGCAGGGCTGGGACAAGATCAACCTCCCCATGTTCGTCCCCGGCGCGCAGAGCGCCGTGTGGGCGCGCCGGCACTTCACCCTCCCGCCGGAGCTGGTGAACCAGCCGCTGTTCTTCATGGCGGGCAGCTTCTGGCCGGGCACCGAGGTCTACATCAACGGCCAGCGCGTCGGCGCGCAGGACCTCTACACCCGCGGGGTGAAGCCGGAGATCTTCGGCTTCGAGGGCTGGGAGGTCCCGGCGGGGGTGGCGCGCGCGGGGGACAACGTGCTCGCGCTGCGGATGACCTCGCTGGTGGTCTGGGACAACCGGATCATCCTCGGGGCGCGGGAGCCGGTGCGCGACTACTTCCTGCGCAACAGCGACCTGAAGAAGCTGATCCTCCACGGGCAGCTGCTCCTGCTGGCCTTCTTCATGGCGCTGGTGGCCATCTTCTGGCGCCAGGAGGAGGACAAGGACGAGAAGGCCCGTTACGGCATCACGCTGCACCTTTTGGCCGCGTCCGCCTTCTACACGGGCCTCAACGTGGGCGTGGGGGGGATGAAGGAGCTGACCCCGTTCAACACGCTGCTGTACTGGCTGTCGATCATCTACTTCACCGGCTGCCTCTTCGAGTGGACGCAGCTGTACGTCCTGCATCGCAAGGGGCGGGCGCGGCTGGTGTTCCGCGCCGTCTACGCCGCGCAGTTCGCGCTCCTCACCGGGCTGTGGGTGACCAAGAGCTACGCCGGGATGTACCAGGCGTGGCCGCCGGTGGCGGGGTCGCTGCTCATCCCGCTGGTGTGGTCCACGGTGAGCTCGGTGCGCGGCTCCATCCGGCAGTGGAGGGAGCTGGGGCCCATCGTGCTGTTCGCGATGGTGCCGTTCCTGGTCACCACCCTGGTGGACATCCTGGGCCCGCTGGGCCAGCTGGGGCCGCTCCACCCGCCCAAGCTGTCCACGCTGGGGACCGCCAACGTGGGCATCCTCGCCTCGGTGCTGATCGTGGGCGACTTCCTCCGCATCAGCTACGAGAACAAGGACCTCACCGCTTCGTTGAGCCAGACCAACTCCGAGCTGGCGGTGGCGCTGGCCAAGGCCAACGAGTCCGTCCGGCTCAAGGGCGAGTTCGTGGCCAACGTCTCCCACGAGCTGCGCACGCCGCTCAACGCCATCGTCAACATCCCGGAGGGGCTGCTGGAGGCGTTCGGCAAGCAGCAGCAGGCCGCCTGCGCCGGCTGCCACTCCAGCTTCGAGCTGGCGCCGGGGGAGAAGGTGGACGCCGCCACCGAGTGCCCGGAGTGCCACGAGAAGGGGACGCTGGCGGCGGCGGAGAAGTGGGCGCTCAAGCGCGACGCGGACGAGATCATCAGCCTGCTGGACCTGCTCACCCGCTCCGGGCGGAACCTGCTGCAGCTGGTGGACAACGTGCTGGACTTCTCCCGCCTGGACGCCGGGAAGATGTCGCTGACCCTGGACGAGGTGCTCCCGGAGCACGCGGTGACGCAGGCGGTGGACGGCCTCAAGCCGCTGGCGGCGCAGCGCTCCATCGACCTGCGGCTGGAGCCGGTGGACCCGGCGTGGAGGCTGCGCGCGGACCCGGTGAAGCTGAACCAGGTGCTGGTGAACCTGGTGGGCAACGCGCTCAAGTTCTCCCCGGACGGGAGCGCGGTGACGGTGGGCGTGCGCTACGAGGCGGACGGCGGCAGCTACGTGTTCTGGGTGCGCGACCAGGGCGAGGGCGTGCCCAGCGACGCCCAGGCGCTGATCTTCGAGACCTTCCGCCAGGTGGACGGCAGCCACACCCGGCGCTTCGGCGGCACCGGCCTGGGCCTGTCCATCGCCCGGCAGCTGGTGGAGATGCACGACGGGCAGATCTGGGTGGAGAGCGAGGGCGCCAACCGGGGCAGCACCTTCCTCTTCCGCCTCCCCCGGGCGGGCCCGCGCGGGCGGAAGTCCAACCCGGCGCTGCCGGCGCTGGGCGCGCTGGGGAGGACCATCCTGGTGGTGGACGACGACCCGGTGGCCATCGAGACCACCCGGCTGGCGCTGCGCCCGCTGGGGCACCGGGTGGTGGGCCTCACCGACCCGCGCCGCTTCGCCGAGGCGCTGGAGAAGGAGCGGCCGGACCTGATGATCATGGAGGCGGTGCTGGCCAGGATGAGCCCGCTCACGCTCCTGCAGAAGGTCCGCGCCTCCGAGCGCGGGCGCGGGCTGCCGGTGGTCGTCACCAGCGAGCTGCTCGACCAGCGGGAGGCCTTCCTCGCCTACGGCGCCTCGTGGCTGACCAAGCCGTGGACGGCGGACCATCTGCTGGAGGAGGTCCGGCGCCGGATGGCGGAGGCCGCCCCTGCCGCGCCTGCGCGTTCGCATGCGCCGCCTCCGCGCCAGCAGACCGGCACCGCCGCGTAGCCGGATCGCCTCGGGCGCCTGCTCAGCCGGGCTCGATGGCGAGCACCCGGTCCACCGGGTAGCGGAGCGAGCGCAGCTGCGGGATGGGCGCGTGGATGACCCGGAACACCACCTGCACCGCCTCCGACCCGAGCGCGCCCAGAAGGCCCCGCGCCTCGCGCGCGCGGGTGGTGAGGTCGTTCACCGCCTTCGCCACCGGGGCGTGCTCGGACTCCAGCCAGCACAAAAGCCCGGGGAGGGCGCCCAGAGGGTGCAGGCCCAGGCCCAGCTCGGTGGCCTTGATCCACAGGCGGGTCAGCTCGCGGCCGGCCTCCACCGCGCCCTCGGGGGTGGGCTCCGCCAGCACCGCGCCCAGCGCCCCGGAGGCCATCAGCCGCTGCCGCGCCATCTCCTCCACCGCGCGCCCGCCGCTGATCTCCGAGAGCAGCGCCGGCGCCCCCGGCCGCGCCCAGAGCGACAGCTGCACCAGCTCCGGGGTGGAAAGACCCATCGCCGCCACCTCCATCCCGTCCATCCGCGCCGCCGCCTGCGCGTTCCAGCGCAGGTCCGCCGCCGCCCGCCGTTGCAGGGGGCCGATGAGCAGCTCCGCCCGCTCGGCCGCCGCCAGCGGGAGCGCCAGCTTGTCCACCGCGGCGCGGCCGGCCACCAGCACCGTCCGCGCCCGCCCCTTGCCGCACACGGCCTGGAGCGCGGACTGCTCGGCGGCGGAGAGCGAGTCGCCGGGCACCGCCGCGCGCACGGTGCGCCTCTTGACGATGAGGTCGCCCTCCTTCCCCCTGGGCCGGTCGCCCTCGCCGAGGACGAGGAAGGCGCCCTGCTCGTCCACCGACTCCACCTCGCAGCCCAGGTAGAGGGCGGGCGCGGCCAGCACCGCGGTCTCCACCGCCGCGCCCAGCGAGACCATGTCCGCGCGCCGCACCCACGGCTCGGCGGCGCCCTCCACCGTGGCGCGCATCTTCTGGCCGATGGCGTGGAACCGCCACGGCTGCCGGTTGCCCTCGGAGGGCGCCAGGGTGGCCCAGCCGATGAGCGCGCGCCAGGCGGCCGGCCACACGCCGCTGGGGTCGGGCGGGCGCGCGATCTCCGGGGCCTGGCGCGACGCGGAGGACGGCTCGGGCGCCAGATGGGTCCCCACCCGCTCCGCCTGCTGCGGGCGCAGGAGCACGGACGGGTCCAGCCGGAAGCGCCCGGACGGCACCTGTTCGCCCAGGAGGATGCGGCGGGTGGTGTCCGCGGCCACGCCCGCGCCCAGCGCCACCGACGAGGCCAGCTGCGGCCAGCTGGAGAGGGACACCTTCATCTCCAGGATGGACGCCGCCGCCTCCGCCGACAGCTGCGAAGGCCCCAGGAGCTTCACCACCTCCGCCACCCGCTCCGCCGGGCCCAGCTTCTCCAGCGACTCCGGGGTGACGCCCTCCAGAAGGCCGTGCAGCAGCGGCCGGCGGTCGTCGCGGTCGAAGCGCTCCACGTCCAAAAGGCCCCGGTCGGACGTCTCCATCACCACCGGGATGGCCAGCGCGCGCGCCCGGTGCCGCACCTGGAGCTTCATCCGCAGGTCGTCGCACTCCTCGATGACCAGGCTGAGCTGGCCCCCTTCGAGGAAGAAGCGCTCGATGGACGATTCGGAGAGGCCCTCCTTCATCACCGTGACCTTCTGGTACGGGTCGATCTCGGCGATGGCGCGGGCCGCCAGCACCGCCTTGTTCACGCCCAGGTCGTGCACGCCGGCGCGGAGGCGGTTGAGGTTGGACAGGCCCAGCGTGTCCGGGTCCGCCAGCCGCAGCTCGCCGTAGGGCCCCTCCATCGCCAGCGCCACCGCGGTGGCCGCGCCCACCGACAGGCCCACCACGCCCACGCGGAAGGCGGCCAGCTGCGCCTGCTGCGCCGGGGTGATCTTGTAGCGGTTGCGGTCCGACCGGAGCTGGGTGAACGGCTCTCGGGGCAGCAGGTGCACCAGCCGGCCCGACCACGGGTAGAAGACCCAGGTGCCCCACTCCTGGACGGAGGCCCCGCCCAGGATCTCGCGCCGGCGGTCCCCCTTCTCGGCGGCGCCGCGGCGGCCGCCCGGGTCCTCGGCGGAGAGCAGCTCCTCCAGCTGCGACTCGAGCTCGTCGAACGCGGCGGTGACCCGCCCCTCCTTGAGCAGCCGCTCCACCGCGGCGCGCTCGGCCGCCTTGCCGGCGGAGAAGAGGATGGGCGCGAACGCCTCCGCCGGGCGGCGTCCAGAAGCGAGGGCTTCCGGCAGGTTCATGGGAACGCCGACCTAGTCGGGCTCGGGAGCGCGCGGCGAGGTCAGCTCGTACACGTGCTCCATCCATTCCGGGAGCAGGCGCGCCGACAGCGCCCACACGTACCCCATCCCCAGGTCCTTCAGCCCCGCCACGTCGGCGTGCGTCCCGACCTCCATCTCCTGGAGATAGACGAAGCCGTCCACGCCGGCCTCCGCGTACCACCGCTGGGCGTCCACCAGCAGCTCCGCCAGGGCGGCCTCCCGCTCCTCCACCTCCAGCACCTCGCCGGCGGGCAGCACCACCAGCCGGACGGCGTTGAGCAGGTGGAAGAGGTTGATGCCCGGCTCGCCGCGCTCGAGGATGGACGCGGCCACCGGCTTGCCGTTGTGGCGCGCCACCCGGAGCGCGCGGCTGCGCACCATCCCCGCCTTCTCCCAGCGGCGGGAGATCTCCCCCATGTCCAGCCGGGCCGGCACCAGGTCGAACGCCTCGCGGTAGGCGCGGCTGCGGATCTGCGTCAGCGCGCCCAGGATCAGGTTCTGGTCCCCGTCCATGGGCCCGGAGACGATGGCGCCGGGCCCGCCCACCGGGGCGTTGATGCTGGGGATGCCCTCGCGGAGGCGGAAGGGCAGCGCCACCGCCTGGTCCTCGGCGAGGTGCTGCTGGGCGAACTCGATGTTCGCCGCCCGCATCCAGCGCACCCGGCCCTCGATGAAGCCGACGAACCAGCGGATGTCCGGGTCCGCGTGCGCGGTCTCGAACGCGCGGAGGAACGTCTCGCGCAGCGCCTCCTTGGCGCTCTGGGGCGAGCTGGGCGGCGCGGGCTGCGGCGCCGGGTCCAGCCTGGGGAGGCTGTCCGCGGGCCGCCGCGCCATCTGGTGGCCCAGCCAGCTGTAGCGGTAGACCTTGTTGACGGAGACGGTGCACTCCACGCCGCGCTGCGAGGACCACAGCACCCGGCTCCCCAGCTCGGGCGCCTTGGCCAGCTTCTTGCCCGCGCTCTGGAACTCGCGCCGCCGCTGGGCGAAGACCTGGGGCTCCTTGCCGGAGAGGGCGAAGTAGCCCGAGCGCTCGTACACCTCCCACAGCTCCTGGCCGCCGTCGCCCGTGGCGCGGGTGGCGGGGTAGAGGCGGTCGCCCACCAGCCGCGCCCAGCGCTGCCGGTCGCCGCGGCTGCGCGGGGCCAGGCTCATCCCCACCGCGTGGCCGGAGCCGTTGGGCTCGGTGGTGAGGTAGCTGGCCGCCACCATCCGCACGTCGGCGCGGAAGCTGACCGGCTTGGACAGGCCCTCGCCGCTCACCTCCACCTCGTCCATCAGCAGGCCGGGGTAGACGAGGTCCTCCACCGCGTCGCACCAGAAGGAGACGCCGCGGAAGGAGAAGTCGCGCACCATCCGGGCGGCCACCAGCTCGCGCCACACCGGGTGGCGGAAGCGCACCGTCAGCTCGCCGGGGGCGGCGCGCACCCGGCCCACCGCGCGGCGGCGGGTGCGGAGCAGGCGCGGCGGCAGCGGGGTGATCACCCTTCCTGGCGCCGAGGCCAGCACCGGGAGGCGGTCCAGCATGAAGATGGAGCTGTGGCCGATGAGCTCCGCCTGGAGCGACTCCTCGATGGTGAGGTTCCCCGAGTCCCAGGTGAGCGTGCCCACCGTCCGGTCCACGGCGATCAGCCGCAGCAGCGTGGCGCTCCGGTCGCCCGGCAGGCGGACCAGCGCCCGCGTCCGGTTGCGGGCCAGGATCTCCGCCACGTGGCAGATGCGGTCCCGGTCCGACACCAGCTCGCGGCTGAAGGCGCGCGTGCTGGCGGCGCGCACCGCGCCCTCGCGCCGGAGCGTCTCCACGAAGGAGGCGAACTTCCGGGCGGTGGCCAGGTCCGTCCCCCGGAAGCCAAAGTCCAGCCGCGCCGGCCCCTCGCCCTCCGCGTCGTGCACCTTGGCCACCGAGGCGTGCACCAGCGGCGTGGACAGCCCGCGGCCCAGGAAGAGGACCTTCACCTCGTCGCCGATGAAGAAGCGCCGGCGCCGCGCCGCCAGCGCGCAGGCGTCCTCCGGGGACAGCCGGTCCAGCGGCAATTCCTCGCCGTCGACCACGGCCATCGCCGGGCCGGGTGCCTGGCGGAGGCGATATCCAACGGATGGCTGGGAGAGATCCAGCGGAAGCATCGTCCCCTCAACGGGCTGTACGCATTATTGCGCAGGCCCGCTGCCCCGCGAAGGGCGCATTCCGTCAGTGTGTCGCTTGGCCGGAAGGTGGCCTCGCCACGGGTGCGCCCGGACGCCGGAGTCCGTGTTTTTTCATGCGGTAAATCAGCGTTTGCCTTGAAATCGATAAAAATCGGGCGGTCTTTGAGACATTTCCCTCGCAGCGCTCCAGCGAGAGGCGGATCACCTCCCGCTCCAGCACCTCGAGATCCAGCCCTTCCGCGGGGAGCGCGACCTCCAGTCCTTCGGAGGCCCGGCCCACGCTGACCCGCGGCTGGCCGGGGGCGTGGAGATCTGGGGCATGAATGACCCCCCCCTCGCAGCGGGTGGCGGCGCGCTCCACGGAGGCGCGGAGCTCGCGCAGGTTGCCAGGCCAGCGTTGAGTGGTGAGCCATGCGGCGGCGTCGGCGGCAACGGAGCAGGGGCGTTCGCCGTCGCGGGCGGCGCGCGCGCGGGCGAAGGACTCGGCCAGCAGCAGCGTGTCGCGGCCGCGGTCGCGCAGCGGCGGCAGCTGCAGCGAGAGCGCGCTCAGGCGGCGGAGGAGGTCCTCGCGGAACGTGCCGGCGGCGACCATGGCCTTGAGGTCCAGCTGGGTGGCGGCGATGAACTGCACGTCGACCTGGACCGGGTGTCCGCCGCCGGGGTGGACCTGGCGCTCCTCCAGCGCGGCGAGGAGGCGGGTCTGCTCCTCGAGCGTCAGCCGCCCCACCTCGTCCAGGTAGAGCGTGCCGCCGTCCGCGGTCTGGAAGAGGCCGGCCTTGCCGGCGCGGGGGCCGAACAGCTCGGCCTCCATCCGCCCGCGCGCCACGCGCTCCACCGCGACGTCGACGAAGGTGAAGTTCCTCCGCGCGCTGTTGCGGTGGATCCACCGGGCCAGCGCGCGCTTGCCGGTGCCGGGCTCGCCGGAGATGAGGATGCTGGCGGGGCCGCCGCGCGCGGTGCGCTGGCACATCAGCCGGGCGACGGTCATCACCCGCTTCATGCTGGGCGAGTCCGCCACCAGCTCCTGCGCCTCGGCGAGGTCCTGCTCGCGACCCTGGAGGTACTTGAGCTGGAGGTCGCCGCGGCGCGCCCCCAGGAGCACGCCCACGGAGAAGAGCAGGCGGGGGAGGTCCTCGGCGGGCGCGGCGCAGTACTCGGCGGCGCCCAGCTCGAAGGCGTCCACCGGCCCCTGCACCAGCGAGTCCGCGCCGCCCAGCACCAGCGGCACCGGGGCGTGCGGGTCCAGCGCGCGTTCGGCGAGGTGCGCGCAGGTGGCCTCCCCCAGCGGGAGGATGGCGATCACCAGGTGCGGGGGCTGGTTCTCCAGGAGCGACACCGCCGCTTCCGCGGACGGCGCCATGTGGAGCCGGTAGCCGCGCCGGCGGAGCGCGGCCGCCACGGCGTCCGTCTCCCCTCCGGGCCTGGCCGCGAGCAGGATGTCCAGGGTCGACGGCGTGGGATGACCGTCCGCTCCCGCAGGATGTGCGCTCATCTGGGTCCTCGGGACGGGCACTCTAACCCCGGTCAAGGCTGATGTCACCGCGCATCCAGCTTTACTGGAAAAACCTGAGTCGGGATCAGTTGGGGCCCGGCGTGCCCAGGGGAATGCGAGTGAAATCCACGGGCTTGACGATGAGCATGTGGCCGCCGAAGCCCTTCAGCTCGGCCTCGGTGTACCGGCGCCCGTAGGCGGTGACGAAGATGATGGGTGCGGTGATGGTGGGACATCCGCGGGCGTATGGAGGTAGATCGGGGTCCTCCAGCGAGCCGCGGAAGAGGCGGCAGAGCTTGATGCCGTCCAGCTGGCTGCCCTTGAGCTGGATGTCCATCAGGACGGCGTGGAGGGTGGGGCCGTACTTGCGGACCTGTTCGCAGGCCTCCGCGTCGGTGGCCGCGCGCACCATGTGGAACCGGCCGCGCAGGCGCAGCTCCGCGACTGTCCAGTTCTCGTCCTCGTCCTCGACATAGAGGAGGGTGGGCAGCGCACGAGGCAGGCCTCGGGCAGGCGTCTCGGGGATCCGTTTCATGCGCGGCCCGGGGAGGGGCCGGCCGAAGGATAAGGCATCCGCGGCGATCCCGCAGGCTGCTCAACGAAGGTTCAGGACGGAGCGTGAACCTGACACCCGCGCCTATCCGGCGCACCGCTCAGCTTCGCGGCTGGGCGGCAGCCACCCAGACTTCAGGGCATCTCCGTCTGGCCCGCGCGGCGCAGGAACGTCGGGATGTCGAACTGATCCTCGTCAAGCGGCAGGGACGGCTCCTTGAGGACCGCGGTGCGCGGCGACGTGGCCTTGTGGTCCGGGGAGGACGGGGCGGCGCGGACGCCCGCCACCGGCGCCTTGGCGGGCACCAGGGTGGCCACGTCGGGCGCGGCGGGGAGCGCGGGGTGGGACGGGTTGGTGGGCGTGCGCCCCAGCAGCGGCACCTGGACCGGGACCACGGCGTGGCCGCGGTGCTTGGCCTCCTTGTGCTGGAAGCCGGTGGCGATGATGGTGATCTTCACCTCGTCGCGCGCGCCGTCGTCGATCAGCGAGCCGAAGATGATCTCCGCCTCCGGGTCGGCGGCGTCGTGCACCAGGGTGAGCGCCTCGTTGACCTCCTGCAGGGTCATGTCGCGGCCGCCGGTGATGTTGATCAGCAGCCCGGTGGCGCCGTCGATGGAGATGTCCTCCAGCAGCGGCGAGGCGATGGCCTGCTCCATGGCGATCAGCGCCCGCTTGTCGCCCGACGCGCGGCCGGTTCCCATCAGCGCCTGCCCGCGGTCGGACATGATGGTCTTCACGTCCGCGAAGTCGACGTTGATGTACCCGTGGTACTGGATGAGGTCGGAGATCCCCTGCACGGCGTTGAGCAGCACCTCGTCCGCGCGCTTGAAGGTCTCCAGCAGCGGCATCGGCTGGTCGGACAGCGTCAGCAGGCGCTGGTTGGGGATGGTGATGACGGTGTCCACCGCCGCCTTCAGCTCCACCAGTCCCTGCTCCGCCTGCTTGCGGCGCTTGTTGCCCTCGAAGAGGAAGGGCTTGGTGACCACCGCCACGGTGAGCGCGCCCTGGCTCTTGGCGATGTCGGCGATGATCGGCGCGGCGCCGGTGCCGGTGCCGCCGCCCATCCCGGCGGTGACGAACACCATGTCGGCGCCGTCGAGCGCGGCGGCGATCTGCTCGCGCGACTCCACCGCCGCCTCGCGGCCGACCTCCGGGTTCGCGCCCGCGCCCAGGCCCTTGGTGAGGGTCTGGCCGATCTGGATCTTGATCCCGGCGCGGTTGGCGGCCAGCGCCTGGACGTCGGTGTTGGCGGCGATGAACTCCACCCGGTCCAGGTTGGCGGCGATCATCGTGTTGACCGCGTTGCAGCCGCCGCCGCCGGCGCCCACGACCTTGATCCTCGCCGCCAGCTTCTGATCGAAGTTTTCCATGTGAAGGGGTCCCATCATCGAGCGGCCGGACGGGCCCGCAAGTTTTCGGCTACAGGGATGTAGCGGGCTAGAAGATCTCCTCCAGCCACTCGCGCATCCGCCCCTTCACCTTGCGGTACACGTTCT
>Ga0134122_10001846_pt1 | contig 15439 bp, 10 predicted proteins | sample KB302_FD_96461 | JGI IMG/M metagenome (GOLD analysis project Ga0134122, IMG submission 96461) | Terrestrial soil microbial communities without Nitrogen fertilizer from Kellogg Biological Station, Michigan, USA - KB3-0-2 | ecosystem: Environmental > Terrestrial > Soil > Unclassified ... | reverse complement strand
GATCACCACTGTTCTGGTCCGGATCACCACTGTGCTGGCCCAGATCACCACTGTGCTGGCCCAGATCACTACTGAGCTGGCCCAGATCACCAGTGAGCTGGACCGCCTCGGGAGTGGACGCAAAGAAATCACCCGCTATGCGACGCCGCTCACAACTCGCGCTTCTGGTCACGGTCGTCGCCTGCGCGACCGCGGGGGTTCCCGCTTCCGTCCCACCTCCTCCCGCCCTCGAGCGGACCGAAACCGCGCTCGCGGCGCGGGTGGTGGCGGAGGGGCTATCGTTCGAGCAGACGGAGAATCTCGCCGTCGCCTGGGGGCTGGCGCCCCGCTCAAGCGCCGGGCGCCATCTCGAAAAGGCCGCGCCGGGTGCTCTTCGCTTCGACGACGACTGGACGCGGGAGATCGCGGCGTCGGTCTATTCGCTGCCGTCGAGCTTCTTTTCCGCCGCCGAGTCCAAGGCGTTCCTGGCCGGCGTCCATTCCCTGGCGCCGAAGCGGGAGATTCTGGTGCTCGCCGATCCGGCCGCGCGGGAGGCGCTGGGCCATCTGCCCGGAGTGCGGACGCTGCCGACGTTCGGCCGCGACTACTCCCCCTGGCCGCGCGATCCCCTTAGCCTGACCCGCCGCGCGGACGGCGGGCTCGCGGTGTTGATTCGCCCCAATTTGCAGCGTGGCCGCGAGGAGGACGCGAACCTCGGCCGGGCGTTGATTCAGACCCTTCCCGCGGATCTCGACCGCCGCTTCAAGCAGCCCGTCTGGACCGTAGCGGGCGTGCCGTTCCACAACGGCCAGGCGTTGATCGCCCCGAAGGCGGTCTGGATCTCGATCCACACGCTCGAACCACGCATCCTCGAAATCCTCGGGGTACCCCGGATTCCGGTCGAAACCTTCGGCACCGCGGAGGGAATCGACCGCTATCTCGCCGCCGCGCACCGGGCCGCCGACGAGCTAGGCGTCCTCTACGGCCGGCCGGTGCGGTTCGTTCACCCGCTGCCTGACCATGGCGAGCTGGCCGCGCGGATTGAGCTGCTGCGGGTGATCGGCGGTGGCGCCGGGACCGATTTGGACTCGCTCGTGACGCTGGTCCCCCGCCGGTCCGGCGCGGCCGATGCGCCGCTGACGGCTTTCGTGGCCGATGTCGCGGCCGGTGAAGCCCTGCTTGGCCGGCTCTCGCCCGCCGATCTCGCGTCCGTGCGATCTACCTACGGTTTCAGCCCGGGGGCCGATCCGGCGGGCCTCCTTAAGGCCGGGCTCGCCACCCCTTCGGCGCGGGGGTTGGGTGCTTTTCTCGATGCGGTGGCGGCGCACCTGTCGGCCGAGGGGTTCGAAGTGCGGCGCCTTCCTCTGCTGTTCGCCCCCTTCTCCGCTCTCGCCCGGGCGGACGAGCTGCCCGAGGGCGGTAGTTTTCTGATTGGCTGGAACAACGCGGTGCTCGAAACCCGGGGGGGCGCGATTCGCGCGGAGATGTTCGGGAGCGGGTTGCCGACCGGCGACCAGGAGGCGATCACCGCCTACACCTCGGCCGGTGCGCGGCTTACGCTGCTGCCCGCCCTGCCGATGAGCGTGATCCGGGGCGGCGGATACCGTTGTGCCTCAAACCACGTGCGGTGATAGGCGGAAGGGCAGGATGGGATGATTACGGAGTCGCCGATCTGGTGGACTCAACGGCCGCGAAGAGCCCGCCACCAGCGCCGAAAGCGCCACGTCAGTGTCCCGTGGAGAGCCCGGAGGTTGGCTGAAAAAAGCTGCCGGTGCGGGTGCTCAAACCCGGTGCGCCGCTCGAACTCGAGGGCGATCGCGAGCGCCCGACGCATCAGCGGCTCGGCCTCCCCAAGACGGTTCGTGGCCTGGAGCAACAAGGCCAAGTTGTTGAGGGCTCGGGCGACATCAGGGTGATCCGCTCCGAAGCTCGCCTCGGCGATCGACAGCGCCCGACGCATCAGCGGCTCCGCTTCCCCAAGACGGTTCGTGGACTGGAGCAACTGGGCCAGGTTGTTGAAGCGGATCGCGACCTCAGGGTGATTCGCCCCGAAGCTCGCCTCGTCGATCGATAGCGCCCTACGCATTAGCGGCTCCGCTTCCCCAAGACGGTTCGTGGCCTGCAGCAACCCGGCGAGGTTGTTGAGATCTCGTGCGACGTCGGGGTGATCCGCTCCGAAGCTCGCCTTGTCGATCGACAGCGCCCTACGCATCAGCGGTTCCGCCTCCTCGAGACGTTTCGTGGCCTTGAGTAACAAAGCCAGGTTGTTGAGGGCTCGGGCTACCTCAGGGTGATCCGCTCCGAAGCTCGCTTCGTAGATCGAGAGCGTCCGACGCATCAGCGGCTCCGCCTCCCCAAGACGGTTCGTGGCCTGGAGAAACAAGGCCAGGTTGTTGAGGTCTCGGGCGACGGTAGGGTGATCCGCTCCGAAGCTCACGTCGTCGATCGCCAGCGCCTGACGCATCAGCGGCTCCGCTTCCCCAAGACGGTTCGTGGACTGGAGCAACTGGGCCAGGTTGTTGAGGCCGACCGCGACATTGGGGTGATCCGCTCCGAAGCTCGCCTCGGCGATCGACAGCGCCCGACGCATCAGCGGCTCCGCTTCCCCAAGACGGTTCGTGGACTGGAGCAACTGGGCCAGGTTGTTGAGGCTGACCGCGACATTGGGGTGATCCACTCCGAAGCTCGCCTCAGCGATCGACAGCGCCCGACGAATCAGTGGCTCCGCCTCTCCGAGACGGTTCGTGGCCTGCAGCAACAAGGCCAGGCTGTTGAGGGCGGGGGCGACGTTCGGATGATTCTCGCCGAGGCTGCGCTCGAAGATCTCCACCGCCCTCACAATCGCCGGCTCCGCCTCCCTGAGACGGTTCGTGGCCTGGAGCAACAAGGCCAAGTTCTGGAGGCTGATCGCAACATTGGGGTGATTCGCCCCGTAGCTCGCCTCGGCGATCGACAGCGCCCGACGAATCAGCAGTTCTGCCTCTCCGAGTCGGTTCGTGGATTGGAGCCACACGGCCAGGTTATTGAGGTGGATCGCGACCTCAGGATGATCCGCCCCGAAGATCACCTCGGCGATCACCAGCGCCCGACGAATCAGCGGCTCCGCCTCCTCGAGACGGTTCGTGGACTGGAGCAAATGGGCCAGGTTGTTGAGGTCTCGGGCAACCGCGGGGTGATCCGCCCCTAAGCTTGCCTCGTCGATCGACAGCGCCCGACGCATCAGCGGCTCCGCCTCCCCGAGTCGATTCGTGGACTGGAGCAACTGTGCCAGGTTGTTGATGCGGATCGCGACCTCAGGGTGATCCGCCCCGAAGATCGCTTCGGCGATCACCAGCGCCCGCCGCATCAGCGGCTCCGCCTCCCCGAGGCGGTTCGTAGACTGGAGCAACTGGGCCAGATCGTTCATCAGCCTCGCCGTCGGACCGGTCATCCCGGCAGCGTCGGCGAAGGAGACTACGGCCTGAGCGTGGGGGGATAGCGGCCGGAGGACCGGCCAGGTGCGCACATCGTTGCCATCACCCACGAAGGCCCAGCTCACCCAGCGGAGCGCCTCGGCGAGACGAGCGTTTTCAGGATCGCTTTGCAGGCTGCGGCGGGTCACGTCCTGCACCAGGCGGTGCACGGAGAAGGTTGGCGTGTCAGCCGTGCGGGTCACCAGGGAGTAGGTGGCAAGCTCGGCCAGGGCGGCGCGCAGGTCCGGATCGATTTCCACTTCTGGAAAACCCGGTGTAGGGACCCCCAGCAGCGACCCCGGAATCGGTTCCGGCCCCAGCCAGGCAAGTCGTTCGAGCAGGCGCCGGGCGGGTGCCCCGAGTTGGTCCACCGAGGTCTGCCAGGTGACGGCGACGCTTACCGGGTAATGACTGATCCGCGGATCGAACCAGGTTAAGACCTGTTCATGCCGGGAGCGCCATTCTTCGAGATAGCCGGCAAGGGTCAGCTTACCTTCGGCGATGTAGGCACCAGCCTGTTCCAAGGCGAGGGGGAGAAACGAGCTGGGAGGCATGGGTCGCATCCTCCTTCGTTACTCTCCGCGCGGTTTCGGTGCGCGCGAGCAAGAAGGCACTCGCGGCTTCCGCCGCCAAAATGTCCAGCTCGATCGCTTCGACCCCAGTCCCCCACCGGGCGAGCCGGCCGGTGAGCAGCACATGACCGCCCTGGAGGCGGGGAATCAGCGCATCAACCGCCGCCGCGGCTTCCTTCGAGTCGATGTTGTCGAGGATCAACAACCATCCCGGCTGCTCGGCGAGTCGACGGAGGACGGCGGGGATTTGCCTTTCTTCGTCTTCTGCCTCCCCCTCCGGCAAATTCAGCACCGCCGACCCAGAGAGCGCCGCGAAGTTCCGCAGCAGTTCGCTCGGTGCGGCGGCGCCCACGAACAGAACGGCCGAGTACTCCGCGGCGTACCGCCAGGCGTACTCGATCGCGAGGCGGGACTTTCCCACCCCGCCGAGGCCGTGGACCGCTTTGCCGGCGATGGCGGTCGCCTGCCCGGCTTTCTTTTCGGTGAGCTTCTTGTGGAGAAGCGCGAGCACCTCCTCCCGCCCTTGGAAAAGTTCATGGAGAGAGGCGTAGGGGAGGTGGATGACCTTCGCCGCGTAAAGCTGGGGGGGCCGAGCCAGCGCCACCAGCACGTGCTCGACCAGCTGCTCCTTGGTCGCAAAGGAGTAGTAGTGCTTTCCCGAGGCTTCAAGCCACCTGCGATAGGCCACCTGGCCGGCAAGAAGCGCGTCGTCCTCGGAATTCGACTCATCCGGTGGGAACCCTGCCGTCGGCAGGAAGACATAGCTCTTCTTGCCGTATTGCTTGGCGAGGAAGTACTCCCACTGGGTATAGGAGGCGCGCGCTTGGCCGGTGGCCTTTCGATAGGCCTCGAACACCGGAACCGAGCCCAACGCCGCGGCGTGCTCGTCCGTCGGGAAGGAGCCGCATCGGTCGCCGACGAGCAAGATCACGGCATCGCACTTTTCGATGTAGTCCCGCAACTGTTCGAGCAGCGTCGCCGAGCCTAAACGGAAGTGGTCTTCCTCCCGGACGTCCACCTCGCTCTGGCGCAGCACGCGGGCGACCTCGGAGCGGTAGGAGCCCAGCTCCTTCGTGACCGCGGAGAGGAAGATGCGATGGGGGGCGGAACCGGCCATGGCGTGGTTGAGCGTTGATTGTAGCGCGGTAGGCGGAGGCGGGGCGAAAGAGAAGCGCCGCCGAGACGGCGGGGACCGATGCGATCCAGATCGAAAGTGGACGGCGGCTACAAGGCGCGCTCCGCGTTCTACAGCGTGATCACCCGGGCGATTCCGTCCCAGGAGGAGCACACCCGGGGGCAGAGACCCAATGCCTGCCTTCGGGGTGTATCATTTACCTTATGCAACTCGCTACAGGCACGGTCGTAGGCGGCAAAGTCATCATTGACGGGGACCTTCTCCCTGAGGGCGCGGTCGTCACAATCCTCGCCCGCGAAACGGACGAAACGTTCGAAGTGCCGGCCGATCTCGAACCGGAGCTGCTGGCCTCCATCGCGGAAGCCGACCGAGGGGAGACCCTTTCCGCCGACGAGCTCATCGAGCGTCTTCGTCGATAAGCCAGACCGCGGTGCTCGAAGTTGAAGTCACCCTCCGTGCCTCGGCGCAGGTCCAACGCGCCGCCGCTTGGTGGGCCGAGAACAGGCTCGCCGCTCCCGACGCCATTCGTATCGACTTCCAGGAAGCCAAAGCTCTGCTGGCGCGCCAGCCCGGCGTGGGCGCCAGGTCAAAAGCGCGCCATGGAAAGCGATCCCTCTATCCTGCAGACCGCTCCGCTAACCATGGAGAGCCCTTCCCGCCGCCGGGCCGCTGGAGACGGACTACGGCGCCTGGAACTCGGCGTTGAGATTCACGTTGCTCGACGGCATCGTGAACCCGCAATGGTTGATCGGATTGGCGCAGACGCAGCCCCAGCCGTAGTTCGTCGTCGTGCAACCGGAGAGGAACGGGTTGGTGGTGAACCACATGAACCAGTAGTCCGGGTTGGCGACGGCGTCGATCGACACCTCCGTGCCGGCCGCGACCGAGGTTCCGCACGAAGTCCACGTGGAGCTGCCGGACGCGCGGCAGGTGATGCTTAGGACGCCTCCGGCGAGCGATTGCACGCCGTCCGTCGTCACGGTCGTGGTGAGAGTATGGTTCGTCGCCCCGGCCGCGCCCTCGGTACCGAGGATTCCGAGCAGCAGGGCGCAGAGCATTCCAACCGGTTTCGCGATGTTCATGGCACACCTCCTTGAGAAGCGATCGTGAGGGAAGGCGGAGACTGCAGGCCGGGCGCCCCGGCGGCGTCTTCGTCGCCGTCGAGGACGCCGTCTTCGTCGCGATCGATGCCGATGCGCACCCCCGAGCCCGGCGGGGCGCAGGTGTAGGTCAGCTCGGCGCCGGACTGCCCGGCGCGTTGGCGCAGGCTCGCGTCGGAGAGCGAGGCGTCATGGCTCCGGTCGCCGCGGAAGCGGTTGGAGGCGACGTCGTAGAGATAACCCTTTTGTCCGTGGTTGCCGCCGCCCTTCGCCACCAAGTCGCACTCCCCCGCCCGGGCGCGGGCGATCAGGAGGTCGATCCGACCTCCGACCGCGGCTCCGTTGGTCCGCGTGAGCGTCGTCTGCTGCCCCACGATGGGGGCCAGGTTGCTGTCGAAGGCGAGCACGAAATCCTCGACCTGGCGTTTCTGCAGGTCGCCGGCCGGCCCGGGCAGGAATCCGCCGGGAATGGCGGGCGATTGGTTGAAGCCTCCCGAGTCGGTGGTGATGCTGATGAAGTTGAAGATCGTCGGGATCGCCCCGTCGTGGGTGAAGCCGAAGCCGCGGATCTGGGGTCCCAGGAAGGCGTCGTCGGTGGGGATGGTCGGGCGGGTCTTGAGGCCGAACATGCCGACCTTTTGGTAGGCATTGCGGAGGTGCGGCGTCTTGAAGGGTTCCGCGCCCCCTTCTTCGGTGTAGCGGCCGTCGGTGCCGAAGAAGCCCGGCGTCGTCACGCCGTGCTCCCGGTTCGCTTCGGGATTGAGCACGTGGCAGGAGGTGCAGGTGCCCAGGACGGTGAAATCGGAGACGTTGTGGAGGAAGAAATTGCGCCCGGCCTGCTGGCTCGCCGTGAGCTGGTTGTCGAGCCTCCGGATCGGATTGGGCGGATAGCTGACTTGGAGGATGAAGCGGGTGAACGCCGCCATCGCGTCCTCGTCGATCGGTCCGTTGCGCCCCAGGAGGTCGAGGAAACCGGCCTGGAACTTCTGGAAGGCCGCCACCTCGTCGAAGGTCCCGTCGTCCGGCTGCGCGCTCGGATCGTCATGGCCGCCGGTGCGGTCGCCGCGCCAGTGCATCGGCCCGTGGTTCGCCATGCCGCGCAGGCTCTGCGTGGTCATCGGTCCTTTGAGGGGGTGATGGTTGGCCGGCAGCCCGAAGACCGCGGGGTCCACTTCGAACGGCCCGGGAATCGGCTGGACCGCGCCGTCCGGATTGCCGAGATCCCAGGCCAGGCTGTCGTCATCGCCGAAGACGTGGCAACTGGCGCAGGAGGAGTCCCCGTGGCTTGAAGAAAACGACGCGTCGTAGAGGAACGGCCGGCCGGCGACCACGCTGTCCGGCTCGGGATTGTGCATCGCGACATGACCGACCTGCGCACCCGAGAGGGTATCGACGACCGCGATCGAGTTGTCGAAGCGGGCGAGCGTATAGAGCCGGTTCCGCTCTTCGTCCAGCACCAGGCCGGTCAGGCCGCCGCCGGCCACCTTGATCTGGTCGGCGGCGCTCGGCGTGAAGGTGTCGTTTTCGAGCGCCCGGGTGTCGAAGACTCCGATCTTGGAGGTCCCGAGCGTTGCGACGTACAGGGTTTTGCCGTCGCGCGTAATCGCCATCTGTTGCGGCAGGGCGAGGCTCTTGTCGTTTTCGGCGCTCGGGATCGGATCGCAGCAGACGGCGTAGTCGATGTGTTTGTTGAGATGCCGCGGAGCGACGCTTCCTCCCGGGCCGAGGACGGTGATCCGGCTTTCGTGAAGGTGGCCGCGGATACTATGGCCGGCGAACGTGCCGGGACCCTCGAAGCGCTTTTCGTTCGCCGCCTCGGTGTTGGAAACGTAGACCTTGCCGTTCACCGGGTTCACCGCCATGTTGTAGAGGACGGTGCCGACCCCCGGGTACGACCCGGCGGCCCCGGCGAGTTGCACCGGCGGATTGGCGTTCGCGTTGATCACGAACACGTCTTTGTCGGGCAGGGAGAACCGGATCTGGTCGTCCCAGACTCTGTGGAGCTCGTCCACCCAGTGGGTCCCGTTCCACCGGACGATCAGCCCCACCTCCGGCTGCGGCACGCCATCGACGTTGGTATTGGGCGCGGGCAGGCCCCCCGCGGCTTGCCCGCCGTCCGGGACGAACGCCGAGTGGACCGTCGTGGTGCCGTTTCCGGAGTGGAACGCCGCCGCGTAGACCTTGCCGCCGTCTGGAGAGACCGCGAGCGCGCGCGGCGTGTCGGCGAACAGGGTGACGATCGTGAGCGGCGTTCCGGGGAGCGTGTCGCCGAGGTGATCCGCGTCGAAAACCCAGACGTCCGCCCGGCCCACGCCGGGGGTGGTGAGCCGGGGATCGTACGGGACGTTCTGGCCGCGGTGCGCGGTGGTGATGAAGGCGCGCTTTTTGCCCGGCCCGCCGAAGACGACGTCGCGCGGCTCGTCTCCCACCAGCAGGGTGCGCACGACGCGGCCGCTCTTGCCGTCCGGGTCCAGCTCCACCACGCTGACGCTGTCGGAGAGGTGGTTGACGACCCAGATCTCCTTGTCGCTGCGCGCTGCCACGGCCACCGGTTCGAGGCCGACGGAAATCGAGGCGTAGTGCTCCAGGCCGTGGTTCTTGATCCGAAAGACTTCGAGGCGGTCGTCCGGCGTGTTCGCCGCAAAGAGGAACTTGCCACTGGGAGAGAGCGCCAGGGGCCGGACTTGGCCGCTCTCGAAGAGCGTGAAGCGCCCCGTCTGGGCGGCGGCCGGCTTCCCGCCCGCCAGCCCGGCGAGGCCTCCAAGCAGCAGAACGCAGATCCCCCGACCGATCTTCGCGATGTTCATGGCATACCTCCCTTAGAAGAGAGAGTGCTTGAAGGCGAAGAAATCGCGCCGAGAGCCGGCGTCCCGCGGGGACTATCGCTTGTTCGGGATGCTCATCCCCGATTGAAAAACGTTCGTCGGATCGTGTTGGATCTTGACGCCGATCAACTTGTCCAGGTTGCTCCCGTAATAATACTTCATCAACGCGTGACGATCGTTTTCGGGAACGATCGAAGCGTCCTGGAAATTAAAGAAGCCGCCGTCCGTGAGGCCTTGCGACGCCAGCGTCGTGCGCAGGCCTCGGATCCAGTCGATGTACTGATCCGTGGACTCATCCTCCGGATCGCTCCACCAGGCTTGGAACTGCAGGAGCAGTTTCCGGTCTCGATACGGGAAAGCCGTCCCGTCCGGCGCGACGTCGCCGATCGCTCCGCCGAAGCTGTGGAAGCTGATATAGACATTCGCGTTCGGAAAAGGCTTGTTGTTCTGGCGCAGAAATTCGTAGCAGGCATGCGCCGCATCCAACTCTTTGCCGACCTTCACGAACGCCGAGGAGACCTTGTGCGGCAAAGGACCGGTGAGACACGTATCGGCGGGCCGGGTGGAGGAAGCGGTCAACATTTTGCTGTCGGCGAAATGATGCAGGTCCGTATTTCCCACTGCCACGGCGTCCTCCGCCGCCGCGGACGAAGCAGGAGCATGTTGGCCCGCAAGATCGCGCAGGATCTCGTCGGCCTTCATCCGGTCTTCCAACACCTGGCTCGTCACTGAGAAAGAGATCTCGCCCGCGTCCTCCAGGAAGAGCCTGCACGCGAGCGTCGTCGAACGGGGAAGCAAGTCCTGCCCGATGTTGTACGCGGTTTCATGCAGCACGTGCATTGCCTCATAGCCCGTCCATTTCTGCGAGCTCGTCGTTTTGCTCGCCACGTCCGTCAGCTTGAACAGGAAGTTCGTCACGATGCCGAAGTTGCCTGCCCCGCCGCCCTGGAGAGCCCAAAACAGACTTGAATTCCGGGGATCGGGATCGTTCGGCGCCACCGTGAGCACCGAGCCGTCCGCCTTTACGATCTCCGCTTTCAGGATGTTGTCGCAGGTCAACCCCAGCGCCCGCGCCGACATTCCCCATCCACCTCCGAGCGTCAATCCCCCCACGCACACCGTCTCGCATCCTCCGCCGGGAATGATCTGCCTCCGGGCGTCCAGCAGCTCGTACACCCATTGAAGCTGTTTTCCCGGCGGTATCCAGGCCTGATTCGGCGTCGGATAGGTGACGACCTTATTCATGAACGAAAGGTCGATGATCAATACCCCGTAGTCGCAGCTCATCCCCTCATGATGATGGCGGCCCGAGCGCACTCTCAAGGGGAAGTCGTGGTCCCGGCACCAGCGGACGCAGACCTGGACGTCTTCCGTCTTCTTGCAGAAAGCGATCATGGCGGGACCCGTCTGGAGCCTGCGGTTCCAGATCGTCATATCCCTCTGGTACGAGTCGTCCCACGGACAGGTCACGGCAAAGCCGTTCTTCTTCGCCAACCTCACCAAGGATAGATAACTCACTCGCGTTGTCGACATGATTCACCAAAACCTTTCCATTTGAACGGATTTCGTCCGTCGCGGTGGGGACCGGATCCAGCTCTGGGGGTGCGATGGAATTTTAATCGGGCTCAGCATGCTCGTCAATGCTCGGGCAGGCGCTTCCGGTGCATGGGTTCATCCCGTGCCCTGGCCGCTCAGGGTGCCGGAGCCGGGGCTCGTCCCAGACGCCTTGACGCCTCCTGCCGCCGGGCGTAGAAGTGGACGAAAAGCTAGAGTGCCAGGCGAAAGGGAGGTCTCGTGGCGAAATCGGAGAGCGTGCGGGTTCGAAGAGAGCGGAGCGCGTGGGTCCGCAGGAGGGGGGCCACGATACGCAAGGCCGCGGGGATCGCGGTCGCTGCCGGCTTGCTTCTGGGCGCCGCCGCGGACGACGGTTCCCTCTGGCGCCCGGCCGGCCCCTTCGGCGGACAGATCGTCTTCGTCCAAGCCGCGAGCGAGCCCGGGCGTCTCTATGCGGGGACGTTCGGCGGGAAGGGCTTCGGCAGCGGGGACGGCGGGAACCAGTGGACCCCGTTGCCCGGGATCGCCCGGCTGTCGGGTCTTTCGGCCGATCTGGCGATTCCTCTCGCCGTGGCGCCCGACGACGCGGAGACCGTCTACTTCCGGATCTTCCGGGGCGAGACCGAGAGCCTCTTGCGGAGCCGCGACGGCGGGAGCCACTTCGTACCGATCGAAACCGGGCTCGACCTCTCGACCCGCTTTTCCTTCGATCTCGCGATCGATCCCGACGACCCGGCGCACCTTCTGCTCGCCACGAGCAACGGCCTGTTCGGCAGCGAGAACGGCGGCGATTCCTGGCGGGAAACGGCCTTCGCCGGGAGGTTCGTTTCCTCGGTCTCCTTCGATCCCCGCCGGCCGGCGAACGTGGCGGCGACCCTCGAGAGCAGCGGGGCCGACTCCGTTTGGCGGAGCACCGACTCCGGCGCCACGTGGGTCCGCACCGCGAGCCCGCCCCGCTGGACCTCGATCAGCCGGCCGGTGTGGAGCCGGAGCACGGAGGGAACCTTCTTCCTCGCAGCGAACGGCCGCCCCTTCGTGACCCACGATCTCGGCGCGAGCTTCACCCTCCTCCCGCTCGGACGGCGCGACGTCCTGGATCTCGCGGAGCTGGGCGACGGCACCCTCCTCGCGGCCACCCCGTCCGGTCTCTTCCGGAGCGACGACGGAGGCCTCTCCTGGTCGCCCTCAGGGCCGGAGGGGGGCGACCCGGAGCGCTCGCGGGTGGGGGTCTACCGCGTCGAGGCCGCGATCGGAAACGTAGACGGCGCCTACGCCGCCTGCTTCTCCGGGCTCTTCCGTTCAGAGGATTCCGGGCGGACCTGGAGCCCGGCGAGCCGTGGCATCCGGGCGCTTGCGACCACGGCGTTCGTAAGCGGTGCCGCGCCGCATGCGGTGTTTTACGGCACGGGCATCTTCCGGCTCACCGAGACCGGCTGGCAAAGCACCGGAGCCGGCCCGGTCGTGCGCCTCGACGACGGCGAGCTCCCGGTCGGCGACGTCGATCTGGTCGCCGTCGATCCCGCCCATCCGGAGCACCTGTTCGCGAATCTGGGCCGCAAGTTCGGCGGCAGCCGCGACGGCGGCAGGAACTGGCGGATCCTTTTGCCCGAGCCTCCGGCGAGCTCGTTGAACTTTGGCGCGAACGCCGTCGTCTTCGCGCCCGGCGACCCGCGCCGCGTCTACGCCGCGGGGATGATCTCGGTCGGCATCGGTCATGATCCCGAGCCCGACCTCTACCGGAGCTCGGATGGCGGCGTGACCTGGACGGGGGCCAACGCCTTCGCCTCCCTCCGCGCCTTGGCCGTCGATCCGCGCGATCCCGACGTGCTCTTCGCCGCGGCCGAGAGAAGCTTCGCCGTGAGCCGCAACGGGGGACGCCACTGGCAATCGACCGGCAGCGGTCTTCCCACCGGCTTCGAGAGCCTTCCCAAGGATCTCCGGATCGACCCCGCGAATCCGGATCGCCTGCTCCTCGCCAACGACCACCAGGTCTGGCAGAGCCTGGACCACGGCGCCAGTTTCCTGCCCTTCGGCCAGGGCTTCCCGGCGGACACGGTCGAGGGCCTCGAGCTCGACGCGAGCGGGGTCTACCTGAGCGTCGTGTACCGCGGCATCTTCCGCCACGACCCCGCGACCGGGCGCTGGGAACCCGTCGGCCGCCGCTTCCCTGGGCGGCGTTTCTTCGGCCACTTCACTCTCGATCCGCACCATCCCGGGCGGCTGTTCGCGGCCATCGACGACGGCGGCCTCCTGCGGCTCGACCTCGCGCCTTGAGGAAACGAGCCTGTCGTGAGGCGATACCACTCGCCGCCGCTTGAGAACTCCATCGTCCGCGGCCGGCTCAGCGGGCCGCGAGCGCCCGGACGGGATCCACCCGCGCCGCGGAGGCCCGGCGGCTCAATGCCGCATCGCGTCTTGAGCGGTCGTTTCGGGGCGATCGGGCCGCGAAGGCTCCGGCAGTTGGCATCGCCAGGACAGAAGTTCCGGCTCTCAGGTCGCTGCCCGTCATAGAATCGACGCGCAACGACTTTGAGGAAGCCGCATGAAACCCTCTCCCGGCAGACCCAGCGCCCCGGCGCGCATTGAGTACATGAAGGTTCAAAACTTCCGGGCGCTCAGGGAGGTCGAATTCAAAGATCTGACTCCCCTGACGGTTCTACTCGGTCCCAATGGCAGCGGCAAATCCACCGTTTTCGACGTGTTCGCTTTCTTGGCCGAATGCTTCGAGCTCGGGCTCCGGAGAGCTTGGGACAAACGTGGCCGGGCCAAAGAGCTCAAGACCCGCGGCAGTGACGGGCCGGTTTCGATCGAAATCAAATATCGCGAAGCGGGCTTTCCGCTGATTACCTACCATTTGGCGGTCGATGAGCACCAGGGCAAGCCGGTCGTAGTCGAGGAATGGCTGCGCTGGAAACGGGGAAGTCATGGGCAGCCGTTCCGTTTTCTCGATTATCGCGAAGGGCTAGGGCGCGCGGTGAGCGGCGAGCTGCCCGACGCTCAGGACCGGCGGGTCGAAGTCCCTTTAAAAGCGCCCGACCTGCTGGCGGTCAACGCTCTCGGCCAATTCGCCGAGCATCCCCGGGTCGCGGCCTTGCGGGATTTCATCACGGGTTGGTACGTGTCATACCTCTCGGCCGACAGCGCGCGAGGCCAGCCCGAGGCAGGCCCTCAAGAGCGCCTGACCAAGACCGGCGACAATCTCGCCAACGTGATCGAGGACCTGGCCGAGCGCCACGCGAGCCAGCTTCAGCGGATCTTCTCCGTGTTGCGCAAGCGCGTCCCTCGGATCGAGCGGGTTCTGGCCGAAGCGATGCCCGACGGCCGTCTACTGCTCCAGATCAAAGACGCCCCTTTCACCGATCCTATTCTCGCCCGCTTTGCATCTGATGGCACTCTCAAGATGCTGGCCTATCTGGTGCTTCTCTACGATCCGACGCCGCCTCCTTTCGTCGGAATCGAAGAGCCTGAGAACTTCTTGCACCCTCGCCTTCTCCCGGAGCTTGCCGAGGAGTGTCGGATGGCTACCGAGCGAACGCAGCTCCTCGTGACGACCCATTCGCCGTTCTTTCTGAACGCACTGCGCCCTGAAGAAGTGCGTGTGCTCTGGCGCGACGAGCTCGGGTACACGCAAACGCAGCGCGCGGCCGACTTGGTTGGAGTGGAAAGTTTCGTCGAACACGGCGCGTTGCTAGGCCACCTCTGGATGGAGGGCCAGCTCGGCGTGGGCGATCCGTTGGTAAACCAGGGTGCGCCCACTCGCCCTCTCGGCAGTCGATCTCTGTGAAGGCGGCACATCTGGAATTTCTCGTGGAGGAATCCTCAATGGAAGCGTTCCTGCGCGCGTGGTTGCCGCACTTTCTTCCCAAGGAGCACAGTTTCGCAGTGCATCCATTCCAAGGGAAGTCCGATCTCCTCGGGAAACTGGAAGGCCGGCTGCTCGGCTACGCGCACTGGTTGCCGCCGGACTGGCGCATCGTAGTGGTGGTCGATGGCGACGATGAGGATTGCAAGAAGTTGAAGAGCCGCCTCGAGAAGGCCGCCGCCAGATCTGGGCTTGTGACACGATCGCAAGCCGGCACCTCGCGTTGGCAGCTCGTCAGTCGAATTGCGATCGAAGAGTTGGAAGCCTGGTATTTCGGCGATTGGGCTGCCGTTTGCACCGCCTATCCTCGAGTATCGAGAAACATTCCGACTCAATCGGGGTATCGCGACCCCGACGCCATACGCGGCGGTACTTGGGAGGCATTCGAGCGTCTCCTGCAGCGGCATGGCTATTTCAAAGTGGGTTTACCCAAGATCGAGGTAGCCCGCACGGTTGGCCCTCTCATCGATCCCGCGCGCAATCGATCGCAGAGTTTTGCACTGCTCTGCGACGCGATTGCGGAAGCGGTTGCCTGATCGCCTGAAGCGCGCCCCATCCGCGCCCGTTCAGCGGGCCGCGAGCGCCCGGACGGGATCCACGCGCGCCGCGCGCTGGGCGGGCAGCCAGCAGGCGAGCGCCGCGACCGTGGAGAGCAGCAGGCCGATCGAGAGGTAGACGAGCGGGTCGCTCGCGCCGACGTCGAACAGCAGGGTGGTCATCAGGCGGGTCACCGCGAGCGCGGCGCCGATGCCGATCGCGAGCCCGATGGCGGCCAGCGTCATGCCGTGGCGGAGCACCATCTTCTGGACCGTCCCCGCGGAGGCGCCGAGCGCCATCCGGACTCCGATCTCGGCGCCGCGCTGCGCGACCGAGTAGGCCATCACGCTGTAGACGCCGAGGCTCGCGAGCAGGAGCGCCAGGCCGGCGAAGGCGATCAGCAGGTTCATGGTCAGTTTCCGG